>Ga0272445_1002460_pt1 | contig 12684 bp, 6 predicted proteins | sample YNPCB0031_FD_194404 | JGI IMG/M metagenome (GOLD analysis project Ga0272445, IMG submission 194404) | Hot spring sediment microbial communities from Yellowstone National Park, WY, United States - YNP-CB-003-1 | ecosystem: Environmental > Aquatic > Thermal springs > Hot (42-90C) > Sediment... | reverse complement strand
TGGTTTAACTTTTGGAAGACACCTCTCGAGTTTTGAAATGGGGGGTATGCATGCTTTTAATAAGCCTGGGAAGATCATTTACTGGTCTGAGGGCATATTTGAGAACACTATAGGGTTTTTTACAGAGACTATCGGGCTTGAAATAGATGACTTGGTTTTTAAAGAAGGTTGGTGGGAGGGTGGTGGTAATGCTGGACCAGCACCAGAGGTTCTTGTTGATGGTATTGAAGTTGCAACTCTAGTTCACATGGCTTATAAAGTAGTTAATGGACGTTATGAGTTAAACCCATTACTCGTAGTTGATTGTGGATATGGAATTGAGAGAATTACATGGTTAACTAAGCGTACTCCAACAGGTTTTCACGCTATTTATGGAGACCTAGTAGAGAAGTATAAGAATATTCTGGGTGTTGAAGAGCCGCCTGAAGATGTCTTAAAGAGAGCTGTCTATGTTCTTAGTAATATTGAGTATCGTAGTGTAGAAGAATATGCTCAATTACTTGAGAAAACAGGTTTTAAAGACTATATGAGAGGACTTGTGAGTGCTGTGTATTTATATAGTGTATTAGACCATGTGAGAACACTCTCACTTATGTTATCAGATGGTGTTGTTCCATCTAATACTGGTGAGGGTTACTTAGCAAGACTTGTTCTACGTAGACTTCTACGAAGCCTCTTAAAGCTCGGCGTTAAACACTCTGAGCTAAGAGATATTGTTGTGAAATTAGTAGAAGAGCAGATTAAGTATTGGAGAGGTGACTATATTTATGGCAAATTAGAGAGACATAGGGACTACGTAGTTAATGTCGTAGAAGTTGAGACAGAGAAGTTTATAAATAGCTTAATACGAGGCTTAGAGATCGTTGAGAGATTTGTTAAGAAGAAGAGGGCTTTTACCACCGAGGATCTTGTAGAGATCTACGATTCACATGGTATACCACCAGATATAATTGCTGAGAAATTAGCACAGTATAATATTCGAGTAGAAATTCCACCAGACTTTTACTCGATTGTAGCATCACGTCATAGTTCACCAACACAGTTGATTAAGGAGAAGGAATATGAGTTTCCACAATTAATTGTTGAGTGGGCTTTGAAATACCCTGAGACTCGTAGAGTTTTCCACGAAGACCCATATTTAGTGAAATTGAAAACACGTGTTCTCGGGGTTAGAGATAACTATGTAGTACTTGAGAGTACTATTGCATACCCATGGGGTGGTGGTCAAGAACATGATGAGGGTTTTATAAAGTATGGTGGTGAAGTCTACAAGATCACATATGTCGGTAAAGTTGGTGATGTCATAATACACGTCCTCGAGAAAACACCTGTTTTTAAGCCTGGTGATGAAGTTGAATTAGAGATTAACTGGGAGAGACGTTATAAATTAATGAGGCATCATACGGCAACACATATTATTTTAGCTGCTGCTAGGAGTGTTCTCGGAGATCACGTGTGGCAAGCTGGAGCTGAGAAGACTACTAGTAAAGCTCGCCTCGATATAACTCACCATAAGCCGCTGAGTGAAGAGGAAGTAGAGAAAATAGAGAAGTTGGCAAATGAGATTATTAATAATAGAATACCTGTTAAATTCAATTATCTAGATAGGTTTACTGCTGAGTCAAGGTATGGTGTTAGAATATATCAGGGTGGGGCTGTCTATACTCCAATATTGAGGATTGTTGAAATACCAGGTTTAGATGCACAAGCTTGTTTTGGAACACATCTTACTAATACATCTGAAGTTGGTGGAGTAAAGATTATTGGTGTTGAGAGAATACAAGATGGTGTTGTAAGATTAGAGTTTATAGCTGGAACTAGGCTTGTTGAACACTTAAGAGAACTTGAAACCGAGAAGAAACGCATACTTGAAATTATTGGGATGAAGCATGGTGAACTATTTACATCTATTAAGAAACTATATGAAGACTATAAGAGAGCTTTAAGTGTAATTGAAGATTATAGAGGTGTTTTAGAAAAAGTACTATTAGAAAAAGCCCTTGCAGAGAAAACACCACTGTGTGGAGTAAACTCTACATATATAGAGTTACCAATTAAAGATGAGAAATTAGCAAAATCACTAATTGAAGAATTATCTTTAAAGAAAAAACTACTAGTAGTACTTGTAATGGGAGATATGCTTGAAGCAGCAATAAGCCCAGAGTTATCAGAGCAGTTAAAAATAGACTTGAGAAAACTAGTAGAAACACTAACACCACTAGGAGTTAGAGGTGGTGGAAAACCAGACCACATTACAGCAAAACTTACAAGTAAAATAAGCCCTGAAAAAATCCTAGAAACACTAAGAGAACTCTCATGTAAAAACAAGGCAAATTAAAATAAAACACACAGAGCAAAGTATTTTACACCTAACAATTCTATAATAATTGAGAGGTTTGAAAAAGGGCCCGTCGCCTAGCTAGGATAGGGCGCCGGCCTCCTAAGCCGGAGGTCCCGGGTTCAAATCCCGGCGGGCCCGCATTTCACTTAAAATACCTGTTTAAATAGGGTTATTTCTAATAGTTCACGCTTCTATGGGAGGAGTTGTGAAATCATAAGTGTACTTGCAGATGGCGTGTCTAGTTCTGCTAGGCCTTTAGTGCTCTAATGAAGCGTTTAGAGATAGCTGAGACCGTTTCTCGGAGAAGCGACTTGAACACTAGCTTCTACTGTTTTTATTATTTAACCTCTGCCTTGTTCTATCTATCTCACTATGGGTGTTTGTAGTGCTATATGTACCTAGATTAATGTGTACACAGCATCCAGATTCCACTGTGAAAATTACTACTCAGCAAGAAGTAGATGAGGCTATTCAAGGCTATACTATGTATGGTTGTGATGAGGTCATGAGTGATTATGAAGGTAAACTTACTCCTTATGCGCAGCCAAAGGATATTGTAGTGCGTGCATATGAACTCGGCTTGCCGGTGGGTGAGGGATTCTACGTTACACCTAGGATTCCAAACCCCTCTCTCGAGGAGTTTGATAGAGTTGATTTATCAATAGAGGCTGGTTTAATAGCGAATTACTATTCTCACAAGCTAGCTGGCACACAGGCCGTTAAATGGCTGATCTTACCAATGGTTGAGGACGTAGAGGTAGTTAGGCTGGTTCAGCGCTTAATAATAAAGAAGCAGGAGATTATGCGTAAAGAGCTTAAAGTAGCTGTTGAGCCAGTACAACTAATCCCACTGATTGAAGACACCTATAGACACGTCAATATACAGGACTACGTAATGGCGCTTTTAAAAGTGCTTAGAGAACACGGCATTGAAGTAGGTACACTAAGAGTATTCATCGGCAAGAGCGATGCAGCAGTTAAAAGCGGACACATAGCCTCAGCACTATCTGTCACATATGCCATTAACGAGCTCCATAAATTATCAAGCGTGGAGGGTATTGAGGTAAAGCCTATAGTAGGTATGGGCATACCACCGTTTAGAGGAGGCCTTAACAACCCAGAACTCGTGGACAAGATGACTGAACGATACGCTGGCTATAGCACGGCTACTGTACAATCGGCTGTAAGATACGATGTGCCGTTTAAAGACTACATTAAGGTTAAAGAGCAAATATTACTCGGCGTTAATAGGCCTCCACGCGAAGTGCCAGCTGAAGTGATAGACTTCATAGATAAAGCAACTAAGATATACCGGAACTTGGCGTCTAGGTATATTGACGTAATACACAATATATCCCTAGTTATCCCCAGCACGAGAGAGCGTGTTTCGTGGAAAATTTATGGAAGAATTCTCCCAACACCTAGAACTGAACTATCTGTCCCCCGCGCAATAATCTACACCTGCGCATGGTACACGGCAGGGGTTCCTCCAATATTTCTCGATGCGGAGTTTATTCTTCACCTAGCTAGGCGAGAATTACTCGACTACTTATTAAAACTCCTACCTCACCTTATTGATGAGTGGCTATATGACTCCATGTTCTATATTCGCGACGTAGCTATTAACAGACTTGACGAATACATTGTCAAGAAAATAGATGAGGCTTTAGATATACTTGGCATAAAGTCAGAGCCTTTTGAGCCATATAAGTCCCTTGCAAAACTTAACCCATTTGAACCCCACATATTAGCACTAGGCAAGATCAGGGGCTTCCTCGGTTAAAGCACACAAAGTTTAACCCAGGTTTCTCCAAGCTAGTTGAGATATGAGTGAAGAGAATTAAGAGTGCATAGTTAAAAACAGAGCTTTAGTTAAATGAGTTCCTCTATTGGTAAGTAGGTCACTTTTATATCTCATTAGCTTTAATATATGCCTTCAGACCTTCTAAGCCAGAGGCCTCGGGTTTAAATCCTAGTAGGTCTGCGTCTTCTACTTGCATGTTTAATATCCTATAAGAATTATAAAAAGATCTTATGGTCAAAGAGACTTTAATGAAATAGCGTCTTCTGTGCTCTGATATGTGGGAATTAATATTTGAGGTATTAATGTTGTTTTACAGGTGGTTAAGAACGTTCATAGATTTGTTATAACGCTTAAAACTCTCTCATGAACTTTACATAGCAATTTAGAGTTAAATAGTTTTACGCGCATGATTAAGATATCGCTGAAAAGACTATAGCATTTTATGCTTAATTCATCTTTGGGAAAGGTTTAAATAACAGCTAAACTATAGAGCTACAAGATGGTGAATCATCTTGACATATAGAGTTCCTAAATTAGCGGTTGCATTGATCATTATATTAATGTTAACTAGTATATTTACATTTCCACAAGTAGTAGTTTTAGCAAGTGACGAGCCTGGTAATCAGGTTAAGAAGTGGACGTTCATGGTTTATATTGATGCAGATAATAATTTAGATCCTTATGCTGAACTAGATCTTAAGGAGATGGAGAGTATTGGTTCAACAGGAGATGTCAATATAGTTGCTCTAGTTGACTTGTTATATGTAAATGGAACAGTAATGTACTATATTAGTAAGGGGAGTAGAATTCCAGTGTGGGGCAATTGGAGTAGTGAATATGAGTTAAATATGGGTGATCCTAAGACATTAGCTTGGTTTATAAATGAAACAGTTAATAGATACCCTGCTGAACACTATGCCCTCATCTTGTGGAATCATGGTGATAACTGGCATGGATTTGGCTGGGATGATACAAATCACGATTATTTATCGATAGAAGAGATTCGCAGAGTTTTAAGTAGTATTAATGTGGAAATAGATATTTTAGGATTTGATGCGTGTTTAATGTCTAGTATAGAGGTTACTTATACCCTTAGTTTAACGGGTAAAGTAGATATTATTGTAGCGTCTGAGGAGTATATTCCAGATTATGGTTGGCCATATGATAAAGTTCTTGAAAAGCTCGTAGAAAACCCCAATATGACGCCTAGAGATTTTGCAAAAATAATTGTAGAAGAGTATGTTAAATCATATACTCGAGGTTCTCAGGGATTTGCACCTTACGCTACTCTAAGTGCTGTTGAGTTGAATAAAGTAGGTGGAGTAGTTTCACACTTAGAGAAATTAACAAGCATCTTGTTAGAGAATATAGATAAATATAAAACAGCGATTAAAATAGCTTCAGAGAGAGCTGAGAGATTTTGGTTTGGTATGTGGCGTCAAGGACCATACATTGATCTAAAGGACTTCTTACTAAAATTAATAGAACTTAGAAAAGACCTTGAAACATATATAACACCCATATTAAGCAAGTGGAGCGAATTAATTATAGCGTGTAATAGTACACGAGGACCTCACATCAGCAATGTGTATGGATTAACAATATACTTCCCGAGAAATAAAGAGCAATTCTACGAGCCTGAACCATACTATGAGAGTGTACCAGAATTTGCTGAGGCAACAGGCTGGTATAAGCTACTAGAAGCTATTCTAGGTTAATTAATCTAAAATAGTTTTTAAGTAGAGAGTTCTTTTTAGGCCGAGCCTCATCAGACTTCACAATCTATTCACACATAATTGACTAAAAATAGGTTTTTCAGTGTAGAAATTAAAGAGAAGGATTTATAGGGTGTTCTAGGTTAATGATTTTATATATTGCTCTTAAAACATATCATGAGCATTAATAGGTATTAATTTCTTCGGTTACTTTCAAAAATGCGATATAGGATTTCTATTACTTTTTCCAGCAATCTCCATGTTCCTAGATCTTATCTTTCCTACTTATTGAAGATATAAGTCTTTATTAATGGTATATGTGCATTTTCAAAAATGATATGACATAGTGTGCTATGTATTAGGGTTTTTATTGCTTTAATTTGGCATTACTGTGAAATCCTTTTAACGGCTTCTCTGTGTAGTGGTGTTTGCCAAGCTACATATTTACCGATACCTAGTTCAAGATCTTTCTCTGGTGGGGGTTCATCAATCCATAGATCATGTTCTCTATATGTTATTCCATTAACGACCATGTTTAATTCTATTAATTTGTTTAAAAGTGATATGCGTTCTTGTTGAAGAAGTGTGTCAGGGTCTTTAATAGCTTCGAAAAGCCAATATCTCTCAGATTCACTTAAACTATGTATAAATGTATGTAGATTTCTAGAAATAATGATTTCTTTAATTACGAGATCTATAGACCACCCAGATCTATATAACTGTGAGAGTGCTCTTGGATTTCCACCAGTAAATCTCCAAACATCTTCAAAACTGAGTTTAGGGCCTGGAATTTTCTCATATAGTTCTCTAAAACAACTCTCATTCATATTCCACATAGACATTAACCACGCCCATAAATGTCTCCCTATCTTAGCTCTTGAGACACCTTCACTCGTAGTTACAATAGCAATTATTTTCTCATAATCAGCGGGTGGGTATTCAATGAGATTTAAAAGCATTTTTACATATACTTCTGCTTTATCAACTCCAATAGCTTGAAAAACCTCGTCAATGAGTAAAGCAATTCTCTTCTTCCTCCACTTTTTGAGGAGTTGATTAGCGAGAAGTATTATTAAACCAGCTAATTTAATTGACGTATAGCCTGTAATATCAGCTATAACCTCTGATATCTTATCAATAACCTCTCTAACATCAGTGTAAGCAATATACTCCTTATGAGCAACATCTACATAAATAACATCAAAATCCTGCTTCTTAAGAATCACTGCCACTTGCCTAAGCCAAGCACTTTTACCACAACCTTCAGGACCATAAATAACAACTGGAAACCTCATACCTCTCTCAGCAAACTCATATATTTGCTTAATAGCCCTATCTCTATTAACAAACTCAACTTAACTCTATCATTACACACTCTCACAATACCCCATTAACAGCATAGAATATTAGATTAGTCAGAGAATTTTATATAGACTCCCTATATCTCTACAACTAAATTCACTGGGAATCCCAGTAGCCTTGGTCTATCTCTTTGTAACTCCTATTGGCTTTCCCATCGCTAGGTGTCATAATTGCTCTTAAATCAGTGAGTTGAGGGATTTCAAGTGAACGTGTCACCAACAATGCTACCGATGTTTATGAATAGCATATTCTACTCAGTTAACATGGTGTTAGATTAGATAAAAACAACTGCTTAAATTAATCCACTAAGTTATGCAGTATACTTAGTGAGATATTTAGCTCAGTAGTGTCAGTGTGAGTTTAGAGTACATAAACCAATCACAGATCTAGATTAATAAATAACTCATCAGCTTAATTAAAACTGAGTTATTGTTAAAGCTGTTGTAGCTTTTCTTATTGTAGATGTGTTATTAAGTTAAGTTGTTGGAATTATTGTAGAGAATTATTGTGAAATATTTTTAACTTTTTGCATCGTTTTAATTACTTGAGGGTATCTCTATGAGTTTAAGATCGCATTGGAAATATCTAGTAGCAGTATTTCTACTATCGACTGTAATATTACCATTTATAGTTCCTATTACTATGTCGAGTGAAATAGGGTATAGTGTAGCTTTGAGTAGAGCATATATTAGCCCTATTTTAATGAGTAATGAGTATTGGGTTTATGGAGCATATGTTGAAGATTCTTCACTATTATCATTTAGAGAGCTTGGTGAGGGATTACAACTAGTTGAGAATAATGTGGAAACTGGTAGAATACTTGTAGTCTTAGATAAGAATACTCCTGTAACAGTACTTAGAGGTAGAGTTTTAGGATTATATGCTGTTCTCCCAACACATATTTATAATTTAGCCTATGTCTTAGTGTCTAGAGATCAAGTTGAGTTATTATCGAGGACTCCAGGTGTTTTAGCACTACTACCAGATGTCAGATTAGATGCTTTAATCAATAAGGAGCAAGAGCAGTTTAAATTAGGCGAAGAGGATGTTGAATGGTTTAATAGTATTCTACAAGCTACGGGTACGAGTAGTAGTGGATATCACTACACGGTTAATATTACAGGCGCTATTGATGTCTGGTTACAATATGGTATTAGAGGTGAAAATGTAAAATTAGCAATAATAGATACTGGAGTAGATTATGGCTCACCTGGACTTGGACTTGAAGCTATAGCTAGAGATGAGCATGGTTTACCACTAGTATTAGATGTTAGTAGCTTAGGCCTAGTATTAACGCCAATAGCTGCTAATGTTACTCCAGATGGATTCATAGTGGTTGATCCAACATACCTGTACGTGTTTTACCCGCCATACTATGTGTTTAGGTGGAATGCTAGTCTATGGATTAGAGTACGTGGTTGTAGAATATTTGATGGCTGGCTACCATTCCCGGCAGATAATAAGTGGTATATTGGTGACATTAAAGCCTATGGTCCAGTTAAATTTGGACTATTATTACAATACATATCTGTGAGTATTGGGGGGGTGTCTTCAACACTACTTTACACAGTTCCAGTAATACTTGTTGATAGTAATGGTGATAAAATTTATGATACATTATATGCTGATACAACCACAGTACTCTACTTGTTAAGGTGGGCTTTAAGCCCAGCACCATGTAACGTCACTATACCTGGTACACTAGGATTACAGCCAGATTTCTCATTTGCTGATGAAACTCCAATTAAATATGGTAGTGAAATTATAGCTAGAGATCTAGATGGTGATGGATTAAACGACTACTCTATTGGAACACTAGCAGGCTATGTCTATGACGCGGCATTTGCCATTATATTAGAGAAGACTGGTACATGGAAGAGTATTATTCCAAAAATACCTCCAATGCGTGGTTACTCTACTACTGGTCCTATTGAAGTGTGGAGTGGTGAGCCTGTAGCACTAATATGGCCTGGTCTAGATCCACGTGGAGACTACGCAGTTATAGAGTATGATTACCACAGTCATGGAACATTCTGTGCTGGGACAGCTGCTAGTAGAGATTATTATGCTGAAACTGGTTATGGTGTGAGGAGTATTAGTGGACAAGCACCAGCTGTTAAAATAGCAGCTGCACCAGCACTATATTATGGCACAGTAGCTGTCTCAGTATACTTCTTCACGGGATTTGACCTTGTAACACCATATGGTGAAGGCTCAATATCACTATGGCCAATACTACTAGCTAATCCATGGATAGCTTTTGAAGGGTGGAGTTGGAAGTGGACTTATACAGGATTACACCAAGTTGACATTACAAGTAACTCTTATGGTATTAGTGGCTGGGCCTTATGGGGTTGGAATAGTGGTATGGATCCTGAGAGCTTACTCTTCGACTATACAACACTAGTATCTGGAACAACACACTTCATAGCTGTGGGTAATGGTGGACCAGGCTATGGTACTATAGCTTCACCAGCTGCTTCAACACTAGCTATTAGTGTTGGTGCAGCTACAGAGTTTACTTATAGACCTCTCTACGGATATGCTTGGCCAGGTTCTAGTAGGCAGGTTGTGAGTTGGAGTAATAGGGGTCCAACTGAACTCGGTATTATAAAACCAGATGTTGTAGCTGTCGGTGCATTTGCATGGGCTGTTGGTAGGACTTGGCAAGCTCTAGATTCTAGAACACTGAGTGGAAAACTAGTATATGCATTATTTAGTGGTACTAGTCAAGCTACACCAATGGCTGCTGGTGTAGGTGCACTTGTAGCATCAGCATATAAAGCTAAATATGGCTCAAGAATACCACCATATCTGCTAAAAACAGTTCTCATGAATACCGCGCATGACATGGGCTTTGATGAGCTATCACAAGGTGCTGGCTTTGTAAATGCTTATAGAGCTGTAACAGCTATACTTCAAGAAGATTATCCTAAAGTCTACTCTACGAGTATATTGAGAGACATATTATCAGAGCTATCAGAGTCTTATACTTCAATAACTCATGGTGAAGAATTACTTGATACATGGTTTGAGCCTAAAATATATATTCCACTAATACCAGCCGGTAGCTTAGCTACGAGGCAATTAGTTATTGAAGGCCCTGGCACATATAAGTTATATCCTGTTAGATTAGAGCGTGTTGAAACAGTAAACTTCTGTGACGTCGTGAAGAGGATTATTGAACCTACAGTAATAGTGTCTTGTAGTGGTGATACAGTAGTATTAAATGTTACAGCTTCAACAATATATGGTCACTTAGTAGTAAACATAGATGCACTTAATAAATACAAGTTCTTTGAAATAGAACTCACATATCCATTTGAATACTTTGAGCGTGGTGGTAGAAGCGGGGTCTACAATAACACTATACCGACTAATATACTTGAATTAGCATATTGGATTGATGTAAAAGCTGATAATGTGTTCTCATGGCTTGAAACAGCTAGAATAATGTATGATATTCGTGGAGCTAACTCCTTGAGAATTCAAATTGGAGATCTCCAGGGACAAATCAGAGAGATAGAAAATCTCGCAAAAGTATACATGGGTGTAGATCCAACAACGTTACCAAGATATCTAGTTGTGAGAATCGGTGTTAGTGGTGCAACATATAGAGGACTATTACCAATTAAAGCGAGAATTTCAGGATATGCTCTTAAAACATGGGATGCTATTAAGTTAACAGCCCCAATATTATATGTGTTTAAGGGTAGTAGAATAGTAACAGCTATTGTAAAAGCACCATTAGAGCCGGGATTCTATAGTGGCTATATTGTAGTTGAAGAATTAACTAGAGGAATTAAGTCACTAATACCAGTATCATTCTTCGTACCTATTGAAATTAAGAGTGAAAACCCATATACATTAAAACCACGCGTAGAGAACACTACTAGGAGAAACACTGATCTAAGGGGAGTATTTGACTACACGTGGAGATATGAGTCTGGCGATTGGCGCGTATTTAAAGTACTAATACACCCAACACTAGTATCTATTAAAGCACTTGGTATTAGAGTTACATGGCCTGTTCTCGGAGACCCCAATTATGCTAGTAACTTAGATGTACATGTATATGGACCATACAAATACTACATGGCTGACACTGAGAGCGGCAGGGTCTATGAGTATAGTGTTAATGGCGTCCAATTAGCAGCAGAGCTATCGAGAGATCCACGTGGTGGCAGTAGTTATAATCCAACTAGGTTCTGGGATACTATTGGTCCAGGAGAATCATTAATAATAACACCAGTACTTCACAGTGGAGTATATAGAGTAGTTGTTAGAAATATACAGTTTAGTGGATTAGCCTTTGAGGAGCCATTTACACTCGAAATAATACCAGTCTCTATTAGAGTAGATTGGACATATAGTTACCTAGAGAGAGGTTATGAGTTTATAATTACATTAAAGACTATTGATACTAGACTACTACCAGTAGACCTCGGCGTAGACGAGAACGCTATGGTTACAGTTAAGCCTGGTGAAAACTACTATGTTAATCTCACAGAGCAAGGATTCACAGTCTACATTAAGAGTATTGAGATAACTGAAGGAGTATTCAAGGCAATAATAGTAATAAGTCCACCTGAAACAGCATTAAGAGGAATATACACAGTAGCTGTAGGATTAATAACAATAATACCTGTGACAACAGTAGGCTGGTATGATAGTGGGACAAGAGTAGTATACTATGAATGGCCTATTACACAAATATACCTTAAATTCCCATTAACATAAACTCTTTTTCCCACACTCTTTTTCAACACCCCCTTACCATATTTCCTCCTTGAAGAATAATTAACAGCACATGATTATATTTCCCAGTGCTTTAAGTGGAATTGGTGTAGAGGAGTGTTTGAATTACTTACTAAGAGACTTCTTGATAAACTGAGAGAGGAAGCACTAAGGAGAGATGTATCTATAGAGGAGCTTGTAGTTGAAATACTCTCTAAAGCCCTCAACACACCATTAGATCTAAGTGAAAAACTCGGACTACACCTTAAACTAGCTGAGAAGTTCTTAAAAGAAGCTGAGGAGTTTCTTATTAAGGGTGACTATGTCCAGGCCTCCGAGAAAAGTTGGGGGGCTGCAACACAGATGATCAAGGCCTTAGCTACTAAAGAGGGTAAAGAGCTTAAAAGTCACAGTAGCTTGTGGATTTACATGAACGACCTTGTTAAAAGAACTCAAGACTCCGAATTAAGGCGGTTATGGTGGACTGCAAATCTATTACACCAAAACTTCTACGAGAACTTCATGACCTCAGAAGACGTTATATCAGCTGTAGAAGATGTTAAGAAATTTATTGAGAAATTAAAAAAGCTAATGTAGACTCTCAAAGAATTCACCAACGATCATTTAATACAATTCTCCTTATGTGTCCCCAGATGATATTTCACTTAACTCTAGGCGTTCTCTTAATTCCCATGAAGATGAGTAATATCCCTATGATGATGGGT
>Ga0272445_1002459_pt1 | contig 12687 bp, 11 predicted proteins | sample YNPCB0031_FD_194404 | JGI IMG/M metagenome (GOLD analysis project Ga0272445, IMG submission 194404) | Hot spring sediment microbial communities from Yellowstone National Park, WY, United States - YNP-CB-003-1 | ecosystem: Environmental > Aquatic > Thermal springs > Hot (42-90C) > Sediment... | reverse complement strand
TAACTCTATTGACTTGCTTAACTCATCTGTCTTTACCTTTCCTCCTGTCTTTTCCTGGAGGTCCGGTGATATGGTCTCAAGACTCACACGAATTGTCTTAAAACCTGCCTTTTTCATAAGTATTGCGAGGTCCTCATCTATAAATCTTGCATGAAGGCCATTAGGGGTGTGGAATCTTATATCTGGACAGAAAGAAATTATCTCCCTCAGTATGGGCTTTATATGGTTTTCACTATTTACAAGGAGGGCATCGTCATAAAAGGCAAAGTCCCTTATGCCACGGTTATATAGGTCAATAATCTCTTTTATCACCTCATCAGGAGGTCTCTGGATAAAGTTTTCATTGAAGATCCCCGAGGCACAATAGGTGCATCGGAAAGGGCATCCCTTTGAGGTCATAAGGGGGGCAAATTTCCATCTCATAATTCCGAGTTTATAATATGGTTCAGGGTCTTTCTCTTTTTTTAATCGGTAACCAAAGGTTCTCAGATAGGAGCTGAAGCCCTTTTCCACGCTTCCCTGAAATACACCATCAACAGGAATATTCCTTATGGCATGTTCTGGCAAAAGGGTTGCGTAAAGCCCTCCAAGTATTACAGGAGTATCTCTGTAATATCTTTTCAATTCCTCAACAGTCTCCTTTACACCAGTGTACCAGTATGTCATCACAGAGGTTAGAAGTATAATATCTGGCTCAGGAAGACTTTTTATCCTTTCTCCGAATTCCTCTCGTGTGATTCCATATCTTGAAAACCTTCTTGGTATCCTTTTCAGGATATCTGGTTTTTTAATCTCCTCTCTGAGGTATTTGCCTGTACCGTAGGGTTTATGTTTTATTGTTTCAAGGCAGTCAATAAATTCTATTCTTACTCCGTACTGGCTCAGATACTCTCCAACCCTAAGAAGCCCGAGAGGTGCACTCCAGAGATTAAGACAGGAGAAGTCATGAACCCAGGGATTTACAAGAAGAACCCTCATGTTATTTATTATGCTAAAACACTGCTGTCCAAAACAAATTGAAATGGGCTTTTAAAATAGGCATAAGGTCTTAAATAGGCTTAAGGCCATAGGCTGAAGGCTGAAGAAAAATAATTCCTTAAAGGAAACTTCAGCCTAAAGCCTTAAGCCTATCTTCAGCCTTAAGCCTTCAGCCTGTAGCCTAATTTGCCTATGGCCTTCAGCCTACTTATGCTCATTCAAAACTTTATTTGGACAGGTGTGATGCTATAAATAGGCTTAAGGCTACAGGCTATTATAGGCAACAGGCGTTAGCATTAGGTTACAGCGTGTAGCGTAGAGAATAGCGTATAGCGTGTAGCGTAGAGCGTAGAGAATAAAGATTAGGTGGGTTAGTTACTCCCTACAAGCTCCCCGCTACCCGCTATACGCTCTTTGTAATAATCCTGTAAGGCCTTTATTGTCAATGTCCTCTCTTTTAGTTTTTCAATGGCACTCACCACTGCCCTTGCACCTGCGATAGTTGTAGTATAGGGTATCATATACTGGAGGGCACTGTTTCTTATATAGAAGGAATCCCTTTTTGATTTTGCATCACTAACGGTGTTTATGATGAAGTGAATCTCATTGTTCTTTATGAGGTCCACGATATTCGGTCTCCCTTCTTGAATCTTATTTACGACCTCTACATCCAGCCCTCTTGACCTTAGAAACTCTGCAGTCCCTCTCGTGGCAACTACACTCAGACCAAGGGCCTTCAGCCTCCTTACGAGTTCAACAGTGTGTGGTTTGTCCTTGTCCTTAACACTGAAGAATATCTTTCCATTTACAGGAATCCTGTTATTAGAGGCAGCCTCGGCCTTCCAGTAGGCAAGGCCGAAACTCATATCAATACCCATCACCTCACCAGTGGACTTCATCTCTGGTCCGAGAATAGTATCAACACCAGGGAATCTATCAAAGGGAAAGACAGCTTCTTTAACTGCCACATGTCTTATCTCAGGGTCTTTTGTTATGCCGAGTTCTTTCAGGGTCTTGCCAACCATTAATTTTGCTGCTATCTTTGCAAGGGGCAATCCAGTAGCCTTGCTCACAAAGGGAACTGTCCTCGATGCCCTCGGATTTACCTCAAGGACATATATCTCAGAACCCTTTACTGCAAACTGGATATTTATCAGTCCTATTACATTGAGCTCCTTTGCAAGGAGCCTTGTCTGCCTCTTTATCTCTTCTATGAGCTCCTTTTTAAGTGAATAGGGTGGAAGGGAACAGGCTGAATCACCAGAATGTATTCCAGCCTCTTCAATATGCTCCATCACCCCACCAATAATTTGAGTAACTCCATCAGAGAGGGCATCTACATCTACCTCTATGGCATCTTCAAGATATTTGTCAATCAACACAGGATGTTCTGGTGAAGCCTTTACTGCCTTCTCCATGTAGTTTACGAGGCTTTCAGAGCTATAAACGATCTCCATTGCCCTACCACCAAGGACATAGGAGGGCCTGACAAGGACTGGATAACCTATGGAGCTTGCAACAGCCAGGGCCTCTTCTACAGAAAGGGCTGTTCCGCTCAAAGGCTGTTTTAAATCGAGTTTTTCGAGAAGCTCTTTGAATTTTTTTCTATCCTCTGCCCTGTCTATCTCACTTGGTGGTGTGCCAAGGATTTTAACACCATGGGCCTCCAGTGGCACGGCAAGCTTAAGGGGTGTCTGGCCACCGAACTGTACAATTACCCCCTCTGGTTTTTCCCTTTCTACGATATTGAGGACATCCTCAATAGTGAGGGGTTCAAAATAAAGTCTGTCAGAGGTATCGTAGTCAGTGCTCACTGTCTCAGGATTGCAGTTTACCATAATAGTCTCGTATCCGAGTTCCTTCAGACTGAAGACAGCATGGACACAGCAGTAATCAAATTCAATCCCCTGGCCAATCCTGTTGGGACCTGAGCCGAGAATAATAACCTTTTTCCTGTCAGAAGGTGGAAATTCTGATTCAGCTATTCCTTTACTGTTACTTACGCCACCTACTGCTGTTATACCCTTTTCTGTAATCTTAAAAAAGGGCCTCTCATAGGTTGAATAAAGATAAGGGGTGTAGGCCTCAAATTCTGCTGCACAGGTATCAACAAGTTTGTAGGAGGGTATAATGTTTAGCCTTTTTCTTAACTCCCTTATCTCAGATTCCTTTTTTCCTGTAAGGAAGGCAATCTGCCTGTCAGAAAAGCCATACTCTTTTGCCTTTTGAATCAGGTCTTCTATACCTACTGTTACTTTCGCCACCAACTTTGTCTTGATCTCTTTTTCGAGGTCTATTATCTCCTTTATCTGGGCAAGAAACCACGGGTCTATCTTTGTGAGGTCGTGAATCTTCTCTATAGAGAAGTCCCTCCTTATCGCCTCAGCAATATAAAGGAGTCTTTCAGCATTGGGCGTCCTGAGTTTTGAGATTATCCCTTCTATGTCTGTTTCAACAGGCTCAAAACCAGAGAGCCCTATCTCGAGACTCCTTAAGGCCTTCTGAAGGGATTCCTTAAAGGTTCTTCCTATTGCCATTACTTCTCCAACAGACTTCATCTGAGTGGTAAGGGTGGGGTCTGCCTCAGGGAATTTTTCGAAGGTAAATCGAGGTATCTTTGTGACGACATAGTCAATAGTTGGTTCAAAGCTTGCTGGCGTGGTCTTTGTTATATCATTCTTCAGCTCATCAAGGGTATATCCAACAGCAAGCTTTGCAGCAACCTTTGCAATGGGAAAACCTGTTGCCTTACTTGCGAGGGCAGAGCTCCTTGAAACTCTTGGGTTCATCTCTATAACAACCATTCTGCCATCCTGAGGATTAATGGCAAACTGGATATTCGATCCACCAGTATCAACCCCTATCGCCCTTATGACCTTGATTGCTGCATCCCTCATCCTCTGGTATTCCCTGTCTGTAAGGGTCTGGGCTGGTGCTACAGTAATGGAGTCTCCTGTGTGGACACCCATTGGGTCAAAGTTTTCTATTGAGCAGATTATAATCACATTATCCTTACAGTCCCGGACTACCTCAAGCTCATATTCCTTCCAGCCAAGGACAGATTCCTCTACAAGAACCTGATGGACAGGACTGAGTTTTAGTCCTCTTTCGAGGAGCTCCCTGTATTCCTCCCTGTTGTAAGCAACACCTCCACCTGTTCCTCCAAGGGTAAAGGCTGGTCTGAGGATTACAGGAAAGCCTATCCATTCAATCGCCTCAAGTCCTTCCTGGAGGCTTGTTACAGCAGCACTTTTTGGGACCTCAAGGCCTATGGATGCCATTGTCTTTTTGAAGAGTTCCCTGTCTTCTGCCTTTTTAATAGCCTCTGGTTTTGCACCTATTAACTCAACACCAAATCTCTCGAGGACTCCTCTTTTGTGAAGCTCCATGGAGAGATTCAGACCTGTCTGGCCACCCATTGTGGGCAGAAGGGCATCAGGTCTTTCTATCTCTATGATCTTCTCTAATACCTCAGGTATGAGGGGTTCTATGTAAGTCCTGTCTGCCATCTCAGGGTCTGTCATAATCGTGGCAGGGTTGGAGTTTACAAGCACCACCTTATATCCCTCTTCCCTGAGGGACTTGCATGCCTGAGTTCCTGAATAGTCAAACTCACAGGCCTGACCTATTATGATAGGCCCTGAGCCTATGAGCATTATCTTTTTAATATCAGTCCTTTTTGGCATATTAGTAATTATAGGGTGTAGGGATTATGGTGGAGGGAGGAGGGTGTAGGACTAACCCCTAACCCCTACCCCCTAATCCCTAATTTCAGGCCTATTATTTCGCTCCATTTTTTTAGCTCTTTGAGGAGTGCCCTGATCCGTTCAGGCTCTCTGTCTGCATAAATCACCCTTCTACTGCCATTCTGAAGCTCCATCTGAAGGAGAAAGAATTCTTCTGGTTCTGTAAAATCAGGTAAGACTGTACCGTGCTGAAGGGCTACCTGCTTTACAATCCTGGCACCCTCAATATTGTCTATTTTAAATACCTCTTTTTTGATTGAGATAGATTTTACTTGATTCATGTCAAAATTTTCCACCCTCTTTATGATAAAGGAAGGGTATCTTATGCTTACCAAATCTCTGGAGAATATTACCTCAAGGGGTTTTTCCCTGAAGATGCGGAGTCTGAGGAATAGGAAGAGGGCTCCTGTTAAGATGCAGAAGTTAATGAGCTCAAAGACCCTTAAAGGAAAGTTCATGGCATAAATAACAAAGAGGACTCCGCTCAGGATGGTGGCTACCATAAGGGAGGTCACTTCTCTGTTCATTAATGCAGTGTGGATAATACTTCCTTTTTCAGCCTTATAGAGAAAAGTCTGGAGTGTGAGAGACTCTGGTGTTATGAGCAATCTATATGTTCCATCAAATGATGCTTCTTCAGTAGGTGGCGTAAGTAACAGTAAAGGCATTGTCATTTAAAATAGACGATCTTACTTCCACCAAGGTGGAGGGGTATCTCTGCCCTTTCAGACCAGAGGCCTTTTACAAGGTGTTCAGTTTCAGCATAGGCAATGAGGACATCTCCAAAGAAAGCATAACATTCACCTGCCTCTACAGTCTTTGTGAGTCTGCATTCAATGTAACCAGCAGCTCCTTCTATAAGAGGAGGCTTTATCTTTCTTGCAGGCACTGTCTTGAGTTTTGCAAGCTTGAATTTATCAGAGTCCTTCCCGGAACTCCTGCCGCAAATCCAGAGGGCATTGAGATGGGCCTTTGTTGGGATACTTATACCAAATTCCTTTGTCTCCTTTATGAGTCTTGCAGTGTAGGCCTCCTTTGATACGCATACAATCACGATAGGTGGTTCCTCACTTGCAGGTGTTGCCCAGGCACAGGTCATGACATTGGGTCTTCCATCTTTTGAGATACTTGTAAGAAAGAAGGTGAGTTTTGGATGAAGGAGATGATAGATTTCTGATTTAATCTCTTTCAGCTTAGGATTCATATCTTTCCTCCCCGAAACAATTCCTGAATCTCTATAGTTTTCTTTGGAAGTTCCCTTCTCATCTTATTTGCATAATAAAGCCATTTTAGCCGGCGTTCTACAGGCCATTTGCGATATTCTTCCAACTGCTCCTGGCTCACTGTATAACAGAATCCTTTCTTTTTCATCATCTCTCAAGAATCATTTTTAGATATTCCACATCCGAGAGGTCCTGTTTACGGCCCGACCTTTCTTTTAGTTTGATAAGGTCAGGAATGGAGATAGTGGGTATCCTCTCCCCCGATATCTCTATCATCACCGCTCTCTTTTTCAATTCATCATATGGAATGGGAGAATCAAAAATAATATCAATTTCTCCAATAGGCAATTCCTCACTATAAAAATTCATTGCCTTCATGCCCTTTTCTTTTATCCATGAATTCCTTTTCGCTTCATCCAGAAGCTCCACAGGATTAACAGGAACTTTTGGACGGTAGCCCCACTCTGTAAGTTTTGTAACCAGTTTGATAATATTGTCTGGTTGGAGTGAAATTATCAGGTCTATATCATAAGTCATCCTCGGAACACCATGAAAGTTAACAGCCAGACCTCCTACAACAAGATAATCGAGTTTTAATCTGTTGAACTCCTTAAATATCTCTTGAAAATCTAATTCCATCTTAAGAGAATCCCTCAACCATCTCCCTGAATCTTTTAAACAAATGTGTTGAATCATTAGGACCAGGTCCAGCCTCTGGATGGTGCTGTACAGAAAATAAAGGATATTCCACATGCTCCATGCCTTCCTCTGAACCATCAAAGAGGTTCTGGTGTGTAAGCCTTACCTGTCCTTTAAGACTTTGTATGTCAACACAGTAATTGTGGTTCTGGGAGGTTATCTCAACCCTGCCTGTCTTAAGGTCCTTTACAGGGTGATTTCCACCGTGATGACCGAATTTCAATTTATAAGTCCTGCCACCAAGGGCAAGGCCAATTATCTGGTGACCGAGGCATATACCAAAGATTGGTTTTTTCCCGATGAGTTTCTTTGTATTCTCTATTGCGTATGTAACTGTCTGGGGATCTCCTGGACCATTGCTAAGGAGTATTCCATCAGGATTGAGCTCAAGGACAGCTTCTGCAGGAGTCATGGCAGGAACAACGGTTATCTCAAACCCTGCCTCATAGAGATTTCTCAAGATATTGAACTTGACGCCAAAATCATAGACAACAACTCTCAATCTTGGTTGGGTACTAAACTTATTGGTGGCGTAGTTAGTTGAAGAAGGGCAGGGCCATTTCCAGCATCCCTCATTCCAGACATACTTCTCCTGAGAGGTTACCTCTTTAACAAGGTCAATCTGAGATATGCCTGGATGAGCCCGTACCTTTTTGAGGAGGCTTTGAGGATTCAGGTCCAGAGAGGAAAGAATCCCCATCTGACAGCCCTTTGTTCTCAGATGCCTTGTTAATGCCCTTGTATCGATGCCACTTATCCCTGGGATATTATATTCCCTGAGAAATTTTTCAAGACTTTTCTTTGCCCTCCAGTTACTGTAAGACCTTGAATATTCCTTAACTACAAAGCCCTCAACCTTTGGACCTCCTGATGACTCCATATCTTCAGGATTTATCCCATAGTTTCCAATCTCTGTATAGGTAAGGACTACTATCTGACCTTTGTAGGAAGGGTCTGTAAGAATCTCCTGATAACCTGTTATGGAGGTATTAAAAACGACCTCTCCTATCCTTTCTGCCTCTGCACCAAAGGACTCGCCTATAAAGAATGTCCCATCAGAGAGCAACAGTATAGCCTTTTTCATTGTTTAATTATACCATACTTTATCTTTCCCATTAGATTTTCTATACCATGCTACAGGTAAGGCAATCTATAGTTTTAGAACTATTGTTTTATATAAATTCCCCTTTTTGATAACCTTGCAATTCTTCTATCAATAATTGTAAATTTTTATAGATATTATGAGGGTTTTGCTTTGTATAAGCAACAGACTCTTTGCTGAGGCTTTATACCAATTTTTAAGTAAAGATGGTTTTATAATTCCTGTCCTTGAAGATAAAGACAGAGCCTCAAGGCCAGATATTATCCTTACAGATTTCTGCATGTTATGTTCGGGAATCAGCCATCATTATCCTGAGTCAAAGATTCTGCTCATTGATACAGGATTAAAGCATGAACAGATTATTGCAGCTCTTGCCTCTCATAAGTTATCTGGTGTTCTTTCTACTAATACTGACCTTGCATTGTTTAAGAAGGCACTGAAAGTAGTAAATGATGGTCAGATATGGCTTGACAATGAACTGTTGAAGGCCTTTATGTATAATGTGAGCATTATCAAAAAGGGAAAGATTAATCTTTCACCAAAGGAAAGGGAGATTGCCCATCTTGTATGTCAGGGCCTCACCAATAAGGAGATTGCTGTAAAGCTCTCTTTGAGCGAGCAGACTGTTAAGGCCCATCTGAACAGGGTCTTTAAGAAATTCAATATCTCAAACCGTTCCCAGCTTGTATCCTTTTTTTTAAATCACATGTCAAATCTTTAGTTTTAAAATCTAAGGAAAATATTTTTGAACAGGGATTTTAGAACAATTTTTTTATTGATTTAAACTTCTGTACAATTGAACCTTCCTCTGTTTTCTGCTAAAAGTAAACTAAGAATAGGTCATTATTATCGAGGTATATATTCTATGCCTTCATTAATCGTCAGCATTGTTTTACTAATTAGTCTTATTCAATCTGATTCACCTGTGAAAGTGAGCCTTTCTAATGACCAGGTATTAATTCATTTATCAGAAGGCCAGACAGGACCTGTTCAATCTGAGATACCCCTTAGATTTCTTATCCTATCCAGTGTGGCTCCATGGTCTATCCATTATCAAGCAACTCCTTTAAAAGGCCCTTCAGGAGAGCTCGGGCCTGAACAACTCTTAATCCTTACACCCTATACAAATAGGTTTGATACCCTTGATGTCCCAAGACTCATTGCAAGAGGAGAAAAGGTAGCACACTCTCCTGTAGAGGTTTCAAATATAAGGATAGGTTTTTTCAGCAGGGGAGACGAAAGACCTGGCGTATATGAAGGTCAGCTTTTTTCTCCAGATGGTGGACCTACTATATTTGTGAAGGTAATTATAGAACCCCTCATTCCTTCAAAGGGAGAGGCAATAATCAAATTAAAGCCAGAAAAAGGAGCGGTCAGTATATCCTTTAAACCTGACAGAATCCAATTTCCCGTTACAGGAAGGCCAGGTGAATATGATGCTGATAACCCAATCCATCTGACTGTTGAAGGTAAAAACAGGTTTGTTATAAAGGTTCAGGCAACTCCCCTGAAAGGACCTGATGGTTTTATACCTCCCGAAAGGATATTTGTTAACCCGGGCAATGGCCATTATTATAGCCTTGATAAGCCAGTAGTTGTCCTGCGAACAAAGGGAGGTCCAAAGAAGGGAGAGTTTTTTGCTGACCTGCTTTTTAGAATCAAAACCACCTGGCAGGATAGGGCTGGTCTGTATGAAGGAGAGCTTATCATCACCTTTGAACCAGACATAGAAGAGCCTCATATATTCTGAGGAGCCTTCCGCAGAGGCTCTTAAGAAAGGAGGTGAGGATATTCAAAGTCCCTGACACTGCGGGTCAGGAAGATGCCAGCCTTGCTGGCACAAAAAAATTATCAGGAGGCTAAAATGAAACGGTTAATAGTATTATTAACAATCCTTTCAGTCCTCGGATTTGCCTATGCAGTGTTTGCAGGAGAGGGTGCTCCACCAATAACAGAGACAATCCCTGTGCAGGCCCATGTTAATTGCTGGGTGAAACTGGAAGTGACACAGACCCCGGGTTTACTAACCTTTACGGGTCCATATCCAGAGACAGAGGCTACAACATTTTCAACACACAAGGAAACAAACTGTGATGTATGGTATAAAGCTGAAGTTACACAAGATCTTACAATGGGTACTTCAACCATTTCTACTTATATTGAATATGGTAATAACAACTGCCCAAGTAACGGAAAACTGGTGACTTTATTTAATGAAGCAGGCTCTGTATATAATGATACATTTTCAGTATGCGGAAAGGCAGACACCCCTCCTCTTGCTGGTGATTACAGCGGTTTAATAACCCTTACTGTCACACAATGATGAGACATCCTATCTTACATAGGCTACTGATTCTTCTGGGTGTCCTTGTTCTACTGTCAGTTGCCTATGCAGTAGAAGGTCCACCACCTGTAAGTGAGACCGTCCCTGTAAATGCAGAGGTTAAGCCCTATGTGAAGGTCACGGTTTTAAGTTTTCCCATGAATCTGGGTACCTTCACAGGTGCTGCCAATGAAGAGAGGGGACCTGCTGACAATGCTGTTTTCAGGGTCCAGACAAATGCTGATGTCAATCTCACCTTTTCAGGTGGTGACCTTACCCATGTCTCCAACCCGGCTTATAAGATTAAGACTGCCTATAAGGCCTGGACAAGTGGTGGTGTTGACCTCGGCTATTTTAACAGAAGTTTGCCAGGTTATAGCCCTGTAGGAGACCTTATAGTGAGCCCGGGTCAGTCTGCTGGAACAACTGTAGATTATGGTATCATGGGCTGGGCAAAGACAGGTGAGATATGGGAGCAGATAGGTGGTGATTATTCTGCCACCATTACCCTGACAGTCTGGACACCCTGATTCAGGAGGTAAGAAGACCTTCTCAGGGGCGGGAGAAAAGACCGCCCCTTTTAGTGTGAGGATAAAGGTGAAAGAGTTAATATCTGCATTTATATTGATTTTATTAATTCCAGCTACTGGACTTGCAATTGGTTCAGTAGGCGTTCAATCCCTTACGATAGAGACAGAGCTTTCTCCAAACAAGAAGGGAGAATTCGAGATAGAGATATTCTCTACATCAAATGAGGATACAGCTGTTCATATATCTCTATTTGATCCTGTGCAGAAAGAGGATGGAAGCCTTGATTTTATTGAGGCAGGAAAGTCTTCAGATTCCTGCTCAAGCTGGATAAAGCTTTCAAGAACTGACCTTGTGGTACCAGCTGGAGAGCGAGTTGTTTTGAAGGGTGAGATAATCGCACCAAGGGGTGCAACGGGTGTAAAGATCGGTACTGTAATGATAGAGCCACCTTATGAGAAAAAAGAGAAGGGTATCTCTGTGAGGGTCAGATATGCTGTGATTATCAAACTAAAAGTTAAAGGCAAGACTATTATGGAATCTGCAAGATTTGAAGGTATGAGTATAAAGACAACGGATGAGGGCATACCTGTTATTGAGGTACATGTAAGGAATACATCAGCTGTAGACTTTAAGGCAAGGGGGCAGGTTATCCTTCAAGATGAATCAGGAAGGATTGTAGAGACCATAAAGCTCACTACGATTTATTTAGAGGAAAAAAAGAGGAGGTCAAAGGAGGATAAAAAGACCTCAAAAAGAACAGAGAAGGAAGAAGAACTCCAGACAGTTTATCCAGGTGCAAAGGTGGCATTTATCGGGATGATTAATAAACCTCTAAAGGAGGGTGAATACACAGCAATTCTTAATATGAGATATGGAAAGAGGAGCCTCTCTGCGAAGGAAAGGCTTTCTTTTACAAAAGAGATGGCTGATGCCTTTAAGAAAACTGAAAGGCTTTCTTTTGATATTAAACCATTATCTATTGAACTGAAGGTGCCTGCTGGTGGTAGCAGGACATCATTTATAAATGTCACTAATCTTTCTGATAAACCATTAAATATCAGGCTTAATCTTAAAGATATAAGCTATTCTCCTGATGGTGATAGGATTGTAAAGGAGGAAGCTACCACGCCTTATTCACTATCAGGATTTCTCTTTCTGCAGGACTCAGGATTTTCCATTGGCCCAAGGCTTTCAAGGACTATACCAATTGATATAAAAGTGCCAGGTGAAACAATGAGGGGTGGTAGATATGGTCAGCTCATTGTTGAGGTCTTTGATGGTGACTTTAAGGAGCAGAGGTATGTAGATATTTCTCTCATTATCCCGGATGTTCCAGAACCTGCTGTTGATGTTATTAAATTTGAAACAGAAGGTAAGAAGGAAGAGCGGAGGTTTCATCTTGAAATAAAAAATCTCTCTTCTATTCATATAAATCCCCTTGGACGTCTAATTATAAAGGATTTAAATGATAACGAGTATGGCCAGATTGAATTAAAACTCAAACAAGGTATGGTTTTACCGTGGTCAACTGGAATAATGACAGGTGAGTATAAAAAGAGGCTTTTATCTGGTAAATACAGGGCGGTAGCAGAGATAGATTATGGTGGAAAGGAGAGGTTAATAAAGGAATTAGTTTTTACCGTGAAGTAAGATGATGAGATCGATATTCAGCATTATATTAATATTCCTGACAGTGGTTATCTCTTATGGGGATAACAGGAGGGTGTTTGATGAGAAAAAGGTAATTATAAGGGCGGTGGTTAATCCATCTTTTAATCTCGAAATTATCCCATCAATAATAGAGGTTCACGAGGTTGGCCATAAGATACTCTTCAGTGAGGGTTATATATTAATCTCTGTTTCATCAAATACACCTTTTATAATATCCTTTTCAACTATCCCTTCCACAGGTGATATAAATAAGGGAGAGAGGTTTCTTGAAACATTTTACATAGTTCTTCCTTATGATTATTCCTTGCCTTCTATAAATGACCCGAGGTGGATGGATGGCCGAAGATTCAATCTCTATACCGAAAGGCCTGATGAATACAGGGTCTGCAGGAGAAAGATTTATATTAAGGCACT
>Ga0272445_1002458_pt1 | contig 12687 bp, 13 predicted proteins | sample YNPCB0031_FD_194404 | JGI IMG/M metagenome (GOLD analysis project Ga0272445, IMG submission 194404) | Hot spring sediment microbial communities from Yellowstone National Park, WY, United States - YNP-CB-003-1 | ecosystem: Environmental > Aquatic > Thermal springs > Hot (42-90C) > Sediment... | reverse complement strand
AGCGCATCAGTAATTATTGAGCGCATAATACCTATAAATTCATGCAGATATCGATATATACGGCGAAGCATGACGATGAAGGAAAAGTCGAAAATTTTAATCGCCACCCTTACATTGGCTATTGCTATTGTCGGCGCGTTTGCTTATGAGCAGCATATGCGCTCTCAGAAGTCAATTATTGTGCTGGCGACAACCACAAGCACCTATGACTCTGGCCTCCTTGACTATTTAATGCCGATATTTCAGGAAAAATATAATGCTGAAGTTCATGTAATCTTCGTTGGCACCGGTCAAGCTATAGAAGCTGCAAAAAGGGGCAATGCAGACCTCGTCTTAGTGCATTCCAGACAACTTGAACTTGAGTTTGTAAACAGCACATACGGCATTCACAGAGTCGGCGTAATGTACAACGACTTTGTAATAATCGGCCCGTTAAATGATCCTGCCGGAATAGGCGGCTTGAAAAACGCGACAGAAGCTTTCCGCAGAATTGCGGAGGAAGGCGATAAGGGCAACGCCAAATTTATATCGCGGGCAGATAAGTCTGGAACCCACATTCTGGAGCTAAGCATATGGAACATGCTGGGTTTAGCGCCTTCCAACAAAGCTCAGACATGGTATATAGAAGCTGGAGCGGGAATGGGTGCAGTGCTACGCATGGCCAACGAGAAGAAGGCTTATACGCTAACAGATAGGGCAACATGGCTTTCTTTCAAAAGCTATCTTGCAAATTTAAGGGTTCATGTTGAAGGCGATGCGGTCTTGCTCAATCCCTACGCAATAATCCTTGTTAACCCCGAAAAGTATCCTCAGAGAAACTATAAGGGGGCGCTTATGCTAGCCAAATGGATGATATCCGAAGAAGGACAAAATCTAATAGCAAACTTCAAAAAAGAGGGCGAAGCCTTGTTCAAACCCATCGCAAGAAACATTGAACTGGCACATATGCTGGGTTTTCCAGAGCAGGAGAAAGAGCTTGAATGGTATGATGCCCAAAACCTCTAAAAGTCTCCTCCTTCTTTTTTAGGCTTGAAAATAATCGTGGCTGGTGGCCGCCATGTATGAGAATACGTTTTGGGAGGAAATTTTAAATATAACGCTGCTGTCCTTAAGGGTTTCGGGGACATCCGTTCTAATAGGCGCATTGATAGGCGTACCTCTTGGAACACTTTTAGGGCTTAGGCAGTTTAAGGGGAAACGAACCGTAATGCATTTTGTAGATGTTATGTTGAAAAGCATGATAAACACTTTCATGGGTTTGCCGCCGGTAGTTGCGGGGCTCGTCGTTTACCTATTACTAACCACGTCCGGACCCCTAGGCTGGCTGGGACTACTCTATACGCCTACAGCCATGATAATAACGCAACTCATAATAGTTATTCCCATAATCATCGGCGTCACAATGTCAGCCGTTGGAAGCATTGAAAAATCGATTAGGGAAAGAGCCCTATCGCTTGGTGCAACCGAAGCCCAAGCAGCATGGTTGGTGCTGAGGGAAGCCCGCATGGGCATTTTAACCTCAATTATCGCGGCTTTTGGCGCTGCAATTTCTGAGGTAGGCGGCATAATGATAACTGGAGGAAACATCCGATGGTGGACGCGAACGCTGACAACAGCCATCGTTATTGAAACAGAGCTGGGCAACTTCAAAATGGCTTTAACGCTCGGAGCCATTTTGCTGTCCATATCTTTCATAATAAACTTGGCATTAACTATTGTTCAGCTTAAGGGAGCAAGGAAATAGCTGCCCACCGTAAAAGTGCAAAACCTTTTCAAGGAATAGCTGGAAGACAAGTTCAAGAGACATTAAATAAGATTTAGAATGAGGAAAGTTTAGATTGCTCCGGAACGTTCTTCGTTTTGTAAGTCACTTTGGAAAATAATTCCCCTTAATGTTTCTAGCGTATCATCATCTAAAGGATAAAGAGCTGAAGCGCGCGAATCTTCTTCATTATGCAACGATGATTGCGTGGACGTATCCCCTAAGATATTTCGCAGGATGGCCATACGAAGCAGCCATAGACACCACTTTAATAGGCTCCGGTAGCCACTTTGAAGCTGCAATAGCGGTGGCAACAACCCTTTACGGCATTGGCTTGACTATAAAGTTTTTGAGCTTAAACAGAAGCTTCATGAAATTGCTAGAAGGCTCGTTCATGTGGAAAAGGAGCTTTATGGAGAAATATGGGGTTAAATGGAACAAAGTAGGTTGTGGGATTGAGAGTTTAAAATTAGAATATACATGTTTATGCCTTCTTTCCGTGCATTGATATAGCAGCCATGGATGTTCCGACAACTGCTACTACTAGGTATGCTGTCAACGACTCTTCCAACCCTCTTGGTGAAATCCAGCGATAACAAAGCCAGCATGGCGCTTACCAAAGCAAGGGCGCCCGAGAAAATGAACAGCGAGGGCCATCCAGCATAATTAACCAAGAAACCCCCTAAAACAGGTCCAAGCGTAGTTCCCACATAAACAGCTGTAGTGTTTATCCCAATAACGAGGCCCATTTCTCTCGGAAATAGGCTGGCAAGTATTGCAACAGTAGTCCCTGAAACCATTGCTGCACCCAAACCTTGCACGCACCTCAAGAGTAGAAGCCACGTGAAGCCGCCCACATATAAAACCAAAAAAGCCGTGGCCATAAAACTGCCACGCCAATAACAAACACTAGCTCTTTGCCAAGCCAATCAGCTACAACCCCCAGCATGGTTGAAGCCATAGATGCTAAAAAGACGTTGGCAAACCAGTTAACTGAAGCCATATCCACGTTAAAGGATCTGGCTATAGATGGAAGGGCAACACCCACAGCTATCGATACGAACGGAGTTATGAGAAAATGAACACAAAATGAACACAATGAGAAAATGAACTACGTCATTTCATGGATGCATTCCTAAAAGCTTTGGTCTCCGCAACTTTAAGAATACCCGAATTTTTCGACAAAAAACCTGAAGATATAAAGATAAATCCGAAGAACCCAGAGCTTCTAAGAATACATCTAGCCTGCTGCATCCATGAAATGACGTAGATAACGATAAACAATATGAGGTTGAAAAAGTTGACTTCGAGAATAAAACTGTTAATGTAAGGGAAGTAGACTTTGAATATTACACGGTGGCCGTTCCGAAAGATAAAGTCCACATCTTACAGCAAAAACAGCAAAAAATGCTTAGAAAAGCCAGGGCTTACTGTGGTTTGATAGGTGTAAGGCGCGAGGTCAAAGAATACTGGAAAATTGTTCCCGGAGGAGAAGCCAGGCTGGAAGAGATTAGATGGGACATATCCATTCCAGAGGACATATGCACTTTTAATACTGAGGCGTTCTGGCTGGTTCTTCCAAACCACTACAAGACAATCAATAAAGCCGAGCTTGAAAGTGCTCTCCATGCCATTGAACATGCATTACTCACCGTTATTCCCAAATGGATTAATTGCGATCCAAACGATATAAAAGGAGCGTATACCACAGAGTGCCCAAAAAGTGGAGGTAACCCAATAATATTCATATTCGACAAATATCCCGGCGGCATAGGATTAGCAAGATCCTGCTTCCAGAGAATTCACGATATGTTGAGGGACTGCATACGACTTATAGAGACATGCAAATGCAAAGAAGAGACGGGTTGCCCTTCATGCATTCAAACTTCAAGATGCGAAAGGCAAAATAAGAACCTAAACAAGAAACTAGCGCTCAAAATCCTCAAAGAAGTAACCCCAAATAGTCTATAGTTTCTGAAGTTAAGCGGAAAACGCAGTTTTACACTAAAGTTAGAGAAAGGAAAAGGATACATAAGAGCATGATCTGGTTAACGCAGACTAACCCTCCCTTTTAAATTATGATGGTCTCCATAAGACGATGAATAAAGCATCCATAAGCTTTGAATCATAAAGTCTTCTTAAAGTTTGCCAGCTTACACTTCCACAATCGCTAATACCGTCCTCCTTTCTCTCTATAAATTAGTCTTGCATCATCGACTTTGTTAACTTTTAAATAAATTTCGGGTTTGGGAGCTTCGTTTCCGAAATGCTTAAATCGTTCGTCGGCAATAGGTTACCGATAGCCAATTGATTAAATAGCGTGAGGGATGAAATGTGCCGTTCCAAATTCATAGAAACTCTTCGTATTTGAATTCCATGTCTACTACGAGAACTAGGACGAGGGTTGAAGATGTCTGTCCAACCAGCGGTTTATGTCCAATATGCGTTAAAGAATGCCCAGTTCTATGCGAAGTTTCGTTGTCGGCGTTTAGAGGTAGGGAAGCCCTTTATCCAGATCCCAGCATGTTTGGAAATAGCACAGCTGGAGCTTTAAAAGACTATGGCTTGGACTGGTCTCACTTTAATATTCAAGCCAGGCTTTTAGGTGCCTTTGGCATAAAAGAAGATTCCGATCTAGCGATTTTTCCAAACGTGGATGTTGAGACAAGTGTTGGGGGAGTCCCCCTTAAGATTCCTGTGATGATAGGCGCATATGGCTCAACAGACGTGGCTAGACAAAACTGGGATGGATTAGCGATTGGAGGAGCCTTGTCTGGAATAATAGTGACTATTGGCGAAAACGTTTGTGGAATGGATGTTGAGACGAGAATTGAAAATGGAAAAGTTGTCTTTTCGCGTGAACTTAAGAGAAGGGTTGAGGCCTTCCGGAAATTCTGGGATGGGCAATATGGCGATGTTGCGGTTCAGACTAATGTTGAGGATCAAAGGCTTGGAGTTGACATTTACGCAATATCGAAGCTTGAGGTAAACATCATCGAGAGGAAGTGGGGTCAAGGAGCAAAGGCTATTGGTGGCGAAGTCAGAGTTGGTGATCTGCAAAAGGCTATTCTCCTAAAGAAAAGGGGTTACATAGTTATACCGGATCCTGAAGACCCGGAAGTTCAAGAAGCCTTCAAACAAGGAGTTTTCAAATCGTTTGAAAGGCATAGCCGCGTTGGCATGCCAACTGAAAAAGGTTTCGTGGAAGATATCGAATGGCTAAGAGAGCAAGGCGCTAAGAAAGTTAGCTTAAAAACAGGAGCCTATAGCCCAGAGGCTGTTGCGTTCACTATGAAAGTAGCTTCTGAGGCTAAAATCGACTACGTGGTCTTTGACGGTGCCAGCGGAGGCACCGGAATGAGCCCGGTTCCTATGATGAACGAAATGGGCACGCCAACCGTTTATTTGGAGGCACAGGTTTTGAAATGCGCAGAAATTCTCAGTGCGAGGGGAAAGCATGTTCCCGACATAGTCATGGCGGGAGGTTTCATAGACGAGACTCAAATATTCAAAGCTATCGCCATGAGCAACTTTGGCAATGGACCATACGTGAAGGCAATACTGATGGGCAGAGCACCCTTAACCGCAGTTATGAAATCATCCCACTTTGCTGAAGAGGCTCAGAGGGGGCGGTTACCAAAATACTTCGAAGAACTCTTCGGCAACTTGCCTGAGAAATTCTTTATAAGCGTTCCTGACCTGCAAACCGATTTAGGCGAAAGGTTTAAAGAGGTGCCATGGGGCGCAGTTGGACTCTACACTTATTTGGATAGAATAAAAGTTGGTCTCCAGCAACTGATGGCAGGGGCAAGGAAATGGAAACTCAATCTATTGAATAGAAGCGATCTGGTGGCGTTGTCGGAAAGAGCCTCGAAGGTTACTGGTATACCATTGCCTGAGGAAGCATCCAACGGCGTTTTAGAAAGCATACTGTTGTAGGTGATAAGCATGGTTTCCAGATTCTGCGTTGAATGTAAAAACTTTGAGGATAGAATGGAAATAGATGGCAATGTCTTGTGCGCTAGAGGACATCGCCCTGGCGTCGCCTGCCCAGAGTTTCAGGACCGGTTTGAAGGTGTGAAAGCTACAGCGTCAAAGACAAGGTTCTGCGTTGAATGTAAAAACTTTGAGGATCGAACGGATATTGATGGGGTTGTAGTCTGCGCTAGGGGACATTACCCGGGAGTTAGTTGTCCAGAGTTTCAAGACAGAACGGTGGATATTTTCTATTCTTATATTTACTGGAGCTACCTTTATAGCACCAGCAGGGTTGATGAGGGTAAGGCTTACTGGGAGGCAAAGCTTTCAAGGAAGCTTTCACCTCAAGAACTGGCATACGCCGTCCTAATCGAATATTTCAGTTTAAACTTAGACTACTCCGACTTTATAAGGTGTTGGAACATTGCAAGAAAAGTTTATGGACAGAAAATACCGATTATCCATGAAATTCTCGACGCAGCCCTGGAAAGATACCGTTCGTTTGGTGAGAGAACAGATTTGAAAAGGGCTTTCTCAGACCTGCTCTATTCAGGAAAATCCCCAGAGGATGTTGTCGTTGGGATCTCTAAGGGCTTTTATAAAGGGTGGACTGGTTAATTATGGCGAATGAAATAATCTTCAAGGAAGAGTTGGCTCCAGAGGTTAAGCTCATAAAAGTGAGGGCTCCGCTGATCGCGAGAAAGGCGAAATCAGGGCAGTTTGTAATATTAAGGGTGAACGAGGATGGCGAAAGGATTCCACTAACCCTAATAGACTGGGATCCTAAAGACGGCACAATAACCCTGGTGTTTAAGGAGGTCGGGGCATCCACAAAGGAGCTTGGAAAACTGGAAGTCGGGGACCATATTCATGATTTAGTAGGGCCTCTTGGAAAACCAAGCGAAATTGCCTTCCACAGCAAGGTATGTGTAATCGGTAGAGGGGTTGCTATTGCAGCAGCTTATGAAAGGGCTAAGAAAATGAAGGAGGCAGGCAACAACGTGACAGCCATAATCAGCGCACGAACAGCAAAACAGTTAATTTTTAAGGATGCATTTAGAAAGATAAGCGACAGACTCTACATAACCACCGATGACGGCTCGGAAGGAGTGAAAGGGTATGCTAATGACATTCTCAGAAGCCTACTGGAGTCTGGGGAAAGGTTCGATTTAGTCTATGCCGTTGGGGCGGCGACTTTAATGAGGTCGATTTCAGAGACAACCAAACCCTACAAGATTAAAACAATTGTCAGCCTCAACTCCTTAATGGTTGATGGGACAGGAATGTGTGGGTGTTGCCGTGTAACAGTTGGAGGTAAACCCATGTTTGCATGTGTTGACGGACCAGACTTTGACGCTCATCTAGTGGACTTCGACGAGTTTAGAGCCAGAATCCACATGTATGATAAAGAAGAAAAAGTCGCGCTCAAAATAGCGGGTGAATGTGGATGCAGAAGCTAGAGGTGAGACTAAAACAAGTTAGGATGCCAGAGCTGCCTGTGGAGGAGCGTTTGCACACTTTTAATGAGGTGGCTTTAGGATACTCTGAAGAGCAGGCGTTGGCTGAAGCGGCAAGATGTCTCCAATGCACGCGTCCCCTTTGTGTGGAAATGTGTCCGCTACACGTTGATATACCTGAATTTATAAAGCTCATCAGGTTAGGCAATTATACGGAAGCCGCTGAAAAAATCAGACAGAAAAACTGTATGCCCTCCATCTGTGGAAGAGTATGCCCACAAGAAGCATTATGTGCCATGGGATGCAAAAACACCATAGGCGACCCAATAAACATAGGAGCCCTTGAAAGGTTCGTCGCCGACTGGGAATTAGAAACTGGAGCGGCTGTTCCCGAGATAGCACCGTCAACAGGAAAAAGCGTGGCGGTTGTGGGAAGCGGACCAGCAGGTTTAAGTGTAGCAACCGAATTGGCGAAAAGGGGACACAATGTAGTCGTATTTGAGGCATTACATGAGCCGGGCGGCGTTTTAATTTACGGCATACCGGAGTTTCGCCTTCCAAAGAGGGTTGTTAAACAAGAAATTGATTATGTTAAAAAGCTTGGGGTTGAAATAAAAACAAACGTTATTGTGGGCAAAACACTGACAATAGACGACCTCTTTGACGAAGGTTTCAACGCCGTTTTCATAGGCACTGGAGCAGGCTTACCCAAGCTTTTAGGCATACCAGGCGAGAACCTATGCGGTGTCTACTCCCTAAACGAGTTCCTACTCAGAATAAACCTCATGAAGGCAAGCCTGTTCCCATATAAAAGCAAAACTCCAATAAAAGTTCAAGGCAGAGTTGCAATACTGGGCGCAAGGGGGATGGACGCTGCAAGGTCTGCCCTCAGACTGGGAGCTGAAGAAGCCTGCATATTCTATCAGAGAAAGGTTGTAGGAAGAGTCGACGACATAAGGCGGGGATTAGAGGAGGGCGTAAAACTACAACCATCAACAAAGCCTGTTAGGCTTATAGGCGACGAGAAACGGTGGGTAAAACTCGTTGAACTCGTGAAGTTAAAGCCTGTACAACCAGAGAGGATAGGTAAACCAAAGCTGATCCCAGAGCCGGGCTCAGAATTCCTCTACAGCGCCGAAACCGTCATAATCGCAACGGAACACATACCCAACACAATTGCAGTGGCAAACACCACGAGAAACATAAAAATTGCTGAAAAGAACAAAACAATAATCGTCAACCAAGAAACTTTAGAGGCGACAAACGGAATTTTCGCAGGAGGCGACGTGGTAAGCGGGGCCGCATCAGTTATAAAAGCCATAGAAGCAGGAAAAAGAGCAGCACAATCAATAAACGCATACATAACAAAACATTAAACACAGCACAGTTTCATCTCTTATTTTTTAAAATTAGTTATATTCTTCTCATTTCCTCAATTGGAACTAAACAGTAGGAAGCAAAGGTTTCAATCTTCGCCCCTCCCTCTAAAAGGGCTGCTGCCAGAGCAAGGCCGCCAACCATACATAACCCAAACCTGTCCATAGATACTGGCACACCGAGCACAGGGTCATTAGGAACACCCAAAGCTAAAATGCCTCCCCACCCTCTTTCCTTCAATGTTGAAACAATTTTGTTTGTTCTTTCCCTAGCTTCAGCCACAATCTCCCTCATACCTACAGGCAAAACCCCTGATCCAGTTTTAACAACCTTCAAAACAGAAGTCTGACCGCTTCTAACGAAAAGCTCGAGCGGAGAAATGGTTGTTCCCTCATAGGATATCATGTCAATAAAGCGTAAGGGTTTACCATTCACCATTTGAACCAACCCACCATACCTGAAAAATAAGGGAATTCCTGAGCGGATAAGCACACCATCCACGGTCAGATCGCAAATTGTGAAAAGAGCAATCTTCCCTTCGGGAACCACGATATTCTGATATTCCTCATTCTCATCTAAAACTTTAATATAAGGAGCCAAAAGCAAATTTGCAGCATGTAATTCCCTCACTATCCCAAACATTTTATCATAAAAAGACTTATCCAGAACAGAAACATTCGCAACCACCATCCCAGAATCAGCAATATAATCATACGTAATCGAACAAGCCATCGACAAGAAACGGGTGATAACAAAACCAACCCTCTGAGAAACCAAAGCCCTGCTAAGCTCCGCCAGCCCCTGACTAGTTAGAGTTCTCCCACTTCGCTCATGCCCAGCAACTAAACCCTTCAACTCCAACAATTGAAGATGATACCTCACAGTCCTCTCACTCAAAAAGAAACCCCTCTTCTCTAGCTCCCGCTGAAGTAACCTCGACCCAACAGGCTCAGCTGACTCGCTTAAAACCCTCAATATCTCAATTTCCAACCTAGAAACCTCAACAACCTCATCCATAAGCCATCACAAGAAAATGCTCCCAATACTTATAAAATTTTATCTATAAAACCTGAAAACTAATAAAAATTCTCATCAGCATTAAAGGTACTCATAAAAACGCTAAAAAATAATAATGAAATTTTCACTCCACTCATTCCTCGGCTAACAAGTTAGCATTATTTTGCGAGAATTAGGGTAGTTTATTTAATTCTAGCATAATAATAGTTCCTTTCATCTCTTCTACCATCGAGCCAAATACTTACCACTACTACGTAAGACATAAGAACCAAGTTGATGTAAATGTCTTTCTTAACAACCTATATAAATGCTCAAATAATATTGAGCAAAATCTTGCCCAATCATCTCTATAAGTACCCAGCATAATGAAGTAACCCACAATTTTTAATGATGCCTCCGTCAAGTATTGATTATCATAATATCTCTACTTATCTTTTAAACTTAGAAGATAACCAGAAAAGAAGGGGAGTTTGCGGGAGAAATCTCCATCCGTTGCCGGTTCAAGTCCGGCCCGCGGCACCATAATGTGATTTTTACCTGACCAGCGACAGCTATTTGCGTTTACGAAGAATACTAGGTCATCTTTTTGGCAGACGAATTTAAAGCCGTTTTCTATAAGCTCCTGGATCTCGCTTGGTGTTCTAGAAACTTTGCAAACATACTCGTCCTCCCTCGCGTTTTTTATAAGCTGCGTGTAGATTAGGGTGTTCTGGATCCTTTTATGGCCCAGCACCTGCATGACGTGAAGTACGTCTTTGGTTTTATAGTATTCCATGGCTGCCTTCCAGTGGCGGAGCGTATGGAAATTTATTTGTAGCATCCTTGGATTGCCAAGTTTATGGGAGGCTCTTTTGCGATATCTCTCAAAGCATCTGCGGAGGTTTTCAAGCGACGTGTAATGGTGGAATACGCGTTCGCCCTCTTTGGGTGGTTTATTCAGCATCGCAACAAGCATGTTTGAAATTCCAAGGTTTCTTGGGTTGCTGCCCTTCTCAGCTATTATGCGGATTGTTCGCCTCTCAAAATCTACGTCAGACCATTTAAGATCTCACCTGCCCTCGCACCCGTCTCCTTTCCAATTCTTAGGAAAACCGTAATATGCTGATTGCAGCTCGCTATTAAATCGTCAATTTCCCGCTCCAAGGGGATGGACTATGAAAAACTTAAATATTTTGAAACCGCCTCAAAATAGAAAGCAGATTCTGTTAGTGTCTCTTAAAAGAATAATTGAGCGCTCGCGCAGTCATCTGCGTAGAGAATGGAATTTCACATTCCATATTGTAGAAGTGGATTACTTGAAGAAACTTTATAAGATAATTGATGAAAAATTCGAAATATATGTTGAGGGCGAAGAATGAAATACGATGCTGTGTTGGTTTTGGATTTCGGGGGACAATATTGCCACCTTATAGGAAGGCGTATAAGAGAGCATAAAGTATACTCTGAAATTGTCCCTTATAACATAAAAGCTGAAGAGATCAAATTTCTAAACGAAAAATTCAATGTTAAAGGTTTAATTTTGTCAGGTGGACCTGCAAGCGTATTCAACAAGGGCGCTCCAAAGATTGATGCGAAAATCTTGGATTTAGGATTACCTGTTTTAGGTTTATGTTATGGGCATCAGCTTATCGCCTACATGGCTGGAGGTAAGGTTGGACCTGCTAAAAGAAGAGAGTACGGCGCAACATACGTGACCATTGACAAGCCAGTTGATGTTCTTAAGGGTTTAGATAGGCGGGAAAGGGTTTGGATGAGCCATAGCGATGCTGTGTTCTCGGTCTCTCCAGAATATGAAGTGTTAGCTCACAGTGAAAATTGTCCTGTTGCAGCTTTTAGACATAGGAGAGAACCAATTTATGGTTTGCAGTGGCATCCGGAAGTGGCTCACACAGAGAGGGGCATGCAGATGCTCCGTAACTTTCTCTTTGAAGTATGCAAATGCAAGGCTAACTGGAAGATTGAAGACATGATAGATCGGATGGTTGAAGAGGTTAAAACTGAGGTTGGCGAAGGCAAAGCCATAATTGCCCTAAGCGGAGGCATAGACTCAAGCGTGGCTACAGTTGTAGCTGCCAGAGCCATAGGCGATAGGCTTACAGCAGTTTTTGTTGATCATGGATTTATGAGGGAGAACGAGCCAGAGTTCGTAAAAAATGTTTTCCAAAGATTTAAAATAAATCTTATAATGGTGAATGCACGTGAAAGGTTCCTAAAAAGGCTTGAGGGCGTGGTTGACCCAGAGACGAAAAGGAAAATTATAGGTGAAGAGTTTATTCGGGTTTTTGAAGAAGAAGCCGAGAAGGCTGGCGCAGAGTATTTAATCCAAGGAACAATTTACCCAGATAGAATAGAGTCTGGGTTTAGGAAGTTTTCAGACAAGATAAAAACACATCATAACGTAGCTGGGCTTCCAACGCATATCAAGTTTAAGAAGATTATTGAACCCCTTCGGGACTTGTATAAGGATGAGGTTAGGAAAGTTGCCGCCCTGCTTGGGCTTCCCAAAGAAATTGTCTACAGGCAGCCGTTTCCAGGCCCAGGTTTAGCTGTGAGAGTTATTGGTGAAATAACCGAGGAGAAAGTTGAAATCGCAAGAAAAGCGGACAAGATTGTAAGGGAGGAAGTTGAAAAAAGCAGCTTAAAAGATAAGCTTTGGCAATACTTCGCAGTTTTAACAGACACGAAGGCGACGGGCGTTAAAGGCGACGCTAGAGCCTACGGCTACGTTGTCGCCATAAGGGCTGTGGAAAGCCGCGAAGCCATGACAGCAAGCTTCGCAAAAATCCCCTACAGACTGCTGGAAAGAATCTCAACTAGGATAACTAATGAAATACCACAAGTTGTCAGAGTAGTCTACGACATAACCCACAAACCACCAGCAACCATAGAATGGGAATAAAACAAAAACGATCCTTTATGCGCGCGAAGATTCTGCATGTCTGTTTCCCACTCTAAGTTTGGGAATATTTGAACTCATTTCGAAAGTAGACTAAAATAGATTTTATTTGATTGTTAATGGGCAGTTCTCCGCTGTGCATATGCCTTTAGTCTTCTTACACCGCCCACCCTTCTCGAAGCGGCATACATGCCTCAGCC
>Ga0272445_1002455_pt1 | contig 12691 bp, 8 predicted proteins | sample YNPCB0031_FD_194404 | JGI IMG/M metagenome (GOLD analysis project Ga0272445, IMG submission 194404) | Hot spring sediment microbial communities from Yellowstone National Park, WY, United States - YNP-CB-003-1 | ecosystem: Environmental > Aquatic > Thermal springs > Hot (42-90C) > Sediment... | reverse complement strand
AATAATGAATGGCGAGAGGCCTGACATAGGCGAAGCAAATAGGGAAAGATTCTTCAGACAACTTGAAGAAAATGTTGATAAACAAAAGTTTGAATGGATAAAGGAGCTTTATGAATACGTCAGCCAGCAAGAAGAATTTGAGGTTAAATGGAGTGGGGGCGGAACATGGTTCTCAATGCGCATTTTTGCCAAAGAATGGGGTGTCGACCCAGTCGCGGTTACTGGAGACGGCAAAATATGGATAAACTACACTGGAAACCCTGCAATAAACCCATGGGAACTGCCACAGGAAACCCAAAACGCCCTCCGACAACTATTCAAACGGAAGGAAAGATGGCACACAATACAACTCAACAACAGAGAAGACATAAACAAGATTAAAAAGGCAATAGAAATCATTGCAAAAGACTCAAAACACCTAAAACTTCAATGGCAAAATGCTACATAAACCAAGAGATATTCTATTGGTCGCTATTAAAAGACATTGATGAATGTAGTAGGTGGTTGGTTATAATTCATTGAGGTATGAGGGGACGCTTCATAAAAGTAGGTTTGGTGATGGTATTTCTCTGTGTTAAGGGGATAATGTTGAGAGAATACTTTTAAAATCTTTTCGATTATATTGGAGTGAACTTAAACTGAACTTCATAGGTGAATAGTTTACAGTTTTTCAAGGCCTTTACTGACGTGTCTTCTGTTCGCTTTAATTCTATGACCAGAAAGTCTCCGTTTTCGTTTTGGTATAATAGGTCTATTTGGCCTACAACTTTTGTGTCGTAAAGTTCGCCTGTTATTTGGCCGTCAGGTTCTCTATACAGCCTATATCCTTTGTATTCGCTTCCTAATACTGCTTCAAGTGATGAAAGATTAGCGATGTAATGGCGTATGTCTTCCTCTAATAGAGCGCTAAGTTGTGTGGACGGCGTCGATGGTTGCGTTTTGTTCCATTCTATTATTGTTTCGTAGTCTTTTACGTCGACCTCACAAATGTTAAAGCCCAGTTTGCCGCAGTTGTTCATTGCGGGGGTTAATTTTCCTTCTTCAACCCATTTTCGTATTTGTGCCAGTTCAAGCCCTCTGTTTAGGGCTGCGTGTAATTTTAATCTCAGAACGTGTGGGTTCTTTCTTAGCTGGTCTGCTTGATCCTTTGATATTCTTCCGTTTTCCAGCGCATTGTCTATGTCTCTCTCGATTTTTTCGATGGCAGCAATTTCATAAATGTATTTTATTTGTGCAGGACAGTCTTCCACATCTCCTGTACAATAATGAAGGACATAATCACCAACTCCGCATTTCCCAAAGTCTTGATCTCTGGCTTTTACGTCCCACAATTCATTGCGGTAATAGCCATGTTTCAAAACTTCATCCGCATATGTTCTATCAGGAAATTCAACCGTTATATGCTCAGCTGGTTTTCCGTTGCTTTGTATTAAGAAAACTCTTTTCTGTTCCATATTTTGATTGTCTTGACTTTAAAAAATAAGTTTTGTGCAATGTTATGTTTGGGTTCGTTGTTACGTCTGGGATATTGCACTGTTACGTCTTATTACTTGTTATAGATAGTTGTCAATAAAGCTATCAAATGGTATATTTTCGGCAACAACGTGGCGGAAAGAGTATGAAATAGTTTCCTTCGTTAATCTTATTTGAAGAAATTTTCTACCCGTGAGCTTATATGGGAGTGGAGATAGGTGGCTTACATTAAAGAATTTTGTTGCCCCTTCAGTTTCTGTTTTGCCCCCTTCTTTATGGACATGGCCGAAAATGTGTATGTCTGGTTTGTAATATTTTATGAAGTCGCAAATGACTCTTGAGCCGAGATGTCTTATGCTTGTTACCTTTTTTGTTTTTTCTTTCTCTTTTGCCTCTGTTTCTTCTATTTTTATTTCGCCTTTTAATTCTTCTAAAATGTCTTCGAGTACATGTGTTTCATGCAATGTTATCGGTTTTGAACGATCGGCTATTCCATATGGTGGTGAGTGCGTAACTAAAATGATGTAGTCTGGGTTTTCTTGAGCTATTTTTTCGATTTGTATTTTTAGTTCTGTCATAAGGTTTTCTTTGACTATTGGTATGCTTTCGTCCCATAAGTAGGGTGAGAGATCCGTGTTCCTCATACTATGTGATGGAGCTCCACCGAGGCCTAATAACCCAACTTTTATTTCGTCGTCTTTTACGATGTAGTTCTGTCTGTCTAAATTTTTGACGTTAGGGACTGTTATTTCGAGCTCTTTTATGTCCGAGTCCCCTGGTATGTAAAACATTTGTTTGCTTATTTTTGAAAGCGAATATGTTATTTCGTTTATGCTTTGTTGATAACGGTGGGACGCCGTTTTGATTCCAATGTCGCCAGCTATAATGATTATCGGTTTGTTGTTAATAATTTGTTTTATTAGCTCTGTGAATTCTTGGATTATTTTTGTATCAGAGTATATGTCAGATATTGCTATTATATCCATTTTTCATCCTGTCATTTGCGCAAATGCTTTTCTAAGGGCATCTGCAATTTGATTAATAATTTCTTCTTCGTACCCTTGATATGCTAAAAACACGACTTCTCCGCCTCTTATTCTTCCGATGACTTGGAAAAGCTTTTCAGTGCTTAGTGGCGGAGTATAAACAATAATTGAATCTGCTTGTGGAATATCGGTTCCTTTGTCGAACACAGGTGTTGTTACAAGGATTTTTCCAACTTTTTTGAAACTGCTGAGTTTTTCAAATTGTGCGTCTGCTTCGTCGGCGCCAGTTATTATTGTTATGTCTCTCGGTTTTAGTGCAAGCTTTTCAGTTAAGTATTCTGTTATTAGCTCAGCTGTGGAGATGTATTGGGAGAATATGTAGATTTTTTGTCCTTGATTGAGGCGTCTTTTGACTTCTTCTGCAAGTCTTTCCAGTTTTTTGTCCTCATAGCTTAGCCATTCTTTAACATCTTCTTGAGCTGAAAGCAGGCTCCGTGATATTTCTGACCTACCTGAATAGAGAAACCACTTTTGGACGTGTTGGACGAGAATGTATTTAGTTATTAATACTTGGATTTGTTGGCAAGTTATTTCATCAAGACCGTGTATTTTTTTGAGGCGATCGAGAGTTTCTGGGTTTAGAAGAGTTTCTATGTTTTCGCGGTAACCCTCTATTCCGTAAGAGTCCAAAATTTTATGGACATTTGTTTTTGTCTTTTTATACACTTCTTGGAGTTTTCCGATAAAAACATTGATGATTGGATCTTCTATAACTATGGGATCTTGCACCGTGCAAATTAGCCGATCTTCTAATACCTTTCTCCGTATTAGAGCAGAGTTTTCTCCGAATTTTTTGATAAGCGCTGCGATTTTCTTTTCGCTGACGTGATACGGTAACAGGAAAAGTTTTGGAATTTGCCATTTTTCCAAGCCTTTTAGATATTTTGACATTCTAAAGCCTTCTATGAAGTCTTTTGAGACGACAAGATCCGCGGCTTCGTCAACAATGACCATGTTGAAGTCCTTTTCTGTAAAATACTCTTTCATAACCACGTTTTTGAATGACTGCATAGTCATTGCTATACCTACGGCACCAGAGTGTTTAAGCCATCCACGTATTTTTTCAAAGCTTTCTTTTGAAAGCGTAGGGTTCTTTATCAAGCCCAAACCATAGAACATTTCTTGAGCTTTATCAACCCACTGGTTGACAAGCACTCTGCGTGGGATTAGTACTAATACCTTTTTGACTTTATTATCGTTGACGAGTTTGGATAATGCCGCCAGAGCTATGACGGTTTTCCCGGTGCCCTGTGGAAGAGAAATAAAAACATTTTGTTTCGCGTTTTTCTCAAACTCTCTTAAAGTTTCCTCAATAATTGATGTTTGATACTTCCTGAGAATAAAGCCTTCTCTTAAGCCACAAACATTCATACTTTACGACTCCTACAGATAACCCCACACTTTTGGGATGCTCGCTTTTCCCCTTGGACACGTCTCAGTGCACAATTGCAGGTACTTGTTATATTCTGTGCTGCTTTTGCGAATAAGTTCAACTTCATATATAGCTTTTTTCTTTGAAATTTTAAGTATTGAATAAGTGAATTTTTTTCCAAGACTATATATTTGAGGGAACACCAATCTTAACTCATCCGGAGTTTTTACAAAATAAAGTCTACACGTGTGTGTTTTCCCTTTATAACGAATTTTTATGAATCGTTCCGGATGCCCTTTTCGTGAAGGCTTGAAAAGATTATTCCATCCCCAGAAGCTTGGATTTGCTTTGCACGCAAGCAAGGGAATCCTAATGTATTTATCACCCATCCTCACTCCTGAAACATCGTTGTATGACAGGCTCATCAAAAAGATATTCTTTCCTTTTAGCTCTGTTATCTCCCAACCATGCTTCTCTCCTTTAAACAAGTTCGAAAGTTTCGGCGGCTTTATCGATCTACTCATCATCAATGTTTGGCTTTTAAGCCGTGGGCTTGAAAGCAACGCAGAAACCAGATCTTTTTTCAGTTCTTGTGAACTTTTTTCCTTTGTTAATTTCCAAAAAAGCTCAGAAAATTGCTCAAATATTTTACTTTCTCGCGGTTTTCGCAAATTAAGCTCGATGGCTAAGTTAATTTCAAAATTTTTGAAAAATCCACCGCCAGTAAGATTACTTGAACCCAAAATTACTATTCCCGAACTCTCATTCAATTTAATTAGATACATTTTGGGATGGAAGACGGAGTCCGCAGGATTCTTATATACAAAAATATTGCCAGAACCAAATGTTCGAATCGCTTTATTAAGAACATCTTTAGTTATACCTAAGTCTATTCCTAAAACTACCTTTATTATCATATTATGATGTGATATACGACGTATGCAGTTCTTCAATAAGTTTATTCCGTCTACATCTGATAAAGCTGCTATAATGTAAAGTTCTCCATTTTGTTCAATTCTTGTAATGGCATCCTTAATATACAAACCAAGAGGTCTTAGACCTAAGGACTTTGGTCCAGGCCCAATAATCTCTAATTTCATTGAAGACCTCCTTCACGTTATAACCATCTTCTTAAAACGTTTTGCAGTGCTTACAGCCCCCTAAGAATTTTAAGAACATTCTCTTGATAGCTTGTCGGTGTTTTCAAAAACCGGAAAATCGCGCTTATTTCACTCTCTTTTAGTTCGTATAGTTTGAAAACCATGGCGTCTAACGTGGCTTCTAAATTATCGATTTCGTTGTCAATCTTAACAATATCTGCCTCTATATCTTCTACATTATTATCTTTAAGCCACTTCTCAAACTCGACTATAGCTTTTCTCACTATGTTAGGTGTCAACTCATTCGGGCTTTTGTTTACTTCTTTTATAACGGGTATTGTGGTTTTAGTAAAAAGTTGAGAAAGAGTTTTTATCTTAACCTTGGATTCTAAAGCCTGAAGCATGGAGCAATAAGTATGAATCATGAGATCTTTGTTGTTAAATTCCATCTCAAAAATAAGTTCTTCTTTATTATTTTTATCTAACCCATAAATTATCAGTACATGCCTGTTTGTCTCTCCTCTAATTTTAAAATCATTAAAGAGGGTATTTGACGTTTTAAGCTCATCTGGGTAAAAAGTTACCTTTGAAGCCCAAACTTTTTCGAATTTGCCTGTCCTTAACAATACGGCATCTTCAGACAGTAATTTGTATAAAGAATATTCATAGTTCTTAAGCTTTCTACAACATTCTCTCCAAATCTTATAAAAGACATGATGCGCGTTTTTAAGCAGCTCCAGTCGTCGTACTCGATCAGCGATTCTTTTTTGCTCATTAGACTTAACTTTGAGGATAGGAAGATTCGCAATATAAGTGCCGTGAAAATTTAGATAACCGCCAGCCATATGTGTGCTTCCATAAAGCGATTTGTAGTAAAAGTCGAGAAGAGATGAGTTAAGCAACGCTAATATGAACCTTGGTTCCCAATTAGCATCTATATCATATAATGCGTACATGCCAGTAAGATTTCCGTATTCTCCTCTCTCATCAAGTGCAGCAGTTAATCGAATACCGACTTCTCTCAAGAGAATTTTAGGTAGCTCCAATAACCTCCACTTGTTATCATCTATTTGAGTCGGCTTTTTGATGTAAGAATTTTTAAAGGAGCGCCCCGCCAGTCTCAGTTCAGAATCCCAGTTTATAAAATAAGGTTCAATATTTCCACAGCCTATAAATTTCAAATGCACTCCATCAGGTTTTTGATCTGTTACATTATCTAACAATTCATCCCATTTTGTGAACTTTAGAACCCTATAGCCTATTTTTGCGATTTCCTTTGGACTAACAATGTCTAAAGAGCGTATTTTGTCGCAAAGTACGATGTTTCCAGAAATGTCGAATATATAACCTGGGGTCTTTAAAATTGCAGTTTGCCTTGTCTTGACGTACTCATAATTACTTTGGACTATTTCATCTTCAGAACTTACTTTTGGCGCAATTTTAATTTCATGTTCCTCTGGGGGATCGAGTTTGGTGAAAATCAGAATTATTGGATATATAGCTGTCCCTTCAAAAACTGGCAAATAAGACACGTCAAGTATCTGCTCTATGGTGGTGCTTTTAATCAGAATCTCGCGGATTCTAATCCCATAATCTGTAACTGTGAATTTGTTCGTAACAATATATCCAAAATGTCCTCCTCGCTTTAACAGTTGTATAGCTCTTTCAATAAATGGTACAGCGTAGTCAAACAACTTGTAGGCCGTTCTATAGATCCCGCAATCTTGAAGATACCTCTTAACAAATGCGTTTAACCGTTTATTCTCAACATATGGTGGGTTTCCTAATACAACATCAAATCCCGTTAGATTCTCGGATAAGGGAACGCCATTGCTGTCAAAGAACGCGTACCAAAACTCTAATACCCAATGAAAAGGTGTAGTTTGATTAATAATTTGAAGTGGGATATCTTTAGTCTTTAAAAACTGCAAGAATTCTTCATCAAGTTTTTTCTTAATCTCATTTTTCAGTTTCTCCAATTGATCCACACATTTGGGCTCCATCGGGTTTTCCATGTAACATTGTCGTAGTTGAAACAATTTCTGTATAGCCTCTTTGAAGTTTTCGCAAAGATTTCTCATGGTTAATTCTTCTGGCAACCCAATGAGTGAATCTCCGTTGCGCAGGTTCATTTCAAGATTCGGCAAGATATAGTTTGTTTCTGGAGGCAGTCTATCGTACCTAAATTCTTTAGGCGCCAGCTTGATAGCCTCTAACCATATGTTTACTTTAGCAACTTCAAGTGCTCTTTTATCAAGATCAACGCCATGAATATGCCTTATTAAAATTTTTGCGATAAGTTCTCTGTCGTTTTCTGGCCCTATAATTTCTTTTATTTCATGTAGCAGCTCTAATTTCCCTCTATTTTGATATGGAAGGTCAAGAGTCCCAGCGTAATTAGAATATTTTTTAATAAGGTCTTCAATCAATTGGATCAGTTCTTTATACTTCTTTACGATTATCCTAATGGCTTTTATAAGAAAAGAACCGGAACCGCATGCAAGATCAAGAACCCGTATTGAAATAAACCTCTCAATTAATTCCTTGACTTTCTCATAATCCTCGTTTTCAATGCATCCTTTTATTTTTGCTAATGTTTCATCAAAAATCTTGCCAACAGTATTTTCAGCGATGTATTGCGTAATATATTTTGGCGTATAATAGACTCCTTCTTCTTTTCTTACTTCAGCCAAAAATGTTTCGTATGCCTTCCCAAGGACATCCTCATCAATATATCTAAAGTTGTACTGCATTATTCCTTTCAAAGCTCCAAAAGGTACTTGTAAGTAAGTGAGCCCCAGCACTAACTGAAGGTTTCTATAAAGCTTATCGATGTTTTCTTCATCCTTCTTGATGTGTGGCAGAATTTTCTCTTTAAAGAGTTCCGTATCATAGTACAGATAAAACCAGTCGTCAAGTTCATCGAAAAACTTCTCTAAAACCATTAGTTTGCCTTTTCTCTGCCACATCTGTTCATGATAGCTCCAGCGCTTTTTAATCCAGTTAAATTCTATAACACCATAATCATCTAACGTTTGAACAAAGATAAACTTGTTAATCAACCCAATTATCAATTCAAGTTTTCTCTTATCATCAACTGTAAACTCAACCTCTGAAAGTTTCTTAACCCATGTCTTTAAGCTCTCCAAAAACCACTTGTCAAGATCATAGCGTATAGACTCAAACTCTTTCCTTTCTAAATAATCCCTCAAGTTACCAATGACATCGTACTCCTTCATGAAGTCAAAAAAGCTAATAGTGTAGAAGGGTTTAACCTCTCTTGGAGTAAGCTCCTTGCTATAAAAGAACCAATCCTTCAAATTGGTTAAGATAACAAACTGGGCTTCACCCTCTTGAATGTACTTTAGAATCTGCTCTTGGTAAACTTCAGGCACTATCTTTTTCTGTCTAAGCCTCTTAAGAATGGGCTTGCCAGCCTTGTCGAACTCCACATCAGCCTCAAAAAGAGGCTTAAGCTCTAAAGCTATGCCCCGACCCATCTCATCTTTAATCAAATAATCAATGAACCCATCAGACCTTACCTCTGGAAGAGCCTCACCGAAAAGATACTTCAAAAGAACAGACTTACCAGCAATGAAAGACTCCCTAAGTGCAGTTTCAGGCTTAGAACCAAACCTCAAACTCTGGATGTAGGACTTAACCTCGTCACTCTTTAAAATCTGCAGAACATCGTCAAGTTCCTCTTGCCTAATCTCCTCTTTATTAAAGAGGTATCGAAGATCCTCTAAGATTAAATTTAAAGCGACTCTTTCAGCGTCAGCTAAAGCCTTGCCACTCATCACCCTAAACCCGTTTACTTACGCTTTTTTCCACAAATTACAAATTTTGACTTTGGACTATTATAAATGTTAAATTTTGTCTTGCAATGTGGACATTCATAACGGCCGACATCATAAAACCTAAACTTCCACCTCTTCAAAGGCTTGTCTGCAAACTCACTCCCACAAGCAGGACACTTAACACTCATCAACAACACCACACATCAAATTTAATACTCAAAATAACCATTTAAAACTTATCAAATTAGAACACTCCGCGAAAATTTATACGATACTCTTAAAGCATAATCTTGATAGAGGGATTTTCATCGTCCAGCTACTCATTAAGCATATAGGACATGCAAGTAGAATTGCAGATTGGGTATTATTCGGGTTTATAGCGGCTTTATCTTTTACAAGTCTATTCGCCCTATTTAACATATATTGCTTTTTGGCCTTGCTATGCTTGTCCTTACTCTGTTTGCCAAAAGTGTGGTTTAAACGCGAATTTGAATGGCGATTTGGCTTCTTTCTATTCGCCGGAGCCTTCTTCATAGCCTTCTTCATACAACGTTCGATGTACATCTACATTATTGGGGTAATATTCCCATTGATCCTGTCCGCCTTCCTTTTTGACAACAATAGCAGGTGGTTATTTTCAAGGGGCATAGAGTATATGGACACTTTGTTTTTAGCAATTTTATTAACCATTATTGCGTTATTAGCCGGCTCTGGAATCAGCCAAGTGTATGACCATCTAATCGGGGTAGCTGCATTCTTCATAATGCTCTTTGCACTTAAACACGTCTGCACAGCTATGAGAAGAGAAACCCTCCTAAAATGCCTGCTAAAAATTGGAGAAATTAAAAACCCGGCAGATTTCATCGAACAAATACTTAAAAAGAAAAGCAACATAAGCGATGAAGAAAAGGATTTTATTAGATTCAGATTCAACGAATTCCTACAAAACATAGAGAGAGGGGAATTCCAGCAAGCCTACATAACCCTTTCAACAGGAACGCTTGAACTCCTAAATATTTGGAAAACGAAGAAAGATGAAAATCCAAAAGGATGGACTTATCCTCACGATAAAATTAGAGGCGCTTTAGTTCATTCCACTCCTCCGAAAACAAAGGGCAAAGAAATTATCCGAGAAGAAGCCAAATTAAATGATGTGAAAACAAAGAAAGAGATCATTAAAATTTTTGCGAAGAATCCTTTCACGCCTATAAAGGATTTATTAGAAGCAGCTATAAAGTATCGTAATTAAATGTCTCGATGATTTCTTCGGACGTGTCAACCTAAGCTGGAGAATGTGTTTATTCTTTTACGTATTGGTAGCTTTTCAGTCTATTTTATCCTTCTGAATCATGTTTGGTTAAACCGACGTTGTATGTGAGGGAGTTAAGCCATATTTTCCAAGGGGCAATATATATTGCGGAAATTGTTTAATAGATGCGACGTCTTTATTAATTTATTAAAATGTTCTTCCTATCCCATAGTATCTCTAACCACTTAAAAGTGACATAGCTACTCCTATAATAATTTTTAACACGCATATTGCAATAAGAAATTTTAAATTCCATCGTAAACTCTTAAATCAAGGGAACTTCGTGTCTATTGTAGAAAGATTAGCATCCATTCTTCGTGACCAAAATAGAATAGCAGGTGAAACTTGGTCGAAAATTAGCGGGGCGGTTCCAGTTATTAAGCAATATTTACGTGAACTCTTTTCATATTTTCCCGAGCAGGTAAAGCTCTTAAAAAGGCTTGGCCTGCAAGTTGACGATGTAGAGGAAAGGATGAAAAACGCCATTAAAAATTTTCAGAATATCAGTGAAAACATCTCAAATGGAAGTAAACCCCAGCTTCAGATACTTTTAGAGAGCCTTTTAGAAGCTGAAGAGATAAGGACGGATTTGTATAAAGCATCGCTAAGAGTTTTAGAGCTTAAGAAGGATGAGCAAATAGCAAAAGAATATGGGACATTTGATGCAACCATCATCTTAAAACCGGAGAATAAAGTTCTTTCTGGTAAAAAGGTACAGGCTAACTTAGAAGTGAGAAACCTTTCGGCGACGCTTCAGAGGATTGTAATATACGTTGCATGGCTTTCTACACAAGGGATACCTTTCAAATCCGAGAAAGAAGAAATTGTGCTCGCACCTTTTGATAGCATCATCAGAGCTTATACGCATCGACCTGAGGCTCCAGGAATCCACACGGTTCGAATAACTCTCTTTAAAGAGAAAGAAGAGGTGACTTCACTAAGTAAAACTTTTGAAGTGCTGCCTAAACTTTCGTTCCTAACTTAAACCTTTCCCTCTGGCAAAGACTTGAAAAGAGACGCAACATAGCTGTAATAACTAAACAAAGTATTTGAAACTTGCAAGCACCTGCGCTTAAACCAAATTCACAAAACTATAAAACGTCCCAGCCTAAACGTTTTCCTGATTACCAAGAAAAGAGAGTGATAGATCCGGAATAACCTGGACAAAAGCAATTTACGTAGCTAAAAATTACTTAAAAATACAGGTAAAAATCCTTTTAATCAAACAACGCAGCATAACTTTTCGCTTAAATTTATGGATCAATACTTTTTTCTAAAAATTTCTTAGACCAATTTTCAGCTGCACACCTCATGTTTCATGGCTCGCCAAAACGTTGTAGAAAAGTGATAACGTGTATAGTGTTCAGTAAAAACTTACATAAAAAGTATAAAACTAATAGCTTGTAAATCAGATACAGGAACCAGACAATGTCTGCATTGAATAAGTTCTATAAGGAATTAGGCGAGGCCAAAAGTCGCGAATTATATGAAAAATACAATACTCTGTGGAGCGTATATGGTATATCAATAGTAGGCACCAGAAGCAAACAAATAGGCGGTATGGTTCCGGAAGGGATAGCTAAAGATTTTGCCAGAGAATTCCTATTACCGAAATTTAGAATCAAGAGAGGACTTATTTTCGATGAAACAGCCAAAAAACTGAGTCCGCAGATCGACGCGATAATCTATGAAGGCGTCCCATTGCTGGATTATACAGATGTCGCTATTGTTCAAAAGAAAAACGTCAAAGGAATCTTCGAAGTCAAGGGGTGGATCGCGGAGAATGATATATTTGGGAAAAAACTAATAGCGGCAGAAACCCTAAAACAGGTTTAATTCAACAATACAGTAGATTAAAACCATTTTTGCCTCCTACATCACCATACATACTGTTCGCTTTCTCTTTAATATCTGCCTCTCCTACAAATGCAGTCATTAACAGACTGAAAAAGATTAGTGATATGTACGCAATTATAGCGAGAGAAGTCCCCCGTAAAGAACGCCCAACACTTCAAGAGGACGTAATATACAACCTTGATAACTCCGTATCAAAATTAATTGAGTGGTTAAGAAATCTAAAATAGGCAGTGTTCAAAGACGTATTGTTACTCAAATTTTACAATTCAGTTATATTCTCAATACCAACTACTGGTATTGAGCCAAAAATGTTATGAATGATGCGCATATTTTCTTTCGTGTTAAGTTTAGGCATACGCGCGTAATACCCTTTTCAACTCCTCCTTAACATCAACGCATCTTAATGCCAAAAAGTCTGAAACGCCTAATCCACTTGAGTAAAATTCTTGAAAGATCGCTAAACCCCGACCATAAACATTACACGTTCACCGTCTTCAAGACAAAAAGAAACTCGGAATTAACCTTAACATGCAAAAGCAACACTTGATTAAGGCGGAAAACAGAAAAAGAGGGGATTTGCGGGAGATTTCGCCAATCCGAGGCAAGATTACCTCACCTCGGCCACTTTCATGGACTTTTCCGTGACCTCGGCCATTTTTAATTTTTGTTAACCCCTTATTTTCTCTTTCTGAAGTAGAGCAGCCCGTCCTTCTCGAATATATAGTCAAAGCCGG
>Ga0272445_1002454_pt1 | contig 12694 bp, 13 predicted proteins | sample YNPCB0031_FD_194404 | JGI IMG/M metagenome (GOLD analysis project Ga0272445, IMG submission 194404) | Hot spring sediment microbial communities from Yellowstone National Park, WY, United States - YNP-CB-003-1 | ecosystem: Environmental > Aquatic > Thermal springs > Hot (42-90C) > Sediment... | reverse complement strand
TTCAAGGGATTTCATTTCTTGCATGTTTGTTCTTTAGTATAATCACAATAACAATACATGAATTCATGGATAATTCAAGTAATTTTTTCGAGGCTTGTTGTTACTATTTTGAAATGTCACATAGAGAGGGTATCCTCCCTGTCCCCTCAGAGAGGTGATAGCAATGGAAAAATATCAGAGGCAAGCTTACTTTAAAAGAAGCTTCTTACGCTTTACACCTTAGGTATAGGCAGGCTTTAGAGGCAAAGAAAGTTGAAGAGGTGGCAAGATAAGGGGTTAAACAGGAGAGATGGAAGGCGGTAGATGACCATCCCTGAAGGCGTAGTTTTAGATTAAAAAAATCAAAGATGTGACATTCCAAACTGGGAATTATAGGTGACATTATCATTAGTGATAACAGGAACCTCAAAAGTAATTCCAAAATCCTGGTGATTATTCCTCAATCAATTTCAACAAATACTTCCCATATTCAGTTTTTCATTAATGACTTTGCTAATTTTATCAAGGCTTCACTATCAATCCAGCCAATTCTGTAAGCAATCTCTCCGATGCATCCGATCATGATCCCGGTTCGCTTTTCAATCGTTGCTGCAAACTCCTCTGCCCGAAATAGAATTGGTAATAGAAACTTGATAATTAATTAAAAAATTTTTATATATAAAAACAAAAACCTTTACGCTGGTTAATAAAAATTTATAGCAAACACTGATGTAGTCCTTCAACTTTCACAAGATTTAATATATTGAAATATTTTTGACAACGGTTTAAGGATTAACATTATAGGATTGATATGTAAACCATTAACCTTCCATGCTTTATAACACTCTATATTAGCTTTCATAATATTAGAAATACTCCGATTACTGATTCCTCCAACTCTCATTTTAACAAGCACTTTACTTATATACAAAGATCTAAGTTTATGTTTTTCTAAAAATCTAAGCATTAACTCATAATCAGCTGCAAGTTTAAAATCAAGATTATAAATTCCGTATTTTTCATAACATATCCTTTTACAAAAGAAAGTAGGATGTGGAGGGTGCCAACCTTTTTGAAATAAACCTTCTTGATATTCTCTTGACTTCCAATATCTAACTACTTTTGAAGTATCATGCTTATCAACATATAGTAAATCTCCATATAAACAATCTATATCATTCATCAAAAAAGCATTTGCTACAATTTCTAATACTGTATTATCACTATACATATCATCACTATTGAGAATACCAATAACATCACCTGTACTCATTTTAATGCCTTTATTCATTGCGTCATATACTCCATTATCCTTTTCGCTAATAAATTTTAGATTATAAGTATGGACATAACCTTTTACGATTTCTAAAGTTGCATCTGTAGAACCTCCATCAACTATAATATGCTCAATATTGGTATAAGTTTGATTTTTAACACTTTCAATACAGTCCCTAATAGTCTCAGCTGAATTAAGCGTTGGAGTTATTATAGAAATTTTCATATTTAATACATTATAAACTGACAAATCAACATTTAGTTTATATTAACTTCTAATACTTTCTTTCTAATAAATTAACTTTTTACTAAAATTATTGAAGATGCATTATTAACTTATTCCTTTCTTTTTCATAAATATTTTTTATTGTAACACCTCATCTAAAATCTTTTCCCATTGTTTTGCATAGTTTTCTATGGTTAAATCTTTAACTCTTTCGTACCCTTTTTGCTCAAGACATTCCCTCAGCTTAGCATCCGTCCATACAATATAAATTTTCTCTGCCATATCTTCAATATTATGCGGGTCAAAAATTAATCCTGCATCTCCTACCTGTTCTGGTAAAGCACAAACATTAGAAGAAACAACAGGACATCCTAAATGAAACGCTTCCCAAATTGGAATACTTACTGACTCAAAAAGAGTCGGCATTACTAAAGCAGTTGCTAATTTATATAAATATGGCATATCTTCATCAGGAACATAACCTAAATATCTTACTTGTTGAGATAATTCTAGCTTGTGAATTTCTTTTATTACATTTCTAAAATTATTTTTTATAGATCCAACAAGTATAAGTGGTATATCTTGACCATATTTATTTTTTATAAGTTTTATAGCTCTTATAAGGTTTATATGATTTTTATGATACCAAAATTGGGCTGGATAAAATAGAAAATTGTCTGGTAATTTATATTTTTCTTTTACTTCTTTTAATTTATTTTTATCAATTTTTGTTTTTTGTATATAGTTAGGGGGAGGTGAGGGTAAAACTTTTATTTTTTCTTCTAAAATCCTTAAAAATTTTATAATATCTCGTTTAACATAATTAGATTCACAAATTACCATATTTGCCTTTTGTCCTACTTTATAAATTATTTTTCTTCCTAACCTTTGTTTTAATGTAAAAAATTCTGGAAAGTATTCATGTTGAAAATCGTGAATTGTTACTATATATGGTTTTTTCATATAACAAGGAAGTAAAGTTATAGTAGGTGAAATTATAAAATCTACATTTATTTTAGAGACTATATTATCAAACAATATATTAGTAAATGCATATATTACATGTTTTAACATTAAATTTATAGAATTTTTTGGTTTCTCTATAATAATGTCTTTATCTAAGATTTTGGGAAAATCTTTGTGTCTTATTTGTATAAAGTTATATTTATATCTTATTAGTTTAAAAGCTTCTAACATCGAAATTGTATATTGAAAAATTCCCCCGTTATCTGGAGTTGATAATGTGAGTATGCCAATTCTCATAAACTATCTTTTTAATTGAAATTTTATTTCTTTACATATGAAATCAATTTCTTCTATACTTAAATTATAACTGCTTGGCAAATTTATCCCTTTTTTGTAAATTTCGTAACTGATTGGATTTATAAATTGATCTTGTCTATACATTGGCATCATTGAGCAGGGATAGAAAAACGGTCTTGTATCAATTCCTTTCTCTCTTAATTTTTTCATAAACTCATTTCGTTTTTCCTCATCAAAATCTTCATTTACAAGGCAGACCATCCAAAACACATTCTTAGCCCATTCTTTTTCAGGGTTTAGTTTTATACCTTCTAAATCACTTAACTCTTCTTTGTACCATTCAAAAATCTGCCTCTTTTTATTAATTATTTCATTTATCCTTTCAAGTTGGGCAAGCCCCAAAGCTGCTTGTATGTTTGTCATTCTATAATTATACCCAATTTCTGTGTGCCAGTATCTTTTTTCTTTACTCATTGCATGGTCTCTTAAATACTTTGCTTTCTCATATAATTTTTCATCATTTGTTGTAATCATTCCTCCTTCACCTGTGGTAATTATTTTATTACCATAGAAACTGAAAACTCCACAATGACCTATACTACCAACCTTTTTACCTTTATATTCCGCCCCGTGGGCTTCTGCACAATCTTCTATTACATATAGTCCATATTCTTTTGCAATCTGTAGAATTGGGTCCATATCCGCCGGATGTCCATATAAATGAACCGGAATTATTGCTTTTGTTTTGGAAGTTATTTTCCTTCTAATATCCTCAGGGGAAATGCACCAGGTGTCTTTATCTATATCTGCAAAAACTGGCGTTGCACCTGTATATTTTACCGCATTCGCAGTAGCTATGAATGTTAAATCTGGAACTATAACCTCATCTCCTTCTTTTATTCCACAAGCAACTAACGCAAGATGCAAACCAGCGGTTCCATTAGTGACCGTGAGAGCAAAGTTTGTACCTACGAACTTTGCAAATTCTTCTTCAAATTTAGTTACAAACTCTCCAAGAGATGATACCCATCCAGATTTAACTGCTTTCAATACATATTCTATCTCTTTCTCCGTAATTGTTGGTTCTGAAACTGGAATGAATTTAGTCATATCTTCTCTCCAAAACTAAACCTGAAAAATAATTTAAAGTTGCCTTATGATAAAAAGGAACTGTCATTTCTACCTTTGTTCTGAATTCATCAATTAAGTCATACCCTAGATTATTTAGAAAACTCAAAATACTCTTTTTATTATATACCCAGTGAGGCACAATGTCGCATTCAATGTTTTGCAGAACTACAAAACTTTCCAATTCTTTATGAACTGGTTCTAGTGCAATTATAACATATTTTGGAAAATCTTCAAGCAATGAAAATATTTCAAAAAAATTTTCAATATATCTGATTGTTTGGATCGCAATAAATATATCTGACCCTCTCGCATCCAAAATATCACTTGTAAATTTAACCTCATCTTTCAAATCAGGAAATATCTCCTTTATCTTTCTTATCGTTTCCGGTAAATTACATATTTGATATGTTATGGTCTTACCATCAAACACTCCCCTTTTTTTAAGCTTCAAATAAAATGTCCCTGTCCCACCGAGTTCAAAAATTCTCACAGGTTTGTTGATGTGATTTATAAGATTACATAAGTGAAACCCTACTTGATACTCATAATCATGCATTATTGATAGAGAAGCACCCCATTTGTCTAAATAAACATCCCATCTTCCGATCCTTTGAAACTTTTTCCTATATTTTTCTAAATATTTCATCGCTTCCTCAAATGTCTTAAAAGGTCCAAGTCTTCCACTTCCCCCATAGTGATTAAAAAAAGTTAAGTAGATAATTATATCCTTAATATATCTATATACTTTTTTGTAAAGCCTAAAAAAAAGCATACCAAATTTTGCTAAAACTTTCTCCCAAAGCCACCTTACTTCATTCATTTCTTGCTAACCTCCCCTTCCAACCAATAATTGGTGATTTTCTAACTAATCTAATAAACTATAAGTTAGAATCTATATATAAAAACTTTTTCAATCCGATTTGCTAATCTATTTTTATAACCAAAATCCCCAGGACCTAAAATAATAGATTTATAACTATTGGCAAGTATTTCCGCGGTTTTTGCAACCAATATAAAACCTGGACTATAGTTTTTATACTTTTGATCATATGTAGTTCCAATAAAAATTAACATATCATTCACTGCATAATAGAGATTTATAGCCGTAGGTGTATTATTTACTTTTAAGACAGATGTTAAAACATTATCTTTGAATACTTCGAAAGCTTTTGGTTTTGCAAAAGGTAACCAGTAAGATGGATCATATTTGCGACTAACAAATTTGATAAACTTATTGAATAAATCCAAAGATAGAGCTCCTTTTTCATAAATTTCAACTTCAACATTGCTAAAATCTTTCTTCATCTTCTTATAATAGTATCTTATATTGAATCTTGTGTTGCTTCCCAAACTATTAAGATAAGAATCATATCCTTGCGAAAGATCCATTATATAGCTATCTAATTCTTCTTTTTTTATGAACGGAACATTGTAGTTGTTGTTGTTTCGCTGAGTCTGAATTGATTTTGCCCACATAAATTTCCGAGCCAATTTATATACTGACAACAAAAAAATTTCTTCTGGTATAGACATATAATTTATTAGCAAAACTAATCTACCATTATGAACAATAAATGGTATAATGAACTCTTTTCCTGAATGTTGCACTTTGAGAGCAAAATCTTTTTTTTCATCTTCTTTCATGATATAATGAACATTTAAAATAGGATCATGTACTGGATGATAATTCCCCGTTCTTAATAGTTCTCTAACAATTAAATCTCTTCCTTCCAGCAATTCTATTTCGGAACCATCAACACGAACATACTTTTTTAAATTCTCGATTGTATAAAGCCTTATAGGGTAAGTTTTGATTAGTTTGATACAGGAAAAAATTATCTTTAGAATCCTTGATCTTTTAGCTATATTAATAACTGATCTCAACTTTATCATCTATTAACTCCCACAAAACCAATTCTGCAGTAAAAATAGTCAATCTTATATTTATTCATTATTTTTGCATCAAAAATTTTCTCTACTTAATTTGTGCATATTTTACATCTCATTTTCTTATCTTTGTATTAACTTTTTTAATAAAATTTTAATTTTTTCGGGTAAATATTTAGAGGCTATCCTTCTCCAAAATGGAGGCTTTACTTTATTAAAGTAATCTTCAAGGCGTCTTCTCGCTAATGGATGTTCTACAATCTCTTCTGGAAACTCCCAGCTATCTTTGTCTGCCAATTCAACCTCAAAAATACTAGTCTTACCGCTAAAATGTGTTCCACTACCATCTGCACCTATATTTTTTGTAAGGCTTTCTCTGGGATGAAGGCTTAAACCTCCTCTCAAATAAACACTTAAATACCAAAATATCGCCCATGTATGTAATTTCCCTTTATAATTTAGAACCACCTGAGCCCAATAATCGTAAGAATTGTTTAAATTAAAATCTTTTATCTGTTCTTTGCTAAGTGCAGCAATTTGTTTTTGAGGATTTCGTTCAAAAAATTTCCATGCCTTTTCCCAAGTTGCCCAACCCCAGCAGGAAGTTGGTTTTAAGAAAAAGGTATCCGGTAGCCCTTCTTTTTTTATAGGATACATATAACCAGAAATATGCATAACCTTTTCCTTATCCTCATACTTACTTAAAGCTTCGTTCATATATTTTAAAAAGTAAGGACTTGTCACTATATCATCTTCTAATACTATTATTCTACCATACTCATTAACTATTTTTGTAACTCCATCTATTATATTATTCGCAAGTCCCCAGTTTTTATCTCTTTCTACTATTTCTATATTTTTAAAACCTTTTATTGTTTTTAAATATTTTCTAACTTCTTTAACTTTCGGCTCATCCTTTTCTGTTTTTGGCCCATCTGAAAATATAAAAAGATAACTTTGTTCTGCATACATATTTTTTTGCAAAGCTTCTACCGTCTGTTTTGTATGCCATGGTCGGTTGTAGGTAAAAAGAACTATGGGAGACTTAATAGAATTCATTTATTCTACCTCCAAGATTGTTGCAAACTCTGGATAAATTCCAGGGTGTGATTCAATTTTCTGTTTCCAACCAAACCAATACTTAGGAAAAATAACTTTTTTTCTATTCTTCATTAGATAAGCACCCCACCAAGAAAAAGTACTATTTGAACATACTCCATATTCACATAAACTCATTAAGGCTAAATCAACTCCAACAGAATTATTAGAAATGTACTTTGGTTCAATATTCTCAAAACAATCTCTAACATAATCAGGATCATCGGAAACAAATATATAAAATGGATTTCTAACCTCTTTATTTAGTTCACTAATTGCTTTTAAATAATAGGATTTTGGTAAAACTATTCCTTTTTGCCCTAAAAAAGTTAAATCAACATAATCGCCTCTTCTTATATGAATAAAGACTTTTTCAAATTCTTTTGGAAAAGAATTTATAATTTCCTTCGCTTCTCTTAAGTATTTTTCTTTAATTTTTATTTTTTCCACGATTTCTTTTCTAAATAACTTCTCACTTTGGTAAAAATCAGGAGCAACATATTTGATTGGGACATATCCCTTTTTTACTATATATTCTGGTAGAGGAAATTTATTAATATCTCTTTTTTGTTCATATAAAGTTATAACTTTGAATTTTGCTAAACCTTTAAAAATTTTATTAACTGCGTGAAATATTGTCTTTCTTATTAAAAATCTAACATATCTATTTTTTACGGAAAAATTCATAATATTACAATTACCGATCTCAAATATTTCAAAAAAATTATCCATAAAAAAAGTCAATATCCTTTCATTTGAATTTGAAATACTACACAAAAATGCAAATTGAAAGATTTGATTCCCTAACCTGCCATCAGAAGAATATATTATCATCTTTCTATATCCTCAAGAATTTTTTAGATATTGCAACATAATTTGAATAACAATAATTTTCCATGAATGGCTTATAATCTCTTATTTCTAACCCTTGTTGATATATTTTAGCAATTATAAAACCCCTATCTTCTAAATAGCTATAGATATCTAACAAACTCGTTTTTGAATCCAAATTTGCACCACCATATTCAAATTGAATAAAGTCTATAAAATCACCATTTAGGTATTCTCCAAAACCAAACAAAACATTAAGTTCATGACCCTCTACATCAATTTTAATAAGATCAATATGAGTAAGTTCTTTTTCTTGTATATACCTGTCGGCTCTTTTTAGTAATATTTTTTCTGATTTATCAAAATTGACTTTATAGTGTTTTAATTTTCTTTTATAAAGAGATGCTAAACCACTTCCTTCTTCATCATAATATAGATGAGTAATGGCGTCTTCATCTGATAAGCCAAAGTTGTTTACTTGGATATTATTTAAGTTTTTATATTTTTCTTGTAATATAATATATAAACTTTTTTGCGGTTCAAATATATGAACAAAAACATTAAGCTCTAATTTATTAGACTCTTTTATAATTATGTCAGTATAACCACCCATATTAGCACCAACATCAAAAATAACCAATTTCTTGCGATCTTTACTTGATTTAATTTTCAAAAAGTTCTTTATAAAAGTTAGTTCTCCGTTTTTTTCTATATTTGCGTTATTATTATTTTCCAGATAGTTAAATACTTTCCAACTGATACTTCTTAAAAATTTTTTATATACTGGCAATTTATAAAACATTATATTTAGCCCTCCTTTTTCCGCAATAGATATAAACCTGTTCCAAATCCACGTTCTGGTAAATACATATCATATATATTACTCCCATAAATGTACTTTTCATCTAAAACTTCAAAACCTTCAAAAAGCCTAACAAGATAATCACGAGTAAATGCCCTATGTGCATTAAAATAAATTTTGTTTTCATTGTCTACAGGAATACTTAGGTAAAGTAATCCCCCTTTCCTTAAAACTCTTTTTAATTCATTTATAGCTTTTTCCGATCCGTAAGGATCTATAGTATCCCCATATCGACCCAAACCTATATGTTCTATAACACATAGACTTGATAATGAACCAATTGACTCGTTTTTAAAAGGTAAATTCAAAATATCACCTTTTACAAAATCAACATTAGGTGCTATTATGCTTGGAGGTCTTATATCTACAAAAACAATTTTTTGTAAATTGGCAATTATGCTTATTGTTTTGTATGAGCTTCCAATATCATAATGAACCTCAGGTCTATACTTAAATAGATGTGTAACAAACCATACATCTTGCCAAAAATATATAGGCTCAACAGGTGTATAATTAGTTTTGTCCATCAAACATGGATATAATACTATAGAATTAAAGTTAGGATTGTTATTCAATCTATTATATTGTTTTAGCTGTGAAAAGAACCAGTAATAATCTTTAATGAAAGAAAAAATTCTAAAATTAAAATAATCTTTCATAGGGATCATCAATAGATATGAACTATAAAGAAATTTTGACCTTTTTATGAGAGATTTTATTTTCTTTTTAATCATAGCTATAACCCTCTATTCAATCTTATTCTATAAAAAGTTAAAATTGCTTGCATCATAAGTATAAAATTTATTCTTGCTCTACTATAAAAAAAATCAAACAAAAAGATTGTGATAAAAAAAGAAATAAAACTAGACAAAATTGCACCATAACTTTTAAACGGTGGTATAAATATGTAATTTAGAATTACATTTAAAATAGCTCCTGTTATTGAAGTTATAAGAGAGTACCTGAATAAATTCTCTGTAGTAATAAATGCTCCTCTTGCAACACCCATATAGGCAAAAAAAAGTCTAAATGCTATTAAACTGATAATTTGAGAAGCAATTTCATATTTACTTCCGTATAAAAATCTTATAATTGTATTTCCGCAAAAAAATAAAATTATAAATATTAGTAAAAATAGAGTAAACATTAATCTATAGTAATTTAGTAATCTGTTATAGTAAATATCCTTAGATTTTTTTTCTTGCTTCAACAATTGCTGGCAATAAAGATTGATGTAATATCATTGGAACAAAACCTAATGCCTCTATTATGTTTAAAGCAACAACATAGTTTCCTAATTCTCTAAATCCAATAAATTGTTTTAACATTATCTGATCTATTCTTGCTTGTATCATAATTGTTATACTACTTAATAACTACTTAATAACGACGGCCAGCTATCTTTTAATAATTTCTTTCCAATCCATATATCAAAATACCTTACAAAATTAGGCAATCCTTGAGACCTATAAATTAACCATCCCATTATAGATAATGATATTATATCAAAAAGACTAACCAAAACAAACCATATCAAATCAGCACCTATTAAAACTAAACATATTTTTATAATAGAAGACAAAATCAGTTGAATAATTCTTCTTATAGAAATATACTTAGCCTGAACCGTCGCTTGATAGTAAAAATCAATTACCTCAAAGCTTTGGAAAATAATTCCAAAAGCGATTATTAAAATATAAATGTTTGTTTCACTGAAAAATTTAGAAGTAGAAATAGATTGGATAAATAATATAATGGCAATGATTAGGAAAGTGATTACACCACCAAGGAGTTTTAACCAAAACGAAGTGCCAAGATATACATCCCTTTTTTCTGGTTCTTGGACTAAATCCCTAACCACTATTCCATCAAGCCATAACTTGGCTATCCCTTGAAAAATAGATACAAAAGCCAAAGCATAGCTTAACAATCCAAACTTTTCTGGACCTAAATACCTTGCAACCCAAACACCGACCAGAAACCCGGCAACCATTCGTAAAACCTGTTCTGCAAAAAGCCATAAAGTGTTTGCCCCATATCGCCTTATACCCTGATGGTTAAGAACCTGTTGTAATCCAAGCTTTAAAGCTTCTACTTTCATGATAGAGACCTGTTTACTTTAATATAATATTCTTCATAAACCTTTTTGATCCCTTCTTCCAGTCCTATCTTTGGCTCCCAGCCAAGCTGTTTAACCTTGCTAACATCTAAAAGCTTTCTAAGTGTTCCATCTGGCTTGCTTAAATCATGTTTAATGTCGCCTTTAAAACCCACAATTTCTTTTATCATAATAGCAAGCTCTTTAATCTTAATATCCACCCCTGTTCCTACATTTACAAAATAATCTGGACAAAGTCTGCCCATTACTTCTGCATCTACATTTTCCATCAAATATACACAGGCGTCTGCAAGGTCATCTACATGTAAAAACTCCCGGTAAACCTCTCCAGAACCCCAGATGGTAACTGAAACATTAGAGTTCTGATGCGAAGAGTTGAAAGAAACGCCAAGTTTTGAAAAAATTTTTAATATGCTTTCCTCATTATTTAGATCAATCTCTTTATCTAAACCAAAACCTATTGGATGTTTTTGGAAATCTCGTTTTATACCTTCAATATCCCCCTGTTCTAAAAGCTTAGCCAAGTGGAATTTTCTTATTAAAGCTGGCAATACATGGGATGTTTCAAGATTAAAATTATCATTCGGACCATATAAATTTGTGGGCATGACAGAAAGGAAATTGGTTCCATATTGTTGATTGTAGTATTTAACAAGTTTTATCGCAGAGATCTTTGCGATGGCATAGGCTTCGTTAGTTGGTTCTAAGCTTCCTGTTAGTAAATATTCTTCTTTCATTGGTTGAGGCGCGTGCTTTGGATATATACAAGAAGAGCCTAAGTTTAGTAGCTTTTTTATGCTAAATTTGTAAGCTGAATGGATTACATTTACAGCAATGGCAAGGTTATCGTATATAAACTCTGCAGGATAAGTGCTGTTAGCCAATATACCACCTACCTTAGCGGAGGCAAGGAATACCCAGTCTGGTTTTATTTCTTTAAAAAGGCTTTCTGTATCTTCCTGCCTTCTTAAGTCTATCTTATGCCATTTAACTGATAATGCCTGAAAAGGTTCTTTGGTATGAAAAGTTGCGTGAATATCCTTATAGCCCTTTTCAATCAGCTTCCTGATAATAGCATTTCCAACAAGCCCTGTTCCACCACAGACAAGTATCTTCATGGTCTAATGTTTAACCTTGGAACTAAAGGCATACTCGTGATTAGTATAGTTGAAGCCCTTGGTTAAATTAATTTTAATTCCTTCGCCAATTGGGTCAAGACCTACGAGCTTTAGGTCGTAATCTACCATGATCTTGACCAGCTCCTCAAAGGTAACCCTTGGTTCCCATCCCAACCTTTGTTTAGCCTTTGTTATGTCCGCTTGGAGCCATTCAACCTCGGTAGGTCTAAAATATTTCGGGTCTATCTCAACAACTATGTCACCTGGTTTAAGAACATATTCCCATCTCCTGTCAACACTCTTTACTATACCCTTTTCTTCCAACCCCTCTCCCTTAAACTCAAGCTCAACGCCCGCGTACTCAAAAGCTTTCACCAAGAACTCCTTTACTTGATGACTCTCTCCTGTGCCTATTACATAATCGTCTGGTTCATCCTGTTGGAGCATAAGCCACATAGCTTCTACATACTCAGGAGCAAACCCCCAGTCTCTCTTAGCATAAAGGTTCCCAAGGTAGAGTTTTTTTTGCTTGCCTGCAAGTATATGCGCCAAAGCTCTTGTTATTTTTCTTGTCACAAAAGTTTCCCCTCTTCTCGGGCTTTCGTGGTTAAAAAGTATTCCATTGCAAGCAAAAATGTTATAGGCTTCTCTATAGTTTACTGTCATCCAAAAGGCATAAACCTTAGCTACCGCATAAGGGCTTCTTGGATAGAAGGGGGTTTTCTCATTTTGGGGTGGAGGAGAGGCGCCGAACATTTCTGAGGAAGATGCTTGATAGAATTTGGTCTTTATTCCGCTTCTTCGTATAGCTTCAAGGATTCTTGTGGTGCCAAGACCTGTAATATTTCCAGTGTATTCTGGCATATCAAAGGAAACTCTAACATGGGACTGGGCTCCAAGATGAT
>Ga0272445_1002452_pt1 | contig 12697 bp, 10 predicted proteins | sample YNPCB0031_FD_194404 | JGI IMG/M metagenome (GOLD analysis project Ga0272445, IMG submission 194404) | Hot spring sediment microbial communities from Yellowstone National Park, WY, United States - YNP-CB-003-1 | ecosystem: Environmental > Aquatic > Thermal springs > Hot (42-90C) > Sediment... | reverse complement strand
TCGCTGTTGAAGTGAAGAGCCTGGAGGAGCTCAAGGAGTTTGACAAGCTTGACATAACCCATGTAGGTGCAAGGCTAGATGGGATGACCTTTACAGGGCTCACTCCAATGTTGCTTGTCCTGAACAGGTTGCCGTCGCTGGGAATGAAGGGCACGCTCACGCTTGACTGCAAAGTCGGCGACTTCATAGCCTTCAAATGCACACAAGCGGACATCGAGGTTGTTGCGCCCGTGTTGAGGGCTTTTGCCAACGCCGCAAACGTGCTTCAGAACGTTAAGGTTTCAGCTGACGGCGCAGTCAAGTTCAGCCAGCCTGAACCATTGGATGAAAAGAAGATTTCAGCGCTCAACACGATGGCTGGGCACGTCAAGTTCCTCGTGCTTGTCAGGAGCAAGTGAGCATTTGAGAAGAAGGGTTATGCAGGCAGCGTTCAAGGTGCGCCTCTACAAGAAAAGCGCATCCTTCACTTGGCTGTCCACATGCGACCTCAAAGTGAAGGTTAACGTTGAAGAGCTTGCGCGTCTGGCGTGGAAGCTCGGCCTAGAAGTTAACGGCGCGTCAATAGCCGTGGATAGCCTAGACTCGTACAACAGGCTCCTCGTTTATGCGGCTGTAAGGCCCTTCCTGAAAGACCATGCCCAGCTGGCTTGGCTTGTGCAAAACATGAACAGCTGGGAGGCAAGCTACTGGGCCTCAGCGGTTCGCGAAGCCTGGTGGGCTGGAGAGGGACAACGCGGCGTTTCAAGGGTTGCAAGGGCGTTCATAACCCTGTTTGGGCTGATGTGAAATGAAGCCTGTGGAGAGGCTCTTGCATGCGGTGCTTGACCCTTTAAGGCTTCATCCGCTGATTTCCCCATTTTTAGAATGCTGTAAGGAGCCATCCCTTCAACATTTCCTGCATCAGTATGAGCTTCTGGCGATGCTTGTTCCACGCCTCCCCGTAAGGGCGTTTATAGGCGACGAGATAGGCTTAGGCAAGACGATAAGCGCCATAGCCATCGCAAAGTGCCTCTGGAAGCAGGGGCGCGTCAAAAGGGTGCTGATAACGGTTCCGCGCGTGCTACTGTACCAGTGGAGGAAGGAGCTTGAGCGGATGGGGATACCTGCAACGAAAATACGAAGCCTGGAGAGGGAGGACATCCCGCTGCTGAAGGCCCGCGGCTTCCCGGAGGGCTTCTACCTCGCCTCCATGGACCTGATAAAGAGGGAGCCTCACGTTGAGCGTGTTGAGGATGCACCCTGGGACATGGTTATAGTGGATGAGGCGCACAAGTTCGGCTATAAAACAAAAAGGTTTGAAACTGTTGGCGGGAGGCTGCTTGAGGCTGACCCTGAAAGAAACGTCCTATTGCTTTCAGCGACGCCGCACAGGGGACACGCTCTGGACTACATAAAGAGGCTCGGCCTCGTGGACCCCTACCTCCTTGTGGGCCGCGAGCTGGACAACTCCAACTTCTACGCGCTCACCCACGGCTCCATAATGTTTAGGCGCATAAAGGAGGACGTTAACAGCGTATACGAGGGTCGCCAAGTTTTTCCACCTGCAACCTTCTACGCCTGCCTGGTCAGGGCTTCATCTGAGGAAGCCGATTTCGTCAACAGAACCGTTTCCTTTCTCCAGTCCAAGCTCGTTGAGTTCGCGTTTGAGCGCGGCTCCCTCGAGGCGAAGGCGTTGCCGCTGCTCAAAATCCTGGTGTTCAAGCGGGCGTCCTCAAGCCCATACGCCCTCATGACGACGGTCAACAGGATGCTGGCGAAAAGGGCTGTCGGCGACCCTAAGGCGGCTGAGAGGCTTGTAAGCACCGTAAGGTCGTTCCTCGGCGTGGACTTCGGCGACTACGCCCTCGACGTTGAGCCGGACGAGTTAGTAAACCAGTTCCTCGAGCACGCCTCATTCATGCTCAGCGAGGAGGACGCTGAGGAGCTTTCCTCCCTTCTTGAGCTGGCGCGGAGAATAGTTGAAGGCGGCGGCGACAGCAAGCTTAAGGCGCTTCTTTCGCTTCTTGAAAGCGTGGTTGCCGACGGTCTAAAAGCTGTAGTCTTCACCGAATACAAGGATACACTCGACTACGCTTACGCTTATCTGGCTAAGGCAAAGCCCGAGTGGCGGCTGCTGAGGCTGAGCTCCGAGGAAACTCGAAACCCAGACGCCTTCAACAGGATAAGGGAGACGTTTGAACGCGACCCTGATGCGCAAATCCTGCTGGCCACGGACGTTGTGGCTGAAGGCGTCAACATGCAAGTTGCCAACATACTCATAAACTACGAGGTTCCATGGAGCATTATCAAGCTGGAGCAACGCATAGGGCGCGTCTGGAGGCTCGGCCAGAAAAGAAGCGTGGAAGCGTACACGTTTTTCATGGACAACAGGGCGGATAAGGCGGCGCTCAACCGCATGTATGAGAAGCTTATGAACCTGAGCGCCGCCAAGCTCAAGCCCAGAGCCATAACCGGAGAGGAGCTCCTGCTCTACGCAGATGCGGGCAACGTTTCAGGCTTCCCGCCGAGGATACCTCCGGAAGCCGCTAGGCACAGGAAGGGCGTGAGGATCTCGGAGCACAAGCTGATAAAAACGTTCATTGAGGAAGGCGAGTCCGGCTTGGAAGCAATCGTCGCCGCCCTGCTGGAGGCAAGGAGGAGGCTCATGCGGGAGCTTACATCGAAAGGCGTGCTCCACGCGCCCAAGTCCAGAGGCGACGTCGAGCGGGTTACATCGAACTTAGGCTTCAGGGACCAAAACGAGCTCTTCTCGTCCATGAAGGGCTTGCTGAAGGCAGCTGCGCCGTACATGGGCGTGGGCTTAGAGGAACGCAACGGCGAGCTTTCAGCATCAATGGGCGGCGGGATGCCGTTCCCCATCAGGACTCTGGACGACTTCTTCAGCCTCCTGCTCCCGCAGTCTACATGCGAGCAGCCGCCGTGCGTCATGATAGCGCTAGGCGACTCTGAAGACAGCCTAATGCTGGTCGAGGCTAAAGCACGCATAAGAGGTGCGCTTGTCCACTCTGAGCCGCTGATGGTTTCGCTGAAGGACGGCAAAGTCTATAGAGGTGCTTCCCTTTTACGGAAGGTTTCGGAAATTATGCCAAGCCTACTAGGCCTCGCTGAGGAAGCTGTGCCAGAGCCGCCGCTGTACATCCACGCAAAGGTTGTCGGTCAGGTGAAAAGCGCATTAAGCGAAGCCCACTCGCCCCTCGAGGCCTACAGAAACCGCCTAAAGGAGTTTAGGGACGACGATAAATGGGCGAGACTGTCAGAGGTTGAGGTGGACGTTAAGCCTCAACTCCTCATAAAGGTCGTTCAAAAAGCAAGCGCTCCAGAGCCTTCCGAAGAGGTGAAGCGGGAGGCTGAAGGCAAAGCGATAGAGTACGCCATGGACTTTGAGCGCAAGCAGGGGCGGATCCCCATAAACGTTTCAGCCACGGAGCACTACGACATAAAAAGCATTGATCCGTCTTCAGGTGAAGTCCTGTACATAGAGGTTAAGGGCCACATGGGGCCTGTTGCAAGCGCGGAGCTCACCGGACCTGAGGCTGAGTTTGCCAGGAAAATGGGGAAGGCTCATTGGCTCTACATAGTTTACGACATTTCATCAACACCTAAAATGTTGAGGTTCAGGGATCCCATTAACAGCCTAGCATGGCGCGTCGTCGAGAAGGTTGAAAGGAGGTATGTGTGGCCGTGAAAGTCGAGGTTCTAAGCGGGAACAGAAGCATCGGCGGCAACTTCGTCAGGGTTGAGGATGGAGACCGCGTCCTCATATTCGACCAGGGCATAAGGTTCGACGTCATGAAAAGGTTCTACGCGGGCTTCGTAGCGCCGAGAGGCCTGAGGGAGCTTAGGGAGATAGGCGCTGTTCCAAGGGCGGAGTGGTATAATGGAGCAGGCGCCATATACATCTCGCACATGCACTTAGACCACCTTGGCCTGCTCTCAAACATACCTGCACGCGTGGATGTTTACGTTCCAAACCTTGGAGTTTACGAGGTGCTTGAGGAAAAGTGGAGCGCCTCACCTTCGTGGCTTTCAATGGTTCCGGGAAAGCACTACATAAGGCTGGACGGGCTTAAGCCCGTGGAGGTTGACAGGAACGGCGTGGCGGCGCTTCCAGTTTCCCACAGCGCATTCCCAGCCTACGCGTTCCTTTACTTTGGAAGCGATGAAACAGTGCTTTACACAGGCGACTTTAGGGTTGAAGGCTTCCTCAACCGCGAGGAGTTTGAAGACATGTGCGGCGGCCCGAGCATGCTCGACTACATTCGCGAGAACAACGTTAAAGTTGACGTGTTAGTGATCGAGGGCACAAACCTCGGCTCAGCCAGGCCGCCGATCTCGCCGGCGGAGGAGCACGCCATGCTCGCAAAGATCCTGGAAGGGCACAGCCTCGTCGTGTCGACGGCGCACCCCTTAGACCTTGAATACGCCTACTTTCTATTGAAGATGGGCAGGCCAGTTTACATAGCCTCCGACTCCATAGCCAAGCTTATGGAGGCGGCTCCAAAACTGCCCTCCGAGCCGAAGCTCCTGGCAGAATACGTCAAGGCGCCGCTGAGGTTTGAAGCGTCCAGCGTGGAGGAGCTCGGCGACAACGCGCTTGTAGTGGCGTCATACTACGAAGCAGTGGATTTGCTGAGGGATCTAGCCTCAAACAACATGCTCCCAAAAAACGCCGCCGTCCTGATCTCTGAGCCGGAGCCCAGCGTAGAGGAAGCACAGGCTTACGAGGTCATGATGAACTGGTTTATGAATCTCGGAGTTCAAGCGTATTCCATGAGGGTTTCAGGACACTATTACCCACACCAGCTGAAAAAAATTATGGACGCGATAAGACCGAAAGAAGTACTCTTCATTCACACAGCAGCTAAACTTTAAAGGCCTAGAACGATAAAATACTTTGACGGAAGATGCAACCTGAATTGTTTTCGAGATGCGACGTGAAGAATGGTGATAATGTATAGAATTTAGAGTCACGTTTAATAGCCCTTCTTGCCAGCGAGATTAGCAGAGAACACGACAAAAACCACAATATCTACAATGTTTCATGGGCGTTTTTTGCGCTTAAAAATGTTGGCAGACATAATGAGCAATTTCACGACAAACTTCATCAAGAGCTTTCGCTGTTACTTGAAAGGACAAGTTCTGAGGACTTGAGAGGCTACTTGTATGATTATCGGAGGGCTGTTGGAGTTGCGCTATCCATCTGGCTTATTGGAGTTGAAAACCTCGGTCTCTCTGAGGGGAGCCTTAAAGAAATATGTGAGGTTTTGACTAGTTATTCGGAAGAAAGCGAAATTGGCGAACTGGTTGGGGCAACATTTCTTCTCATAAGACACCTCAAAGACAAGGTATTGGAGGAGAGAATCGGAAAAGTAATGCATAAAATCAAGGAGCTTGGGCAAAAGGACCCAGCATATCGCCTAATCGACCTGCTGTATGTCGCCTTTTTCTCAGCGATCGCTGGCGACGAACAATTCTGCTTGGAAGTTATAGAGCTAATTCGTAAAAATGATTTCATGCTGGCGTACGTTAAGAATGATCCTGAAAAACTCGTGCTCTTTTTATACATGGTTTCCAAGGCGGTTGATTCAGGAAAATGCTTGAATCTGGAATGGTGTAGAGAACAGAGGGATGCAATCGCGCAGCATTTAATGATTTTTCTGAATAACCTACCGTTAAGCCATTGTCTTTCGCTTATGGACGCTCTAATCAGTGCCGCAGGAGGATTCAAGGTGCGTCCAGTAAAGGAGGTTAGAGGTGGTGAAGTAGTTATAGACCTTCGAGACATCGATCTGATCTTTCCACATCCAGATTTTATTTCAAAAACAACTATGGCGCTATTTGAAGCTGGATATCTGCAACCGTTTACATTGTCAAGGAAAGAAGCCGATGTCTACAGACAAATACGCGCAGAGGTAAAGGGGTATCGCAGAGTTAGAAAGCCGGAAATGGTTATTCTTCTAACATCTTTCGCACTTTTTCTACTGTTACTTCCGCTAATTTGCGGTCTAGTTGCATTTCATTTAGACGTCTCTCAAGTTGTTTTTCCTTACATCTGTTACTGCACCTTCATGGGCTGTCTCATTTATGCTTTCATCGTAAATGTCTGGAAAAGAGGCTATGTAACTCTCCGTGATTTGCTGAAAGCATTCAAAGAAGGATTTGGTTGGTTGGTAGAGAGAATGAAGAGGTCTTAGGCATGAATGCTTTGTTAAATGTTTTTGAATCCCCCGCGCAGAACCTTAAGGTCTGGAGGTTGCCAGTAGCAAGCAATCAAAAAGTCGTTTTTCAGAAGATAAAGGATTTTTCACAAAGGAGAATTGCCGATTGCGTTTTCAGTGATGGCTTGCTGTACTTTAAGGGTGAGCCGGAGAGAGTAAAGGGGGAGCTGCAAAAAGAACAATTTTTAGTCGGCACCCCTCTCGAAGAAGTTCTTATATCACCCCAGAAAGATGGAAAACTCGTTAAAGGCTTATTATATTCCTCTTTTGAAGGAGCTCTTCATAATAGCGGATGGCGCGCTCCTATCGGCAGAAAGAAGAGGGCGCTTCCGCATACAGTTGAACACCCTGAATGTCATCTGAAATTGAGGACGGACATAGTCGTACCATTTGGTCTAAAATACATGTTTGAGGTTGGTTCTGGAAAAAGCTTTAGGTTGTGGCTTGACGTTTACGCTCCAATATGGTCAGTACCCGAAAAACGCCGCCTCCACGTCAAAGAAATTGATGCAGAGTTAAGGGAATTATACTTCGAAAGAGCGCTACTACGCCCAAAGAATAGGCGTGAAACGACACTCAGGCTAATCAAATCGATCTTCAGAGAAAGCCTCCTCGAGCTAGAGTTCTGTGACGGCGACCGACTTTCCTTCTCCAAGGAGATGTACAAGGCTCCCTCCATTGCGGAAGAGGCACGGGGCGAGGCCTCTTTTTCATTCAGCATAATTGAGGAACCCTCCTTGCGATTTAAAATCGGTTCGTCAAAAAATCCGAGAGACATAACGCGGCTGCAAGCGTATGGATACGGAGCGTCGATCAAAGACCTGCCTGTGAAGGCAGTGTTGGATGAATCAACAAGAGAAGACTTCCTCAATTTTTTCCGAAAAATGAGTGGTGGTTTTCACGGTAAATACATGAGGTGGCCAGGATTTCGAAGGGTAACAGGAGCGGAACTCCTATTTAATGAGGGATCTGACATCATTTACCTCGACGATCTTTCAGAGGAAGCTGTTTGGAGCTGCTTGCTACAGCTCTCCTCAGAGACTGACAATAGGACGGTTGTACTTCTGGTAGTCCCAGAGTTATTGCGCAAGCTTTATTACAAAATCAAAGCACTTGCCCTCCAGAAACGAATGCCTTTACAGGTGATTTTGAAGGAAACTTTGAAAAAAGATCCCTTAGAATTCACGGTAATGAACATAAGTGTGGCCCTGTATGCGAACGGAGGCGGCATACCGTGGATTCTGGAAAACCCTTTAATGCAAACGCGAGGTCTTTTCGTAGGAATATCTTTTCATCTAGATCATGAAGCGAAGAACATCTATTACGGCGTAGTGGAAGTCTTTGACAAATTTGGAAGGCATTTGGAGTGCAAAATACGAATGTACAGCTCTCCGACCGAAATAAGGAGCGTTCGAGGGCTATTCATCCCTGGAAACGAAGTTAGGAGCATTCTGATGGGGTTATTGAAAGAATACGACCCGCGTGAGATAATCTTTCATAAAAGCGCCCCATTTCACAATGAAGAAAAAGAGGCTATAGAAAACGTATGTAGAGAAAGAGGGATATCTTATTGCCTAGTTCACATTGAAAGGGCGAATCCGTACAGGGTTTACACAGATGAAGAGAGCTCTACACCTATCCGTGGAACAATAGTACTTGACGCGACCAATGAGAATAGAGCACTACTTAACACGACAGGTCGTTCAATGTTAGATTTCGGCAAAATGAAAGAATGGTTCGGCATAGGAACGCCAAAGCCACTTGAAATAACGCTTGAAAAGAATACAACCAGGTACAACTTAAGAGAGATAGCTGAGCAAATCTTAGCTATGACGAAACTCGATTGGAATACGACGGAAATTTCAGTAAGGTCTCCCATAACTCTGAAATATTCCAATAAAGCTGCAAGTTTAGCTTCACATCTAAAAAAAGAGATAAGCAAAGGCCCCTTAGAAATCGCCGAGTATAGATTTCTAATCTAACCAAAACATAATAACTATTCTATTGCTTCCCCTAATCGAAATTTCTATCGTAAAACAACTGCGCCGAGCTTCCACTTATGCGCGCGCGTTATTAGAAAGTTTTCCGTTAATTGATGTTATCCTATGATTATGCGCCTGATAACTCTCCAATGGGAATGTTTGGAAAGGAAATTTCATAAGGGAAGAAGAACGATATAAAAGGCTTTGGCATAACACTTTAAACCTGTTCCACTCATTTCTCAATAAATATTTTGCTCGCGCCATCCTCCTTCTCAACTCTTATAACGTGTTCCGCTTTCTCTGCGAAGGCATCGCTATGAGTTACAGCAATTATTTGCTCTATAGCCTTAAAACGCGAGATGGCTTCGGCCAACCGGTCTATGGAACCATCTTCCCTTCCAAGGCTTTCCGTGGGTTCATCAAGCAACAGTAAGCTTAAGCCGTGGCCCATTTTAGACTGCATAATTAAACGTCCTAAGCCCAAGCGATAAGCAATGGCTATTAGCGTGCGTTCTCCCCCAGAGAGGTTTGAAACCTCCCTTTCAATACCTGTTTCGCTCAGAACATATGGCGTGTAGGTCTCATCTATTGTAATGTTGATGGGAGAGCCTTCTCCGCCTACTAGGTTGTCTAGGACTTGTTGGACGAAGTTTTTTAAGACTTTTACAAATTCGCTTCGCAGTTTGGGTTGAATGCTTCTATAAGCGTCGCGGATACTACCTATAACGCCAACATGCGCGCGCAGAAATCTGCGGCACACAAATCTTGTCTGAAAACCTGCTAAAGATGGAGTTAGGCGAGCGCAGAAGAAAATACGCTGACACCAAAGAACAAACGATAAATGTTGTTAACAATACTTTACGCAAAGCTAGGGAGCTATTCAGAAGCAAAGGACCGTTGATATTTGTCAAAATTGACAAAGGCTACTACAACACTGTTGAAATATAAAACACGCGACTTAATAGAAATAATCTCAGCGTATTCTTTCGCGGTTAAGGTTTTTTGTTTGCCATGAATATTTTTTAATGGTTGATGTTTCTCCATAACCACATGCGGCGCACCGTTTCTTTGCGACATTGTAGGCTCTTCGTCCGCAGCGTCTACATTTTATGTGAAGGGTTTTCCAGCGCGTTTTCCGAAAGATGGCGTTCCCTTCCCCAAATTTTTCACCTTGGAGGCGGCGATATGAGAATGACGTTGTCTCCGCGGACAATTATTAAGCCCAGTTTCTTTGTGTCTGTCGCTACGACAACCTCTCCTACGCCTTTAACAGCCTTAGCCAGCTCCGAATACGTGCGCCTGTCTCTGGCAACCCACGTTACGGGAGCGCTGAAAAGTCGCTCGGGATCGACGCTCCTCCACTTGCTGTACTCGCTTGGAAAGTCAAGTTCGAGGAAGTGTCCTCTCAACGCTAAAACCTGTGGCGGCCTAACCGCGTAGCGTATCGTGCGGGCAACTGAAGGCTTCTCGGGAACGACCAGCGTCGCCATCACCACGAATTACGCTCACAGCGCATTTTAAGGTTCGCTTTCAGGCTGACGCCTCTAAGGTTTTCTGAAAAGAAGGATGTACTCGTATCTTAATCGGGCAAATCCTCCAAGTATTGGTCTCCGAATTACGCCTACGTATTCGAAGCCGGAGCTTTCGGCCAGTTTAACGTATGTCTCGCTTATGGGTAACCTGTAACGGTTATACGTTACGTCCCGTATGATAATGGTGCAAAATGCTTTCGACTTTAACGCTTCAAACATACTGTTGAAGGCAAGTTGCATATCCTCATAGTATATTCTAATCCTCTCTTCCCCCTTTCCCTTGAGACCAACAAGTTTATCCTTTAATTTCCGTGGATCGATGTCTAAATAACGAAAGGCATGAAGGTCTTGAGCTATGTAATCCACTGCTATGCTGTAGGGCGGACTTGTGACAATGCCGTCTATGCTACTGGGCTTAACGCCGAATTCCGTCAGAAAACGAGCGTCTCCCTGAACCAGCTTTGTCTCTCCGAATTCAAAGTTTAAGTTCTTCTTCAGTTCGGAAAACCTCTCGATGTTTTTTATCATGTTCTTGGCGTTTTTATTGAACTGCTTCCACATGTCTGCCTTTATGTAGCGCCAATCGGAAAGCGCATACAGATAACTGAGCAAATAGAAATCGTAGACTTTTTCATCACACTCTTTGAAGGGACCCATATCGTAACCTTCGGACTGGGTTGGCAAAAACTTCTCAAGCCCAACTTGACCTCGGAGCTTTTTGCGATGGAAGAAGTCAAAGGCGGCTCTGAGGCTTATGCTTTTTAATTCCTCCGGGGACAGCTCAAGCAAATCAGTTTTAACCTTCGACATTAGGATGCAAAGAGGGTCGATGTCGACTCCAACGCTGTTAGCTCCGACCAGTTTAGATTCGATTAAGGCTGTTCCGCTGCCAGCAAATGGGTCGAGGAGCACATCGCCCTTCTTTAGCCCCATCCAGTTGATTATCGCTTTGACCATTTGAGGGTGGAATTTTGCCTTATAGGGATGATACCAATGTGTAAGATATTGGTTGGGCCTTCCTATTTGACCTTTGCCTGTGATGTTTGATATGTAGTAATGATACTTTTTTGCCGTCGACTTCTTCGTAGTATGCCGCGCGCTTCCTGAACTCTTCTGGATCGTCCCAACATGAAGATAGCTCCATTTTTGCAAGCTGAACTTCGTATATGAAACCAACATCGTCAAAGAGTTTGACTTTCTGAGGACTGGGAATTCCATTTAAAATCCAATCAAGTATGGGTTCAGCCATGTATTCTCTGTTTTTCTGATGAAACATCCGCCCTACTGCCGTGTCAACGCGTCCTCGGTTGAACCTCTGCGGACTATCCTGCGCCATAATCCCAAAAGAACAAGTCAAAGCCGTAGTTGAAATCAACATTTATTTCGGCTCAGGCGTTTCGTCTATAAAAGAATATGAAGACATTTGTAAGAGTTTGAAACCCTTCTCTCCGAAGGTTTACCTTTTCTGCTTCGAGTGTTATTTTAAGCAGGATAAAACTCTCCAAGAGCATAGGCAAACTCTGATCAGATATGGTTTTAATGACATCTTCATATTGAAGAGAAAAACGAATGGAAAAATTTCCTATATAGAGGATGACTGGTTCAGGTTCGTTGAGACAATAAAAAAGCTTTAGGGCTTAAATCGAACGCGGGTAGTTATGACGTCCAAAAACAAAAAGAAACATGCAAAATCTATGGAGTTAACCCTTTCGTTTTCTGCTAAGCCATTCCTTTTCTAAAGTTCTTCCATGTTTGATGGCTTCGGATCTGAAGGGTTCTGGGGCTTCTTCTACGCTTGTTAGTCGTCTGGCCAGCCTGCTGATGTAGGCTATTCCAGCGGCTTGTCGGATGACGTAGCCTACCCTTTCTTCGAAGGTGGGGTATAATCCTGCCTCGCTGGGCCATTCAGGCTTTATGGTTTCGAACTCATCTCTGGAGATTACGTAGCCTTTCTCCTTGAGGAAGGCTGAGGCTACATTCCATATTCTTTCAAGCTCTTCGGGTGTGATTGGCTTAGGAACCATCTTTTTGGCCCTCTCCTTTGCGTACCTCCTCCTTATGTACGGTTTGCCGCGTCTCGGGTCCAAAGCAATTTGTGGAGCCGACCACAGTGGGCTGTTCTCCATGCCCGGCACTATTCGGTAGTACGTTCTCGCGAACCATTTTGGGTTAACCTTCTCATGCCTCACAGGCTCGATCAATCCCAGTTTCTTTAATACGTAGATGTAGTTTAGGTGGAAGCTTCTGACCGACCCGTAGGCTACGCCCAGCCTTTTCCTCTTCTCCTTGAGGGCTCTCCAAATCTCTTGGGGGTAGGCTTCACCGTGCTCAAGCAGGTAGTCCCTTATGAAAAGCCCTGTTGGGTAGTGGAGCCATCCGCGGACTTTACCAGCCACAGTAGTTGCCCTCCACAGGGACGCCCATACGTTTGGCTAGACCTCTCCAGTCTAGACTCGCGTATTTCTCAGCCATGTCCAGCTTTCTCGGCTTCCAGCCGAAAAACTGCCTCAAAGCGTACGCGTCGAAGCTGTACTCTGCGGCCAGCTGGCATGCCCTCTCAGCCCTAAGCAAGTGTGGGAAAATCTCTGAGCTATGCAGAGGCCTATTTTCCCTTCGGTGCCTTGTAAAGGGTATTGGCGTGTTCAGGGCTGCTCCGGCCTCCCTAAGGAGCTTAAAAGCCTGATACCTGTCACACTCGAAAAGCTTCTCGCCCTCCCCGCACTTTTCAACCCATTGCAGCATATATGGAACGAGGGGCTCATCCCTTCTGATTGGGAAATACCTGTAGTCCCTAACGCCGGAGGTAAGCCACCTAAAACCGCTTTTCTTGCTGGGATCCGGCTGCCTGCCAACAACCTCGTAGCGCTTCAGCACGGGCATGCGTTGAACAACCACAACCTTGGGATGGCTGAGGTTGAAGTTCTCCCTCCTAAGCTCCAAAACCTCACTTATCCTTCCGCCAGTT
>Ga0272445_1002450_pt1 | contig 12715 bp, 12 predicted proteins | sample YNPCB0031_FD_194404 | JGI IMG/M metagenome (GOLD analysis project Ga0272445, IMG submission 194404) | Hot spring sediment microbial communities from Yellowstone National Park, WY, United States - YNP-CB-003-1 | ecosystem: Environmental > Aquatic > Thermal springs > Hot (42-90C) > Sediment... | reverse complement strand
CGGCGAGGGCCTCGAGGAGGGCGTGGTAGGCGAAGTAGACCGAGCCCAGAAGGAGCCCCGCCACCGGCATGAGGATCACCAGGCGCAGGGGGAAGAGGAAGGCTTCCGGCCGCATGGGGGCATTCTAGGGCAGGTAGGGGGCCTCGGGCGGGGTGCCGGTGGAGGCCCTCTCCACCAGGGTGGGCTCAAAGCGCACCTCCCTGGGGGGGCCTCCGTACCCCTGCATCCTCTCCAGGAGGAGCTGGGCCGCCCGGGCCCCCATGGCCTCCACCGGCTGGACGATGGTGGAAAGCCCCACCTCCTCGGCGAAGGGGTGGCCGTCAAAGCCCAGGACCCGCACGTCTTTGCCCAGGGTGAGGCCGAGCCTTTGGGCCTCCTCCAGGACCCCCAGGGCCACCTGGTCGGCCCCGGCGAAGATGTTGAGGGGGGGCGAGGCCTTTTCCAGGAAGTGCCGGAGGGCCAGGCGCCCCCCTTCCGCCGAGAGGCGGGTCACGTAGAGGTGGTCCTCCGGGAAGGGCCGCCCGGCCTCCTTAAGGGCCTCCAGAAACCCCGCCATGCGTTCGCTGAAGACCGTGTGCCGGAAGGCCCGGTCCGGCTCCTCCTCCACCTTGATGGCGAAGATGCTGCCGGGAAAGCGGGCCAGGTAGGCCCCGGCCAGCCGCCCCCCCAGGCGGTTGTCCAGGTAGACGGAGTCGTACCGGGGGTTTCTGGCGTCCACCAGGACCACCGGCCTTTCCGTGGGCAGGCGCCCTTCCCCGAAGAGCTCGGTGAGGTCGTAGGAGGCCAGGATCAGGCCGTCGGTGAGATAGGCCAGGGTGGTGCTCTCCAGGTACCGCTTGAGCCGGGCCTGGGAGAGGATGGGGAAGAGGGCCAGGTCGTAGCGCTTCTCCAGGAGGACGCTCTCAATGCCCTCAATGAGCCTGCGGTAGAACTCCGTGGCCACGAAGGGAAGGAGGACGGAGACCGTGTAGCTCCGCCCCCCGGCGATCCTGCGGGCGTGGGGGTTGGGGGTGTAGCCCAGCTCCTCCATGGCCCTCAGGACCCGGGCCCGGGTTTCGGGCCGCACGGCGGGGTGGTTGTTGAGGACCCGGCTCACCGTGCCCAGGCCCACCCCGGCGCGGGCGGCCACCTCGTGGATGGTAGGTTTCTTCTTCATGGCTTGTGGAAGCGCTTCATGGAAACTTCCACCCTCAGGATAGGGCAAAGGGCTCCCTTTTGCAAGAATGGGGGCATGGGCTACGTCCTTCTGGCCTACCTCCTGGGCTCTTTGGTGGGGGGGCTCCTCTTCTTCCCCCAGGTCCGGCAAAAGGACCTCCCCGGGGGCTCGGGGGTCTTCCGGCAAAAGGGCCCTCTGGCCGCGCTCATGGTGGTCCTCTTTGACGTGGGGAAGGGGGTTCTGGCCGCTTATCTCACCCCCGAGGCCTGGCGGCCCCTTGCGGCGGGGGCGGTGGTGGCGGGCCACAACTGGCCCCTTTTCTTCCGCTTCCGGGGCGGAGGAGGGATCGCCCCATCCCTGGGCTTCTTCCTCTTCTGGTACCCCCAGACGACCCTTCTTGCGGCGGGGCTTGGCCTTCTGGTGGCCGGGCTCTACCACGCCCTCTACTGGGGCAGGAGGCGGCGTGGGGTCTACCCCATCCCCTTCGGGGCCATCTTCGGCTACCTGGCCCTCCTCTTCTTGCTCCCGGGCGAGGGCCGGCTGGGGGCTTTCCTTTCGGCCCTGGCCGTGGGCCTGAGGGGCCTGCAAATCCTCAGGGGAAGATGGTAGCTTTAGGGCATGAAGATCCTGCGTTTCAACGAGGGCCGATGGGGCGTTCTGGAAGGCGAGCTGGTTCTGGAGACGGACGGGCCCGGAGGGAACCCCACGGGGCGGAGGTACGACCTGGCCTCGGTGCGCCTTCTGGTGCCCGCCACCCCCAGCAAGATCGTCTGCGTGGGGCGAAACTACAAGGAGCACATCCGGGAGATGGGCCACAGCTTCGGGGAGGACCTGCCCAAGGAGCCCGGCCTCTTCCTGAAGGCCCCCAACGCCCTGGCCCACCCGGGGAACCCCAAGGACCCCTGGAACACCGGGGACGCCGTGCCCTACCCCCACTTCACCCAGGAGCTCCACTACGAGGGGGAGCTGGCGGTGGTGGTGGGAGACCGGATGCGGAACGTCCCGCCTGAGCGGGCCCTGGACCACGTCCTGGGGTACACCATCGCCGTGGACATCACCGCCCGCGATGCCCAGAAGCAGGACCTGCAGTGGGTCCGGGCCAAGAGCGCCGACAAGTTCCTGCCCCTCGGGCCCTGGGTGGAGACCGACCTGGACCCCTCCAACACCTGGGTCCGCACCTACGTCAACGACGAGCTCCGCCAGGAGGGGCACACCTCGGCCATGATCTTCAGCGTGGCGGAGATCCTGGCCTACATCTCCAGCTTCATGACCCTCGAGCCCCTGGACGTGGTCCTCACCGGCACGCCCTCCGGGGTTGGGGCCTTAAACCCCGGCGACCGCATTGAGGTGGCCGTGGAGGGCATCGGTACCCTGCACACCCGCATCGGGCCCAAGGAGGCGAGGCCGTGGTGAAGGTCCTGGACCTTGGCTTCCAGGGGGTGGAGCGGGTCATCGCCAGCTTCCTCCTGGAGTCCAAAGAGGGGCCCATCCTCATAGAGACCGGGCCCGAGAGCACCTACGCCCGGCTGGTGGCGGCTTTGGAGGAGGCGGGCTATGCCCCCGAGGAGGTGCGCCACGTCTTCGTGACCCACATCCACCTGGACCACGCCGGGGCGGCCTGGCGCCTGGCGGAGGGGGGGTCCACGGTCTACGTCCACCCCAAGGGGGCGCCCCACCTGGTGGACCCCTCCCGGCTCCTGGAGTCGGCCAGGCGCATCTACGGGGAGCAGCTGAAGCCCCTTTGGGGGGAGCTTCGGGGGATCCCCGAGGCGCGGGTGCGGGCCTTAGGGGACGGGGAGGTGGTGGAGGTGGGGGGCCTTAGGGTCCAGGCCCTGGAGACCCTGGGCCACGCAAGCCACCACCACGCCTACCTGGTGGAGGGGGTGGTCTTCGCCGGGGACATCGCCGGGGTGCGCATCGCCCCCGGGCCCGTTCTGCCCCCCACGCCGCCCCCGGACATCCACCTGGAAAGCTGGTACGCCTCCATAGACCGCCTCCTGGCCCTGAGGCCCGAGGCCCTCTACCTCACCCACTTCGGGGCCTACGAGGACGTGGAGGCCCACCTCCTGGCCCTGAGGGAGGCCCTCGAGGCCTGGGCGGGCTGGGTCTTAAACCGCCTCAAGGAAGGGCTTTCCCCGGAGGAGATGACCCGGCGCTTTGAGGCCTACGTGAGGGAGGGCCTGGCCAGGGCCGGGGTGGACGAGGCGGGGATGCGCCTCTACGAGCTGGCCGACCCTCCCTTCATGAACCTCCAGGGCCTGGTGCGCTACTGGCAGAAGCACCACCCCGAGGCCTTGGGAGGCTAGATGGGGCCTTTTCCCCTAGGCCGCCCGGCCCGCCTGGCCGCCTTGGCCTCGGGCCGGGGGACCAACCTGGAAGCCCTCATGGAGGCCTTTCCCCCGGGGAACCCCCTCGGGGAGGTGGTCCTGGTGGTCTCGGACAACCCCGAGGCCTTGGCCCTGGAGCGGGCGAAAAGGCGCGGGGTGGAGGCGGTGGCCCTCCCCTGGCGGGGGCGGCGGGCCTTTGAGGGGGAGGCCCTGGACCTCCTGGAGGCGCGGCGGGTGGACCTCGTCCTCCTCGCTGGTTTCATGCGCCTCCTCTCCCCCCGCTTCGTGGAGCCCTGGTACGGCCGCCTCCTCAACATCCACCCCTCCCTCCTCCCCGACTTCCCCGGCCTAAGGGTCCACCAGCGGGTCCTGGAGGCGGGGGAGAAGGAGACGGGCTCCACGGTCCACTTCGTGGACCAGGGCATGGACACCGGGCCCATCCTCCTCCAGGGGCGGGTGCCCGTCCTCCCCGGGGACACCCCCGAGGTCCTGGAGGCCCGGGTCCTCCGCCTGGAGCACCGCCTTTACCCGAGGGCGGTGCGCCTCCTTCTCCTGGGCCTGGCCTTTCCCCCGCCCGAGGGCCTGGAGGGCCTTTTGGGGGAGGAGGCGGCCCGGCTTTTCCGGGGGCTTTCCCCCAGGGAAAGGCCCCTTTACCTCCGCGTCTGGGCCCTCCTTCGCGCCTGGGGAAGGGAGGACCTGGCGGGGCCCGCCCTCTTGGGCCGGGCAGGGGCCTGGGGCCGGGGAGCCTTCCTCGCCGCCCACCTCCTGGCCGAGGACCACCCGGCCCTCCGGGCCGAGCTCCTTGAGCTTCCCGAGGAGGTGAGGGCGAGGGCCCTGGCGGCCTTGGCCCTGGTAGAATCCCCTTCATGAAGGTCCTGGTGGTGGGAAGCGGGGGGCGGGAGCACGCCCTTCTTTGGAAGGCGGCGCAAAGCCCTCTGGTGGAGCGCCTTTACGCCGCCCCCGGCAACGCCGGGATGGAGGCTTTGGCGGAGCGCGTCCCCTGGAACGGGGAGGTGGAGGTCCTGGCGGACTGGGCCCTCGAGGCGGGCATAGACCTCACCCTGGTGGGCCCTGAGGCCCCTCTGGTGGAGGGGATCGCCGACGCCTTTTGGGAGCGGGGCCTCAAGGTCTTCGGCCCCACCCAGAAGGCGGCCATGATTGAGGGCTCCAAGGCCTTCGCCAAGGGCCTCATGGAGCGCTACGGCATCCCCACGGCGCGCTACCGAACCTTCCAGGACCCCCTCCTGGCCCTGGAGTACCTGGAGGAGGTGGGGGTGCCCATCGTCATCAAGGACTCGGGGCTGGCGGCGGGCAAGGGGGTCACCGTGGCCTTTGACCTCCACACCGCCAAGCAGGCCGTGGCCAACATCCTGAACCGGGCCGAGGGGGGCGAGGTGGTGATAGAGGAGTACCTGGAGGGCGAGGAGGCCACGGTCCTGGCCCTCACCGACGGAAAGACCGTCCTCCCCCTCCTCCCCTCCCAGGACCACAAGCGCCTCCTGGACGGGGACCAGGGCCCCATGACCGGGGGGATGGGGGCGGTGGCCCCCTACCCCATGGACGGGGCCACCCTAAGGCGGGTGGAGGAGGAGATCCTCTGGCCCCTCGTCCGGGGGTTGGAGGCCGAGGGGGTGGTCTACCGGGGGGTGATCTACGCCGGCCTCATGCTCACCCGGGAAGGCCCCAAGGTGCTGGAGTTCAACGCCCGCTTCGGCGACCCCGAGGCCCAGGCCGTCCTGCCCCTTCTCCAAAGCGACCTGGTGGAGCTGGCCCTGAAGGTGGCCGAGGGGAGGCTTCAGGGCACCCGGCTTTCCTGGCGGGAGGGGGCCGCCGCCTGCGTGGTCCTGGCCGCCCCCGGCTACCCGGAAAACCCCAGGAAGGGGATCCCCCTCCACCTCCCCGAGCCCCCGGAAGGGGTCTTGGTCTTCCACGCCGGGACCCGGCGGGAAGGGGGCAGGCTCGTGAGCGCCGGGGGGCGGGTCCTAAACGTGGTGGGCCTGGGGAAGGACCTGAAGGAGGCCCTGGAGCGGGCCTACGCCTTCATCCCTAGGATCGGCTTCCCCGGGGCGGTGTACCGGCGGGACATCGGCCGGAAGGCCCTGGCCCGCTTCAGTACTTGAGCCGGGCCAGGGGGAGCCGTTCGCAGGCCCGGAGCGCCTGGCCCAGGGTGCGGAAGCCCCTCTCCTTCAGGAGGGGGATCATGCGGGCGTAGACCTCGGCGGTCATGAGGGCATCCCCTAAGGCGGTGTGCCGGCCCAGGACCGGGACCCCAAAGCGCTCTGCCAGGCGCTCCAGGCGGTGGTCCTTGAGGTCGGGGAAGAGGAGGTGGGCCAGGAGGAGGGTGTCCACCAGGGGGGGCTGGTCTATGCCCACCTTGCGCAGGAAGGCCATGTCAAAGGCCCCGTTGTGGGCCACCAGGACGCTTCCCTCCAAAAAGGCCCGGAAGGCGGGGAGGACCTCCTCCAGCTTGGGCTTGCCCTTCAGCATCTCCCAGGTGAGGCCGTGGACCTCGGTGGAGGTTTTGGGGATGGGGCGGCCCGGGTCCACCAGGGCCTCGAAAACCTCGTGCCGGAGGACCCGGCTTCCCAGAAGGTGGACCGCCCCCAGGGCGATGATGGCGTCCTCCTTGGGGTCCAGCCCCGTGGTCTCCAGGTCAAAGGCGGTGTAGAGGAGGCCCTCCAGGGGGGCCTCCTCCAGGGCCTCGGAGACCTCCAGGAGGCTCAGGTCAAAGACCTCGGCCCTGGGGGGAGGGCCAGGGGGGGCGGGCAGGCTCGGGGCCTTCACAGCGGGGAGGAGGAGGATGAGGCGGTTCCCCTCCCGCCACAGGCTTCCGCCTGCCTTTTCCACGGCCTCCTTCAGGAGGGGGTGGGGGTCCGGGGCGGGGTGGGGGAAGAGGAGGCTGAGCCGGAGGAAGCCCTCGAGGGCCCTTCCTTCCAGGAGGACCTCCTCCGCCTCCTTCAGGGTGGCGGCCAGGCCCCGGCCCAGGGCGTAGGTGTCCACCCTGAGGAGAAGCCACCTGGCCTCCTCCTCCAGGGCCAGGCCCGGCTGGACCCCGGCCTCCCGCTCCAGGGTCTCCGCCAGGAGGGCCAGGAGGTCTTGGGCCAGGACCTCGGCGGCTTGGGGCGGGGGCTTTAGGGCCTGGACCAGCTGGGCGAGCTCCTGGGCGGCCTCCTGGGCCTTCTCGGCCAGGGGCCGGACCTCCGGGGGAGCCTCCTGGGCCAGGATCTCCGCCAGGGCCTTGAGGCCCGCCAGCTTGTCCTTGAGGCGGTGGAGGGTGGCCTCGTCCAGGCCCTCTTCCCCCTTTTGGGCCTCGAGGATCAGCCCCATCCCCTCCGATAGGGGCACCGCCTGCAGGAGGAGGTTTTTCCCCCTGGCCTGGGTGAGGAAGCGCTCCTTGGGAAGCCTCAGGGCGTGGGCCAAAAGCCCCGGGTCCAGCAGGCCAAAGAGGCTTTTGCCGATTCCCAGGCCCTCCCCCAGGAGCTCCTGGGCCTTGGGGTTGTAGAGGACCACCTGGCCCCGGGGGTTGGCCAGGACCACCCCCTGGGGCAGGTGGGCGATGAGGGCGGAGAGGATGGCCCTTTCCCGCTCCACGAGGGCCTTGGCCTCCTGGACCCTGGCCTCCACCTCCTTCTCCAAAGCGGCCTTCTCCTCGGCCAGGCGCTGCACCAGGCGGCCTAAGGCCTGGAGCTCCAGGGGGCCCTTTAGGGGCAGGCGGTGGCTGGGGTTGGCCAGGAGAATCTCCGCCTCCTGGCCCAGGGCCCGGGTGGCCGCCAGGTAGCCCAGGAAGAGGGGGTGGAGGAGCGCCCCCAGCGCCAGGGCGAAGAGGAAGGCCACAAAGAGGAGGAGGGGGGCCTTGGCCCGCGCCAGCTCCAGGAGCTCCCGGGCCAGGGCCTCCTGGTCCTGGAGGAGGAGGAAGAGGGCGAGCCCCACCACCCCCCCCACCAGGAGGAGGCCCAGGAGGAGGGCGCCCAAAAAGCGGAAGACCTCCCTCACAAGCCCTCCGAAAGCCTTTGCACTTCCGCCAGCAGGTCCTGGATGCCGAAGGGCTTGGCCATGAAGGCCTCTGCCCCCAGGGCCAGGGCCTTGGCCCGGTCCGCCTCCCGGCCCCGGGCGGTGAGGACCAGGACCCGGGGCTTCCTGCCCTGGGGTAGCCGCTCCAGGACGGCGAAGCCGTCCAGGTCCGGCAGCATCAGGTCCAGGACCAGGAGGTCAAAGGGCCCCTCTTCCAAAAGCCTCAGGGCCTCTGCCCCCGTTCTGGCCAGGGCCACCTCGTGCCCGGCCTTCTTCAGGAGGAACTCCAGGGGCACCAGGATGCTCTCCTCGTCATCCACCACCAGGATCCGCATGGTCCACCTCCAAGGGCAGGGCGAAGGCGAAGCGCGCCCCCTCGCCCGCTTCCAAAAAGACCCGCCCCCCCAGGGCCTCGGCGAGCCTCCGGGCCAGGTAGAGGCCCAGGCCCGTGCCCCCGGCGAAGCTTTGGAAGGGCTCAAAGAGCCATGGCCTCTTTTCCTCGGGCACCCCGGGGCCATCGTCTTGCACATAGAAGAAGGCCTCCCTCCCCGAAGGCGTGAGCTCCAGGATAACCCGGCTATGGGCGTGGCGGATGGCGTTTTGCAGGAGGTTCAGGAGCACCTGGAGGACCCGGTCCCGGTCGGTGAGGGCCTGGACCGCCTCATGGGGCAGGCGGCCTTCCAGAAGCACCCCCCGTTCCCGGGCCAGGGGGGCCACCAGGGCCAGGGCCTCTTGGGCGGGCTCCCGCAGGTCCAGGCGCTGAAGCCTCAGGGGAATCCCCGCCTGGAGTTTGGCGTAGGCCAGGACCTCTTCCACCAGGCGGGAGAGGCGGGCCGCCTCCTTGGCCAAGAGGCCGGTGAAGCGCCGCCTCTCCGCCTCCGGCAGGTCCGGATGGGCCTCCAGGATCTCCGCCAGGGCCCGCACCGCGGTGAGGGGGGTCTTGAGCTCGTGGGATATGGCGGCCAGAACCTCGTCCTTGGCCTGGTCCAGGGCTTTCAGGCGCTCGTAGGCCTGGGCCAGCTCCCGCCTCGCCTCCTCGAGGGCCCTGGCGTAGGCCCTAACCTCCTTGGACTCTCGGGCCGCCTCCTCCAGAAGGGCCTCTGGCGGGGCCTTCTCCGTGACGGAAAGGATGAGGAGCCGGGCGGTGGCGGGCCCCAACGCGCCCGCCAGGAGGACCTCGGCCTTGGCCGCCGCCTGGGGGCCGGGGAGGTCCTGGGCCTCCTTGAGGAAGGCCGCCTCCGCCTCCGAGCCCAGGACCCGGGAGAGGAGGCCAGCCAGCGCCCCCACTTCCCCGGTCCGCCCCTCCACCGGCGCCTCCCTCTTGGTGAAGAGGGAAACCCCCACCACCAGGCCCAGGTTCAGAAGGAGGCTTGCCAAGAAGCCGTGGGTGGTGGCCTCGAGGCCCCGCAGGCCGAGAAGCCCCTCCGGCCTCAGGAGGGGGTGGGGGCCCTCCAGGAAGACCGGGGGGAGCCAGCCCGACCGCGCCAGGGCGGGCAGGAAGAGGGTGTAGGCCCAGAGGAGGATGCCCCCAAGAAGCCCCGCCAAGGCCCCTTCCCGGGTGGCCCCCTTCCAGTAGAGGCCGAGGAGGGCGGCCGGGGCCAGCTGGGCCACGGCGGCGAAGGAGATGAGCCCCATGGCCACCAGGGCGTAGGCCTCCCCCGCCAGGCGGAAGTAGAGGTAGGCCAGGAGCATGACGGCCAGGATGGAAAGCCTTCGCCAGAGGAGGAGGCTTCCCAGGGCCCTGGCCCGGAGGAGGAGAGGGGACAGGAGATGGTTGGAGATCAGGATGGAAAGGGCCAGGGCCTCCACGATCACCATGGCCGTCGCCGCCGAGACCCCCCCCAGAAAGGCCAGGAGGGCCAGAGCGGGCCCCGCTTCCTGGGCCAGGGCCAGGACGAAGAGGTCGGGGTTGGTTTGGGGGAAGTGGATCCGGCCCAGAAGGGCCAGGGGGAGGACGGGCAGGTTGATGAGGAGGAGGTAGAGGGGAAAGGCCCAGGCGGCCAGGGGGAGGTGGCCTGGGTTTACGTTCTCCACCACGCTCACGTGGAACTGCCGGGGCAGGAAGAGGAAGGCCAGGCCCGAGAGGAGGGTGAGGCCCACCCAGTCCAGGTAGCCGGGAAGCCCCTCCGGGGGCAGGAGGAGGGGCCAGAGCTCCGGCCTCTTCGGGACCTCCAAAAAGGGGTTTCCCAGGAAAAAAAGCGCGGCCAGCCCCACCAGGAGGAGGGCGAAAAGCTTCACCGAGGACTCAAAGGCCACGGCCAGGACCAGGCCCTCGTGCCTCTCCGAGGGGTCCAGGCGGCGGGTGCCGAAGAGGATGGCGAAGAGGGCCAGGAAGAGGGTGGTGATGAGGGCCACGTCCGCCATGGGGGCCCTTTCCCCGCTCAGGAAGAGGAAGGCCTGGGCGATGGCCTTGAGCTGCAGGGCCAGGTAGGGGAGGAGGCCCAGCACCAAAAACGCGGCCGCCAGGGTGGCCAGGGGGGCGTGGCCGTAGCGCAGGAAGAGGTAGTCCGCCCAGGAGGTGAGGCGGTGGGCCCGGGCCAGCTCCAAAAGCCTTCCGTGGAGGAAGGGCCAGAGGAGGAGGACCAGGGTGGGCCCCAGGTAGACGGGGAGGAAGGAGGCCCCCTGGGTGGCCGCCCGGCCCACGCTGCCGAAAAAGGTCCAGGCGGTGGCGTAGACGGCCAGGGAGAGGGCGTAGACCCAGGGGCTTCGCACCAAGGCCCTCCCCCGCCTCTCTCCCAGGAGGGCCACCAGGAAGAGAAGGGCCAGGTAGAGGAAGAGGCCGGTGAGGAGGAGGGCGGGGCTCACGGCTTGCGAAAGAACCAGAAGGCCAGGAAGAGGACCAGGCCCCAGGCCAAGAAGAGGTAGAGGTAAAGGGGCGGGAGGCCGAAAGGCCCCCAGGGCGCTAAGGGAAAGAGGGAAAGGGGCATGAGGAAGAGGAAGAGGGCCAGGAAGAAGAGAGCCAGGGCCTTGGCCTTCATCGTAGCTGAAACCGGGCCGCCGTGCTCTCCTGGACTTCTTGGATGGCCCGGAAGCCCTCGAGGGCCCGCCGCCTCTCGCCGGGGCTCAAGGCCTCCCACAGGACGCGGTTTTCCAGAGGGGCCCCCTTCTCCAAGGCCTCCAGCTGGGCCTTCAGCCTCAGGCCGAAGAAGAAGGCGAAGGCCTCCCCCAGGCGCTCCGCCCCCTCCTGGCTCAGGGTGCCTCCCTGGGCGGCGGCCTTGAGCCTCTCCTCGGTGCCCAGGGCCCGGCTTCCCGCCATGAGGGCGTAGAGGCGGGCCAGGGACACGATGGGGGCCAGGGCGTGCCGCTTCAGGTCCACATACCCCTCCTCGGTGCGCACCCGGCCCAGGAAGCCCAGGGGGGGGCGGAAGGCTAGAGCCGCCTGGGCCAGGTGGTAGAGGAAAACCCCCTTGCGGCTTCCCTCCAAGATGGCCTCCTCCAGGGGCCTTAAGGAGAGCTCCCCGGCCACGGAGCGGAAGTCAAAGAAGATCTGGGTCTCCAGGAGGGCCTGGGGCTCCGGGGCCTCCATCCACTTCCGGAAGGTGGAGAGCCAGTCCTTTAGGGGCATGCGCCAGCGGGTGGCCATGTACCCTCCCTTGCACTCGGGGATGCCCGCTCGGATGAGCCCCTCCACCACGGCCTCCGCCAGGGCCTGGAAGTAGGCCTCGTGCCCCTCCTCCTTGAGCACCAGGGCGTTGTCCTGGTCGGTGAGGAGGGCCTGCTCCCTGCGCCCTTCCGAGCCGAAGACCATGAAGCTATAAGGGATGGGGGGCGGCCCCAGGCGGGCCTCGGCTTCCTTGACGAGCCTCCGGATGAGGGCGTCGTTGAGGCCCGCCACCACCCGGCCGATCCCTGTGGGGGGGAGGCCGCTGTGGACCAGGCTCTCCACCAGGCGGGCCACCTCCTCGGCGTAGCGGCTGAGCTCCAGCCGCTCCACCCGCCGGAGGAGGAGGAGGGGACTGGTGGCGGGGACCAGGTCGGTGTGGGTCACCACGCCCACCACCTTCGCCCCCTCCAAAAGGGGCAGGTGGTGGATCCCCCGCTCCACCATGGCGGCCAAGGCCTCGTAGAGGGGGGTGTCGGCGGGGAGGGCGAAGAGGGGGCGGGTGGCCACCTCCCCCACCGGGGTGGAGGAGGGCCTTTCCTGGGCCAGGACCCGGTTCCGCAGGTCCCGGTCGGTGAGGATGCCCAAAGGTTCCCCCTCCACCAGGAGGCTGGAGACCCCTTCCTGGGCCATCCTCCTGGCCGCCTCGGCCACCGTGGCCCCGGGGGCGATGTAGATGGGCGGGCGGCGCACGAGCCGCCCCACGGGGGTGAAGAGGTCGGCCCGGACCCCCGCCCTGAGGCGCACCCGGTCTCCCAGCCGGGCGGCGAAGTAGCGGGCGGCCTCGGGGTAGGAGAGGAGCCAGAAGAAGACCTCCTTGGGCCAGCGGAGGACCTCCACCCCTTCCTTGGCCACCACCCCCAGGGCCGGGGGCTCCCCCAGGAAGAGGGAGGGGAAGCCGAAGAAGGCCCCGGGGCCCAGGACCTCCACCTCCTCCTCCCCGTCCACCAGGGCCACGCGCCCCCGGGCCACCAGGTAGAGGTGCTGGCTGGGGGGGCCGCCCTGGGCCAGGATGGTGGCCCCCTCCGGGTAGGCAAGCCGCTCCAGGGTGGCCTCGAGGCGGGCCAGGGCCTCTTCAGGCAGGTCCTTTAGGGGTGGGATGGTCTTTAGGTCCATAGTCCGGGGTCAGCCAGGCGGTGAGGGGCACTAGGAGGTGGAGGGCCACCTGGGCCTTTAGGAGGATCAGGAGGCCGATGCCCAGCATGAAGGCCGGAGGGAGCAGGACGAAGAGCCGGATGACCCGCTCCAGGCCGGGCTTGGGGGGTAGGGGCCAGAGGCGGTGATACATCCACCCCAGGCCGAACCCCGCCAAGGCCCCCAGGGCCAGGTGGAAAAGGTCTTTGGGCAGGGGAAAGGGAAAGCCCAGAAGGAAGTGCCCGAAGAGGTAAAAGAGGTAGACGGCCACCAGGGTCCCCAGGTAGCTCCGGGCGTAGAGGAGGAGGCGCGCCATGCTTCACCTTAAAGCATAAGGGGGAAGAGGGTCTTCAGCCCTCTTCCCCCTGGCTGGAGCTTAGTGCTCGCTGGCGGCCCCGGCGCCTTTGGGTACCCGGATCTCGTCCACCAGCTTCTGGATCTCCTGGGGCGGGGGCGGGGTGGCCCGGGAGACCAGGTAGGCCACGA
>Ga0272445_1002449_pt1 | contig 12715 bp, 14 predicted proteins | sample YNPCB0031_FD_194404 | JGI IMG/M metagenome (GOLD analysis project Ga0272445, IMG submission 194404) | Hot spring sediment microbial communities from Yellowstone National Park, WY, United States - YNP-CB-003-1 | ecosystem: Environmental > Aquatic > Thermal springs > Hot (42-90C) > Sediment... | reverse complement strand
GAGGAAGAAACGTATGTTGCTACAGAGGAGGCAACAGGTGCTTGAGAAGCTCGGGCTGAGGCCCGCCCTCGCCGTGGTTGTGCCAAAGGAAAATTGGGAAGTTGAGGTGTGGATTGAAAAAACTACTGTTTCTTGATCTTCAATATGTCGCCCACCAGCTTGGTGCTTGGGATAAGCACCTTGTTGCCCTCTGCGTCTCTGATGACTGTGTACATAGCCGATATGTCCTCAACCACGCCCTCTTGACCGGCGCCCACTATCTTGTCGCCTATCTTGAAGGGCCTTGCAAGTAGCAGGAAGGTACCAGCTATTGCCTGGCCCAGGACTTGTTGCGTGGCGAAGCCTATGACGAGGCCTATGAAGCCGCCGAGGGCAGCCGCCGCGGGTCCGCCGGAGACAGCCCCCGCGAGCGCAGCCACCAACGCGCCTATGCCGAGTAGCTTCATGAGGTTCGACACAGCCTTCCCGGCCGCCTCGCCCTGCTTCTTGGCGACGGGCCACGCCACGACGTCTGCAAACGCCTTTACTATCTGCCAGCCAAAGAAGAGGGTGAGCAATATGTCCACGTAGATTTTGTAGTCCATTATAGGGGCGTAGATGCCCTGGATGAACTGGAACGCCGCTTGTAAAGCCGCCATCACCACCACGTATAGTATTATCCACATTACAAGTCTCCCTATTGGCATGGCCCACACTTTTGGTGTATTTTTAAATGTAGCGGTGACTTAAACTCACTTTTATATATGGCGGGGGAGAGGTTGGCGATGCGGCACATCGTTGTGCTTCTCGGCGTCGGCGGCGTTGGGAAAACCACGCTTGCGTACCGGCTGATGGGGCTCTCCATAAGGCCTACGGTTACGTTGCGCCCCGGCGTCTATAGGCTTTACCTGTCTAACAAAGAGGTTAACCTAATCGACGTGCCTGGGCAGTACGTGGTGGAGGTGGTGCAGAACTTCGCGCGGATGTGGACCTTCTACGTGGACAAGGCGGTGTATATGTACGACGTGCTCCACTACGACACGTTGAGGGCGCTCGTGGAGATACACAGCGGGCTTCTAGACAGGGGGATTAAGCCGTTTAAGAGGCTCGCAGTGGTGGGCAACAAGATGGATCTCGCGCGGGAATACGGCTTCCATGTGGAGGCTGATGAGATCGCCGCCGCCGTGGGGGCCCAGGAGGTTCACTACATCTCCGCGCTTAGAGACGACCCTAAGGACCTAGTCAAGGTGATACTTTAGAGCAACGCCTCCAGCGCCGCCTCTCTATACAGCTCCTCCAGCTCCTGTATAAACTGAGGCGTAGGCTCGTGACGGGGGTCGCCCCTCTTTGCCTCCGTGATGGCCGTCTCGAGGAGTTTGAGAGCCTCCTGGTGGTGGCCCAGCTCCACGAGCCGTCTGGCGACGCTGTAAGCCACAAAGGCCTTGAGGAACGGGCAGTCGCAGGATGGGAGTAGCCTTCCGGTCTCGTCAGCTGTGATGGACGCCAGAGAGGATAAGGCCGCCGCCGCGGTCTTGAAGTCCTCAAGCGCCGACGCCGTGTTTACTAAGCGCTTTAACACATCCTCAGCACCTCTCGGCGGGGCGCCGAAGTAGTGCGCCAGGGCTAAGTTTCTGAGGGCTGGCGGCGTGCCTCTCTCAGCCGCCGCCTCCAAGTAGTCTTGATACAGCTTGTAAAACACATCGAATGCCTCCGGGCGCCGAAGCGCCGCACTATAAAGAACCTCGGCGAATTTTTCGAGGCAGGTAAGGGGGACCCTCCTCGCGTCTGTAAACGCGAGTTGCGTCAGTAGCTCCTCGCCGTCTTCAACGCAGTGGGGAGACGGCAAGGCGGTGTACGTCTCCAGAGTTATCCTCCTCCCAAGGGCCAAGGCGTCTATAACCACTTGTGGCACGGCGTCGCCGTAGCAGAGGTACCTGCCCACCTCTTCTCTGCACATGTCCCCTCTACCCGTGGCTATCATTGCCATCGCCTTTGCGAAGTCGAGGGAGTACTCAGGCCTTAGAGCCAGAAGTCCTCTGTAAACCACCCTGATTTTCTGGGCAGGGCTGTCGCGCATAGAGATGCAGGGGTGTTCGCCCAAGGTTAACTTAAGCGATTCCCTAACCACGCTTTCTTTAGGCGATACGGCCCACTCCACGGCCTTGGCCAGCTCCTCCTGCGGCCTGTAGAGCTCCCGAAGCTCCTCCAGCACCTCCTCTCTAGCCAGCTTGGCGGTCTCGGTTGCTGGGGTGATTTTGCCAAGTATAGAAAGCCTCCTGGCGATCTGATCCACGTTGGCGAGGGGATACGCCAAGTCGGCTGGTATGTGCTGTCCCTGGATGCTGAGGAGAAGAGGGGTAGACAGAGCCTTAGCCTCCCGGCAGGTGGGGAAGAACAGCTCTTGATACAGCTCGTGGTACAGCCTAGATAGTTGTTGCAAGGCGTCTCGGTAGAGACTCTCCGGTTTATAGGCGGCGCATCTCTGTTTTGCGTAGAGCCGACCCCCATATGCGGCCAAGGCGAACACGCCGCTGAAATCGCCGTGTTTCCTCAAAAGGTAGTCGACGTAGGGCTCCGGAGATCCCCTCCTGCAACCCAGCGCCGCCGCGTGGGAGGAGAAGACCTCCCCCAGCGCGGCTGGCAGATCGATATACCTCAAATACTCAGCTATGTCCACAACCTTCATGTTTCTCTCCACATGTTCTCTGCAGGTGGAGTGGCGGAGCAGGTCATACGGTAGTACTAGGAGCGTCGGCGTCTCGCGGGTGTTGAGGTAGAGAGCTCTATCTATCACGTATCGACAACGCCGCATCCAAGGCGCCGCCAACTCGGCCCGGGGGACCAGCGGGTTGTCGTAGAGGGTGACGCCTAGGGGGTCGTAGAGGCCCAAGGCGCTGGGCACCTCGTGCAACATCTCAAGCAGGTTGTCGAACGTCACCGCGTCGACGCCCAGGTCTATTACGGCGTGGTACTCGCTGACGAGCCTGGCGGCTATTTTCCTGGCCACCACCGATTTGCCGGAGCCGTGGGGCCCCACCAGCACCACGGAGGTTCCCGCCTTCAGGGTGGCGACTATACGCTCCTCCAGGTCTTTAAACCAGTGGACGAGCCGCGCCTTGTAGTTGTCTGTGATGTTGAGAACGTAGAACTCATCGCCCTCTCGGGCGATGCCGAGCAGAGAGGTGGACACGTAGAAGGCTTGTGGCGACTATAAATATATAAACTGACGAAAATTGAGGCTGATATGCCCATCACGCTTGACCCCGAAAAACTGGCTATCGTAATGAGGCACAGATTCCAATACAAGATCTGCCGCGAATGCGGCGCCAGGAACCCGCCCGACGCCGAGAAATGCCGTCGTTGCCGCTCCAGGAACCTGCGGCCTAAGAAATTCAAGAAGAAGTAACTAGTAGAGGGGCTTCACGTAGAACCTCGGCGGGTCGATCCTCTCGCTTTTGCAACGGGGGCACCGGCTCGGCTTCTTCAGCCTCTCTCTGTCTGTGAACTGGTAGCCGCATTTTTTGCACGTGGCGGGCACGACATCTAGCCTGTATCCCTGTCTCTTGAGCGTCTTTCTAACATGTTCAAGCTCGTCGTATAGCTCGTTCGGCTTCAGGTCTGTCTCGACAAGCGCCTGTAGCTGGTATATCGTCAAAGGCTCGCTACTTGCGAGCAGGACCTTAATAAGCCGCTCCCTAACGGTCTCGTCCATTTATTTTTCCACCACGGCGGATTGAAGCCACAGCGCCTTGTAGACGCCGCCTGGCTTAAGCACGGCGAAGGTGAAGATGTGGATGTTTTTATCGCCTTCTTTCCGCGCCTCTATCCGGATGAACCGCGCCTGCTCCGGCCTCTCGGCGGGGTCGACGTTTGCATCAAGTAGCTGTGTACCTGCGGGAATGTAGCCGGCCGACCTCAGTTGCTCCGTGATGCAGTTGAGCAGATCATGCGGGGAGGCTCCGGAGCACTGAGCCTTTTCGACCAGTTCCTTCACCCTTGCATGTTCTATGCTGTATCCCATGTGTTAAGATTTTTCTTCGGTATTTAAATGTAGGAATGTCCATATCGCTTCCAGCGTTGCTTCTGGAACCTCTTCGTGCGGCAGGTGGCCGCAGTTTTCCAGCAGTTTTAGAGTGGAGTTTTTCAGCATGTAGTGGAGGTGGACCCCCTCTTCATACGGCACGATCTCGTCTTGCGTGCAGTGTATAACCAAGACAGGTGCCGTGATTTGGTCTAGGTCTATCTCCACTGGCCTCCGGTACTTTATGAGCCAGTACAGCCCCCTGTCCCAGTCGCGGGCGTTGAGTGGATATTTATAGCCATCAACCACATGTTGCGTAAGCTTGTTTTTGTTATACCACGCTTTGTATAATATCTGCTCTAGGTAGGGCGCGGCGGCTCGGAGAAACAGAGGGCCGTATTTATCAGCCAGGGGGAGGCTGAGCAGAAACCTCTGAAGACCGTCCTCCCCCATCCTCCACGCAGGCGCTATGAGCACCAGCGCCTCGACGGTCTCCGGATGCTTAGACGCTATGTAGAGAGCCGTGTAGGCGCCTGCTGAATGACCTATAAAGACGGCCTTGGATATGTTCAGCGTCTTCATAAGCCTCAAGATAAGGATTGCCTCGCCCTCTACCGTATAGGGGTTATAAGGCGTCTTCGTGGGGTCTGCCCTCTCTGTGAGCCCGAACCCCGGCCTGTCGAGTGCCACAACTCTGCCGTGTCTAGAGAGCGGTTGAATAACCTCTCTCCAACTGAAGACGCTTGCTCCAAAGCCGTGTAGCAACACAAAAGTCTTGTCGCCAGAGCCCTTATCTACGTAGTGTATTTTGACGCCGTCGATCACTATGAAGCTACCGTTGGCATCTAGCTCCTCCACGGGCTTTCCCACAGGCGGTATGGGAATAAAGACGGCGGCTAGAATTATGGCGAGGACGACCAGAAGCTTCGGCTTGATCAGATGCTCAGCCGTCTTCACCAGATCCGACCTTGTAAGCTTCGTCACCTATATTTAAAAACGAGATATGTTAAATACCTTATGAGGTGGGTGGGTTTACTTGTTATTTTTATTGCGCTTTCAATTATTTTTCTCATTCCTCCCTACGTCTTAAGGTTCGCCGACCCCTTCCAAGGCCCCATGAAAGCCGTGGCGAGGCCGCCGCCTCCTGCGCCGGTTGAGAACTACGTGTTGGTGGTCAAGGCAGGAGACGAGAGGGAGGCTTTCTACAAGCTGGGTTACGCACATGCGTACTACCGCCTCTTCCAGATGGACGTCATGAGGAGAGTCGTAGAAGGCCGGCTCTCGGAGCTGTTGGGCGAGGCCGCGCTGGATACTGACATATACTTCAGGTCTAGGGGTCTCTACAAGGCGGCTGAGAAGACATGGATCTACATAAAGTCCAACCACCCGGAGTACGCCTCCTTAATAGAGGAGTACACACGCGGCGTTAACGACTTCCTAGCCCAAAACGCCGCGCCCGTGGAGTATTTGGTGCTGGGCAAGAGGCCAGAGCCCTGGAGCCCCGTCGACACCATTGCAATAGCTAAGCTGATCGCCTGGGGTCTCAGCGGCGGCGAGGACGATCTAGAGCTGAAGGTTTTGGCCGACGCCCTCGGGCCGCGGTTTTTAGAAGTGGCGTTGCCCCGCGAGGTCAACACGCCTATTCTGCCCCGCAAGGCTACGTTTTCGCCTACTTGGCTGGCTCTGGGTAGCAACAACTGGGTTATCTCGCCGAACTTCACGGCAACCGGAAAGCCGATATTGGCCAACGACCCGCATCTGTCTCTCTCCGTGCCTCCCACCTGGATCTTCCAGAGGATCGAGACGCCCGACTACACAGTGATGGGGGTCGCCTTCCCCGGGGCTCCCGTCGTGGTGATAGGCACCAACGGCTATGTTGCGTGGGGCTTCACAAACACGGGGATCGACGTTATTGATTATTATTACTACGTGTGGAATGGCACGCGGTATTACTACAAGGGGTCCTGGCTGGAGGCGGAGAGGCGGACTGAGACGTTTAAGATCTGCGACCTCAACAACAGATGCGTGGAGAAGACGTTGGAGGTGCTGGAGACCATACACGGCCCCGTGGTGGAGTATGGAGGGCAGAGATACGCCATGAGGTGGCTTGGGAACAACGTAACGCTGGAGGCCGTGGCCCTCTACCGCATGAACAGGGCGAGGAACTTAACCGAGTTCCTAGAGGGCTTGAGGTACTTCGTGGTGCCGAGCCAAAACACAGTCTATGCGGATAAATACGGAGTGGTTGCGTATTTCGCCAGCGGCTACTTCCCCATAAGAGACGGGGGCTACCTCCCCTTTAACGGATCTAGGGGCGAGGGAGAGTGGACGAGGTTCGTCTGGTTGCCCAGCGTCTTGAATTATATTAACCCGCCGTATTTAGCCACCGCCAACAACAAGGTGGCCGACGCCAACGTCTACCTGCAGTGGAGGTGGGCGGATAGATACCGCCACGACAGAATCATGGAGCTCATAGCCCAGAAGGCGGCAAGAGGGAAGATTACAGTGGGCGACGTCATGGACATACAGAGAGACATCGTGGACATCTCCTGTAGAGACGCCAAGTCTCTTCTGGCGGAATACGGCGGCGAGAGCGGGAGGAGGTTGCTGGAAGAGCTCAATAGGTGGGACTGCGCCATGAGGACTGACTCGGTGACGGCGGCGAGGTATGCCACTTTTCTCTACAATCTGCAGAAGTTGACATGGGGCAGGTTCAACGTCTCTACCACCTTCGTGCCTTTCGAGGTGACGCTTGCCTCTATTAAACGCGGTTTAGTAAACCGCTCCGTAGTCGAGGCGGCGGCGGTCGAGGCGTTGAAGGCGACATCGCCGTGGGGCCAGCTACACAAATACAGCCTCACGCACGTCCTAGGGTCAGCCTTCCCAGGGCTCAACTATAGACAGGTGGAGGCCCCGGGGAGCTGGTTCACGGTCAACGTCGCGCCTGGGTTCCAGGTCTCGCATGGACCCAGCGTGAGGTTTATAGTGGCCTTCGGCGACGGCGTCTACATGATGTTGCCGGGAGGCCCTGACGGCGACCCTCTAAGCCCGCTTTACGACGCGATGTACATGCCGTGGGTCAGGGGGGAGTATGTCAAGGTGGATTAGGTACCTAGGTCTCTTGACCCCGCTGGCGGGAGCCGCCTCGCCGCTCCACGTGCTCAACGCCGCCTTGTTGCCGCTACTCGGCGGGTTGATATACGGATACTTCACGGAGAGGAGACGCGGCGTGGCTCTGTCGCCGCTGGTCGCCATGGTGCCTGTAGCAGCCGTCCTCCTCTACTACGTCGCTGTTGACGCTGTTAGGCTGAGCCGCTATCTCTCCGCATTCCCTCTCATCGCGGCTCTCTGGGTAGCGCTGTGGCTCCTCTTCTTCGTCCTGGGGGCGGTCGCGGGATATCTCCTGCGTCCAAAATAGATAAAAAATAGCCCGTTCTACGCTACATGAACTCAAAACTCTGGCTGGCAATAGCCGTAGTTGTAATAATTGCTGTAATAGGCGCATTTCTGGCGTTCCAACAGCAACCCCCAGCGCAGACAACCACCCCGCAGACCGCCACTCAGTCCACCCAGACCACAAAGCCCAAGGGCAACATATATGTGATATACGACATAGGCGGGAGGGGGGATCTGTCGTTTAACGACATGGCGTATCTAGGCGCGTCGAGGGCCGCCAAGGACTTCGGGCTTGGGCTCAAGGAGGTCCAGAGCAAGACGCAGGACGACTACGTGCCCAACCTCAGAGCTGCGGCGAAGTCCGGCGACGCGGTTATCGCTGTGGCAGTCGGCTTCCTAATGACAGACGCCGTTAAGCAGGTGTCGCAGGAGTTTCCCAACATGAAGTTCGCCATCATCGATGGCTACATACCAGACAGACCCAACGTGTTGTCGGTGCTCTACAGAGAAAACGAGGGCTCAGCGCTTGTAGGGGCGCTGGCGGCCCTCGCGGCGTATAACCACAACTGCACAAAGGTCGGCATCGTGCTGGGGATGGAGATACCTGTTTTGTGGAAGTTCGAGATCGGCTACGCCTACGGCGTGAGGTGGGCCGAGCGCTACATAAAGCAGAGATTCGGCAGAGACGTGAGGTTTGACATACTCTACGTCTACACAGGCTCCTTCAACGACCCCGCCAAGGGCAAGCAAGCGGCAGAGGTGATGTTGACGCAGGGCGTCTGCGTGATATACCAGGCGGCGGGCGCCACGGGGCTCGGCGTTTTTGAGGCAGTGGCGGAGGCCGGCAGACGGGCCGGGAGAAGCATGGGTCCCCCGTTCGCCATAGGCGTAGACGCTGACCAGGACTACCTGAAGCCCGGCTTCATACTGGCCTCTATGATGAAGCGGGTAGACGTCGGCGTATACGAGGCAACTAAGAGGGCTGTGGAGGGCACGTTCCAAGGCGGTGTCCTGGAGCTGGGCCTCAAGGAGGGCGGCGTCTCTGTGAGCACGCTGGATGACTTAACGCAGTTTTTGGAGATAGGCATCAGGGCAGGCGCCGTGAAGGAGTCCGATGCCCAAAACATCATCAACACCGTGAAGGAGATGAGGTCTAGAATACCGCAATGGATCTGGGGGGCGGTTGACCAGTTCAAACAAGACATAATATCCGGCAAAGAGAAGGTGCCTCTGCCCACCACGCAGGACCAGGTGGTTCAGCTCAGGAGGGAGCTGGGCCTGGGAGCCGTCAGCTGATGAAGATCTCCCTCAGGGAAATACACAAGGTTTTTTCCGACGGGACACACGCCTTAAGGGGAGTCTCTCTCGACATTTTTCCAGGCGAGGTGCTTGCACTGCTGGGAGAAAACGGCGCCGGGAAAACCACGCTCATGAAGATACTTGCCGGCGTCTACAGACCCACCTCAGGCGAGGTATACATCGACGGCAGGAGAGTTAAGCCGAAAAACGCGAGGGACGCCCTTAGGCTTGGGATAGCCATGGTGCATCAACACCTCTCCCTAATACCCGGCCTCACGGCGCTTGAAAACGTCGCCATATTAGAGGGGGCAAGTCTCTCCCCGGCTTCCGCCGAGCTTAGGAGGAAAGTGGAGAAAATAGCTGAGGAGCTCGGCTTCGAGATCGAGTGGGATAGAGACGTGGAGGAGTTGCCTCTTGGCATGAGACAACGGGTCGAAATAGTTAAGGCCTTGTATTGGGGGGCTGACCTGCTCATACTGGACGAGCCTACCACCGTCTTGTCTCCGCCTGAGGTAAAGGCGCTGTTTCAAGTAATAAGGCGGCTAAAGGAGCAGGGCAAGTCAGTGGTCTACATCACCCACAAGATACCGGAGGTCCTCGAAATAGCGGACCGCGTCGCCGTGTTGAGGAGAGGGCTTAAGGCGGCTGAGTTCACCCCTCCTTACGACGCGAGAAAGCTGGTGGAGGCCATGGTCGGCGAGGTGAAGAGCGAGAGCGTAGAGAGGCTGGGCAAACCCGGCGAGCGTCCCGTCCTGGAGGTGAAGGATCTGTGGGTCTACGAGGGCGGCAGGGCAGTGGTGCAGGGCGTAGACTTCTCCGTCAGGGAGCGGGAGATCTTGGCGATAGTCGGCGTCGAGGGCAACGGACAGGAACACCTCGTGGAGGCCATTGTGGGGGTTAGGAAGGGCAGAGGCGTGGTCAAGATCCATGGGGGCTACGCCTACATACCTGACGACCGGCATAAGAAGGCGTTGATACTTGAGATGTCTCTTGTGGAGAACGCAGTCATAGGCAAAGAAGGCGAGTTCGCCAGACGCGGCTTGATCTCTTGGCGGGATGCCGAGCGCTTCGCCGCGAAGCTGATAGAGGAGTTTGGAATAGTTGCGCCAGGGCCTTGGGCGCTTGCGAGGCAACTCTCCGGCGGCAACCAGCAGAAGTTGGTGGTGGGGCGCGAGCTGAGCAGGGGGGGTAGGCTCATAGTGGCGCACCAGCCCACCCGGGGCCTCGACGTGGCCACGACGGAGTACGTCCAGAGGCTCCTCATAAGCGCCAGAAACGCAGGCGCAGGGGTGTTGCTCGTGACGAGCGACCTAGACGAAGCATATAAACTGGCGGACACAATCGCGGTTATGTACAGGGGGAAGATCGTGGCGTACGGCCCCGTGGATGAGATGGGGGTGGAGCTTGTGGGCAGGAAGATGGCGGGGCTATGAAGGGGCTCTTGCTGCCGTTGCTAAACACTGGGCTCGCCCTGCTCTTGGCGTTTGCGCTGGGCGCCGCCGCCATGTGGATATCGGGTTACGACCCCGTCCTCTCCTACAGGTCCATGCTGGCGACGCCGCTGTCGGACCAGACCTACCTCTTCTCCGCTCTCGCATTCTCGGCGCCCATCCTCCTAACAGGTCTCACATTTGCCGTGGGTCTAAAGGCCGGTCTATTCAACATAGGCGCGGAGGGGCAGGCGTATATGGGCGCCTTAGGCGCCGTGGTGGCCGCCTACCTCGCTAGAGACGTCTTGGCCCTGCCGCTTGCCGTGCTCCTGGGGCTTGTCTTCGCGGCGGCTTGGTCGGCGGTACCAGCCCTGTTGAGGAGCTGGAGAGGGGTAAACGAGGTGGTGAGCACCATCATGATGAATTGGACCGCGTATTGGCTGGTGATAATGGCCGTCTCCACCGTATTCGCAAACCCGTTGCAACCAGAGGAGTCGGTTAAGATGCCGGAGGCCGCCCGCCTCACCCCGCTGTTCCCAGGTACGGATCTCACGCTGGCGGTGCCGCTGGCGTATCTAACCGCGGTGCTGATCTACGTCTTCCTCAGATACAGCGTTTGGGGCTACAGGATATCAATAAGCGGGCAAAACCCCACAGTGGCCAAGGCATACGGCATAAGGCCTGAACAAGCGGTCTTGGTGGCGTTTGGAATAGGCGCCCTCACTGCCGGCCTCGCAGGCGTGTTGCAGGTGGTTGCTAGGCCGCCCTCCTACAGCCTTGCCAGGAACCTAGCCAATGTCTACGGCCTCGGCTTCGACGGCATCACAGCCGCCATGTTAGGCAGGGGACACCCAATAGGCGTGCTCCTCGCCTCGGTGTTCCTCGGAATACTGCAGGAAGGCGCACGCCACATGCAGATAGAGCCGGGCACCCCCTTTGAGTTCATAAGAGTGATACAAGGTCTGCTAATACTCTTCCTAGCGCTCCAGATGCTGAGGAAGATATGATAGACATCCTGCCGCTTCTGTTGACGCAAGCGCTCCTCGCCGCCGTGCCCATACTGCTGGCCTCGCTTGGTGAGATCTTGACGGAGAGAAGCGGCGTCGTCAACATAGGGCTGGAGGGCATAATGCTACTCGGCGCGTTGATGGGGCCGCTGGCGGTGGACTACCTCCACAACAGAGCCGGCCTCCACCTTCCAGACACCTGGTGGCCTCTTGCGGCCATGCTAGCCGCGGCGCTTACCGGCGCCTTGATAGGGCTCCTCCACGGCTACATCTCGGCGTATCTGGCGGGCGACCAGATAATCAGCGGAGTAGCCATAAATCTCTTCGCCGCGGGCGCGGTTGCCTACGGAATACAGGCCTACTGGGGCGTGGCTGGGTATAAACAGGTACCAGAATGGGCGAAGACAGACCCCACCTGGGTCGCCGTGTTCGCCTTCGTGATTGCCAGCGTCATGTGGTACATACTCTTCAAGTCCAGACTCGGCATAATCATCAGAGCATGCGGAGAAGACCCAGAATCAGCATTTAACATGGGCGTCGACGTAAACAAGGTAAGACTGCTCGCCACCGTGATCGGCGCAACATTAGCCGCGCTGGCAGGCGCCTACCTCAGCATTGCCTACCTCTCCGTTGTCACCAAGGAGCTCTCAGCCGGCAGAGGCTTCATAGCGCTGGCCAACGTAGTTTTTGCAAACTGGAACCCAGCACTGGCAGTCGCCGGCGCCTTCATATTCGGCTTCTTCGACGCGCTTTCCTACTGGCTCCAAACGCTGAACCTAGCCAGATACGAAATCACGCGGATGATCCCCTACATAGCCACGTTGTTGATAGTGGCGGGCGTTATCGGCAGAGCGAAGCCGCCAAAGGCCGTTGGCAAGGCGTTCAGGAGAGAATAGGATATAAACTGAGTATAGTATAAACTCTATGGAGGATTTCAAGAAGGCAATGGAGGAGATCAGCAAATCCCTCCAGAGGATGGTGGAGGATCTAAAAGAGAAAAAAGACTACCGACTCGTGGAAGAAGGAGACGAGGTTAGGATAGAGATAGACATGCCCGGCCTGGAGCCCGCCGACATAGCTCTCTCCGTCACGAAAGACGGCACCGCCGTAAGGGCCGAGGGCGCCCGTGGGGAGAGGAAATACTCCAAACACATCCGTCTGCCGCTTAAGATAGACCCCTCCACCGTGTCTGCGCTGTATAGAAACGGCGTGTTGATAGTAACAGCTAAGAAGGTGAAGGAAGAGGAGATAAGAGTGCCGGTACGCGGCTAAGACTCCAGGAGCTTATAAAGCGCCACCGCCAGCTGGCCGGCCGACCCTATATCTCTGTGTACCGCGTGGCTTAAAACCGCGCCGGGGGGAAGTTCCCTAGGCGAGAAGGCCAGGTCTGCGCCGTGTATCAACAACATCACTTTTTTGTCCACCTTCTCAACGGGCTTGGTGTCCTTGTCGGGCCTCCCAATGGCATATATCACGTCCGGCTTCAGCACCTCCACGGCGTCGTTGATGTCGTTAAAGACGAGGACCTCTCCCCCCATTTTGAAGGCCAGCTTGAACAAATCACCGATCTGTTGCGCGGCGGC
>Ga0272445_1002447_pt1 | contig 12726 bp, 10 predicted proteins | sample YNPCB0031_FD_194404 | JGI IMG/M metagenome (GOLD analysis project Ga0272445, IMG submission 194404) | Hot spring sediment microbial communities from Yellowstone National Park, WY, United States - YNP-CB-003-1 | ecosystem: Environmental > Aquatic > Thermal springs > Hot (42-90C) > Sediment... | reverse complement strand
TTAAATTATTTTTAATATTTAATTTCTTCTGGTCTTTCACCTAAAATAACATCTATGTATATTTCTTTTTCATTATTTCTTAAAACTTTAAGTTTTACTTTTTGACCAACTTCTTTGTTTAAAATAATTGAAGCTAAGGTGTTGTCTTTTGTAATTTTTTCTCCATCAATTTCTAAAATAATATCTCCTTCTCTAAGACCTGCTTTTGAGGCAGGACTATCTGGAACAACTCCAGGAATACTACCACTACCTTCAATTAAAGCACCATAGTCAACTTTAAATCCTCTTATTTTTGCTATTTCTTCTGTCAAAATAATATATCTTATTCCTAAAAATGGTACTTGAATTTTTCCTGTTTTTTTAACTTTTTCTAACATTTTAATAGCTCGCTCTATTGGAATAGCAAAACCTATATTTTGAGCACCAGAAACAATAGCAGTATTAATACCTATAACTTCTCCTTTCAAATTTATAAGAGGACCGCCAGAATTACCGTAATTAATAGCTGCATCTGTTTGAATAAGACTTTCAAGTTGCTCAATATTTCCATAATTATCAGATGCTGTAATATTTCTTCTCAAACCAGAAACAACTCCAACGCTTACAGTATTTTGAAACTCTCCTAAAGCATTACCAATAGCAATTACAGTTTGCCCAAGTTCTAATTTATTAGAATCACCTAAAATCGCATAAGGTAAATTTTTAGCATCTATTTTTACAACTGCAAGGTCATCTGCAGGATGTTTTGCTAAAATTTTTGCTTTAAATTTTCTGCCATCATTTAAAAATACAGTATATTCTGCATTATCATCAGATACAACGTGCTTATTTGTTAAAATTAAACCATCTTCACTAATTATAAAACCACTACCACTTGAAATTTTTCTTTTTTCTGTCTTTTTTTGTGGTTGTTGCTCATAAAAGAATTCCCTTGGGAAAAATTCTTGAAATTCTGGAGGAATTAAATCTGGTGGAATAAAAAATCCTCTTTGAATTATTTCAATGTCTTTTGTAGCAACAATACTTACTACTGCTGGAGCAACTTTTTTAACAGCCTCTATTTTTGCTCTTTCAAAATCTAAAACAATATTTGGAATTTGAAAAGAGTTTGGAACTTGAAAAGATGTTGATGTTGGAATGTTTTGAATTTGATTTTGTTGAACTTGAGTTGATGTTTGGAATAAATTTTTAAGAATATTTAAAATACCCTGAATTTGATTATCTAAAGTTGCTGCATTAACATTTAAAATTAAAAGAAAAAATATTAGAATTCCTAAGATAAAATAAATCCTTTTCATAAAAAATATTATATCAAATTTTTTCATTTTTTTCAAGGTTTAAATTTAGTTCTTTAAAAGAAAACTTAATTTTTTCTAAAATTTCATGAGCATCTTTATGGTTTTGGGGTATTTTTATTTCAATTAGATCATTCCAAAATGTTAATTTTTCCTTAGGAACTTTACTAATTTTTTCTTTTAAATCACTTCCTTCATAACCAAGATAATCCAAATATTTTTCAAAAAGCTTTAAAGCATTTTTAATACTTTTTTCAATTTCGCCTTTTTCAAGCAAATTTTCAGCTTCTTCCCATTTATTTATATAATATTCGTAATCAAATTCTAATGGTTCAATTAAGTTTTTAAATCTAAAAGTTAAAGACCAGATATCTTGAATAAATCTTGATCTTAATAAAACCAAAATAAGAGCTGTAAATAAAATTAAAGAAATAGAATAGCTTAAAACTTTTAAATAAAAAATTAATTTGTTTAAAATTTCCATATTTTTAAAAATTTAATAACTTTTAATAACTAAATTGGTGGCGAAATTTTGAATAGCAAAAAATGTTTTGCTTTTTATAAATAAAAAATTAAATAAATAAAAAATTAATTTATTTAAAATTTCCATATTTGTTCAAGCTTTTGAGCAAAATCAAATAAGGATAAATCTGAAAAATGATCTCCAATTATCTGAATTCCAACAGGAAGATTATCTATAAAACCACCATTTAAAGACAAAGCTGGAACTCCTGCTAAATTTATAGAAACTGTATAAATATCTGAAAGATACATTGAAATTGGATCTTGTTTTTCGCCAAATTTGAATGGCAATGTTGGTGATGTCGGTGTAATTATAAAATCAACATCTTTAAATGCATTTATAAAATCTTCTTGAATTTTTCTTCTTAATCTTAATGCTTTTAGATAATAAGCCTCATAATAACCATGAGAAAGTACAAATGTTCCTAAAAATATTCTTCTTTTAACTTCTGGCCCAAATAAATTTCTTGTTTTAGAATAAACTTTAAAAATATCTTCATCTTCCTTTCTTGGCCCATATCTTATACCATCATATCTTGCTAAATTAGCGCTTACTTCTGAACTCATTATAATATAATAACACTCTAATGCATATTTACTATAAGGAAGGCTAATTTCTTTAATTTCAATCAAATTTTTAGCTTCATCTAATCTTTTAAAAATTAAATTTTCAATTTTTGGATCAAGCCCCTCGCCAAAATATTCTTTAGGTATTCCAATTTTAAATTTACTTTTATTTATTTCCTTAAATTTAAATTCTTTAACTGTTGTTGCATCATTTTTATCAGGCCCCATTATGTTTAAAAATAAAATTTTTGCATCCTCAACATTTTTTGCAAAAGGCCCAATCTGATCCAAAGAAGATGCCATTGAAATAAGGCCATAACGAGAAACTAATCCATAAGTTGGCTTAAAACCTACAACACCACAAAAAGCTGCTGGTTGTCGAATAGAACCTCCAGTATCAGAACCTAAACTTAATGGTGCAAAATCCTTACTCACAGCTACAGCAGAACCGCCGGAAGAGCCACCTGGAACTCTATTAGGATCATAAGGATTTTTTGTTTTTTTAAATGCTGAATTTTCTGTAGAAGAGCCCATCGCAAACTCATCTAGATTTGTTTTTCCAATAATTAAAGCTCCTTTTTCTTTTAATTTTTTAATACAAGTAGCATCATAGGGCGCTATAAAATTTTCTAAAATTTTAGATGCTGCTGTTGTTGGCATTCCTTCAACTAAAATATTGTCTTTTACGGCTATAGGAATTCCAGTTAAAATATCTGCTTTGCCCTCGTTTATCATTTTTTGAGCTCTTTCTATTTCTTTTTCATTTTCAAAATTAACATAAAGAAAACTACCATAAAAATTATCTTCTTTTTTTATTTTTTCAAGATAACTTAAATAAAGCTCTTTTACAGAAATTTTCTTTTTAATCAAATCTTGGTGTAATTCTTTTACCATTATTAATATTTTAACACTTTTTATTATTTTTTGTTATAATTATTTATTCATAAAAATCTATAAGGCAGGGTGTCATTTTTAGTGCAATAAAATTTTATATTCAAAAATTTAGTAAAATTAACTCCCCTAAAAGCAATAATTCTAAAAGAATAAATATTTTAACACTTTTTATTATTTTTTGTTATAATTATTTATTGCCGGGATAGCTCAGTGGTAGAGCGGCAGCCTGAAGAGCTGCGCGTCGGGGGTTCGATTCCCTCTCCCGGCACAAAAGCCAGGGTAGCTCAGTGGCAGAGCAGCGGTTTCATAAGCCGTTGGTCGTGGGTTCGAATCCCACCCCTGGTACGGGCGCGTAGCTCAGTTGGAAGAGCGTCTCGTTGACGTCGAGAAGGTCCCAGGTTCGAGTCCTGGCGCGCCCACAATAAATGCAACTTTTTTCTGATTTACATATTCATTCAAAATATTCAAGAGCCTGTTCAAAAGATATCACTCTTGAAAGTTTAACAAATGCAGCTAAATTAAAAGGACTTCAACTTTTAGGAACAGGCGATTTTACTCATCCACTTTGGTTTTTACATATTAAAGAAAGTTTAATTGAAATTAAAGAAGGAAGTGGATTTTATATTTTTCCTGAAAATCCAAATATATTTTTTGTTTTGTCTTCAGAACTCAATTTTGTTTTTTCAAGAAATAATGAAGTTAAAAGAGTTCATTTTGTTGCTTTAACTAAAAATTTAAAAACTGCAGAAGAAATAAATAAATTTTTATCTTATTATGGAAATTTAGAAGCTGATGGGAGACCAACATTAAGTTTAGATCCAAAAATATTTTTAAAGCAAGTTCTTGAAATAGATCCTGATTTTATTTTAATACCAGCACATATTTGGACACCTTGGTTTGGAATTTTAGGTTCTGTTTCTGGCTTTAATAGTATAGAAGAGTGTTTTGAAGAATTAACTGAAAATATTTTTGCTATTGAAACAGGGCTTTCTTCTGATCCTCCAATGAATTTTGGAGTTTCTTTTCTAGATAATTTTTCAATAGTATCTTTCTCTGATGCTCATAGTGCTTCTACTTATAGAATTGGAAGAGAAGCAACTGTTTTTGAACTTGAAAATTTAAGTTTTACTGCATTAAAAAATTCATTAAAGAACAAAAATATAGTTTTAACGATTGAATTTTTCCCTGAAGAAGGAAAATATCATTATGATGGACATAGGATTTGCAAGGTTAGTTTTCATCCAAGTGAAACAAAAAAAATTAATGAAATTTGCCCAGTTTGTCAAAAAAAATTAACTATTGGAGTTTTAAATAGAGTATTAAGTTTAACTGATAAAAATAAAATTCAAGAAAGACAAAATTATATTTATTTAGTTCCATTGCTTGAGATAATTTCAAGTGTTTTAAAATTATCTTTAAATTCAAAAAAGGTTCAAGAAATTTATTCTGACCTAATAGAAAATTTTTCAAATGAATATTCTATTTTAATTGATGTTCCTATTGAAGATATAGAAAAAGTTGCACCAAAAGTAGTTGCTCTAGCAATAGATAAAGTTAGAAAAAAAGATTTAAAAATAATTCCTGGATTTGATGGAGAGTATGGTAAAGTAGAAATTGAAGTAGAAGAAAAGCAAGGAAAATTATTTTGATTTATAATAAAATCTAAAAATATATGTTATTTTTGGAAATTTTAAAAGTTTTTATCAATCCATTTTTAGAATTTTTAAAATTTTGGTATTTAGAAATTCCTTGGCATTTTTGGAATCTATATATAAGTAGAATCTCGTATCTTGAGCGAAGTTATGCTGTAAGAATAACTCTTGAAAATTTATTTGTCCCGCTTTGGCAAGATTATACTTTAGTCGGAAGATTAATATCATTTCCAATAAGAGTTTTTAAAATTTTTGTAGGAATTTTAGTTTATATTCTTTTTACATTAATTAGTCTTGCAATATTTATTTTAATTGAAACTTTTCCAATTATTTTAATTTATCTTTCTTTATGAATTTTTTAAAATTTAATCCAATAGAAAGAATTTTTTTATGGAATTTAGAGATAGCTTTTAAAATTTTTCTTTTTGTATTATCAATTTTTTTAATTATAGATAAGGTTTACTTTTTAGGGATTTTCCTTTTAATGGTTTCTATTTTGGGATTTAAAAATCTTGGAGCAAAAAAAGATCTTTGGCATCAAAAGGGAAATCCTGAAGAATTTTTAGATTTTGCAGCAAAAAAGGTAATTATAAAATCTTTAAATGAAGCTGAATTTTTAAAAACTATTGACCTTGAAATTTTAATATTCAAAAATTCAATAAAAAATAAAAGAATAATAAAAATATTAAAAAGACTAGATTTAGATAATAAAGAATTTTATAGTTTTGTCTCAAATTTAAAATTAGAAGAATTCAAAGAAGAAGTCAAAAATTCTTTCAAAAAAATTTTATTACAAAAATTAGAATCAATATTAAATAAAGCATTAGCTGATTCATTTGATCTTAAGTTTAACTATATACCGCTTGAAATAGTTTTTTTAAATTGCATTAGTCCTGAAATTTTAAAAGAGCTTCAAATAAGATGGCAAGTTAGTTTAAATGATATAAAATCAGCTTTTGTTGTTGAATTTTTAAGTAAAAAAATAAAAATAACTCAAAAACAGATTAATATAGTTAGAAAACCAAAAAAGAAAAAATTTGTAAATAGAGCATTAACATCGCGGCCAACACCTTTTTTAGATAGTATTTCAGAAGATTTAACATTTTTAGCTGAATTAGGACAAATTGGCTTTTTAATTGGACATAAAGAAACTTTAGATCTTTTAATTTCTGTAATCGAAAAAAATGCAAATAATAATGCTATTTTAATTGGAGAAATTGGAAGCGGAAAAACAACTATTTTGTATCATTTAGCTTGGCTTATAAAAAATGATCGAGTCCCAAAAAATTTACAAGATAAAAGATTAATTTTAATAAAAGCTAATCTTTTATTTGAGGATGAAAAAACAATTTTACAAAAAATAAACAAAATAATTTTTGAAGCAAATAGAGCTAAAAATATAATTTTAGCATTGCAAGATCATCCTAATAATCATTTAATTATAGAAAATTTTAAAGATCTTATAGAATCAAGCACTCCACTCATTGTTTTAGCAACACCAGAAAATTATACAAAATTATCAAAAATACCTTATGTTATAGATTCGTTTACACCGATTAAAGTAAAACCACTCACTGAAGAAGAAGCTATTTATCTTTTATCTTTAGAGTCAGTTTTATGGGAGAAAAAATTTAATATATTAATTAAAACAAAAGCAATTTCAACTGCAGTAAGTCTTGCAAATAAATTTTTAAGACCTAAAATTTTACCAAATTCAGCAAGAGAGCTTATATTAGAAACCATCAATAGAACGAAAGCTAAAGTAATTGATGAAAATATGATTGCAGAAACATTATCTTTAATTTTAAATTTCCCCGTAACTTTACCAGAAAAAGATGAAACGCAAATTTTATTAAATTTAGAAAATATTATACATCAGTACCTTATAGATCAAGATGAAGCAGTAAATGAAATAGCTGAATCATTAAGAGCTTATAGAGTTGGTCTTAAAAAAACAAAAGGTCCAATAGGAGTTTTTCTTTTTGTAGGGCCAACTGGAGTTGGTAAAACAGAACTTTCAAAAATTTTAGCAAAAATTTATTTTAATAATATTCTTGTTAGATTTGATATGGGGCAATTTCAAACATTAAGTGAAGCTGAAAAATTAATTGGATCTGAAAATCAAACTGGAATTTTAACAGATACAATAAGACAAAAACCATTTTGTGTTTTACTTTTGGACGAATTTGAAAAGTGCCACCAAAAAATTTGGGATTTGTTTTTAGCTATTTTTGATGAGGGTAAAATTCAAGATTTTATGGGAAGAGAAGTAGATTTTTCAAACTCAATAATTATAGCAACATCTAATGCTCATTCAAATTTAATTTATAAATTAATAAAAGAAGGAAAAAGTTATAAGGAAATTTCAGAGATTGTTAGAGAAAAATTAGTTGAGATTTTCCCGCCAGAGCTTTTAAACAGATTTGATTCAATTATAATATTTAAACCACTTGAAAAAGAAGATATTGCAAAAATAGTTGACCTTAAAATAAAAGAATTAAACGAAAAATTATTAAAAATAGGGTATGAAATAACTTTAAAAGATAATGCTAAAGAGAGAATAATTGAAGAAGGTTATAATGAGACATTTGGAGCAAGAGCATTAAATAGAGTTATCCAAGAAAATATTTATGATCAATTATCTATAAAAATACTCAAAGGAGAATTTGAAAAAGGCAAAAAAATAATTGTAGAATTTCAGGGTAATTGGATATTTTATCAAAATAAATGAGTTATAAAAAAATAATTGTAATAGTTGGTCCTACAGGAGCCGGAAAAACAGATTTAGCTTTTTATTTAGCAAAAAAACTAAATGGAGTAATTATAAATGCAGATTCAAGATCTATATACAAATTTTTAGATTTAGGTACTGATAAGCCACCAAAAAAATATTTTAAAAAAGTTCCTCATTTTCTTTTTGATTTTGTTCATCCAAAAAAAGATTTTTCTGCTGCTCTTTTTATCGAAGAAGTTAAAAAAATAGTAAAAAAATTTGATGTAAATATTGTTGTTGGAGGTACTTGGTTTTGGATAAAAGCTTTAGTTGAAGGCTGGGAATTGCCAAAAGTAAAACCAAATATAAAACTTAGAAAAAAATTAGAAAAAATGAGCATCGAAAAATTACAAGAAATGCTTAAAAAATTAGATCCTGAAAGATTTAAAAATTTAAAAGAAAATATTTTTAATAAAAAAAGACTTATAAGAGCAATAGAGATAGCAAAAAGCTTAGGTAAAGTACCAAAAATAAAAAGGAAAAGAGAATTTAATTTTTTGATTTTAGGAATTAAAAAAGACTTAGAAAAATTAAGAAAAATAATTAAAAAAAGAAACGAAATTTCTTTTAAAAAAGGAATATTAAAAGAAATAAAAAATTTGCATGAAAAACATAAATTAAGTTTTAAAAAAATAATTTCATTTGGTTATCGCTATCATTATTTTACTTTGTATCTTTTAGGAAAAATTTCAAAAGAGGAAGCCTTTAAAAAATTAGAAAAAGAAGGAATTAAAATAGCAAAAACTCAAATTAGAGAATTTGAAAAATTAAAACCAATTTGGATTAAAAACAAAAAAGAAGCCCTTTTAATTTGTAAAAAATTTCTTAAAGATTTATAACCTTTCTTTAGATTTTAATATTTTAGTATATAGGTGTAAAATTAGGAGCAATTTAGGAGGCTTAAGTTAGTTTTAAAACAGACTCCATTTTTTTTATGAAATTATTTAAAAAAGATTTATAATCTTTCTTTAGATTTTGCTTCAGCTTTTTCTTGAGAAGACTTCAAAATATCTATATCCTTTTGATAATTTTCAGCAATTTGCATAACGCTATCACCATAAAATCTATAAGCACGCTTATTCCAATTAGATCCAGCAAAATAAATCATTGCAGCCTTCCATTCAGCTTTATAAGTTTTTTCTGCTGCACCAGCATCAGCTAAATAAAGAGCAGCCGCAACAAAAGAATCTATAATATTCCAAGGCGATGGTGGATTATGCCCTGTTATTTGAGCAATTCTATCTTTATATTTTAGCCAAGTACTTGGTAAAAACTGAGCTGGCCCCATAGCACCACCCCAACCATACCAAGGCTTACAGGAAACAGGCATTTGATCTGGATCTAAACCAAGTTCTTGAACAATTTTTTCAAACAAAGGCCATTCTTTTGGATTCATAGATTTTTTATAATTACAAGTTCCAACATTTTTACCAATTTTAGACTCATAATCTAAGACAGCAAGTAAAAATGCTGGTCTTACTCCTGTAACTTGAGATGCTAGTTCTGCGTATTTTAATGCAGTTTCAAATGTAATATCTCCAACGCCACCTGCTAATTGATAAATTTTTGTTCTTATTTGTGCTGCTTTAGTTTCAGATTCTTTAATTAACTTTTGATAATTTGCTTCCTTTCCTTTTGTAAGTTGTAACAATTTTTGCTTTTGGGTTAAAATATTATTTAATTCTCTTTTTTTAATTTCTTGAGCATTTAAAAGAGCAACTTTCTGTGCTTGTTCATCTTCAAGTTGAGCTTCTTTATCTTGAAGTTCCTTTTGAATAAGTTTTAAAGTATCAATCTTTTTTTGAATTGAAATTTGAAGCTTATCTAAAGTAACTACTTTATTGAAAAAGTCTGAAAGTTGATCACTTTCTATTAATATATCAACTAAACTTTTTCTTTGATTTTTATATATAGCTTTAAGCGCCTCTTTTAAGCTTTCTTTATTCCTTTTAATTTTTAATTTAATTTCATCTAAACTTTTGTTAGTCTCATTAATTTGTCTATCAAGTTCTTGAATTTCTATTTCTATTGCTTTTATTTCTAAAGTAATTTTTTTAACTAAAGTGTCATAATAATTTACTTCTCTTTGTAATGTCTTTTTTTCTTTAGAAATTTTATCAAGCTCACCTTTATATTCATCTATTTTCTTTAAAACTTCTTGAAGTTCGGCTTCTAAAGATTTTTTGTATTCTTCAAAAGGATTTTTTTGTTGTTCGCTCTCTGTGCTTGTAGTAGTTGTAGCATTCTCATCATTTGTTTGAGCAGGAGCTAAAGATACTGAAGTAAATAAAAGACCCACTATAACAATAAAACCTAAAATTAAAGGATAAAAATTAAAATTAAAGGTCTTCCGAAAACTTGCTTTTTTATTATTTTTCTCTTTATTAAAAACCCTATTTTTAGGTTGTATTTCAGAAAGGAATTTACTCACTTATATAAAGATCGAAGTGAATTACCTTATCTAAAAGAGGGTCTTTTTGTACTTCTTTTATAATTCCTCTATATTTTTGACCCTCTAAAATAAACTCTATTTCTTCCCCTTCTTTTAATTCTTTCTCGTCCTTGGCTTTTATGGCTATTTTTGCGGATTTTTTCCCATATAAAACCCCTGGAATAAGGCCCATTTTCCTTATTTTTGGGGCTTTTTCCTCTCTGGTAATCACTTCGATCATATATAATTATAACATAAAAAACCAAAAGTTTGGGAGTGAGAGGTGAGAAGTGAGGGGTGAGAAGTAAGGGGCGGGATAATTGTAAATATCTGTGGTTAGTTCCGGGTAGCTTGAGTTAGATCAAAATATCCTTTTATAGTATTATCTAATAAAATAGAGTCGAATTCATTGTTAAAAGCTTTTTTAAAGAGATAATTCCATACTGCCTCTTGTTGGTGATAAGTAAATTTTCTAAGATCTGTAGCAAGATTAACTAAACTCATTACAGTATCTGCCAAATTAAAGCTAATTAAAACTTCGATTCCATTTTCATCCATAAAATAATCTCCTACCCAATCTAAATTTGCCCAAAAACTTAAATCTTGACCTAAATTATAAGAAAATTCGGCTAAAGCCTTAAAGGCTCTTGTATAATGGTATGCCTCTGAATTTATCCTTGGAAAATAAAGCCTCCAATCAAACTCATCATCCTTAAAAAAGTACCTTGGAATAACTAAAATAGGCATTTTCCCCTTTATTTCCTCGATATTTTCTATTGCCCGCCCCTCTATTAAATAACTTAAAATATCCCCAAAATTAGGCTCTTTTATATATTTATTGAATAATTTTGAGTAAAAATCTATTTCAAAATTATAGTGGAAAATTAATATAAGAAGCCTTAAAATAGCACCTTCAAGATCCAAAAAAGTTGGAATCACAAAAATAACCCCATATTCTTTAAGATGACTAACATTATGAAGTTTGTGCTCGCAAAAACTCCTTGCTAAATCCATAAATTTTTCCTGAATAACAATAATTTCAAAATTTCTCACTTCAAAATCTTCTGGTTTTAATGATTTGGCAAACTCTTTAAAAGAAGAATTTAACCATTCTGCTTTTTCTGAAAAACGCAAAACACACATTATTTCTTTAATATCTTCTTTTTTTAAAAGATCATCAATTGAATAACCTAAAAAGGAAAGTAAATTTTTTGGTGGGAATCTTTTTAAAAATTCTTCTGCTTTTTCCCATTTTAAAAAGAAACCCTGTTTTATTGGCAATTTTTCTTTAAGAAAAAAAGTAATATTCTCAATATCTTTCTTTTTTCTAAGATCTGGCCTTGAGAAAAATTGGGTAAAAAAGAAATTATCCAATCTTAATTTTTGAAAAAGAACATTAAAGATTTCATTTGCAACAGATTTAGGGTACCAGTTAAATATTTTTAAAAAAACTTTTTTAATTAACTCTTCCTTTTCGTTATAGATCTCTTCAATTAGGTCTCTTTTTGCTTTTTCATTTAGAACTTCAATTAAATTTCGAAATTTTTTTTGATCAATTCTTAAAATTCGGGCTAAATTTTTAAATTTTTTCTCGTTCATTTAAATTTGAAACTATAACTTTAAATTTTTGCCACCTTAATTTATTATAATCTTGTTTTTTTAAATGTCCAACATTAGCACCTAAATGCTCTATTGTACTTGTTGCATTAGCACTACCCCAACGTAATGCCTCTTTTATATCTTTCTTTAAAATTAAAGCACCTAAAAATGCACTGGAAAAGGCATCGCCAGCACCTGTTTTATCAACAACCTGTTTTTCAAAAAATGTCTCTGCTTTATAAATTTTATCTTTAAAAATACAAATTGAACCTTCTTTTCCCAATGTGATTAATGTTATTCCATTAAAATTTTTAATTATAATTTCAATTTGTTTTTCAAGATCTTTTTCGTTTGTTAATGCTTCAATTTCTTTTTTATTTAAAATTAAAACATCTAAATTGTTTAAGACAGCTTTAATTTGAGAAATACCTAAAGATGCCTGAAAATAAGATGGATTCCAAGCTAAAAATATATTATTTTTTTTAAAGTAAGATACAAGCGATTTTAGAACTGCAATTTTGCTTAAACTAGGACCTATATAGACATTTTTTACTTTTATTTTTTTTATTTTTTTAACATCTTTAAATTCCAATTTTTCGCTTGCGCCACGATGAACAAAAATTACATCATCCTCTTTTTCTGTTTTAATAAAAAATGAAAATGCTGTTGTTTTTTTAGAATAATCAACAAAATATTTTATTTTTCTTTTTTCCAATTCTTTTTTAATATAATCACCCAAAAAATCTTTTCCTAATTGAATATAAGTAGCAACATTAAAACCAAGATTTTTAAAAGAAAGTGCAGTATTTATAGCACCACCTCCAATAAAAAAATTTGCTTTTTCAACATCAGTTTTAAAATCAAAAGGTAAAACAATGTTTTCTTTTTCTCTAACACTTTTTTTATAATAAATAAAAAAATCTAAAGAAGCTGTTCCGATTGTCAAAATATCGTACATAAAATAATTATAAACTACCGCGGATGAACGCGGAT
>Ga0272445_1002445_pt1 | contig 12732 bp, 15 predicted proteins | sample YNPCB0031_FD_194404 | JGI IMG/M metagenome (GOLD analysis project Ga0272445, IMG submission 194404) | Hot spring sediment microbial communities from Yellowstone National Park, WY, United States - YNP-CB-003-1 | ecosystem: Environmental > Aquatic > Thermal springs > Hot (42-90C) > Sediment... | reverse complement strand
TTTCCGATAATTCATAGCATCTCATTTAACGAGATTATAGAAAAAATAAAGGATGTGATAAAGGATGTAGATAAGTATAAGAAAAGCTCTTTAACAATTTTACAGTCCCTTGAGAAACCAGTAACTGGGATTGTAAAAGCACTTAAAATTTTAAATGTGATCTAGGTTTCTGAAATGAATATTATTGCTGGAATTGATGAGGCTGGTAGAGGTCCATTAATAGGAGATATGTTTATGGCTATAGTAGTTATTGAGGAAGACAAAATTTCTCTACTAAGAAGTCTAGGTATTAAAGATAGTAAAAAGATGAGTAAAAACCAAAGAGAAAAATTGTTTCCATATATAGTACTGAATTCTCTTGTCATATCAGTTACTAGAGCAACGCCTCATCAGATAGACCATGAAAATCTTAATTCTATTGAATTGAAAATGATTTGCAGATTAATTAAAAATACATCTAGGTTTTATAAAATCAACACTATTTATATAGATGCTTTTAGTGATCCCGAGAAATTAAAAAATAAAATTAATATTATATGTAACATACCAAAAAATAATTTAATTATTAAATATAAAGCTGATAGCGAATTCCTAGTAGTTAGTGCTGCAAGCATTATTGCTAAAGTTCTTAGAGATAATCATATAGCTTTACTAAAGAGCGTATACGGAGATTTTGGAAGCGGTTATCCAAGTGATTATAGAACTATTTCATGGCTTAGACAGTACCTTAGAAAACATAATGAGATTCCTCCAATAGTTAGAAAATCATGGCAAACAATAAATAAAATAAAGTCCCTTTGTGACATTTACAATAAACCATAGTTTTGGCTTCTTTCTTTTGGAATAAGGTAAAATTTTTAAGTTTTGTATCGTTATATAGTCTTAAAATAATAATGGCTACAATATAGTTAAACCTAGTATTCGTATCCATAAAAAGATTGTGATCAAGGATTATAATGAAGAATAAAATAAGTTTATCAGAATAGAGAAATCGTTACGGTGTGGTAAATGTCATCAAATCTTAGATTTATAGCTGATGCAATGTTAGGCCATGTAGCGAGATGGCTAAGATTATTAGGATATGATACATTATATTATAGATTATCAAATGACTGGAAATTGCTGAAAATAGCGAAAGAGGAAGATAGAATACTTTTAACAAGGGATCTAGGGCTTTTTAGAAAAGCACGGAAACTTGGTATAAGGGCCTTATTTATTGATGATCCATCTATAGAAAAAGTTCTAGCGTTTATCTCAATAAAATACAATATTACATTAGAATTCGACAAGAATAATACTTTATGTCCAGAATGTAACACCCGATTAAGATATACAACCTCAATTGCAGAGATTTCTTCAAAGGTAAACAAAGACATAGTGTTAAAGTATAAGGAATTCTGGATTTGTTCATCTTGTTCAAAGATTTACTGGCAAGGTAAACACTGGAAAACAATTTTAAAAATATTAGAAAGTGCTCGCCAAGAAAAACTAAAAATTCTTTCTAAAATTAAACCTTTAGAAAGAACTGTCTCTAGCAAAGAGGTATAAATAATGAATATCCAGCGTCAATTTAAGGATGTTGTACATCCTTCAGATATAACATTAGATGAAGGTGTCTTATTAACTTCTGTAGCTAGGAAGGCTATTGAACATTATGTTAAATATGGAGAGATAATTAAGCTATCTGAGGATGTTCCTAGTAAATTACTTAAACCAGGTATGGCTTTTGTAACAATAGATAAATTATTAGAGAATAGCGTAAAAGAGTTGAGAGGATGCATAGGATTCCTTCAACCAATGTCATCGCTTATAAATACTGTAATAAATGCTGCAATAGCTGCGGCAACTGAGGATCCAAGATTTCCTCCATTAAGTGAGAAAGAACTTGATGAAGTAGTTATAGAGGTTTCTATACTCTCTTTACCTATCCCTATAAAAAGTATTAATGATATTATTATAGGCAGACATGGAATTATAATACACAGAGGTTGGAATAGTGGAACATTATTACCTCAAGTACCTATTGAGTATTGCTGGGATGCTGAAACATTCGTAGCTGAAGGATGTATCAAAGCAGGTTTAGAACCTGATTGCTGGCTTGATCAAAAAACAAAAATATATGTATATGAAGCTGTGATATTTTATGAAGAATCTCCTAGAGGAATTATAAAAACAAGAAATCTTATTGAGGAATTCAATAAAAAGTGTGGTATGCTTTAGAGTGGCAGATTTTTAAGTTTATTAATTAAAGTAGGTTCTAGGTAAGAGATAATGATATTATCGGATTTTGATTTAAGGAATTATATAAAGAGTGGAAGGCTTATTATAGAGCCATTTGATGAGATAATAATACGTGAAAATGGATTGGATCTTAGACTTAGCAACGAAATCTGTGAATTACACACAACCAACGATACTTTAGATCCATTCACAGAGGTTGATTTAACCAAATATTATAAGTGTTGGAAATCTGATGAAATTATTATTAAACCCTTTAGTGTTTATCTACTAGCAACAGTTGAATATGTAAAAGTACCTCCAGAACTTATGGCATTTGTAGAGCTTAGATCAACATTTGCTAGGCTTGGATTATCAATACCACCAACAATTATTGACGGTGGTTTTGAAGGCCAAATTACAATAGAATTACATGGCTCTACATTTCCTATAAGACTTAAAGCAAACATAAGGTTTCTTCATGTAGTGTTCTCTAAAGTTACAAGTCCTATAGAGAGACCATATTGTGGTAAGTATCAAGGTCAACGAGGTGTACGATTACCTAAACTTCCATTAGAACGTGTATGACGATCCATATACAGAAACATGTATGGCTAGAAAATCCTAAGAATAATATTTCTGGGTTCAAGTTTTCATAAAGCTTTATATGAGGCTCTTGCCCTTGGCTTCATTATCCTTAGCACCCCGTTTTATCAAAGCCCGTATTATTGGCATCGACTTGCTTTAGGTAATTCTCATAGCTCAATCCTTACTGTTTCCTTAGGTTCATAGCTGTGGGAAACAGTTTCTTGGTAGATGGTGGTTCATAGCCTTTATATTTACTGGTTTCAATGCTCTCCACAACCTGCTTCTCAACGGCTTTATAACCCATGCCCCAACTAGAGAAGCCACCAATACTTATTGCCAAAAGCTTCATTGTATCCTCTCATCAAATATAGCTTCATCCCAGCTCTCCACCCAGTACACCAAGTTCATCCCACAACAATAAAAATGAAACTAAAGCTTATAAACATAACATTAATAACCAGGCTATGAACAGCTCAAAATCCACACCCTCAAGAAGAATCTTTATCTCTTTCAATGGGCTCTTAACACTTATCCTATTATCTACTACCTATGTTTAAATAGGTTTTATAAGTGTTTCATGTTAATGTGAAAAAGAGTATATGAATAATGATTGGGTATTGATGCCCATAAATATAAACTTATAAAAATCAAAGCAACATGCAAGAGCTTTTAAGATGTTAATTAAATAGATAAAAAATTGTGGATATTCAAGAAGATGTAGCTAAATAGATAATAAGCTATTATTTTTACCCTCCTGGTGTACCATGCCAAGGGCTATATAGCCATATAGCTTCCCATATATCTTTTTCTACTGCTATAATTTGTGATGCTAGTTTATCTTTTATATTGGATAAAATTTTATGATGTTCAATCTCATTTTGATGAATGGCTTCAACAAGTAGTTTTATCCTTGGATCATCTGTTTTTCCTAATACATCTTTGGATTTTTCAATCATTAAGGCCTCTGTTTTTATATGTTTATCTATTGTCTCTTTTATTATTCTTAAATCATCCTCTGAAATCAATGGCTGTAATTCCTTGACCAACTTTAGAACAGCTCTATATATCTCAGCATGTTTCTTTGAATCTAGAGCTACGGCCTTAAATATCGCTGAAAGTGTTGGATGTGAAATGGTATTTGATAGTTCAATAAGTTCGCTGGAGTATCTTTCTTCAGCTTCTATCAATTCAACTACCATATCCTCTATATTCATAGATTTCAGCCTAAGGAGTTTTTAATATTACGATACCTTTTGGATTTCTTATTCTTAAAGCTATAGTTTCACGAGCTCTAAATATGTATACACCATTTTCAGGTCCAATATACTCTATCTCAGTATCTACACCTAAGGCAATATCAGCTACATACTGTGTAGCTGCAACTATTATTGCTATGTTATCAGGTAGCTGTGTAATTTGTATAACATTTTTAACTAAAGCTTTTATTCTTTCAAGGTCTGTCACTCTTTCTTCAACCCTTAAAAGCCTTACATATCTAGAAGGACTTACAAATAATAGATAGGGTCCTCCAATACCACTATTTGAAATTATTGCAATAGCTTTAGAAACATCATCTACAGCTGCACCCGGCTGACTCCAGTCACTTAAATGCATATAATGACAATCTTTGCATTCTAAAATACGATCCATTATGTATTTATCTTCATACAATCCCAGCGATGTAGCGGCTTGTAATGCTGTTGAAATCTCAGGCATTTCCCCTCTGTTCCTAGCATAATCCAAGCTCTTTTGGCTTAACGCAAATTTTACAGTTATCTCTTTCAGCTGTATTGGGATTCTCTCCTTAGGCTCTATCCTATCAGCAACTGAGATGTATTCCAATGGTACTGTATCAACACCTCTACCTGCTTTATATACAGGAAGATTATGCCTAAATTTTCTAGCATTATCAGCAGCTTTAGTAAATTCTGAAAGTAGATACTTCAATTCATCAGATGTTAAGGGCTCTGATGTTTTTATTTCATTGGATTCAAAGTCCTTAGAATCATTGCTAAAATCATTTGGGACTGCAATACCAGTTTTCTCTTTTACCTCTTTCACACCCATCTCTAATTCCTTAACTTGCTCTAAATCCATAGATTTTAAAACTGCTAAAAATTCACCAAAATGTGTCTTTTCTTCTCTAGCAATATCTTCAAAAACTCTACGAATCTTTTCATCCTCTACAGATCTTGCAATCTGTAAATAAAGATTAATGGCATCAAGCTCTGCTATTATTGATAATCTTAATGCATCCATTATTTCATCTTTTGATAATTTCCTACCAACAGGTATTTCTATAGGATGTTTAGACATCATTTTTTTCACGCAATAACTTTAATATATCTAAAATCTATTTTAAATGTTTCGAAAACAACATAATGTTAAGAGAAAATATTTTATAGAACTTATAAAATGTATTAGTTGGAACATTATTAGCTATCCTATTAGAAAAACTTACTATTTTAATTTTCTTAGTTCACCATAGATCATTTCATATATTGTTAAAGCTTTTAAAAATAATTCTTGTTGCATATAATGCGTTGACATTATAACCATAGTACCATTTAATATAAGCCTTTGAAGATCCTCCATAACTAAGAATGAGTTGTATTGATCTAAAAATGTAAAAGGCTCATCAAGTACCAGAACTTTAGGTTTAAGAATGAATGCTCTTAATAGTGAAATGAGTTTTGCTTGACCAATGCTAAGCTTTTTTGCATCACTATATCTTAATTTATTTAAAGAGTATCTATCTATAAAATATTCTATAGTGTCGTCATCTTTAATTTGATGTATATCTATACCAATTCTTATATTACGTTCTACATTGCCTCTAATAATGATTGGTTTATCATGGACATAGATAATATTTTTTCTAATCTCGTTTATCCTATATTTAGGCATCTTTAATACGTTTTCACCATTTAATATTATTTCCCCAAGACATGGTTTATATATCAATGATACTATTTTTAATAATGTAGTTTTACCAGAACCATTGGGTCCTACAATTATGTAGAGACCTCTTTTATCAAAAACAGCATTAACTCTTTTTAAGACATATACTTCTCCATCGTAACTAAACCATACATTTCTCAATAATATTTCCATTTATGCATCCCTAGCAATTTCAATACAACTGTTATAGAGAAAGTTATAGAGAGAAGTATTAAACCTAAAAGAATTGCTGTTTCATATTCTCCAATTGCTGTTGCCAATGCTATAGCTGTTGTTAATACATTTGTTGATCCTTCTATACCTCCACCTACTATTAGAGCTACGCCAAGCTCTCCCATAGCTCTTGAAAATCCCATTAGAAATGAAGATATTAAAGATGGCATTATTTCAAAAAGTAATATTAAGGTAACTTGCTTATCAGATGCTCCTAGACTCAGCCCCAGTTCTCTAATATCCTTAAAAGCTATTTCTATTGGTTTATAAAGAGTTGATATTATAACTGGTAAAGCCACAATGCTCTGTCCAATTATTATTGCCATTGGTGTATATAAAATTCTAAGGAAACCCAAAGGACCTTTTGGATAAAAAAGCATATATATTAAAAGTCCTACAACAGTTGTTGGAATGCCTATCATCGCTTCAAAAAATCCTATAATAATAGACTTGCTTCTTGAACCTAATTTTATAACTATGTAAGTTACAATTGAAATACCTATACCAAATGCTACAGCTGTTGCTGTAATAGATATGTATATACTTCTTATTATTACATTGATTAGACTTTCCATAGATTTAAACCTTTTTTATTAATGTTAAATTATCATTACTACGTAATAAAATTAATAGGTAATAAATTCATTTCATACCCGCTAATGATTTCCATATCACTAAAAATTCATTTTCATGTCCCTTAACAGGATTTATCAATCCTTTGAACTTAGTTTCTATAAAATCTTGTCCTTCTTTCATAATATAATCAGCGAGTTGATCAGCTATGTCTCTGACATATATACAGGATTCTGAGTTAGAAAAATAAATTGCGTATAAGTTTATAAGATTCTGCAGATCTTTCTTTAGAATTGCTATATTTCGAAGTTTGCTATTATTATTTAGAGTAAGATATGTACCTATATCACTTAACGTATAAGCATTAATATTATCAGCTATTATAAGTGTTTGTATCATGCCTTGACCCGTTTTTAAATACCATTGTCTATTATAAGGATTCAATCTAGTTAAATTCCATAATTGAATCTCTTTGGTATGAGTACCCGAATAATCGTTTCTACTAACAAATAAAGCTTTACCCTCCTCACCAGCTATATATATTCTTTTAAAAGCTTCAATAGCATTTACTGCTTTAATAATATTAGCAGGATCTTTTACAGGACCTACTATAACAAATTCATTGTATGCAAACACTGCTAATTGCTTGACTTTGCCTTGTTTCATATATTGAGCTTCAAGTACCGGTGCATGTGTAAACGCTATACAAGTAGAACCATCTGCCAAAAGTCTTAAAGCCTCACCAGAACCTCTTGCTAAAACCTCAAATCTTACATTCAATCCTGTTTTATTTAGAAAATCGTTAAGAAGCAATTTTAAGACTCCCATCTGCTCTAATGAATATGTTGTAGAAACCCTTATAACAGTTGAATTATTCAATAAAATTACATAATTGATGTAGACTATAATAGAAATACATATAATTGACGCAACATATAAATAGCTTTTATATTTTCTTTTAATAAAAACCATTTTAGTTACCATTCCTATCATCATTCCGATATCTAAGACTTTTATAAATTTAACATCATTTTAAAATGTTTTATTAACTCATTTCACATAAATCACATAAAACTGATAGCTTGCCCATTAAGTTACAAATTATTTTAATTAATGTTAAATTAAAATTAGATATTTATAGTTACAATTATACCGAATATAATATATTATTAACTAACATTATAGTTGTTTTATTAGAATAAATTACATGTAGACAGTATTATAAAGATCTTCAGAAATCTGCATCCTAAACATAAATAAAACCATATTTGTTTAACGATATTTGTCTATATATAAAGATTATCTCTTCTCTTTATAGATAATTCGTATTTTTAGCTGATCAGCAATAAGGTTACTAATATAATAAGCAAACGTTCCTTCATCTCTGCCTATATCTTCCGGCATTAAAATACCATTACCTACAACTCTATCAATAATCAATTTAATACAAGAATATATCTCTATAGCTATAAAGTGATTTATATCATTTTTATAGATAATATTGTAAGAAATCTTTTTCTTTTTATTAAATTGCATACCTTCTGCCATTATTTTAATAATACTATTGCCATTTATACAAGTTATATCTATTTTACCAGTATCTAAATCCTTTAAACTATTTTTGATGCTACTTAAATTTTTATTCGTCGAATTATCTTCACATAAAAGTGTATTATCATCTAAAACATCACATTTTACCATTATCTTTATAGCATTGATTGTATCAAATAAAGATTTGATTCTGCTTTTAATCACTCTAATAGTTCCAACAATAGGCTGTATATATATTAGGGTAGAACTGCTGATAAGATTCTTTTCGATAGTATTTCTGTCAATAATAGAGCAAATATTTATGATTTTAAAATTAGTATTTAACTTGAATAGTTTTTCATAGTTTAATTTACAATCAAAATTAAGAAGCATCTCTATATCTTGTATATCATCTAAGGTATTAATACTTTCTATAATTTCAACATCTTTAATTATCCTCTTTAATATATCCAAAACATATCTGTATTCACTTCTACAAGTTAATGCTACTATCCTTGACATTTTCTATTCATCTAACACTTATTCCTATAACCTCATAGATATTTTTAAATCCGTGCATTATTAACCATTCCTTTAAACCTTGCAATATATTGTTAACAGTATCTTGAGGATTATTTCTAAGTGCTGTACCTATTTGTAGCGCCCTTGCACCTGCTATGATCATTTCAGCTGCATCTAACCAATTTGTTATACCTCCACATCCTATTATTTCTGGTTGGAATTCTTTATAGATTTCATAAATAACTCTAACAGCTATTGGGTGTATTGGTGGTCCAGATAAACCTCCAAATATGTTTGTTAATACTGGTTTAAGTGTATAAACATCTATATAAATAGCCTTAATTGTATTTATTAATGTTAAAGCTTTAGCCCCTGCCTCTAATGCTTTACCCGCAACATCTATAATTCTATCTGATAAACCAAGTTTTGCAATTATAGGTATTGACACAACAGAAGCTGTGGATTTCACAACATTATACACACTATCAGGATCAGAACCTATTTCAATACCATAACCTCTTGTATGTGGGCAGCTAAGATTAAGCTCTATAGCGTCGGCTCCTACATCATTGGCTATAGATGCCACCTCTATAAATTCTTGCTCATTTATACCACCTATACTTACTATTATTGGCACAGAGTGTTTTTTAGCCTCATCTACAAGCTCTATTATTATTTCTTTACCAGGATTTTCTAAACCTACAGCATTAAGCATCCCACCATTAGGTAAATCTATTATTATTGGTGGATCAAAACCTTTCCTAATCTTTGGAGTAATAGTCTTAGTAACTATTGCTGATAATCCATATTTAACGAGTCTTAGAACATGTTCACGTGCATATCCAAGAACTCCACTAGCATTCATTAATGGATGTTTCAACTTTATTCCAACAATGCTTGTTTCTAGATCCATATTTTTAACCACCAATGAATTTTGTTAGGGGCATTGTATTAGGTTTTTCAATTATCTCACCATCTAGATAAACTATGGATCCCCCAATAATTGTACCTGTGACTACTCCTCTAATTTTCATACCCTCATATGGTGAATATTTAGCCCTTGAAAAAGATTCCGAAGACTTAATTAAAACCTCTTTATATAGATCAACTATAGTGTAATTAGCTATACATTCTTTTTCAAAACATCCCCATCTATGAGTTAAACCTATAATCTTTGCAGGACCTAATGATAAAAGCCTAATTACATCATTCAAATCAATTATATTTAAATGAATAAGATTTAGTATAAGTGATGCCGCAAAATCGATTGAGGCTATGCCTGAAGGACAATTTTCGAATAGATCCATTTTTTCATTAATATGATGTGGAGCATGATCTGTAGAAATGGCATCGAAATGTTGAAGCATATTGATCAACATTCTTCTTGTGGTTTCGGTTCTTAATGGAGGATTGACTTTAGCTATACAACCATATTTATATTCATCTAAGGCATTTAAATAAAGATAATGTGGACATGTATCTATTGTAAAATGAAGTCTTTTTGCATAGGTTAGTGTAAGAGGGTTTGTAACATGTGTTATATGAATTCTATCCTTTTTCCTAACATATTTCTCCATGTAATTCAAAAACATTATCTCTGATTCTATTGGGCGACAACGCCATCTACTTCCAGCTTCACATTCATCTATTCCAGCTGGATGTTCAGCATGTATAATTATAATTTTATTAGAATTTGTTCTTCTAACCACATTCAATGCTCTCTGTAAATATTTTAAGTCTTTGGGAAATATCTTAACACCAACAACACCATCATATTTAAGCATGTTATTTAGCTCATTGAATTCATTAGAAGGAGAGACATAGACACCATAATTGACATAGGAATTTAGAGCAAGTCTCTCTAATTTAAGCTTAAGAGTATCAACATTATTAATCTCTGGTATAGTATTTGGCATATCTATGATGGCTGTAAATCCTCCTTTTGCCGCGGCCATAGATCCACTTCTCTCATCTTCTTTGTACTCTAATTTAAGCCCCCTCAAATGAGTGTGAATATCTATGAAACCCGGCAGGGTAATGCCATATTTCCTTAAATCTATGCAATTAATCTCTTTGCATATTTCTCTATATTCGCCAAGAATCCTTTTAATAACAATACCATTTTCTATAATCAAGGTAACTTCTTTAAGACAATTATTTATAAAGGCATTAACTATTAAGGCTATTTGTCCTAAGATATTCTATCACCTCAGAACATCTAAATATTGGTCCATCAATGCATAGAAGCTTATCTGATGATTTAATGTAACATGAACCACAGATACCTATACCACATTTTACTATAGTTTCTAAAGATATATAAGGATTCATTTCATAAAGATCTAAACAAATTGTCTTAAGCATGCTATTTGGACCGACTGCAATGATGCCATCGTAATCCTTTACATTCATATGTTTAAGGACATCTGTTATAAGTCCACAATATCCATTCTTGTAATGACAATCTTCAGTAGTTATAATTATTCTACTTCTTTCCATGTATGGAAAAAAAGTTTTGATATCAAAAATTTCTTCTACGGTCTTTACACCCCATAGTATATCAAATTGTGCTTCATATGTCTTCCAAGTTTTAACAAGATATGGTATAGGTGCTATTCCGATGCCACCTGCTATAATAAGCCACCTGCTACCTATAGTAGGTTCAATTTTAATTCCTTTACCAAAAGGCCCTCTTACACCTATTATAGACTCTTTATGATCTGAAAGAGCCTTGGTACCTTCACCTTTAATTTTATATAAAAATCTTATTTTTCCTTCATCAAAGTCAGCAATGCTTAGAGGTATTTCATCTACTCTTGGAATCCAAACCATAAAGAAGCTAAATGGATTTGGTTTTTCATATATATTAGAAAGAAACATGCCTTCAAGCATATAGGTATCTTTAGCTAGCTTTACATTAGAAAGAACCTTAATTGCCTTCATAATATAGTTATCTATGTTTGTCATGTATCTCATCTTTTCCTAGCTATAAGCTTGGGAATTTCATCCCATACCACTATAGTTCCGCAATATTCGCATTGAAGTCTTATTGGATCTTTAGATATTGTTCTAAACCTTGTTCTTATAGGTTCAGCTCGTTTATTTGTTACACATGTTGGGTTTGGACATCGTAAAACACCTTCAATATAGTTAGGCACCTCAACTCTATGTTTAGCAATTACTGCAAAATCTTCTACTATGTTTATTGTTGCTCTAGGAGCAACCAATGAAATTATATTTAATTCATCAACTGAAAGCATCCTACCTTCAATTTTTATTATATCCTTTTTTCCTAGTTTCTTACTCTCAACATTCATTAATATAGCTATTCTATATCCTTCCTTTCCATTAATACCAAGAACTGCTAATATATCTAAAGCTTTTCCAGCTGGTATATGATCTATAACAGTTCCATTCTTAATTTTTGAAACTACTAATGTACTTTCCTCACTCAAAATTCAGCACCAAGAATAAGTGCAAGTAGAGACATCCTTATAGGTACTCCATATTTTGCTTGAATATAATAAGCTGCATAGGTTGATATATCCACACTATATTCAATTTCATCAACCTTAGGTAAGGGATGTAAAACTTTTAATTCTTTTTTACCTCGTTTTAATAATTCATAGGTAACTCTATAAGATCCCTTAACCTTTTCATATTCCATAGGGTCTGGGAACCTTTCCCTTTGAATTCTTGTAACATAAAGTACATCAATTGCATCTATAACATCCTCAACATTATTTCTCTCTTCATAAATTATTCCTTTATTTTTAAGCATCTCTAATACCTCCTCCCTAGCTTTTAGAGTCTCTGGTGCTATTAAGTATATTTTCTTTGGCTTAAATTGTGTAAGTCCATAGATAAACGATGTTGCAGCTCTTCCATATTTAAGGTCTCCTAAAACTCCATATACTAAACCGTCAATTGTATCAAATAACTTTCTTACAGTATAAAGATCTATCATGGCTTGGGTTGGGTGGTGCTGTTTTCCATCACCAGCATTTATTACAGGTTTCTCAGCTATTTCAGCTGCATATTTTGCTGCCCCTTCAAGTCTATGTCTAATAACTATTAAATCAGAATAATTATCAAGCATTCTTATGGTATCTGCTAGGTTTTCGCCTT
>Ga0272445_1002444_pt1 | contig 12734 bp, 13 predicted proteins | sample YNPCB0031_FD_194404 | JGI IMG/M metagenome (GOLD analysis project Ga0272445, IMG submission 194404) | Hot spring sediment microbial communities from Yellowstone National Park, WY, United States - YNP-CB-003-1 | ecosystem: Environmental > Aquatic > Thermal springs > Hot (42-90C) > Sediment... | reverse complement strand
CGATGCCGGCTTTTCTTAAGGCAAGTTCGAAAGAGGCAAGCCTATCCTTATGTACTCCTACGCCCTTAGTAAAGAACATTTTTGTTGGAATCATGTCCATAAAAATTATGGAACATGACAGTTTTTTAAAAATCTTTCTATTGAAAAACTTTTATAAATGATCTGTGTAAATTAAAAAATTAATAAAAACAATTTCTGGATTAAAGAGGTGGAAATCAAAGCCTATTTTAAGAAATAATTAAATATTTGGGGCTCATTGTAATAGTTTTTAAGATAAGGCGGCGATGAAACAATGATTAAAGCAGTCGTATATGGAAAAAGGGGGAGACGCTTTGGCAAAGGCTTTAGCAGAGAAGAGCTTAAGGCTGCCGGCTTAAGCGTTAAGGAGGCATTAGCCCTAAAAATCCCAGTCGATGTTAGAAGAAGAACTAAGCATGATGAGAATATTAAAGCCCTGAAACTTTACCTTAATCAAGCATCCGAGAAACTTAAGAGGAGCAATTAAATAATATTATAGACAAACGAGTGATTACTGATGAAGAAGAAAATATCCTATGTGGATCTAAGATTCTTTGCACATGCAACTGAAGATTCAGATAAGGTTCTGACAGCGGCTAAAAATATACTTCCATCTAAATACGTTGAGAAGATATCTTTCAGTAAGAGCAATTTAAAAGGGGAGTATGGAAACCCAATAATATTATTCAGGGCGCGGATAAGGGAGCCTGAAATAGCGGAGTTGCTGCTGCATAATATCTCATTAAACCTACCGTTAATTGATAAGGAAGAGCTAAGCCAATATCTAAACCTATATAGTGATGGTGGAAGCCTATATATTAGACTAAATAAGCAGGAGGCTTTTAAAGGCAGATTTAAATTCTCCCAAGCTGATCCTATACGTATTCACGTAAGATTTAGGGCGTCGAAGATTGAGGAAATCAGGGAAATATGCCGAGCAATCGGGTTATTGCCATGAAGAGTCGATTCGCGGATCTACATCTCCGTCCGCCTATAGATCAGATCGATAAGGTTCAAATGCTGATTGAGAAGTCAGCCGAGTTAGGGTATAGCATGGTGGGTTTAACATTCCCCACCGATGTGAAGGGGGAGCATATTGCACATATTCGTAAGGCATGCATGGACCTAGGCTTAGACCTTGTAACCAGGGTGGATTTAACGCCCAAAAATAGTAGAGAACTCCTTAGCGCCCTGAATAAGGTTCGGAGAAAATTTGAGGTTGTGGCGGTGAACTGCCAAAATAAAGAAGTCTACATACAGGCTGCTAAAGATAGAAGGGTTGATTTAATTTCGTCTTTGGGAGACTATAGGAGGCATTTTTTCGGCGTCTCAGAGGCGAGACTGGCTTCTGAAAAAAGCGCTGCTTTAGAGATTAACTTGACACCGCTACTTTATCTTGGAGGGTTCCGCAGAATTCAATTTATGAGCATTCTCAGAAGGGAGATTTCATCAGCTAGCAGATTCAATGTGCCAATAGTTTTATCAAGTGGAGCTGATAACCCGCGCCTACTTAGGAAACCCGACGACTATGTTTTTCTCGCATATCTCATAGGTTTCGATCCGCACGCTGCTAAGTTAGCATTGTCCACCAATCCAAGAAGCATAGTTGAGCGGAACAGAAGTAAAATGAGCCCAAATTACATATGCCCAGGTGTTCATTTAGTTAAGAGGGGTGAAGATTGCTGGAAAGGATGAGGCGGCGCTATATGCTAGTTAAAATTGACAGTGAAAAAGGTGTTGACAGAAGAGATTTTCAAAACGCTGTATGGTCCAGCATCATTTGTCTATTTGGTGAATACGGTGCCAGTCAGGTGGAGGTAAATTTAATTGAATATGATCGGGAGAAAGGAACCGCAATATTACGTTGCCCGCATAAGGCATTAAGCATTGTTAGAGCGGCGATGGCAGCTATAACTAGGATTAACAATGTTGAGGCTGCGGTGCATGTGCTTCTAGTATCGGGAACATTAAGGGCTCTTAGAAAGAAATCTGAGGAAATATTTATGCGTGGAAAGACTAAAAGCAATATGCTGAAGCAATCATAGGGTATTTAATGATTAAAGCGGTTGGGTGGAAAACTTTGGGCTCCACGGTTGCGGAGAGCGAGATTGCGAAAGACTTCTTCATCTTGTATAGGCTGGCTGAGATGGGGGCATGCAGTAAAACAGTAAAGATTTCAACAAGCGCATTGGCGAGGGCATTGGGGTTATCGCAGCAGAGCGTGTCTAGACGTTTAATTGAGATGGAACGGAAAGGTTTGATACAGCGAACGGTTACTGGCGGGGGAAGCCTAATCAGAGTCTCCGAGCTGGGAGAGAATTATCTTAGGGGGATCTATCTAGGCTTAGGCGCGATCTTTGAAGGAAAACCTCAATCCATAACTGTTGAGGGCAGGGTATTCAGCGGGCTTGGGGAAGGCGCCTACTATGTTTCTAAAGAAATGTATAGGAAGCAGTTTATTGAGAAATTGGGCTTCGATCCTTATCCGGGAACATTAAATCTTAAAATATCAAGCGAGCAGAATGCGAAATTAAGAGCTAAACTTGATGCCTATCCAGGAATAGAAATTGAAGGATTTAAAAATAGGGACAGAACTTATGGGTCAGTTAAATGTTTCAGGGCTATAATAGAGGGTAAAGAACAGGGCGCCGTGGTCTTAGCCCTCAGAAGCCACTATGGCAAAGATGTTATAGAAATTATAGCGCCGGAATATTTGCGTGGGCGTCTAGGTCTTAGAGATGGAGATAAAGTTAGGGTGGAGGTGTTCGTTTAAAAGAGCAGCTTCCTACTTTTTGGTTAATTGAACGAGCCTTCTGCCCTTTGTGAGGGACGAAACTGATATCAGCCCGGTTATCTCCATTCTCATCAGAGTTTTATTCAGCTCGTTGATGCTTAAGTCCTTATAGATGGATTTTAATGCCTCAAGCAGCTCAACATCTGTGAGCGAGCCTTTTTTCTCAAGAATCTCAACTATAACCATGTTAAGCGGCTGAATCTTCCAAGTTCTAGTTGAAGACTGCACTTTAACCCCTCTTATCCATGATTTATGGTTAAGTGATTAGCGGCGGGGTGGTCCTCTGTATTTTCCTATACTGTTGCCCAAAGCTCTTATACCAATTCTCCATATCCGGCGTTATGCTGGGGCCTATCTTCTTCATGGCTTCCTGGAAGTCCGCCATAGATACTTCCTTCGCATTCATGTCGCGGCGTAGGGCTATTAAGGCTGCCTCCCTACATAGGGCTTCTATATCTGCGCCAGAGTAGCCCTTAGTCATGCCTGCTAACATCTTAAGGTCTACATCGTTAGCTAAGGGCATTTCCCTCGTATGTATCTTAAATATTGCCAATCTACCATCCTCATTTGGCTCCGGAACATATATTAAACGGTCGAATCTGCCGGGCCTTAGAATCGCTGGGTCAAGCAGATCCGGCCTATTTGTAGCTGCGAGAACGACGACATCCTCAAGAGTTGCTATTCCATCGATTTCAGTCAGCAGCTGGCTGATGACTCTTTCGGTCACCCCGCTATCGCCGTATCCCATTCCTCTTCTTGGAACAAGCGCATCGATTTCATCAAAGAATATCACCGCTGGAGCCGCCATCCTTGCTTTCCTAAAGACTTCTCTAACGGCCTTCTCTGACTCACCAACCCACTTAGATAAAACCTCCGGACCCTTTATTGAGATGAAGTTTGCCTCGCTCTCTGTGGCTACGGCTTTAGCCAGCAATGTTTTACCGCATCCTGGAGGACCGTAAAGAAGTATGCCTTTAGGCGGTTTAATGCCCATTTTCTTAAAGATTTCAGGGTTCTTAATTGGCCATTCAACAGCCTCTTTTAGCTCCTGCTTAACCTCTTCGAGATCACCTATGTCGTCCCAATGAACCGTTGGGACTTCTATGGCTACTTCCCTCATTGCTGTTGGCGTGATCTCCCTGAAGGCATTTAGAAAATCATCCATCTGGATCTCCATCTTCTCAAGAACTTCAGGCGGAATCCTTTCTTGCTCCAAATCTATTTCGGGCAGATATCTGCGGAGAGCTTTCATGGCTGTTTCGCGGCATAAGGCTGCTAGATCTGCTCCGGTGAAACCGTGGGTCATTTCGGCTAGCTTCCTTAAATCTACATCATTTGCCAATGGCATTCCACGCGTGTGAATCAGAAGTATCTCATATCTTCCCTGTTTATCCGGTATGCCTATCTCTATTTCCCGGTCGAATCTGCCGGGTCTTCTAAGCGCGGGGTCCAGCGCGTTAGGCCTATTAGTTGCGCCTATAACTATAACGTTCCCCCTCTCCTTTAATCCGTCCATTAATGCTAGAAGCTGAGCGACAACTCTCCGCTCAACCTCGCCGGTGACCTCCTCCCTTTTCGGCGCTATGGCGTCCAACTCATCTATGAATATTATGCTGGGAGCACTCTGCTGAGCCTGCTGGAATATTTCACGGAGTCTGGCTTCGGATTCACCGTAGAACTTGTTCATTATCTCCGGACCATTTATTGAGAAGAAGCTTGCGTCAGACTCGTTGGCTACGGCTTTAGCCAGCAATGTTTTACCGCATCCTGGAGGACCATGGAGAAGTACTCCTCTAGGCGGATCTATTCCAAGCCTCTGGAATATTTCAGGATGTCTCAGTGGGAGCTCAACCATTTCCCTCAGCCGCTGGATTTCCTCTTTCAGTCCGCCTATATCCTCATAGGTTATTCGCGGTAAGCCTTTGCCTTCCGGAGCCGGCTCCGGAAGTATTTGCAGGTTTGTATCATACGTTAACCTAACAATGCCGTGGGGTCTGGTCTTCATAACAACGAACTGAACAGGATGTCCAAGCATCATGACAAGCGTTGTGTCGCCCTCAACAAAGGTTCTCTCGAGAAGCCTATTCTTCACGAAGTTCGTGAAATCTTCATCTATGTTAAGTCGCATATCAACAGGCGCAAGAACAATGCTGGATGCATCTACAACCTCCGCTCTGCGAATGATAACATATTCATTTATTGAAACTCCAGCGTTCTTTCGGGTTATCCCATCTATTCTTATAATACTTTTGCCTTGATCCTCAGCGTAAGCCGGCCAAGCTATTGCCGCTGTTCTTCTTTTGCCCACAATTTCTATGACGTCTCCGGCTGAAACCCCTATTTTCTCCATTGTTTTCTGATCAATTCTAGCAATGCCCCTATAGACGTCTCTCTGCTTAGCGTCGCCTACTCTTAGTTGAACCTCATTAACCATCCACGTCTTCCCCCTGCTTTAGGCAGTCTCTGTTTAATTTATGAAATGTTAAGTCTCAAATATAAATTTGGTGTAAAATAAATGTTTAAGCTCTCCTGATCATAATTGTTTGTATGTCGCTTACTTCACTTAAGCCTCTAATGCTTGTTTCAACCTCCTCTAATCCGCCAGCCTGATCTTCGGGAAATACGATGTGGGCTATAAGCGCCACTAAGCCGAAGGCTATTGGCTCCTCATCAAACTTGTAAACTGAAGCGTAGCTAGGTAAGGAATTCTTAATCTTTTCTCTAAGGGTTTCTAGGTTAACATCTATATCCGCTGGGAATATCTTCAGGGAGAGCACAACTCTAGCCAAGCATGATCCTCCAATTAAGTGAATGCTCAATAGAATGTGGATACGTATATTTTAAAGTTATGTTTTTCAGCGTATGCTTATTAATTCATTTTAGATTTCCATCGCGATTTATAGAAGGTTCATCTATTTCTTCTCCTCAGCGTATGCTGAGCACTTTATTTGAATGTTAACAAATCATGGGCGGAAAACAGAGAAGTGGTGAAAACAGATATGTTTATTTGAAGAATATTTTGCGCATAAATTTTATATTCAATACATTACAATATTCTTTTCATAATATTGGAAAAGATGATTATGTGTGTTGAAGAATCTGATATAGCGGTTATTGGAGCTGGGCCGGCGGGGTTAATTGCGGCTAGAGAAGCATCTTTAAGAGGGGCGGATGTCTTTGTCTTTGAGGAACATAATGAAATTGGTTTGCCATGCCACTGCGCTGGGCTTCTTAGCATAGAGGGATTACGTAGCATTGGTGTGCCGCCTTACGGAGCCTATGTGCAGAACAAGATCAGAGGTGCACGTTTCTTTTCGCCTTCCAATCTCTCATTTACTATTGAAGGAAAAAAAGTCCTCGCCTACGTTGTTGATCGCCACATATTAGATTATTTTCTTGCGGAGCAAGCTTTGAAGGGTGGTTCACGTATAAAATTGAGCTCACGGGTTCAATCCGTGAAGTATAACAGAGGATGGATTTTAAACGTTAACGGGCATGACTATCTTAGGGCTAAACTTTTAATAGACGCTGAGGGAGCGTTGCCTAAAATACTGAAAGCAACTCCCCTAAAAGTCTTAGATAAAAACAATCTCCTTAATGGTTTTCAAGTTGACATATCGGGGGTTAAAGTTGATCCTGAACATGTTGAAGTTCACTTGGGCAGGGAAATTGCGCCTGGTTTCTTCGCGTGGATTATACCGTTAAATGATGAGGAAGCCAGGGTTGGCTTAGCATGTAAAAGTCCGGATTTGAAAAACCTACTGTTTAAGTTCATAGAGAAAAGGTTTGGAGATTCTGAAAGGATAAGTATGCATTCATTCCACTCCGGGTTTATTATTACATGCGGTCCCATTGAAAAAACATATTCTGATAGGCTTCTGGTTGTTGGGGATGCGGCTGGACAGGTTAAACCTATTTCCGGCGGCGGAGTTATCTTCGGCGGCATATGCGCCTCAATAGCTGGAAGAGTGGCTTCAAAAGCCGTAAAGCATGATATGCTGGAAGAAAAATTTTTGAAAGCCTACGAGAATGAGTGGAAAGCGAGGCTTGGAAGAGAATTTAAAATTGCTCTTCTTGCAAGAAGGATTTTAAATCGCCTCTCAGACCGGGATATTGACAAAATTTTTTCAATAATCCTAAAGGAGGGGATTCATAACGAGATTTCAGCGGAGGGAGATATGGATTTTCAGGGCACATCGATCCTTAAAATTATGGGAAAAAGGAGAATTTTAAGATTTTTACCAGCAATCCTTAAAGTTGCATTAATTTTTAAATGATATCCTTGGAAAGAAGAATAAAATATGCTAGGTTCTCAGTGACGTCTCGAAGTCTTTTAGCGTTTAAGGGGATTCATATGTTCCCTCTTTATGCTTCTGCCATTCATCCTCTAACCGAAGATAAGATTTTTCTCGTCTCTCAATATGTAAACAATTATAAGGAAGAGTGAAATTTATTATGAAATTCAAGTTTAAAGGGTGTATGCGGCTGTGAGCAGAAGCATAGCAATGCCAGTTTGTACATCATGCAATAGAATAATATCGCCGGGAGCAAAGGCTACATCCTTCCCATGCCCAAACTGCGGTGAAATTATTATTTGGCGCTGCTATAAATGTCGGAAATTCAGGCGACAATATAAGTGCCCAAAATGCGGCTTTGTTGGTCCCTAGAGGGATTTGTAGGACCTATTTGCGTTTTCTGAACAGCATATAACCGTCGTATGTGCACACGTATTCGAAGCCTTCCTCTATGAGATGTGTTGCCTCTTGAATGCTTTTTGCAACTGCTGAATAATACTCGTCGCTTTTGAATGGTATAAGCTGCGTGTAAATCAGAGTTGTTTTTATGTCCCTATGGCCTAGCATTTCCATAACGTGTAGTATGTCCTTTGTTTTATGGTATTCCATTGTAGCTTTCTAATGTCTGAACGTGTAGAAGCTTATCCTTTTAAGTCTCGGATTCTGCAGTTTAAAAGCAACCTTATTGCGATATTTTTGGTATATCCTACCGAAGTTCCTCGGATTTTGGGGTCCAAAGATCATGTCGCTCCGTTTCGGTAGAGCACTTAGCATGGCTAATAAGGTTGAGCTTATCTTAAACATTCTTGGCCTGCCGGACTTTTCAGGTTCGTTGAGAGTTACAGTTTGGTTTTTGAAGTCGATGTCGTCCATTTCAGGCGCAGAGCTTAACCGGACCTCATACCTGTTTCCTTTAGAAGTTGGAGAAAGGCTGCCATTTTTCTGTTTGCACCGCTGATAAGCTGGTCGATCTCGGATTCCAAGGGGATGAACGGCAACTTTCTCGTGCGTTTATATTTAGGCGGATCCCATGAGTCGCTTTGAGTTTCAAGGAACTTGGTGTAGGAAGCTATTACAAGTGCCTTAGTGTTTTCACTCAATGATTGTTTAGCAACGACCTCTTTAACCGACTCTGGATCCAGCAGATTTCCTCAAGGTTTTGTAGTAGCCCACAGAGCATATATGGAACCAGCTCATCGTAGGCGGAGGGACGCCCATACCTAGACTCATAAGCACGCCGGGGTTCACAGAAGCCTCAGCCAGGGCAGCGGTAGAAGTGGCCGAACGCAAAGTTATGGCGCTACAGAGATTCATGAAGCGCATAGTTGAGCGCGAAGTATTCAAGCCAGTAATTGAGCAGGCAGGATACGACCTGGAAGAGCAGCGGTGCGCCTAAACTGGGGCATGCCGGAAAAGCCGGAAGTAAACATGGCGGACCTGATAAAGGCAGCGGAGCAGAAGCTGATAAGCCCAGAAGAGTTCAGAAGCATAGCGCGGAAAATAGGGTGGGAAATAACAGAAACACAATAGGAGAACAAGTGAAGAAAAAAGGGCTGGTTTCAATATTAGGCGCGCGCTTATTTCACCTATGGGTTGCCTTTTTTCGCTTGTCTTAGATTATTGGTGTGAGCTTCGGCATGGGGTGGCCTTTTGACGTGTCCATTTCTAGGATGTGAAGGTTTGTTCTCGGCTTTACGCCGTAGACGAGGGCTGATCCATGTTCCCTTGTGATTTTTAGGTGCGTGTCTGCTGTTGCGCTGAGGATCTTTGCCAGCCTTGGGTGGCCTGGCTTAAGCAGTATTATGCCTAGGTCCCCTGTCTCCCTCATCCTTGCGGCGTAGGTTCTTATGGCTGAGAGGGTTTCTTTCACCCCATATGTGTCTATTAGCATGTCTACTCCAGTAATATGCAGTATTGGCTGCCCTGTTCTCCCCCTGAGCTCCCGCTCAACATTAATGTGCCTTTCATAGTCTTCTAGGAGGCTTTCGCCCTTAAAAGCCACAATGTATGGTTCCATCTTGATTTCGGGGTATTCTTTAACGCATACCCTTACGAGGCTGTTTATCTCATCCATGGTGAAGCCTCCCTCCAGAGCGCGCTCCCTTAAAAGATTGTGGTCTACGCCCGCTGAAGGAATTATAATCACGCCTCTTCCTTGGGCGGCAAAGTTCCAGGCTGTTGGAACCGCAATTAAATGGTACTGCAGCGTTGAGACATGCTCATCGATCTCGATGAGGACGAGTGAACCCGTCGGGTAGCCTCCGCCAAGCATTGCGTCCAGTTCAGGTGAGCCTGTAGAGAAGAATTGCGCTGTGTCGGGTTGAGGCTTGAACTTTTGCGGCTTTTCAACCTGCTTTACTTTGAATGGTGGAAAAACCTTGAAGCCGTCTTTAAGAGTGTAGACAGCCCAAGCCTCAGGCGTCGGAGTCCCCCTCATCTTAAAAATTTCCAGCTCCCTCAGGATCCTCCCATCAAGGCGGCTTCTCCTTAGAACAATTATGCCGTCTGCAACAAACTCCTCTATGCCGAAGCCAATCTTCGCCTCCCCATATGGGCTCTCCACAATTATTAGGGTTGTGCAGCCCAGAAACCTGGTGATCCTGCTTAGAATCGTATGTAGGAGAACCCTAACCTCACGGGTCTCCTTAAACGATTGGGCTAGAGCGGAAAAGGAGTCTATTACTAGGCGTTTCGCCCCAGCATCGCCCACCTCTCTAAGCATCGTCTCCAGAATTGCTGGGGCAGCCTCCTCCTTCATGGTTAAAAGATCTAGGAAGCGGAATCTCCCAGCCTTCTCCAGCCTCTCGAAATCGAAGCCTAAATCACGCATATTCTTAAGGAAGCTCTCCCTGCTCTCGGCGAAGCTGACGTAGACGCCGTTCTCGCCATAATTAGCAATGCCATCATAAAGGAACTGCGCGGAGAATATTGTTTTCCCCACACCTGGGTTCCCAGCAAGCATTATTAGGCTGCCTCTTGGAAATCCGCCATTAATAATCTCATCTAACCCGTTTATTCCGCTTGGAACCCTCTCAACATCATTCTTCCCCATTAAGATTCTTTCCCCCTCAGATAGAATGAAATTTTTAACTTCATTTATGTAGTCTGGAAAGCTGTAGCCCTTTTTCCAGCAGATCTCTAGACCAACCTTCATATACAAGTTCTCTATTATCAGATCCTCAATTATAACTGAGCTCACACCAACTATTTCACGCATAGCCTCAGAGAACAAGCGGGGTTTATCAGGCATCTCATCAAGATCTAGGCCGTATATTTCCTTCATAATTTGGATGATATTGTCAAGCGATTTTCTCCCAAAAATACTCAGCATAACCTCCTCAGCCACCCTGCTGATCATCTTATTCGCCCTTTTTATGCCTTCCGCTCCTCCTCCCTCATCAGTCATCTTCATCCCCCCATAAGCAGCTTAATTATCATACGCTTAACGTAAGATTTAACGTATTTAACGTCTCAGCCAGCCCTCTCTTAAGCTTAGATTTGCAACTGGGTGTTTATAAATCCATTAGAACTAGATATCTAATGTAAGAAATATATATGCGAAACAGAGATTCAGCATCTCGAACATTAGCAATTAAATCGTGTGAAGGAAAGAAGATTTATAAATTGTTGAAAACAACCTGCTCTGCCTAATCAGAGACCTCTCTTTACTGTTTTTGAGAGATTCGGCTTAAATAGCGCATCTTTCTATTTTTTTACAAGAAGGATTTTAAAGAGAAAATATGGGTTTGTGGATGAAGTTGACACCGTTAGTTTTAAATGAAATTTAGGTTTACATGATTTCTGAGGTGAAGGCTTGATTAAAAAAGATCTTTTTAAGAATCCTCCTTCAGAGTTTAAGGGCGTACCCTTCTGGTCAATAAATGATAGACTTGATCCGGAAGAGATACGTCGTCAAATTTCCTTGCTGGATGAGGGTGGATATGGCGGGGTGTTCTTTCACGCTAGAGAAGGCTTAGCTACATCGTTTCTGGGCGGGGAATGGTTTAAGTCTTTTGAGGCTGCTGTGAATGAGGCGAAAAAACACGGCATGCATTTATGGATATACGATGAACTCTGCTGGCCATCAGGCTTCGCTGGGGGAATAATTCCAGCTCTTAGCGCAAGATATAGAGCTAAGGCTTTAATTATGGTGCCTAGTGAAAGGGCTTATGGCGGTGAGGAAGTTATAGCTAATTTTAAGTGTAAGCTAAATGATAAGGGGCTTCCAGCAAACTATGAAGAGGCTAAACCAGGGGAGGAGGGAGGAGACTACTTATATTTATCCTTCATTATTTTCACGGCTTCCCCCGGGGAGACATGGTTTAACGGCTTAAGTTATGTTGATCTGCTGGATCAAGATGTAGTTAAAAAATTTCTAGAGGTGGCTTACTCGCCATATGTAAACCGATTTAATGATGAGTTTGGCAAAACGATACCTGGGGTGTTCACCGACGAACCTAACATTTCAAGCAGCAGGCCTAGAGCTTCATCGATTATTCCGCCTAGAGGACCGAGAATGGCGCCATTCGCGGTTCCTTGGACTGATAAATTAGTGGAGCGTTTCAAAGAATTGAATGGTTACAGCATTATGGAGAAACTTCCAGAGATCTTCTTCGACGTTGGGAATTACATGAAGACACGTTATGACTTCTGGAGAACCGTAACTATTCTGTTTCTGGAGGCGTTCTCTAAGCAGATATATGACTGGTGCGATATGCATGGGTTAAAATTCACCGGACACTACTTGGCTGAAGACAGCCTTCTAAGCCAGCTCGTATGCGCTGGAGCGGTTATGCCCCATTATGAATATCAGCATGTTCCGGGAATAGATCATCTCGGTATGCATATCTGGGGCAGCCTGCTTACAGCTAAGCAAGTGTCAAGCGTTGCCAATCAGCTTGGGAGAGAAAGGGTTTTATGTGAAACCTACGGATGCACAGGCAACTACCCATCATTTGCCGACAGAAAGTGGATCGGCGATTGGCTTTACGTTATGGGCGTCAACCTTTTAAATCATCATCTTGTTCCATATTCAATGCGTGGTAGGAGAAAGAGGGATTACGGCTTAAATTTCCATTGGAGCCAACCCTGGTGGAAATATAACGCGATTCTGGAGGAATACTTCGCAAGGCTGAGCTACATGCTATCTAGGGGTAGACGGATAGTTAAAGTGCTCATTATTCATCCCATAGGCACCGCGTGGGCTCTATATTCGCCATTAAATGTATCCAAGGTTATAGAAATAAATGATCATTTTTCAAGCCTGCTGAGAACGCTACTTTCCATCCACATAGATTTCGATTTGGGAGATGAGATGTTAATAAGGAAATACGGCGGGGTTGATGGTGAAAGACTGATTATAGGCAAAATGGCATATGATGCGGTTATAATACCTCCAAGCGTAACACTGTCAAGCGAAACTGTGAAAATTTTAAGGAAATTCGCAGATTCAGGCGGCACGCTTATAGCCATAGCTCCCACGCCATACCTGGTGGATGGTGTGCTCAATGAGGAGATAGGGGATTTATTAAGTAGAGCCAAGATCCTTGAAAGAATCGAAAGGGAATCATTAGCTGCCGCGCTTAAGGATGTTCCTAAACCAATCATAATTGATGGTGATGAAGACG
>Ga0272445_1002443_pt1 | contig 12734 bp, 12 predicted proteins | sample YNPCB0031_FD_194404 | JGI IMG/M metagenome (GOLD analysis project Ga0272445, IMG submission 194404) | Hot spring sediment microbial communities from Yellowstone National Park, WY, United States - YNP-CB-003-1 | ecosystem: Environmental > Aquatic > Thermal springs > Hot (42-90C) > Sediment... | reverse complement strand
CTGGGATTTCCTCCTTTCCGGGGCGGTGGAGCTCGTGATGGCGGAGAGAAAAGACCTGGAAAACGCCCGGAAAATCGTTGCAGAGTATGGGGACCAAGACCTCTCTCTGGTGGATGCTGTCAATTTCGCGGTGATGGAACGCCTGGGCATCAGGAAGGCCTTCACCTTCGATGCCCACTTCCATATCTATCGGTTCGGACGAGAAAAACAGGAAAGATTTGAAGTCATTCCGCTAAGTCCACCCTGAACCCACCCGGGATTAGACGGAACGCCAGGAGTAAAACGCACGCGGGGACAAAAGGATTGCGACCCCCTTGCAGTCCCTATGCTCAAAATCTTCACCTTTCCTGTCCACACTTGTATTATGCAAAGCCCGGGAGCGCAGAAGATCTAAGGGCATCAAGGCGGTCTCTTCTGGTTCCCCTAACCCCCGCCGGACATGACAAGTGCTTTCTTTCCTTCAATGAAATTGGCAATTGGGCAAGGCCTTATAAGCAAAGAAAAGGCGGCCACCATTCTTCAAGGTGGCCGCCGTTCCCTTGGATAAGCTTGGTTTCCCAAAAATCCTAATCCTTAGGGAAGAGCGTTCTCCCGCCATGACCTAGGCGCCCAGATCAAAACCCTCGAGGAATTTTTAAACCGAAGCGCTCAAGACCCCAATCTCTGGGATTGTGTGGAGTTTTTGTAACACAAGACGGTGCGTACAACAAGTAGTAGCCCCAGAAACTGTGTAAACGGGCAGTAGGGTACCTTGCTGGAGAGAAAGCTTTCGGAAAAGGAGGGGAAAGCTGCAATGCTGTCCCTTTACATAATTCCCTGGGCACTACTGATTTTCTCGCCTTATTTTCCTAATCCTTCGAGATCAGCAAGAAGATGCATGGTTTCGCTAATATCCTGATAAAGCTTTCGGTATAGCCGATAATAATGGTCGTATTTGGCGTGAACCTCCTTTTGGGGCTCGAATCGCTCTGCTATCCCTATCCATTCCGCAATAACGCGGTGGTCTGGGATCAATCCCACGGCTATACCGGCAAGGAGCGCGTCCGCCAGCGGCGCCTCCACATTCCCTTGGGGAACAAGGATCGGCCTTCCGGTAACGTCAGCTAGGATCCGCACCCAAAGACGCGATTTGGCCACGCCACCCACTACCCGTGTTTCCCCTTTAATTTTCAGGCCGCATTCCTGACCGGTTTCGATGCTATGCCGCAAACTGTAGGCAACGGCTTCCATAAATGCCCGGTACAAATGGGCTTTGGTGTGGTAGAGGGTAAGGCCCAGAACCGTTCCCCGGGCTTTGGGATCCCAAAGGGGGGCCCGCTCGCCCATGAAGTACGGGAGCACCAAAAGTCCCTCGCTTCCAGGAGGAACTTTCTCGGCCTCAAGATCCAAAAGTTGGTAAGGATCAACTCCAACCTTTTGCGCCGCCTCTTTCTCAAGCTGGCCAAAATTGTCGCGGAACCAACGCACGATCGCTCCCGAAGTGGCAGACCCGCCCCAGGTATAGATCTCCTCATGGGGATTCACCACATGCGGCATGGAAACGAGGTTCGGTGAGAGGCCCTCCCCGCGGTGGACCACACCCCAGCAGGTGGAGGTGCCCATCATGGCCACGTTATCCCCGGGCTCGATCGCCCCCGCACTTAACGTGGCCATAGGGGCATCAATTCCTCCAGCCACCACTGGGATCCCTGGAACAAGCCCGCATTTGGCAGCAGGCTCAGGAAGGAGCTCGCCTACCACTTCCGTTGAGGGCACAAGCCTCTCGGGCATGAGTTCCAGGGGTATCCCCAGGGCTTTGGCCATCTCCTCAGACCAGCAGAGCCTCCTTAGATCGAAAATGCCTCCCAAGTTCCCCGCAGAGGAGAAATCCACAGTGAGCTTTCCAGTAAGTCTATATTCGATGTAACTCGTTGGCGGAACGAATTTGTAGACCTTTTGCCAAATATCCGGCTCATTCCGCTTGATCCAAAGGATTTTTGTGTAGCCAAAGTAAGTGTCCACGTAGTTTCCTGTTATCTCGAAAAGTTTTTCTAGATCGACATTTTCTTTGATCCACTGTACTTCCTCGGTGGCGCGGCGGTCCATCCAGATGAGGCAGGGACGCAGGGGCTCCATGTTCTTATCCACGGGGATTCCCGAGCCGCCGTAAAGACCGCTGAAACAGAGGGCGGCGACGCTCTTGGGAGAGACCTTTGCTTTTTCCACAGCGCTGCGGATTGCTTTTTGGACCGCCTCCTCCCATACTTGGGGCCATTGCTCCGCCCAGGAAGGGAAAGGCTGCTCCACCCCGTATTCCACTTGGGCGCTTCCTAAAACCTTCCCCTCGGTCGTCGCCACAATGGCTTTGGTTCCTTGGGTCCCAATATCCACTCCAACCAAGAATTTCTCCATAGCGTCACCTAAGGTAAGCGTTTAGGCATCAAGCAAAAACCCGATATGGTATGTTCAGCATTTTTGCTACCCAAATTAATTCGTCAACATAATTTCCGTATACACCATGGATGTGGTTTGAGTCGTATTCGGATAGAAGTTCATCAGGGGGAACTTTGAGCTTCGCAAAAGCGTGGGGCCAGTTCACTTGTATTTCTTGAGCTTTGCGTTCCGCTTCCTTTTTCGGGAGCTCAATAAACTCCCCAGGAACAATGGCAAGCCAATATTTGCCGTTTTTGCGGGCTAGGCGAGCTAAGGTGACCTCGCCAGGCGCGGCGAAATGGCGGACTGCCGCTCCACCTGCGGGGAAATACAAGCCCTGAGGATAAAGCTCAACTTTGGGTAAGTTCACATCGGGATCATAAGAGCGGCCGGCAAAATACGTAGGATGCGTACCGGAATTACAGAGATCGAAAAAGCCATACTCTTGATCGTAGTGGCGTAGATCGGCGAAAAGCACGGGCTGGTTGCTTATGTGCTTCAAGATCTCCATAGTTAGAGCCCCATCCATATCCGCTTCCGTTGCGGCAACGATGGGCTCTTTGGGGCCATTCCAATCGTACGGATCGTTCAAAAGGGCTTCGGTAACGTCCATGGTAACAAAATTATCCGTTAACTCAGGCTGAGATTTTATTCCTACAAAATCCAAACGATATTTTTTAATCATTTCACGAACAGCGATATAACTTCGGATCTGGAGTTTAAGCTTATCTGGGGTAAGCTGCTTTCCGTCGTAATGCACTTTGCCAACTTTTGTGGTGAGCCAGTGAAAAGCGTGTTCGACCTCGTCGTTAGGAGCTTTTTCCGCCCCTCGCACAATTTCCCATTGATCGATGTGCTCCACGTCTATGCCGAACTCCCTCATCCACTGGTCAAGGTTAGCCACAGTTGTGTACATGCCCATGGGCCGGCCGCCGAAAAGACCAAAAGTCTCTCCCCGTAAGCGATTAATTGCTGCTCCTGCCCTAAGAAAAGCGAGGACCTTACGCATGACCTGAGGGTCACGGATGTCCCCGAAAATCCGGGCATGGAAGCACCCTATTTGATCCAACGCCCCAGCAGCAGCGAGTAGTCCAACCATTCCTGGATATTGCGGATTAATGTTACCAAAAAGAAGAATAGGTTTAGGAGCGAATTGAGCTGCTATAGTTGGGAAGTGTGGAAAACTCCAAACCGCGAAATTAAAAATTGTTACCTCACACCCAAGAGCGGAAAGGCGCTGAGCTTCTTGACGAGCGAGGTCTGAAGTCCATACAATTTCTGTTCCCACAACTGGTTCTACTTCTCCGCTGTTCCTTAAGGCCTGTTCCAGTGTTTTTTGAAATTCAAGAGCAATTGGGTAGACCTCCTCGTTTACAAAGTCACGCCCGTCAGAAAAAGTAAGGATCCCTACTTTAATTTTGGACATTCTTCCCTCCTTTCTTTAACTGTTTTAAAAGAGTTTCCTCAGCGAACATAATGTGTCCTATGTTCCGTCTTCGATATGTGTAAACTATATGGATCATTCCATCACTGGTTTCTAACAACGCAGGATAACTGTATTCTCCAGCTCCGTCTTCTAAAACGATTTCCATGTCCCAAGTAGCACCGTCGTCTTGCGAAACAAGGAGACACAAAGGTGTGCGTAACCCCCACTTTGTGAATCCAATCGCCAATTGATCAGGCCAGCCTTCCTCTACGGGTTGAGGATGATCCATAAGCCCCACCGGGTTACAAGCTAAAAGTAAAAGGCCTGATTGTGTGCGCAAAACATCCAGCCCACTGTTATTATTAGGGATAGTTGTTGGCATTGGAGTAGACCAAGTTTTCCCAGCGTCGGTAGAGAATGTCACATAGACGTACCCCTCCTGACTGCGCATGTAAGCAACGAGACGGCCATCTGAGAGCTTGGCTATCGCAGGCTGAATAAGATGAGCGTTAGCTCGGCGACCCAAATCGTCAACCAGTTCCCAACTAGATCCATTATTATCAGATCTAAAAAATGCTGCGCTCCAAGTTCTTTCCCACTCCACTGGGATAATCCATAACTGTCCTTCGTTGAATGGCTTATTTTTTCCAAGCAGGCCCTTTTGTTCGCAAAAAAGCTCCAAGTCACTCCAAGTATTTCCTTCATCCCATGATTTTTTAACAAACAAATATGTATCTCCGCTACACCACCGTGTACCATAGTTAACACCGACTAGTAACCATATCGCTTGGTCTGGACCAACAAACAAGCGCGGATTAGCCACCGCTCTTCCAACTACATGCACCCAGACTTCTGGAGCTGTCCATGTCCTCTTTCTTTTTTTAAACTCCGCCCCAAGAACAACGGAATCTGGCGCCCCCTCTTTCACACCAGCATAAAACGCTAAAAGCAGCGAACCTGAAGGAGTTTCACATATAGTGGGAGCATGACAGGAAAGGTACGATATTGGTGGATAGATCAAAAGCTTTTTATGCTGTAATGTTTCCACGTTAATTTTATAACTCATCATTCTCATCCCTTAATTCCAGATGATAAGGTTATTCCTCTGATGAGACGTTGGCGCAAAATCAAAAATACCGATAGTGAGGGAAGGGAAGCGAGAAAAGCGGCGGCATTTATTAATCCATAATCTAGTTCAAATGCGCCTTGAACCAATCTCAAACCTACAGGCAACGTGACTTTTTTAGGATCTCGGAGAACAATGAGTGACCAAAGAAATTCGTTCCATGCGTAATTGAAGATGTAGATTCCATATGCCGAAAGAGCGGGAAGAGAATTAGGAATAATGATACGCCACAAGACCCCAAAACTAGAACAGCCGTCAATTTTCGCGGCATCTTCTAAATCCCGCGGTATATTGAGGAAAAACTGCCGTAGCAGAAAAACACCGATAGGCAAAGGAATTAACGGGAGGGCTGCGCCGTAAATAGTGTTAAAAAGCTTAAATTGGACCATCATGAAATATAGCGGAACAATGCTTACTTCCATAGGTAAAAGCATTGAGGCAAGGATAATCAAGAAGAGAGTATCGCGACCGCGCCAAGACAAGCGAGCGAATGAAAAGGCTGCCAAAGTGCATGCAATTAATGACACTACTGTTACAAAACCCGCTAAAAATAAACTGTTAAGAAGCCACTGATTAAAAGGCCACTTGGTGAAAAGCCTGATAAAGTGTTCAAAGGTCGGTTTCGTCGGGAAAAATGTAATAGGTATAGAAAATATGTCAGAATTGGGTTTAAAAGCAGTTAAAGCGACCCACAAACTAGGAAATGCCCAGAGTGCGGAAAGTAAAAGTAACCCGGTATTTGTAAGGATAAACGAATATTTAGCCATTTTTTTGTTCTTCATAGTTCAATATAGTTCAGACCTAAGGCCAAGAATTTTTACACCTAACAAAGTTAATAGTAATGTAAAAAACAACATAACGACCCCGGCTGCCGCTGCTCTTCCAATACGAAAATACTCAAACGCATTCCAATAGATATATAGAGCGAGAACTTCTGTAGCTCTTCCCGGTCCACCTTCGGTCATCATTAATACTTGCCCAAACGTCCGAAACGCAGAAATTGTTGTAAGAACAAGAGAAAACAAAATGGCGGGCTTCATTAAAGGCAAAATCACACGGAACAGTATTTGGTTCAGATGGGCGCCATCTAAAATAGCAACTTCAAATAACTCCTGGGGGATATCTCCCAAAGCCGCTTGAAAAACCACCATGCGGTATCCGCTTAGCCACCAAACAGTGGCTAAAGCAACGGCAGGAAGGGCCCAAAACGGGTCGCTCAAAAAGGTTGGCGCTGGGATGCGGAAATATTTGAAAATAAAGGTAACAAAGCCAAAATCAGGGTCTAATAACCAACGCCAAGTAATAGCTATCACGGATACAGTGAGCAGATAAGGGAAAAAGAACACAGCTTGAGCAAAGGAAGAAAGGCGCCTATTGCCTTTCCATCCCCAGAGAAGAAGTGCGAAGAGAAAAGCAATAATCAAAACTAGCGGGACGACCATAGCGGCGAATTTAAAACTGTTAGAAAGGGCGTTAAGAAAACGCACATCTTTAAAAAGAGCAATATAATTAGTCAAGCCTACAAATTTGGAACCTCGAATAGGATGCCAATCAAAAAGGCTTAGGTAAACACCATAACCTAAGGGCCACAAAACGAACGTACCCCACAAAAGAAGGTACGGCAACACAAAGAGTAACCCTTCTATTTCTTGCCGAAACCTTTTAGACAAAAGGTGCTTCATAGGTAAAACATTGGGGGCAGGAAAGAAACACCTTTCCTGCCCCCCCATTTTGCTTATCCGCCCTGCAAAATTCTGTTACATTCGGCTTCGGCTTTGGCTAGCGCCTCGGCCGGTGAAATTTGTCCAACTACAGCGAGCTCGATGTACGTCTCGATGGCATTTTCCAGCTCTGATCCACGCGGGTGATTAATTGGAAATCTTACGAGCCCTTTTTGAATCATGTCGTTAAGGATATGTCCCGATTCCTTCCAATAATCCGAGGCCAGAAGCCGCGGATCTTCCAGCGCTTTACTATTCGCAGCTATATGCCCGCCCGTCATTGTCCACAGGTATGCGTTTTCTGTGATGAAACGCGCTAACTTCATGGCTGCAAGATAAACCTCACGTGGCGTTCCAGCGGGCTGGAGAGGAATACACAGCTGGTGGCTAGCACCCCAAGTATAAGGGATACCGAAGAGATTTGGAACGGGTGCATATCCAAAGTTAACGCCACTCTGCTTAACGGTCGGGTAAAACCAGTTTCCAGCAAAAAGCATCCCCAGTTTTCCAGCCGTAAATTGGGCATAGCCGTTGCCTCCAACAACGTTCCATCCGTAGGCATTAAAGATGTTTACCAGAAACTCTAAAGCCTTAAGACCTTTCTCGTTGTTGAATGTTGCGTGAGTAAAAGCGGGATCAAACAGTTCCCCACCCATCTGGTAATAGAAGATTTCCCATGCACGACGTAGCTTGCGCGGAAGGGCGTCTTCAGCGGGATGGAAAGCATAATAGCCAGCTTTCTTGATGGCTTCGCAAGCCGCAACAAACTCATCATAGGTTTGCGGCGGCTTATCCGGATCTAGGCCAGCAGCAGCGAAAATATCTTTGTTATACCAAAGACCCCAGCCATGGGTATCCAAAGGAATCAAGTATTGGTGGCCACCCATTTGTCCCGCTTTCCAAGTCGCTTCAGGGAAGAGAGCAGGATCAATTCCGCCAAGCTCTAACAAGTTTCCCACCGGAGAAGCATCAAGCGGTGTTAAGTAATCCACCATTTCTACAAGCCTGTTCACGTGACAAATGCCTAATTGAGGAGGATTGCCCGCGATTACGGAAAGACGCAATTCAGCGTAGTATTGGGCCCAGCGACCCTGTACTAGCCGTACTTTAATTTCCGGATGCAAGCTTTGGAAAAGGTTAACGATGTTCTCCATAGCTTTAGCGTCCGCTTCGTGGAATAGCGTATTAAACTCGATTTCTACGACCTGCCCAAAGCTTACTAACCACCAGCTAACCGCTATACCCACCAACACTCCTAGAAACTTTTTCATTGTAAGACACCTCCTTTTAAGCTTTTGTTTCGAAGACGCAGTAGTTTTTCAACGTCCTGTTTATCTGCTTATCACCTCCTTTCCGCCCCAAAGGGCAGCAACCTCCTTGGAAAAGGATGCTAGTGCCTGGGCCAACGCTTCTTTTTCATCCGAGGTTAACTGTCGTAACGGCGGTCGAACAGGACCTACGGGATAACCCAGTATATCTAAAGCCTCCTTAATGAAAGCTAAAGGCATCCCATAATGCACAATTTGGCAAATTTCATTTATCAATTGCTGACACTGAATAGCTCGGCAGATGTCCCGGTTTTGAATAGCTTGGTAAAGCTCAACATAGATTTCTGGGAAAACATTTGCCGGCCCGGAAACAATACCAGTGGCACCGTTACTTAAAGCTGCAAGGCAAAAGTTGTCAACTCCGACAAGCACATTTATATCTTCAATAACAGCAAGCTTCAAAACATATTCCCACAATTTCCAATCATAGTGACTCACTTTTAAACCAATCACATTGTTTGTTCTTTTCAATATTTGTTCAAGAGCTTCCTGAGAAAGAGTATTCCCTGTAACGCTTGGAATGTCATAAATCAGAATCGGGATCTCCACCTTTTCAGCTAGACAAATAAAATAGTCCGCTATTTCTTGTGGATCGAGACGATAATGGGCTGGCAATCCCACGGCAACAGCTTGCGCAGAAATTTTGGATGCATGCTGAGCAAGATCTAATACTTCAGCAAAATGATCATGACTTACGTGGACAATAACACCCATTCCATTAGCAAGGGTTACGATCTTTTCGGCAAATAATTTACGCTCTGAAGGAGTGAGCAATATCCCTTCCCCAGTTGTTCCAAGTATAAAAACACCTTGAACACCAGCTTTGTTAAATTTTGTGAGCAGTTGTGTCAGTACCTTGTCATCATCATTATTTGGTGTTACCATCGCTACCCAAACTCCTTTAAACTCTGCGTTCATACTGATCCCCTTATTTGCAGTACAGTCGGTACTCTAATTTCTTGTAGGGGCGTATCATTTTTATCCATTAAACGATGGAACAATAATTTAGCTGCCTGATAGCCTATCATATAAGGTTGCTGAAGCACGGCTGTTAATGGGGGAGTTAATAATTCAGCACAATCCAAATCGTCAAAACTAATAATGGCCAATCTTTGAGGTACAGGGATTTGGCGTCGCCAAATCTCTAAAAGTGCGCCCAACGTCATCTGATTGTTCGTACTAAAAATAGCTGTTGGAGGATTGGGAAGCGATAGGAGCTGATTCACTGCTTGTCGCCCACCATTCACTCGGTAATTGCCCCAAGCCACTAATTCCTTTACCAAAGGAAGGCCCGCCTCTTCGAGAGCTTTGCAATACCCTAAAAAACGTTCTTCAACAGTGGTAGATCCTTGTATTCCGAGAATGATACCAATACGCTTATGGCCGCAATCAATAAGATAGCGGGTGGCCTGATAAGCACCACCTATGTTATCCGAAAGCACAGCATCCGCTTCCACTCCTTTGGCCTTTCGATCCACAAACACGAAAGGGATCTTTCTTTTAACCAATTCCTGAAGTGCCGGACTTGTGCCATCGCGCGTAGGAGCGATGAGCATGCCGTCAATGCGCCGGCGCCAAAGGGCCCGGATATACATGTCCTCTTTTTGTGGATCCTCGTCGCTATTGCACACAATCACCGAATAACCGGCCTCCAATGCCGCGTCCTCGGCTCCTCGGACAAGAGTGGCGAAGAACGGGTTGGTAATGTCAGAAACGAGGATTCCGATGGCATAAGTAATACGCTTACGCAAAGATTGAGCGATGGCATTGGGCTGGTAGCCCAATTCCTCCATAGCGCGGCGAACCCGGGCTTCTGTCTCGGGAGCCACTTTCCTCGTTCCATTGATCACATGGGAAACTGTGGCTACGGAAACGCCAGCTTTCTTCGCCACGTCCCGGATCGTCGCCATAAGTTAACCGTTTACCGTAAACGTTTTATACCGCGAACACCCCACGCTGTCAAGTCCGGGGGTCTTGGCTTGGGAATTGTGTCTGCGAGGCGTGCGAAGCGCGGAAACTCCGCGGATTTGCGGAAAGTCCGATGGGAAGCTGCAATGCTGACCGAACACAATAAACGCTACACTATGACGACCCCCGTAAGGCCCAACGAACGTTACGTTCGTTGGTTCGTTAACGGTTCGTTTTCCCGGTAATTAGGGTCAAGAAGGCCTCGGTGGGAAGGATGCGAATCCCCTGGTATTCCCGAAGCTTTTGGAGGTGCTCATCCTTGGAGACGATGTATTCGGCCTTAGCCGCCAAGGCACACGCTAAAACTTGGTCATCCGCGGGATCCTCCTGGATCACTTGAATCTTGGGCCAGCGGCGGACAAGGAAAGCGGCCTCCCGCAAAGCCCGGAGAAACTCCTCCACTTCCTCCTTGGAATACCCGTAGCGCCGAAGCCGCGGATAGGAAAGAACCTTTCGGACCTCAGCGAGGATGCTCGTGGAGAGGCAAAGTTCGTAGCGCTCCCCGGCCAATGCCAAAACCCGGCCATTCACCCCAGCGGGGTGGAGGAAGGCGGCGACGAGAACGCTCGTGTCCAGGACGGCCCTCAACCCCCCGTCCCTTCGGTCCGCACCGCCCGGATCGCCTCCAAAACCTCCCGCTCCACCTCTTCTTCCGAAAGAGCCGCCCGCTTTTCCCGAAGTTTTTCCAACAGGGCCCGAAGCTTCTCGAGGGCCTCGTCCTTATCCAGGAGGGCCTTGGGTTTAAGGAGGATGGTGGAGCCCTGGACCTCCACCTCGAGGTAATCCCCGACCCGAAGGCCGAGCTTCCGCCGCACTTCTTTCGGGATCGTCACCTGGTACTTCCCCCTCACCCGCACCAACGCCATCGCCCCTCCTTGCGTGAAAGTTAAACTTTCGGACATTATAACGATAAACCCCATAGAGGGCGACCTTTTGAAGGAGATCTCCCATTCTTCTTCCAATCATGATCGCTCACAAATCCTTCGCCCTGCTTTTGACTACTTTCTCCTCTTCCGCTTAAAGCTACTGTGCTGTTTTTTACCCGGGACATCTATAAAAGCGCGCGTTTGGAAATTCTCACACCAAGATCTTGTTATTCTTTGCTCCCAAGCGAGGCCAAGAAATCTCGGATCAACGAGATCCGGGGAAATTTCTCATGGACTGCGTTATAGAGCCTTCTATCCGCGGTCACAAGCGGGGCTTTCTCCCCTTCCGCCAGGGCTAAATACGCCAAATCGTAGGCGGATGGGTATCCCAAGCTCTTCCCTAAAGCGATGACTGCTTTCGGCCGCTCTTCTCCACCTCGGACCGCACGGCGTAGAGGGTGTCCTCCAAGGTCAGCCCCCTAAGCTTTTCTCCAAAAGCCAGCCACTCCTCCCAGGCCCGGCGCCGGAGCTCCCGCCGCAGCGCCTCATCAATGAACCGGGTCCTCCCCCTCTCGCCAGCTAAGGCATCGATCCTCTCCACAAGCTCCCTGGGGAGAAGGACCGAGGTCCTTTTCTTTTCCCCGGCTTTCTTTCCGGATTTTTTCATCCACACAATTACCCGGAAAACTCCGTCACTTTTCCTTGCCTTTTCGGTGAAACGGTAGCCTGGTTTACATGCAAGCCCGCTTCAGGAAGAAGACCTGAGGGCGTCATCTTCAAGGGCAAAGCCATCGAAGCGGGCCCAAGGCGGTTTTTGGTGACCTGCAAAACCCTGCTCCCATTTGCTTGCTTTACCAAAACTAAAACTACGTCCACCACATGCTCCACCATCTTTGGCCCGGAAAGGCCCCTTTTGGCCATCTGCGTCACAAGAAGAGCCGTGCACCCACTTTTTCGGGCAAAGCGCACGAACTCCATGGCCGCTTCCCTTTGGGCCGTTGGCCCTCCAGGAGAAAGGGAAGCCCGCGTGGTCACCGCGGGAAGGGAGTCCACCACGAGCCCCCAATATCCCTCCGCCGCCCTGAGGATCCGGCCCACCAAATACTCCTCCAAAAACCGGAGGCCCGTGGCGCTCACGCGATGGGCCCGCTCCTCCACCACCTGGGCCTTTTCCTCGCCGCACACGTACAAAACCGGCCCGCTTTTCGCCATCGCCGAAGCCACAGAAAGAGCCAACGTGGACTTCCCCACCCCTGGCTCACCACCCAAAAGAAGAACCGTTCCCGGAGGAACCTTTCCCACAAGAGCATCGAGCAATCCCAAGGAAAGCGGTTTTGGAGCTTGAGTAGGCGGCGAAACTGGCCTTAGGTCCTCAATGGGCCTAAAGCTTCCCCAAGTGCCGCAATCCGGACAGATCGCAAGCGGCCTCGGCTCCACCCTCCCACAGAACCAACACGCGTACATTCCCGTTCAAATTTTGTCGAGCAAACCGCGGACTTCAAACCCACCCTTATAGATCCCCGCACTCTTTTTGGGCCCCCTGGACAAACCGGGAAGCAAGGGCTCGCTGGACTCAGATATGTAAGTTTTCGCAGTAACTTTCAACGAGGCAAATCCCTAAGTTGACTGACGGATGAAGGCGATATACCCTGGTTTTGGGGGTGAGTATTGTGAGAAGGATATTTTGCCTTATCGCGTTTTTGTTTTTGGCTCTTCTCCTAGTTGGCATCTCCTCCTGCACCCTCATGCCTCCACCCCCGCTCCATAAATCGACAGTTTGGATTCTAGACAATGCCGACCCGGACCGCGTGACCGTGATCAAAAGCGATGGCACCCCAATCAATACCATCACCGGCATCGACGTCGATCAAACCATCGGCGGCAACC
>Ga0272445_1002441_pt1 | contig 12737 bp, 10 predicted proteins | sample YNPCB0031_FD_194404 | JGI IMG/M metagenome (GOLD analysis project Ga0272445, IMG submission 194404) | Hot spring sediment microbial communities from Yellowstone National Park, WY, United States - YNP-CB-003-1 | ecosystem: Environmental > Aquatic > Thermal springs > Hot (42-90C) > Sediment... | reverse complement strand
AACAAGGAACAGCTGGTCCTTAAATCGGTGATAGGTGCCGATTACGTCTACTTCCCCGACTGGAGAGATCCGAACCGCGGCGTGGCGAGGCTCAGGAACACCGGCGACGTAACGGTCACCGTTCTCAAGCTCATTGTTTACCGGAACGGGACCTTTGTGCACGACACCAACCCGAATTACGATCCGAGGCGGTACGTGACCCTGAGGAAGATGGAAGCAACCGAGGTCTTTTTCATGTGTCCCGGCTGCAACCCAGGAGACCCTTTGCTGGTCACGGTTCACTACGTTCCGACGGAGCTGATAGATCCCCGCGACCCCTCCAGGATAGAACCCCTAATGAGAACTATGTTGTTCAAGGTGGCGTCCTTCAAGGCCGAGGTTCCGGGTGCCGGGACACAGACCCCCTGTCCGTCTTCGCCGGATTTGCTGTTCGTCGATTACGTGGACCCGATAGAGACGCTCGTCTACCAGGGCAACACTTTGGCCGACATCCGCGTCGAGGAAGCCGTCAAGCTCAGGATAAACCGGCCGCGCGACTTAGGATTCGGGTCAAACTTAGAAATCGAGCCAACGAGCATCAGCGTTGTTCTTACCGATTCTAACGGAAACTCTGCAAGTGGATCCGCGACGGTTTCCGGACGTTTGCCGATCGACGTCGTGATACCGCTAGCGGCACCCTCCCCACTCCGTTATCCCTTGAGCGTCAGCATCTCGAGCGACCGTTACACCGTACTTCCTCAGATCTGGAGATTCAACGTCGATAGCGACGTCGTCTATCCGGATTTCGTTAAGTTGAACTTCGACGACCTTAACAGACTTGTAGGTTCGGTCCTGATCTCAGCTTACGCAAGAGACGAGGCCGAATTGACGGTGAGCATAAACACAAAGGACTGCAGGAACAGAGACGCCGGAGGAGGCTACACGACAATGACGCTGATTCCAGGCAGCTCCCTGTACATCAACCTTCAGGGTTCTGCAGACCTTTATCCCCCAGTCCAGTTGTTAATGATTTACGATGTAACGGTGGATTACCACGACGTCACGGAAATCGTGTGGACTACCGTTACCGTTACCGTCACTCAAACGACGACAGCAACGTTAACATCTACGGCTACGAAGTACGTGCCGAGCATCGTCACAACAACCACGACGACCACAACGACAACGACCAGCTACAGCATCACGTCGACTTCCACTACCACTACTACAACAAGTGTATCAGCGACGAGGTCCACTACCATTACTACGACGAGCACGTCGACCAGATACACCTATACAACCGTTTACACAAACACGGTCTATATCACAAGGACCACCACTTCAACCGTTTACACTTCGACGAGCACGCTTTCAAGCACCGCGACATTACAGAGCACCAGCACCGTGTTCTCACCCACCGTAACCCAGACGATAACGAGTTACACGACGACTTACACCACAACACGCACTTTAACTGAAACTTCAACGATAGGGACAACGGTGACCACCACAACAACCACTACGACGACAACCACGGTGAGGGCTGGCGGAAGCTCTATGCCTCCTGGAACAACGGCTGGCAGCTGGACCCTTGCAGACCCCTCGCTTCTGTTGGTTTTGCTAGGAGGGTTCAGCTTGGCAGGCATCTCCTCACCCATCATTTATAGAGCTTTGAGGAGGGAGGGGGTGATCAGGTGATGGAACTGGATAGGAAAGGGGTAACTGCAGCCTTTGTCGTGTTGCTGATTATAGGAGTTCTATCGCTGATCGGAGCGGTTTACGCGCAAGGCGCGGTGAGGACCTCAACGACCACAACAACCACCACGACGACCACCACAATCTATAAGACGACTACGATAACGGAGGAAGTAACGTCGGGTGCAGTTACAGCGACCGTTACCACCACTTCCACGTCAACGATGACAATACCGACCTTCACAGTGACCACGCGGACTTCAACGACGACCGTGACAACAGTTACCTCCACACGAACCATCACACGCGTGGCAACAACCACTTCGACTGTGACCGTCAATAGGGTCCTCACACTGACGATCACAATAACCTCGACGCTCTACACCAGATCCACTACAACTGTCTGGACTACCACAACCTCGTGGACCACAGTGACGACGCCGACGACCGTCAGCACGACGACCACCAGCACCGTGAGCACCGAGAGCAGGACCACCACAACCACCACGACCAGCACTACCGCAACCGTCACAGTCACAGTAACGGTGACGACGACCAAGACCGTCGGGGGTGGTATCGGATGAGGCGGTCTGCGAGGAATCCGGACAGATCCGCCATAACTGGGGTGCTCTCCACCGCCATCGGGATTCTGATCTTCTTCGCCGTGATAATTCCTACTTGGTTGTACATGCAGCAGCTCCAGACGATCTTCGTCGACGAGGTCAACAGGAGGCTGATCTTCGAAGCCGAGAAGCTGCGCGAAAGGGTCCAAGTCGAGCCCTACATCATGTATGAGGGCAGCGGCAGGTACAGGCTTTACGTGAGGATCACGAACCTTTCGCCCTTGGAGACCACGGTGACTGGGCTTTACGCCGAGAGCAACGTCCAGGGGGTCATAAGACTTACAGACAATCCGATCATCCTCTCACCTGCCGAGTCGAGGGTCATCCGCACCGAGTACCTTTTGCGGTGCCAATCGGCAGCGGATTGCGAGGTGGTGCTCCTCAAGGCCTCGACTGCGAGGGGCAACTCGTTCGCATCTCCTTACTCGATAGGACCTATGAAACCGCCCTTCGTCTTGGTGGTGTCGCTCGCCAATTTGACCGCCTCGACGGACTACGACGTCATCGTCTCTGTCAAAGAAGGGTCGCTCGGCTGCATCATGCCTCCAGCAAGAAACGAAATCCGTGCCTGTGACAAAGAAGTCGGGGTAAGGAGGTACGTCGACGTCAGGTCCGAGGTGATAACGTCGTCAGGGAGCATCAGCGTTGGGAGAGAGGAGGTATTCTATTTCACTGTCGCTCCAGGGAACTACACGCTCAAGGTGATGATGAGGGATGGACAAGGTAGATGGACGCCCATAACGTCCATCGGCGACACCGCGCCAATACAGGTAACCGGTGACATGATCGTGAGGGTTGATGCCCGCATCGGCGGGCCTCAAACGATAATCCTCAGGCTGAGCTCTCCAGTATCGAGGCTGGTCCTGTTCAACTCCTCCGACACGAACACTCCCTTATCGGTCAATCTCACCTTCTTCGTCCACTACGATAGGCTTTCCTCGGGTCCGATGATCAACTTCACGGTAGGGATCGCCGTCTCTTCAACGGATGGGGCCGGCTTCTGCAGCAACAACGTGGTAAAGGTCAACGGAACGGTCCCCGGTGACACGGTGCCTGTAACTTTCAGCTGTTCGTTCGGCCAAAGCGTGCCTGCCAGCTACACGATCGAAGTTTCAATAAACGGCGCGAGCATTGAGGTCCCAAGCAGCATCGGCACTTTTAACGTAAGCGGCATGCTCACCCAGAGAATCACACTTTTGCTCTGCCACATGAAGGATGCGACCGTTGTGACCGAAGTCGTCGCTTATACTACAACTTCCGCGGTCGTGACCTATACCTACTCCATCGATGTGAGAACGACAACGATCCGGGTGGTGAACTGCCCACCGGGGTGAGCACAGACTTGACCCGTTGCTCCGGAAATCTCGGGCTCGTAAGAATTTATAATGGATGGGAGGTGATAGGGTAGGATGGGTGAGAAGAAACCCGCGACCCAGAAAGTTGTAGATTCTTGGGAGGGAATCGAGGTAAAACCAGTGCCTTACGACTACGACATCCTCGCACGATACTCCATCAGAGAGGGGCTTGCGGAGGTCGTAATAGCCACGCCTCCGGGTAGGTTCGTAGAGCCGACATACTTCTGCAGCGAGGTGCCCCTCAACACAAAAGAGAAGGAAGTGGTCGAGAAGGTGAAGGAGATACTGACGAAGGAGCTGGACTTCCCCAAGTTCGAGGACCTGGAGGAGGTCAGGAAAGCCGTCCTTCAGGGCGCCGAAAAGGTGCTGAAGAAGTACGGAAAGGCCCTGGGGGTTGACCTCAACAGGTCTGAGCTGATGAGCAAGCTCCAGTACTACATCGAGAGGGACATGATGGGTTTCGGGCCCCTCAACATCATCTTCGAGGACCACAGGATAGAGGACATATCCTGCAACGGCGTGAACGTCCCAGTATACGTCTATCACAGGGACTTCGAGAGCATACCGACCAACATCGTCTTCACGACGAGGAAGGCGCTCGACGACTACATCATCCACCTGGTCCATAAAGCGAACAAGCACATCTCCTCCGCTTTCCCGATAGTGGACGCGATGATCTACGGCAAGCACAGGCTCGCGGCGACCTTCAGGGAGGAGGTCTCCCCAAGGGGAAGCACCTTCACCGTCAGGAAGTTCAGAGAGAGGCCCTTCACCATCACCGAGCTGATACAGGCCAACGTCATCAACAGCCTCCTGGCGGCCTATCTTTGGCTTCTGATCGAGAACAAGGCCAGCATAATGATTTTGGGGGCCACAGGAAGCGGGAAGACTACCGTCCTCAACGCCCTGACGACCTTCATCAAGCCGCTGTACAAGATCGTCACGTGCGAGGAGACGCCGGAGATCAACATACCGAGGGAGAACTGGGTAAGGTTCGTGACGAGGGAGAGCTACGGCCTCGGGTCATCCGAGAGGGGAAGGATAACCCTCTACGACCTCGTGCGCACCAGCCTCAGGTACAGGCCCGACTACCTCATCGTCGGTGAGGTAAGGGGCGAGGAGGCTTACGTCCTCTTCCAGGCTATGGCCACAGGACACGGAGGCCTCTCTACTATGCACGCCGAGAGTCTCGACACGGCGATCAAGAGGCTGACTTCCCCTCCGATGAACATCGCGCCCTCTTTCATACCTCTGATGAACTGCGTGATCTACGTCGAGAGGGTCATGGTCAGATACCTGGAGCAGTTCAACGTCCCCGCGAGAAGGGTCAGGTACATGTGGGAGGTGGTCGACTTCGACAGCTACCAGCTCGTTGGCGAGTGGGACCCGCGGACCGACGGCTTCAAGAGCTACCTGAAGGAGAGCACGCTGCTCAAGAGGCTGGGCGTGAGGCTCGTGAAGACGGTCGACGAGCTGCTTACGGAACTCGAGAGGAGGAGGATGGTGCTGGACTGGATGGTGAGGAGGGGGATAACGAAGCCGGAGGACGTCAACCGGGTGGTGCTGCAGTTCTACGAGAAGCCTGAGGCGGTCCTGGCGCAGGCTGTTGCGGAGCTCGAGACGCTGGTCAGCATCGAGAAGGAACAGACCGGCCCAAGGACGCTCGTGGAGGTCTTGCAGAGGTTGGGCGGGAAATCTGACCTGAAGACGCTCATGCAGACCTCAAAGCTCGACGAGAAGGTCTTCTGGGACTCTGTCAACTCGCTCCTGAGGAGTGGCGACATAGAGTTGCAGCCTGGCGGGATCATCAAGCTGAAGATGAGGGCGGCCTGAGCGACCAATACCTCCTTAAGATCACGATCTTCCAGAGACCCTGACGGTGAACGACGCGCCGCTGTTGAAGTACTGAAGGCCCGAGTACTGTCCCTCTCCCACGATCACACCCGGAGCCACCCTCAGCGTCGCATCGTTCCCTGAAGTGATGGTGAGCGCGCAGGAGGCGACAAGCGTCATTTGGTTGGGATATAGGTCCATGCCTGATGCGACGGAGCATGATACCTGATGTCCGCCAGACACGTCGAGCAGATCCGACGGTACGCTGGTTATCGTTACTGGTTCTTGCGCAGTGCTCGGCAGTTTGACATAGACGGATACAGGAACTACTACAACGGATTGACCTCCACCGTAGACTACCCTGGGAGGCGCCATTATGACAACCTCGAGGTTGACGCTTGTGATGGCAATCCGACCGAGATCGAAGATCACAGCGGTGTAGTCCGGCACTTTAACGGTCTGGGGGTTCTGGTCACCGAGGTCTTTGAACCTGTTGTTCTCGTAGAGCGTCACCCTGAACGTGCCTGCCGTGGTACCGAAGGCCACGGTGACGTTCTCGTTGGACGCAGTAGCCTTGTGCGTGAACGTCCTCGGAGAGACTAAGCCATCGTCCAGCGGCGTGACCTCGACCGTGTACGTCTTACCTCTTTGCATGTTGATGATGCTGACCGTCAGCGTGAACGGATATGGGGATGACGGGAGCATGCCGTTTTGCAGGGATACGACGTCCGAGGTGAACTGCCTGCCCCTTTCGGTCACGACCTTGAACATCACATAGCCGGTATGCCCCTGAACGCAGGTACTAACGTCGATGAGCGCTTCGGATCCCGGATTGAGTGTGATGGATTGTGTGTAGCAGGGGCCGTCAGCCGGCAAGGTGGACCCAGTGCCTATGCGGTACGCCCAGACTCTGACCACAACCAAGGAGATCGGCCCGGTGTTCTCGACCTTCAGGTTCAGCCTGTTGCCGATCTGCAGAACTAAAACGTCCAACTTCTCCGAGTATCTGTCGACCTCGAAGTAACGCCGTTCGTTGACCTCGTTGGAGAGGATCGCGTAGAGCGATTGGGTGAACAGAAGCGTCGGCGCAAGGGCCGCGAACACGATAACGACCGTGAAGAGTGCCGCGACAGCGGAAGATATTCCGGCTTTACCTCTGTAGGTGTAGGTCATACCTGACGGTCACCCCGTACTGCGCGTTAGTCAATGGTTCGCGGGGATCGTAAAGGTGCACGGGGATCGCGAAGAGCTCGACGAAATAGTAGGGTCCTGATCCGTAGACTGGGCACGTCAGAGGGACGACTTGGCTCATGTTCGCAGGAATGCGCCCGTACTCTCGGAACGAAGCCGTCTGAGGAGAGGAACCCCGCTGATAAACCACGCAACGAAGCACTACCAGTTCGTACCTGCCAGGGTTCGAAACATACACAGTGGCGGTGCTCCCTGAGGCTGAGAAGAAAGCGTGCTCCACGAGCAACAGGCTCCATTGCTGCGCTACCTCTTTGTTCGTCTGGTCGAGCGATCTGGTGCCCGCGGACACCGCCCATGAGTGGCTGACCAACATCAGAACGATCCCGATTGCCACTGCCATTGAAGTCAGAAGAGCCTCGCCAACTATTGGACTCCCACCAATCCTCGACCTCGACGTGCGACCCCTCACGAACCTCACCTAATACGCCCTATGCGGTCGACAGTGCCCTCAGCTGATTCCTTACCAATTCAATGAGGTTCCTAATTGTTACATAGCCTTTATTCTCGACGACTAGAATCTCCGCCTTTGCGTCCGCAAGAAGCCTGATGACCTCAACAAGCGACCTGCCGTTGGAGATGACTGGGGCCCTGACCAGCGCGTCGTTCTCGTAGACCAAGTAGCTGTCGAGGACCTCCTCATCACCCTTCAACAGCTTGGGTATCGCCTTCGGAGAGAGGATCGAGCTGAGTAGGGAGCGGCTGGTGACTGCGAAGTCGGTCTGCTCTATGACTAGCGGCTCACCTGAGTATGAAACAAGAGCAGTGATCGCCTGCCGGACAGTCGTCTCGAAAGGAAGAACCTTCACTTTACTCGCGACCGCGCCGACGGGTATCTCCGCCAGACTCTCGGAAAGCCCTTCGACGCCCAGAGCCAACTTCAACGCATCATAACACGAGATGATGGCCACCGGCTGACCGTTAGAGTCCAGCATGACACCGCATTTGCATTGATCGTCAAGGACCCTCAACACCACCTCATCGACCGGATCGTCTAAAGACAGCAGTGGGACAGGGTGGGCCACCTCGGAAACCCTAATCGACAGCAACGATCTGACTATGTCCGTTTGGTTGCGTTCAATAACGTGGAGGACATCGTGCGGTGTGATGACGCCGATAACCCGAGCCCTCTCGTCGATCACCGGAATATGACATACCTGCAGTCCGGAAAACCAGAGGGAGAGCTCGAGCAAAGTGCGTGACGGACTGACATACACGATTGGAGCCTGGCGCTTGTCCTTGCCAGTTCTGAGGATTGTGATCTCGTTTCCTGCCTTTTCCGAATTGGCAACCGACTCCAACTCGCGATTAACAAAATAGAATCATCATATAAACCTATCATCAATCAGAATTGACAGGTCAGAAATAGGTTTAAATAGTGACAACTTAAATTCTTCTCCACGAGAAATGACGATTGATCAGTTAACTCAGCAGATTGATCAGAAAAAAAGAGTTAGAAGAGAGATCGATCTGCAGAAGGAGATCGCACTCATCCTCGACGCGGTGAAGAAGTTCGGACCGCGGAACATCTCTCTGATAGCGAGGCAGACAGGAATTCCGAGGGAGACCGTCCGGGTGAGGCTGCTGAACCTGTTGCCACGGTACGGGTTCGTTGTCAAGATGCTCCCCAACTATTACAAGCTCGGGCTCACCCGGTACTTCGGCTACCTGAGGTTCTCGAGGCAGTTCGCTGACAAGGCCAAGGAGCTGCTGAACTGGCTCGGCGAGAAATCTTACCTGATGTACTGGGGAAAAGTCCTGATGAAGAACGAGTTCGTCGTGATCGTCACTCCACCCTACAGATTTGAGAGGGAGTACCTGGGCCTCTTCGAGGAGCTTGCAGACGCTGGAGTGCTTGACGACTACTGGTTCAGGAAGGTCAGGGCCTACGGCCATCCGCACGCCTCCTACAGGTACTTCGACTTCGCGAACGGCAAGTGGTCCGACTATCCGGTCAATGACGGCGAAGACGAATTCGATGAGGTCCTGGTCAACGAGATCGATGAGGCGGAGAGGGCACAGTACATAATTGACTCGCTTGACCTGAAGATCTTGCAGCAACTCTTTCATTATGCCTTAAAGGACATTACCGAGATAGCCGGAGAGCTTGGCGTCCACCCACGCGTTGTGTCTTACCACTTCAACGAACACGTCGTGAGAAAGGGACTCGTGGCAGGGTGGATGGTGAGCTATGTGCCGACACAGACTCTCGAGAAAGGCGCCGGAAAGTTTTGGATGTTGACGGAAACCCTAAATCTCCATGAGTTGCGGCAATTGATAAAAGATCTGGCAAGGCCACCCGCCTCGTGCCAATCGTATAATGTGCTGGATAACGAATCTGTCGCTATGCATTTCGTGCCCACGTCAGACATGTCTGCAATAGCCCATAAATTAGGAAACATAGGCTTAGAAGGTGAACTGATGGTATTGAGCGAGGCCAGTATGTATCTGCTCACAATAGAACTCTTCCACGGTAACACATGGTTGATGAGCGATATTGACGTCACTTTGGTGGTAAAGCAACTCGTAAAGTGATTACTACTAATGATTAAATTTCAAAACATTAAAAGCAAATGGATGTGAGAATCTAACATGCCGGGTCTGATCCAGATCGTGGCCCGTTCATACCAAAAAGATGCTGCGATAATCACTATTTAACTATATTTTCCAAATTGCCGCGCTGCTCGGATTTAAGTTGGCAATTTGGAAAAGCTGTTGGAGGCACTTAAAATTTTCTTCTTCCTTGTAGCATTTTTCACATATAAAGTTTTTTGGTCCAAGAAAGTCGATCTCATCAGTAGTTATCGTTTCCCTAACCTGAGTCCGGAAGATTGGCCATAGAACCCATCGGTTCTGGGAAACCGGTGGATGATCGAGACCTCCTGAAGACACCGGAATCTCCCGAGAGGCAATGGAAAATATCGGCAGCAACGACGCACCTTGACGTAGGGCTGGGACGTTGGAGCGCAATGCCGATGAACGATCGCTTGATGCGACGCTCTACCTCCTCAGCATCGGACTCGGGAACAGCCTGACGACCGGCCTCCAACCGCTCATCCCTTACTACCTAAGGACGATCGGTGCCACCGCTGAACAACTCGGCACAGTTCTTGCGGCCTCGAGGGCCTCGGTGGTGGCTCTCCTTCCGCTCGGCGGGCTCCTGACAGACCTCCTCGGCAGGAAGAAGGTCCTCGTTCTCTCACCGCTGATCCTGAGCCTCGGATACGTCCTGCTTTCATACACGACAACTTGGTACGAGACGATCCTGCCTCTTGCGCTGACCTTCCTGCCGACGGCCATCGCGGGGCCGGCGACCTTTGCATACATGGCGGAGCTGACGAGCGCCGAGAAGTACGGCAGGTTCTACGGGTTCTACTTCGCCGTGTTCAACGCAGCGACGGTCATCGGATACCTCGCGGCCGGATACCTCGCAGAACAGTACGGTTACAGGGTTCTGTTCCTAGTGACCTCGGCGACGACGCTGGCGACCGCTGCCATCAGGATGGGTTTGAGGGAGACGCGGACCAAGGTGGAGAAGCGCAACGTATCAGAAGAGCTGCGCGGGTGGGTGGCCGCGGCGAGGAACGAACCGGTTCCGACCCTAGTCCTCCTCAGGAGCCTGAGCCTCGCACACGCGACGGTCCTCATCGCCGTCTACCTGCCCCTTCTGGCGAAGGACAAGGCGGGGCTCAGCGAGTCCGACCTCACGTTCATGTTTGCGGTGGAGTCCCTGATCTTCGCTGTCCTCGTCCCACTGGGAGGGAGGCTAATCGAGGGGGCGAGCTGGGCGCGCTTTGTGGCGATCGAGCTCCTCCTCAGGTCGCTGGCCGGATTGCTGTTGATCGCCCAACCGACCCAGCAGGGCATCTTCGCAGCGCTGATCCTCGGTTCAGGTCTGGCGATCTTCCTGCAACCCTTCGTCGACGCGAGGACGTCGGCCTCGGTCCCCGCATCGGTCAGAGGTAGGATCTGGAGCGTCCAGCAGTTCTCGCACAACCTCGCAATAGTGGTGCTCACCTACGTCTCCGGTGTGCTCTGGGAGGCCCTCGGCCCTGCGCCAGCGATAGCCAGCACCTTCGCTTACCTCCTGGTCATGGCGTATGCCGTCCAGCGCCTGAGATCGATGGAGCCCTTGGCAAAGGCGTCGTGATCTTTTCCAGATCGTCATCGGACTGACTGTCTTCTATGCCAATTCGGAAAAAATCAGGCCCCGATCACAGGGCACTGTTTTATCCTGGATGGGAAGCGGAGGTCTGGGAATTGGAGGCGGAGACGGCGCTATCCGGATTAGTGGACCTGATGTCAGCGGGGATCACGTTCATCAAGCCCGTGTTCGATCCCCAGTCCGATACAGGGGTATCGTATCCGGATGCGGACGCGGCCTTCGGAACGAAGGGAAGGCAGACCGAGGAGGTCCTCGAGCGCCTCCACCAAGCAGGCGTCTTGAAGCGCGTCCTGCTCGACGTCGTAAGGACGTGCCCGAGGTGCGGGTTCCTCGACGTGGAGGTCAAGGACGTCTGCCCGAAGTGCAAGTCGTCGAGGATCGTCAGCACGGAGACCGGGATGCTCTGCAAGGTCTGCGGCACGACCTTCAACGCCACCGACATGATGTTGAGCTGCGTCAGGTGCGGACACACCTTCAGGCAGGAGAACACGAGGTTCAAGCCACTCTACGCCTACATCCTCGCGAAGAGGGAACTCTCGAGTCCGCCGCGTCCCAGAACGCTGGAGTTCTCGGGAAAACTCACCCTCAACGAGCCTATAGGAGAGGAGCTCAGGAAAACTATGGAGGTGCTCGTGAGCAGGATAGAGAAGGCAGTGCAGGAGCTGATAGAGGTGAACAGGGAGATGATGCTGGCTAGGGTCCGAGGTGAACGTGAGGCGGAGAAGGTCGTCGTCCAGAGGGCGATGAGGGTTTCCGACGCGCTGAGGAGGACGTTGAGCGCCCTCCAGGAGCTGAAGAGGGCCACCGCGGAGGAGGTCTCGGCGAAGACGGGCCGTGCCAGGTCCCTTGAATCGGTGTACCTCAACCACCTCGCCCAGCTGGGGCTTGTGCGCAAAATCAGGGTGGGCAAGAAGGTCGTCTTCGAGCCGTTGGAACCTGGATCCGGCGTTTCAGCATCGGACGTCAGATGAGGTAAGAGGCTACAAAGGTTCTGATCTGCCTAACTTCCCCTCGTCGCCAATATCAGGTACTGGACCACTATCGAGAGGTAGATCGCGGAGAACGATATCAGAGCGGCGACGTGCCACCTCAACCTCCTGACGTACGAGAGGGAGGCGGAGAAGACCAGGAAGCAGGCCATTTGTGCGACGACTAGCACCACGTTAGCCACGACGCTGTTCGGCACGATGAACCTCGACTCGAAGTGCCCCGCACCCATAACCTTGTCGAGAAAGGCGGCGGCTGGGTAGATCGACATGGGCAGAAGACCGAGGGAGATGAGGACGAGGGCCTGCCTCCACTGACCGGAGAAGGTGATCGCCGACTTCAGGAACCCGAAAACCCCCCTGACATCAGTCTCCTCGCTCCTCGCCAGCATGTCGTAAAGGGCCGTCATGAACCCGAAGTAGAGGTAGATGGTTGCGAAGGTGATGCCCAGGTAGCGCAAGAACTCGGGGATCGAGAAGACCTCGAACCGGTAGACGTGGAGCACGATCAAGTCCATCTTCTGGTTGAGTAGGAGAGCGGTGAGCATCAGCAACGAGATCGCAGCCACCACAGCACCCATCCTGACCCTCTCGGCGAGGGGGGCGACGAGCCAGTAGGGGACGAAGAGTTGCGCGAGCGCCTCAACGACGCGGCTCCTCTTTCCGGTAAGGTCGGAGAGCGATATGTCACCCCTCGTCTTCAGGAGCTTGTAAACCCGCTCGCCTAGCTCCGTGAGGACGTAGTTCCTCCTGTCGTCCTGTGTGACCAGGTGCTTCAGCTGCCTCAGGTTGTAGTAGAGGGAGCCTGTGCTGATGCCGAGCTTGTCCCTCAGGGCCACCGCGCCTATCCTGC
>Ga0272445_1002440_pt1 | contig 12739 bp, 10 predicted proteins | sample YNPCB0031_FD_194404 | JGI IMG/M metagenome (GOLD analysis project Ga0272445, IMG submission 194404) | Hot spring sediment microbial communities from Yellowstone National Park, WY, United States - YNP-CB-003-1 | ecosystem: Environmental > Aquatic > Thermal springs > Hot (42-90C) > Sediment... | reverse complement strand
GCAAGGTGGGGGATGTGGCTATTAGCCTTCGTATTCGTGCTCTCCGCTTTCCTCGGAATCTGGCTCTTCCTCTCCATCCTCTTGGGGATGCGGCGGTGAAACCTCGGCTAAGGAATGGGGTTTTACCCTTAAAAAGGAGGTGATGGGTATGAAGTACGCCAGGATAACTGGGTGGGGCAAATACGCTCCGGCCAAAGTGCTCACAAACTTTGACCTGGAGAAGATGGTGGAAACATCAAACGAATGGATTCTGGAAAGGACCGGAATCAGGGAGAGGCGCATCGCTGCCCCGGAAGAGACTGCATCCACGATGTCGGTGGAGGCAGCTAAGCAGGCTTTAAGCCGGGCAGGCATCTCCCCCCAGGACCTTGACCTCATAATCTTAGCCACTTCTTCCCCCGATTACCACCTGCCTGCGGCCGCCAGCCTTGTCCAGGATATGCTGGGGGCAAAATACGTCCCCGCTTTTGACTTGAGAGCCGGTTGCACTGGCTTCCTATACGCTTTGGCCGTCGCCACTCAGTTCATCGCCACCGGAGCTTACAGGAACATTTTGGTCATCGGAACTGAAATCATCTCCAAATTCATTGATTGGACCGACCGCAATACTTGCGTGCTCTTTGGCGATGCTGCTGGAGCAGTAGTCCTCCAGCCCAGCGATTACCCAACCGGAGTAATCTCCTTCCTCCTGGGCTCCGATGGTTCCCAGGCCGATGCCCTCATCGCCTACGGGGGCGGGAGCAAATACCCATTCTCCCAAGAAGTGCTGGACCGCAAGCTTAACTACATAAGGATGGATGGGCCGAGGGTCTTCAAATTCGCCGTGAGGGTCATGGTGCAGTCGGTTAGGGAAATAATGGCTTCCTCAGGCCTCCTCCCCGATGAAGTCAGCCTCATAATCCCTCACCAGGCTAACATCCGGATAATCCAAGCGGCAGCGAAAGAGCTTGGCATCCCTATGGAGAAGTTCTACATAAACCTTGACCGATACGGGAACACCTCGGCGGCCTCAATCCCCGTAGCCTTGTGCGAAGCTATAGAGGAAGGCCGGATTAAGGATGGGGATAACGTAATCATGGTGAGCTTCGGAGCCGGCCTTACCTGGGGTGCTTGCGCTGTAAAGTGGGGTGTGGCAGAGGCTATCCCCTTCTTCGTAGTAGAGCCGGCCAAAGCTTTGTCCATGCTGAAGAGGGTGCAGAGGGCAGCCGCAAACATCGGCGGAACGCTTCTGCTGCCCCTTTACACCGTGAAGTCCTGGGGGAGAAACCTCAAAATTCGCCGCAAATAAAGGCCTGATTGCCTACTGAGAGGCCTCCCGGTAGCTCAAATGCAGGGCTGCCGGGGGGCTTTCTTTTAACCTGCAAGCGGCCACTACTACTTGCCCCAGGCTTATGCCACCATCGTTCGGCGGCACTTGGGAGTGGAGGAGGACCTGGAAACCTTCTTGCTCCAGGCGCATGGCGGTTTTTTCCGTCAGGATTCGGTTCTGGAAGCAACCGCCGGTAAGGGCAACCTTTTCGTTCCCCACCCTTAAGGCTACCTGGATTATGCTTTCCACCAAAGCGTTGTGGAAGCGGGCCGAAATTATGCCTCGGTCCCTCCCTCGCCTCCAATCTTCCACTATCCCTTCTACGATTGGCCTCCAGTCCAGAACCAAGACTCCATCTCTCTCCTCAAAAACTACCGGGTAAGAATCCGTGCAGGAGGGGTCAAAAGCGAACTCTAGGGCCATAGCGGCCTGTCCCTCAAAGCTCACTTTCTGGCATATCCCTGCCAAAGCCGATACAGCGTCAAAGAGGCGGCCGACACTGGTGGTTACAGGGGAATTGAGGCCCCTTTCCAGCATCTTGGCCAAGATTTTGCGTTCGGAAACGGGGATTGAAGCAATTGGGGGCAAATCATCCATAGCGGTGGCCTCTTGGCCATATAGTTCCCAAAGCAAAGCGAAAGCCGTGCGGCGGGGTTCCTTTACTGCTGCCTCCCCACCCGGAAGGCGGAATGGACGCAAGTGCGCTACGCGCTTGAACCCAGAAGCATCCCCCAGGAGAAATTCCCCTCCCCATATCGTCCCATCAACCCCATAGCCGGTGCCATCCCACGTAACCCCTAAGGCTTCTCCGTCCACTTGGTTCTCCGCAAGGCAGGAGGCCAAGTGGGCGTGGTGGTGCTGGACCGGGATGAGAGGCACTTCGGAGTGATTGCGGGCCCAAAGGGTTGAAAGATAATCTGGGTGGAGGTCATGGGCTATGGCAACAGGGGTTGCCTCATAGAGGCGGAGAAAATCGGCTATTACCCTTTCAAAGGCTTGGAATGCCTCCTGGGTCTCCAAATCCCCGATGTGCTGGCTTATGAAGACTTGGTTGCCGACGCTAAGGGCGATTGTGTTCTTGAGGTGCGCCCCCACCGCTAAGATGGAGGGGATTGGGCTGGAGAGGAGGACTGGCAGGGGAGCAAAGCCCCTTGCCCTCCGCAATAGGCGAGGCTTCCCCCGCACTATCCAAGCCACACTGTCATCAACGTGGCGCACTATGGGCCGGTTGTGGACTAAGAAAAGCTCAGCGATGTGCCCCAGCCGCTTGAGGGCTTCCTTCTCATCGGTGCAGATAGGCTCATCGGTCAAATTACCGCTCGTAGCTACTACCGGGAAGTCTATCTCCCTCAAGAGAAGGTGGTGCAGTGGCGTATAGGGGAGCATTATTCCCAAGTAAGGGTTTCCTGGAGCTACTTCTTCGGCTACTGGTGCACCCGGCTTGCGAGGCAAAAGGACAATCGGGGCCTCAGGTGAAGCGAGGAAAAGCTCGGCCTCAGGGGTTAGCTCGCAGAGGAGGCGAGCCTGCTCCAAATCCCGAACCATCAGAGCGAAGGGTTTATCCCGGCGAGGCTTCCTCTCCCGAAGGCGCCGGATAGCATCGGAATTGCGGGCATCAACCATTAGGTGGAAGCCTCCGAGGCCTTTCACGGCCAGTATTTTCCCTTCCCTTAAGGCAGCTGCTGCCGAACGCAAAGCCTCATCCCCGGTAGCCAAAACCTCCCCTTTGGGATTCCAAAGCTCCAAATGAGGTCCGCAAACCGGGCAAGCATTGGGCTGAGCATGGAAGCGCCGGTCGGAAGGGTTATGGTACTCCTCTTCACAATCCGGGCACATGGCGAAAATGCGCATGGAAGTATTGGGCCGGTCGTAAGGCAAGGATAGGATTATGCTGAAGCGGGGGCCGCAATTGGTGCAATTGGTGAAAGGATAGCGGTAACGCCGGTCGGCAGGGTTGAAAACTTCGGCCAGGCAATCGGGGCAAGTAGCGATATCGGGCAGGACCAGGACGGTCTTCTCGCCTTCTTCCAAGCTGTGGCGGATTTCAAAGCTTGTATAGCCTATGGGCTCAAGCCAAGTAAATTTGAGGGTGTTGATTATCGCTCTTGGGGGCTTTTCGGCAGGCAACCTCCTCAAGAACTCCTCAAGGGAAGCCTTTTCCCCTTCTACCTCAATCAGCACTCCCCTGGTATCGTTCACGACCCAGCCGGATAGGCCGAGGCTGGTAGCGAGCCTGTAGACGAAGGGTCGGAATCCTACCCCCTGTACGGCACCCTTGATTTCTATGAGAAGGCGTCCTTTACCTTCAGTAGAAGCCACCTCACCCACTCCTCAAGCCCTTCCCCCGTTTTGCAAGAAATTGGGAAGAGCGGGACTTCGGGGTTCACCATGGAAACTCCTCGCCGGAAATACTCCAAGTCAAAGTCTACCAGGGGCAAGAGGTCAATCTTGTTCAGGACTATGGCATCGGCGATGGCGAAAATGTCTGGGTATTTGTAGGGCTTATCGTGGCCTTCGGGGATGCTGGCAATTGTGACGTTGAGGTGAGTTCCGAGGGAGAAATAGGCGGGGCAGACGAGGTTCCCCACGTTTTCCACAAAAAGCAAGTTTATCTCTCCCAGAGGCAGGCGGTTCAATGCCGATTGGACCATGGGGGCATCCAGGTGGCAACCTCCACCGGTATTTATCTGGACTACGGGTAACCCCCGGGCGGCGATAGTCTGGGCATCCAAGCTGGAAGCGACATCCCCTTCAACGACCCCGACCTTCAAACTTTTGGGGAGGCGTTCCACCGTTGCCAGGATAAAGCTTGTTTTTCCGGCTCCGGGCGAGGCCATGATGTTTACGGAAAAGACCTTATTTGAATCAAGCAAAGCCTTATTCTCCAAAGCCACCTGGTCATTAGCCCCGAAGATTTCCTTCATTAGTGGGACCTTCATTCACCACACCTCGGCGTTTTGCCTAAATTATACTACACCGGTCATCATCTGCCAACTGCCCGTGATTGGTATGCAGCCCCCGACCTAACCCCCTGGCCCCCTTCCCTGCGAGGGAAGGGGGAAAATTTTGTAGGGTTATCGGGTAAGCCTACGAGTGGGACCCAAAACGCTGGCGAACCCTCAGCCAACGAGGGTGGGAAACGGGGGTGGAGGGGGCGAAGCCCCCTCCCAGGGGGTTTGGGGGATGTGCCCCCAAAATTTTCAAGTTAGGGGCGAGTTGCCCACATTAGCAACCTCGCCACGAGTGGGACCCAATACGCCGGTAAACCCTCAGCCTACGAGGGTGGGCAAACGGGGCAGGAGAGCGAAGCCCCCACGGCAAAAGGAACAAAACCGGCTTCAAAAATCGCTACTTTTCTGGTATAATTAATCCTGGAAAACTCGTAGGAGGAAGGCGGTGCGGAAAAGTGCAGGCAGGAGCGAATTGATTTACCTTTTGATACTGATAGCGGTAGGGGCGCTTCTCTTCAGCATGTTCTCATCCCCCAAAACCTATACCGAAGTCCCCCTCTCCACTGTGGCCCAATGGCTAAAAGACGGCCAAGTGGAAGAGTTAATAGTATCGGACGGGGAAGTCAAAGTCAAAAAAGCCGAAAGCTCACGATACTACATAGCCTACAAAGAAGTTGGAGTCAGCATAACTGAAACCCTCACCAACCTTGGCGTCCCTCCGGAGAAGCTGGCCCAAGTCAAAATCGCTGTAGAAAAACGCAGCCGCATCGGCGAATGGGTCACCATCCTGGGAGGACTCCTCCCCCTCGTCTTTGTGGCCGTCCTCTTCTACCTCCTCATGCGCCAGGCCCAAGGGGCAAACAACCAAGCCTTCTCCTTCGGCAAAAGCAGGGCCAGGCTCTTCACCACCGAAAGGCCAACCGTGACCTTTGACGATGTAGCTGGGGTGGATGAGGCTAAAGAAGAGCTGAAGGAAGTGGTGGAATTCCTCCGCGAACCCCAGAAGTTTGCGGCTTTGGGGGCAAGGATTCCAAAAGGAGTGCTTCTGGTAGGCCCACCGGGCACAGGCAAAACCCTCCTGGCTAAAGCCGTAGCTGGCGAGGCCGGGGTCCCCTTCTTCTCCATAAGCGGCTCCGAATTTGTGGAAATGTTCGTTGGCGTAGGGGCTGCCAGAGTCAGAGACCTTTTTGACCAGGCCAAGCGCCACAGCCCCTGCATAGTCTTCATTGACGAAATAGATGCTGTGGGCCGATACAGGGGAGCCGGCTTGGGTGGCTCCCACGACGAGAGAGAACAGACCCTCAACCAAATCCTGGTGGAAATGGACGGCTTTGACACCGACACAAACGTCATCGTGATGGCCGCTACCAACAGGCCCGATATCCTTGACCCTGCCCTGCTGAGGCCCGGCCGGTTTGACCGCCGCATAGTTCTGGATAGGCCCGACGTCAAGGGACGCAAAGCCATCCTCCAGGTGCACGTGCGCAATAAACCTTTGGATAAGGACGTGGACTTGGACGTCCTGGCGCGGGAAACACCCGGCTTCGTTGGAGCCGATATAGAGAACATGGTGAACGAGGCAGCAATCCTCGCCGCCCGTCGCAACAAAAAAGCCATTGGGATGAAAGAATTCCAGGAAGCGATTGAGAGGGTTATAGCGGGGCCGGAGCGCAAGAGCCGGATAATAAGCGAGGAAGAAAAGCGGATTATAGCCTACCACGAAGCAGGCCACGCCTTAGTCATGCACTTTTTGCCGAACTGCGACCCGGTCCACAAAATCTCCATAATAGCCAGGGGGATGGCCCTCGGCTACACTATGCCCCTTCCTGAGGAAGACCGCTACCTGCACCGCAAATCCAAGTTCTTGGACGAACTTGCGGGGCTTCTTGGGGGCCGAGCTGCCGAAGAAATAGTCTTTGGCGATATCACCACCGGCGCGGCCAACGATTTAGAACAAGCTACCAAACTGGCAAGGGCCATGGTTACCCGCTATGGGATGAGCGAAAAGCTCGGCCCGATGACCTTCGGGGAGAAGCAGGAGCTGGTCTTTCTGGGCAAGGAAATAGGGGAGCAAAGGGAATACAGCGAGAAAGTAGCGCAAGAGATAGATGAGGAAGTAAGGCGCATAATTCGGGAAGCCTACGAGAGAGCGAAGGAAATCCTGATTAAGCACCGTGATAAGCTGGACCGCCTTGCCCAGGCGCTCATGGAGAAAGAAACCCTGGAAGGGGACGAACTCAAAGCTTACCTTTCGGACTGAACAAACCAATCCCACTGGCCTTAGGCTCCGCCGACCTCCTCGTTTCAGCGCCGGTTTTGGCCAAAACGGCCCAATTTGACATTTCGGCCATAAGGCAAAAGGAAAAGGAAAAATTGGCCCCATTCAAGCCCAAATTTCCCAAAAATTCCCCCAACTTTGCGCTTACCCCCCTTTTGCCGTCGCTCCCCCAGGGCCTAAGATGAAAAGAAAAGCATCTTGCATCAAGGACGGCCACCAGTTCCACCCAGCCGGTGGCAATATCCACCATCTGCAGGGTTGGTATCGCTCTTTTACCATGTCCATCATTGACCTCCGGTAACATTATCATTTGAGTGAACCATGTGGCCTCGGCAACATTTTACGTGATAGATCGCGTCGGTTTTGACTTGTGGCCATTTTTATGGATAATACAAATCAACCCTACCAAGGAGAAGGATAATGTGGCGGCTTCAAGTTCGTTTGGAAAGGCGCTACCTTGCCCCAGGGTGGCTTAGGCTCGTCACTAACACAATCTCCTTGCTTTTGGCTCTGGTCTCCATCGCCTTAGTGCTTTGGGCAGCTAAGGTTGACCCCATCCAGGCCTACAAGAAGATTTTCATCGGCTCCTTTGGTAGCTTCTATGGCCTTTCTGAAACCACGGTAAAAGCTATACCTTTGCTCATCTGTGGAGTGGGGTTAGCACTGGCTTTCAAAGCCCAGTTCTGGAACATCGGGGCTGAAGGCCAGCTACTCATGGGGGCTATCGCCGCTACATGGGTAGCCTTGTTTTTCCCTATAAAGCTGCCCTCTTGGGCCGTGCGCCCAACTATGTTTGCAGCCGGCTTCTTGGCCGGCGCTCTGTGGGCCCTTATACCCGCCCTCCTCAGAGCCAAGCTTCAAGTAAACGAAGTCATAACCTCCCTCATGCTGGTCTACGTGGCTACGGAAATCGTCAATTACCTTGTGTACGGCCCGTGGAAAGGGGTTAAGGAGTGGGGGTTCCCTTACTCCGACAAGTTCCCCGACACAGCAATATTGCCCACAATACCTGGAACCCGCATCCATTACCCAACCCTTATCTTGGGCATTGTGGCTGCCATCCTCGCTTACTTTTTCCTGATGCGCACCCGCTGGGGCTACGAGCTCAGAGTAACAGGCGATAACCCTAAAGCGGCTTTGTACGCTGGCATCCCTTACCTGCGCGTCGCCGTTTTGGTGATGCTGATAAGCGGAGGGCTTGCCGGAATAGCCGGTGTGGGAGAAGTGGCAGGGATACATGCCCGCTTGCGTTACCCACAGGGGATTTCCCCCGGCTACGGCTTCACGGCCATAATCGTGGCTTGGCTCGCCCAGCTTAACCCCCTCGTGGTTATCCTGACCTCTTTCCTCTTGGGTGGCTTATTGGTGGGAGGCGATGCCTTAAAAGTATCGCTCGGCTTGCCTGTCCCTACCATCCACATGTTCAACGGGGCCATCCTCTTTTTCCTTATAGGCGGGGAAATCTTCCTGCGCTACCGGGTTTACTTCACGCTTAAGCCCAAGGAAACGATGACACCCCTTAAGGAGGAATTGGGATGTTAGAGTTCATCCTTGGAGTGCTTATAGCTGCTGTTCCGGCTGGAACCCCCTTGCTTTTCGGGACGATTGGGGAAATCCTTGCCGAGCGCTCCGGAATCATGAACTTGGGCGTTGAAGGGATGATGCTGATTGGGGCGGTCATGGGCTTCTCCGCAGCATTTTACACCGGCAACCCCTGGCTTGGGTTTGCTCTGGCCGCCTTCATGGGAGGACTCTTCTCCCTAATCCACGCATTTATAAGCATAAACCTTAGGGGGAACCAAGTCGTCTCAGGCCTCGCTTTGACCATGTTCGGGACCGGCCTCAGCGGCCTCCTCGGGCGGAGATTCATTGGGGTCCCTCTGCCAGCTTCGGCTAAAATTGGTGGAATCAAAATACCATTGCTGAGCGATATCCCCCTCCTTGGCCCCCTCCTCTTCCGGTTTGACCCGCTCGCCTACATCGCCATAGCCTTAGTCCCCGTGACATGGTTCCTACTCTACAAGACGAGCTTAGGGATAAACATCCGCTCCGTAGGGGAAGACCCCGCAACCGCCGACGCTATGGGGGTGAACGTCTTTGCCATCCGCTACCTTTGCACTTTCATCGGAGGGTTATTGGCGGGAATAGGCGGCGCTTACCTCTCCATAGTTTACACACCATCCTGGATTGAAGGGATGACGGCAGGGGCAGGATGGATTGTGATAGCGCTGACCATCTTCTCCCTCTGGAGCCCATTGCGCGCACTCTTGGGAGCCTACCTCTTCGGCGGGGTAAAAGTCCTCCAATACCGACTCCAACCCCTCGGAATTTCCCCTAACCTGCTCAACACCCTCCCTTTCATCCTCACCATCCTTGTCCTTATGGCCGCTTCAGGGGAAGTTATGCGCCGACGAATTGGAGCCCCTTCTGCCCTCGGCTTGCCCTACTCAAGGGAGGAAAAGTGAGATGCTGATACTCGGAGGGAATATCCTGACCTTTGACCCAGAAGCCCCTTTCATCAAAGGGGGAGCGATTTTAATCCAAGGCGACCAAATCGCCGAAATCGGACCAGCTTCGGAATTGGTCAAGCGCTACCCTGGGGAGAAGCTGGTAGACGCCAGGGATAAATTAATCATGCCTGGGCTCATCTGTGCCCATACCCATTTCTACGGGGCCTTCGCCCGTGGGGTGGCCATCCCTGGCGAGCCCCCACGCAATTTCCCCCAAATCCTGGAAAGGCTTTGGTGGCGCTTGGACAAAGCTTTATCCTACGAGGACATCCGCTACAGCGCCCTGGTCTGCTTGGTTGACGCCATAAAGCATGGAACCACAACCTTGCTTGACCACCATGCTTCCCAGGGAGCGATTGACGGCAGCTTGGACGTTATCGCCGAAGCGGTGGAGCAAGCTGGCTTGAGAGCTTGCCTCTGCTACGAAGTGACCGATAGAGATGGCAAGGAGCGGATGGAAGCCGGGATACGGGAGAACGAGCGCTTCATCCGCAAAAGCCGGGAAAAGGGAGGCTTGGTAAGGGCAACCTTCGGCCTCCACGCCTCATTGACCCTATCGGACGAGACTTTGGAAAGATGCGCATCCTCCGCTCAATCCCTCGGGACTGGCTTCCACATCCACGTAGCTGAAGATAAAGCCGATGTGGACGATTCCCTGCGCCGCTCAGGCTTAAGGGTAGTGGAAAGGCTGCACCGCTTCGGAATACTCGGCCCCAGAACAATAGCCGCCCACTGCGTCCACATAAACGAGAGGGAAATGGAAATCCTCAAGGAAACTCAAACCAGAGTGGTCCATAACCCCCGCTCCAACATGAACAATGCAGTGGGGACTGCGCCAGTGGTGGAAATGCTGAAGAAAGGCATAGAAGTCGGCCTGGGGAACGATGGCTTCTCCAATAACATGTTTGTGGAAATGCACACCGCCTACCTTGTCCACAGGCTGGCCAAACTTGACCCCCAAGCCCTCGGAGCCGACCTCATCCTAAAGATGGCTTTTCCTCACAACGCTGCAACAGCGGGCCTTTTCTGGCCCGAAAAGCCCCTGGGCACCATAAAAGCCGGAGCCTGGGCCGACATCGTAATCCTCAACTACTACCCTACCACCCCTCTTACTCCGGAAAACTACCCCTGGCATGTAATCTTCGGCATAGACGGAACAGGGGTTGACACCGTGATTGTGGGTGGTAAAATACTGATGGAAAGGGGCAAAGTGTTGACCTTGGACGAAGAAGAAATCACTGCCCGTTCGCAAGAATTAGCTTTGAAACTGTGGAGGAGGCTGTGAGCGTAAGAGTTCGCTTTGCACCAAGTCCGACCGGATATCTTCACGTAGGAGGGGCGAGGACCGCCCTCTTCAACTGGCTCTTTGCCCGCCACCACGGCGGCTCCTTCATCCTCAGGATTGAGGACACCGATCGCACCCGCTACGTTCCCGATTCCTTGGAAGATATAATGGAAGGCTTGAAGTGGCTTGGGCTGGAATGGGACGAAGGGCCGGGAGTAGGGGGACCCTACGGGCCATACTTTCAATCGCAGCGCCTTGAACTTTACCAAAAATATGCCCACATCCTTGTGGAACGGGGTTGGGCATACAAATGCTTCTGCTCCCCCGAAAGGCTTGAGCGCCTGAGGGAAGAGCAGCGCCGCAAGAAACAACCCCCAAGCTACGACCGCTACTGCCGCTTCCTGCCCGATGAGGAAAAGAAGGCCTTAGAAGCCGAAGGAAGGAGCTACGTCATCCGCCTGAAAGTCCCCCTTGAAGGGAAGACCTCCTTTCACGACCTCATCCACGGCGAAATCACCGTAAACAACGTGAACATTGAAGACCTAATCCTCCTAAAGTCCGATGGCTACCCCACCTACCACCTGGCCAACGTCGTGGACGACCACTTCATGAAGATAACCCACGTAATGCGGGCCGATGAGTGGATTCCATCAACTCCCAAGCACATCCTCCTTTACAAAGGTTTCGGGTGGGAGCCACCGCAATTCGCTCACCTTCCTGTAATCCTCTCGCCCACTGGGAAAGGCAAGATGAGCAAACGCAAAACCGTAGGACCCGATGGCCGAATTTACCCTGTGCTGGTCAGGGAATTTAAAGAAGCGGGCTACCTCCCGGAGGCGATGTTCAACTTCCTGGCCTTAGTGGGCTGGTCCTACGATGACCGAACGGAGATAATGACCAAGGAGCAACTGATTGAGCGTTTCTCCTTAGAGAGGGTTAAATCCTCCCCGGCCTCCTTCTCCTACGATAAACTGGAATGGATGAACGGTTACTACATCCGGCAGCTCAACCCCGATGACTTAGCCAACAGGCTCGTGCCATTCTTACAGAGAGCCGGGCTCCAAGCCGACTTCAGCAAGATAAGACCAATAGTCCCCCTCATCCAAGAGAGGATAAAGACCCTCAGTGATGCCGTAGCGTTGGTGGACTTCTTCTTCCAAGAGGCCATAAGCTACGAACCGGAGGCCCTGGTTGGCGATAACATGACCCCCCGTGAATCCTTAGAAGCTCTCCGCCGGGCATACGAGAGGCTCGTAGCCCTTCCTTCCTTTGAAGAAAAAGCCATTGAAGAATCCCTGAGAGCCTTAGCAGCCGAGATGGGCCTCAAAGCTGGGCAGCTCTTCGGCATAATTAGAACAGCTGTGACTGGTAAGAAAGTAGCGCCGCCGCTTTTCGGAAGCATGGCCATCTTGGGCAAGGACCGAACCCTGGCCAGGATGGAAAAGGCCCTCAAGCTCTTAGAAAAGCTGGCCGCATGAAGCGAGAATATCCTGAAACCCCTATTCCGGCCGTAGGGGCAGTGATAATCCACCAAGGCAAAGTGCTCTTAGTAAAGAGGGCAAAGGACCCAGCCCGAGGCTACTGGAGCATACCGGGTGGAGCTATTGAACTTGGGGAAAGGGCCAGGGAAGCCGTAAAGCGAGAAGTTAAGGAAGAGTGCGGGATTGAGATTGAAGTGGGGCCGGTTTTAGAAGTGGTAGACAGCATACACAGGGATGCTGAAGGGAAGCTTCGCTTTCACTACGTAATTGTAGATTTTCTGGCCTATCCCAAAGGGCTTGGGGTATGTCCATCATCGGATGTAGAAGAAGCGCGTTGGTTTGCCCCTGAAGAACTTGAGGAAATTCCTCTCCCCTCTGGGACCAAAGAACTCCTCAAGCGAGTCCTCTCCCAAGGCCTCTGAATTTAAAGCATCTAAAGCACCGCCCCCTTCGGAACGGCATGTTTGGATGCTTCCTACGAATTACAGGCATAGCCAAAACTGGGATACCTCCAAATTTTCAAAGAAGGGGAGAGCAGCCAACTCTTGTCCCCCGGCTACGAGTGGGACCAAAAACGCTGGCGAACCCTCAGCCCACGGGGGGTGGGCAAAACGGGGGTGGAGGGAGCGAAGCCCCCTCCCAGGGGGTTTGGGGGATGTGCCCCCAAAATTTTCAAGTTAGGGGCGAGTTGCCCACATTAGCAACCCCGCCACGGGTGGGGCCCAAAACGCTGGCGAACCCTCAGCTAACGAGGGTGGGCAAAAAGGGGGGTCCAGGGGGGCGAAGCTCCCATGGCAGGGGGTCTGGGGGATGTGCCTTTCCGACCTAACCTCCTGGCCTCCTTCCCTGCGAGGGAAGGGGGAAAATTTTGTAGGGTTATCGGGTAAGCCTACGAGTGGGGCCCAAAACGCTGGCGAACCCTCAG
>Ga0272445_1002432_pt1 | contig 12771 bp, 18 predicted proteins | sample YNPCB0031_FD_194404 | JGI IMG/M metagenome (GOLD analysis project Ga0272445, IMG submission 194404) | Hot spring sediment microbial communities from Yellowstone National Park, WY, United States - YNP-CB-003-1 | ecosystem: Environmental > Aquatic > Thermal springs > Hot (42-90C) > Sediment... | reverse complement strand
CTCCTTATTTTAACTTCAATCTTAAATCTTTTTTTGTCTCCACGAGCATTAGAATTTGAGAACTTCATATTCCTACCTCACTTTTTATATCTAAAAACTTTTGAGTTAATTTTTCCTCTAATATGCTTTCAAAAAATTCAAGCCACCCCAAAATATATTCAAAGTCAATATCTTTATTTTTCAGAATTATCTTTTTCACATCTTCTAAATCTCTTTCTCTTCCAGCAACAACTTTGTGAATTATGACATCTTCAACCGATGCAAAATTCACCTCTATTTTATCAATTTCAATCTTTTTAACCCTTTTGAGTGCAGTTCTTTCATATTCACTGAAAGAAAAAATAAAATCAACTCTAAACCCTGTCTTTTCATCTAAAACTGGAAGAACAAATGTTTCTTTGACAAATTTTTCGGGTTCAGAAACAAGCAACTTTAATTTTAGTTTTTTTACAATTTCAAGAATCTTTTCTAATCCATCAACATTTATTCCAAGAGTTATATCTATATCTTTCGTAAGTCTTGGTTCCCCATAAATTAAAACAGCCTGTCCTCCAATAATCATATATTCAATACCTTTTTTTGATAGGGACTTTGCTATTTTCTTTAAAAGTTCTTTTGCCTCCACTTTTTTCTAATTCCATTTATAGCAAAAGCATATTTTATATCATACTCTATATCTTCAAGAGGATCAAATTGAAATTTGTTCAAGGATTTAGCAAGCTTATATAACTCATCAAAAATTTTGAAATTCTTTTTATAATCAACTTTTTCCTTTTTCAAAAGCTCTTTTTCAAAACTCTCCCAAACTTTTTTGTTCTTTATCATTATTTTATTTCAACCTCAACTATTCTTTTTAACCAATTAGCAATTGCGAGAACCTCAATCGTTGCAAGACGAAGGGTCTGGAAGTCAGTACTTACAAGCTCATCAAGAGCATCATTTCTAACAATTTTTCTTTCTTTCAACCATTGATTAACCACATCATAAACAGTTTTTCTTTCTTCTTTTGACTTATAAAAAGCAAGAGTAGGAATAAGTCCATTGCTAACAACAAAAGAAGGAAGCCTTTTAGCGTTAGCTTCAAATTTTTCAATTTTACCTTTATCATTTGTTCCTTTTATTTTCCTGACCTCCTCAATACAAAAATATGCCCTTTCCTGTTCAAGTGTTTTTCTCATAGTTACCCTCCATTAAAAACTTTAACTCTTACATAACCTTTTCCCGTCGTCTCATCTCCACCAAGTTGAAGAATGGAATTATTTAAAAAGTTCAGAGAGCCTTCAACTTCATCATCTCTAAAATAACCTTCCTCCCAAGCCTTTTTAAGCCTTTCTAAAATTTTCTTTTTTGTGTCTTCATTTCCTTTTAACCTATTTTTCACATCATCCCAATTAGGTATTTCATTTTTTTCTTTTTTAGATTTAAGCTCATTATACGAATCTCCTTCAATTCCAAAATATGGGTCTGTTATAAAAATCAAAGAATAAAAAACACTTTCAGAAGGAATTAACTCCTCTGAAAATAAAGCCCCTTCTTTAACAGTTCCTTTTGTCTGGTCTATTCTTATTCTTGTTCTTATTTCAACTGCATAATTCACAAAATCTTTGAAAACATTATTAGAGACAATAGCAAGATGATTTTCAAGATTTTTAGTTAAATCATTTTGATGCACAAAAATTTTTAAGAAACCAGCCAATTCTTTGACTTCATTTTTAACTTCGGCCTCAAAAACAAACTCTTCAAGAGCCACGCTATTTTGTTCTTGAATTTTTAAATTATCACTTGCAATAAATACTTTATCATCAGGCACATCAAGAATTTTGATATCTTGATTGTTATATTCAAAATTTATTCCTACTGCACTCAAATCTTCCTTAAATCTCTTTAAAACAAATGGACAAGTAATCCACGCAAAAACTCCTTTTACTGAGCGAACAGGATAAAGTAAAATTTTAGCATCAGTTATACTTATACAACTTGCGAAATCTGAGCTACCATCCTCTGGACCAAAAATTGCCTCAACCTTATTTTTATCATTCCATACCCTTGAAGCCAAATCTCTTATTACTCCTTTTATTCCACTTGACCAAAGAACTGGAAAAGAAGTATATCTTTCTCTTTGTATAGGTAAATCTACATATGAGACGCTTTGACCAGAACCCATATGTATAGGAGTTTCTGCATAGAATGTCAAAACCGCACTTTTCTTATACATTTTTATTGCCCTCCCTCCTTTTTAATTAAAACTAAGTTAGTTCCTATAAATTCTTGTTTTCCTTTTGGCTCATTAAAATAATAATCATTTTGACTTTGATTTTTATAAAGAAAACTTGGATTATTTATTGTTGCATCAATTTGACTTTTAAGCCAGAAAACTGTTCCGGGAGCAAAAGCTCTTTTTGTCTTTCTTCCCATCTTCGCAGAATTTATTCCAATAATCTCATAATTTCCAAAACAAGCAGAATATACTTCAAAATCTTTTATTTGAGGAAGCTTTCCCCCATCAAAAACTCCATAAGTCAAAAACAAAACTAAAATTCTATCTTTTTTCTTTAATTCAATTTTCTCTGGAACTTTTAGCTCATTTTTAATCCATTCCTTAAAATCATTCTTTTGGATTTCATAACTTACATTTTTCATTTCACCTCCAAGCTTTAAAACTTTTGGGTCATTACTGAAAAATTCAAAAATTTTTTCTTCATCATCTAAACCACACTTTTTAAGTTCCCCATTAGAGAAATCAAATTCTACCCAAAACACAAATTTTATATCTTCTTTTAACCTCAAAAACTCAATTCTATAAAGCGCATCCTCTCTACCACCGACTGAATAAAGAGAAGACTCTACCTTAATTCCAATCCTTGGTTCATTCTCAAAAATATCTTTGTATTGCAAGATATCTTCTTTTTCAATTTTTTGATTATCTAACCATTTTTTAAGACCATCAGTAGAAATAAATCCTTCAAATTGCTCAACTTCTTCATCTCCCAAATAAACTGGAAGATTTTTGATTCCATTAGGTTTATTCGTATTATCAGATGTGAAAAGGTTTAATTTGACCTCATCAATAGGTTTTACAGTGAAAAATTTATCTTTCTCTTTTTTCTTTTTTTCTCTATATATATTTTGAGATTTTGGAAAGTAGATTTTATCTTCTTTTGAGATGAACGGACCATAAACAGATTTTAAAATTCCTGAAATATCTATATTTTTAAATTGATAGATTTTTGAGCATATAGCACTTGCAAAAGTATTGGGATGAGGAGGGAAAGCAGAAACAACAACATCTCCTCTATTGAAAGGTCTCCCTGAGCCAAAGAACAAAACATCATAAGGCTTTAGGGTAAATCTAATCATGGGTAAATTTTATTTATCAGATTATGATTTTTAAGAGAAGTTATAAAACCATCAAGGGCTTGCCATATATTTTCTGGAAGATTTATATTCTCATTTGAAAAAACAAGCTTTGAATTAACAGGTATAAATGTAGATTTCATAACTATAAAAAGTCCTTCATAACCACTTTCACTTTGAATAATTTTCATCAAAAGAGGGGATGCTCTTCTCAAATTGTCGTTTCCTAGATGAACCATGTCCCCTTTTCTTAAACTTGAAAAATAAAAATTCAAAGGAATACCAAAAATTGCTCTTTCAAAAGTTGGAGTATTCACTTGTATTCTTTTTAATATATTTTTAGCATTATCATAATCAGGTATTCCATAACTTCTATAAGCCATTAGTAAAAATCCCATAAAATCAAGTAAATCTTTCCAATTATTTACATTATTTCCTCCCCAAGAATTTTTAAGATATTTTCCTTGTCTTCCTTTCTGAACATGATTTTTCCACTTTTCCCAATTACTAAACTTATCTTTTTGAATTTGATAAATCTCAAAATTTTCAAATAAATAAGGAATGCCGTTTCTTCTCTGCCAAAAATTCAAATTTTTTATGTAATCCAATTGATTTTTTAGCCATTTATGAAAAGGATTTTGAGGTTTGAATTGAAGATTAAAGTTATTTGGAAGTTGTCCTTGAATTCTTTCAATTTTTATTGAGCCGAAACCTCTTCTGCTTCTACTTCCAAAATTTCCCAAATTAAAAGCAAGCCATAAAGCACAAAAGAATTTTTTAATATCTTCTTCATTAGCTTTTGGGTGAAAAGATATTTTTATTTCAAATGTTTGATTTTCTTTTATATATTCTCTTCTTGGTCTGTCTTGGTTTTCATTAAATCTTTGATCAAGAGAAAATCCTATATAGTTTATGCCTCTATCTTGTCTAACCTTTCCTTTATTGTCAAACTCCTTTGAAAATTTATCTTTTTGAAGTTTATCAAAATCCTTTACAAAAATCCTCACCAATCCCTGATTTGAAGTTTCGCCAGCCCATCCGAAAATTCTTTTTTCATCGTCAATAGAGCTACCGGCAACTCTAAACCACCACCTCAAAAGTCCGTTTATAGATTGAGTTCTTAACTCTGCTTGCTGATTTGCCCCTCCCATAAAAAGAGGAGTTATCACCTTGCAAACTACATTAAAAGTCTTCATCAATCAACCCCTCCACAAATAAAAATTAACAATAGAAAACAAAAGAATTGTTTCCAAATTCATTTCACCAACTCAACAACTTCCCTCGTCCTTACTCCTCATTTGGTAAATTGCGAACTTATCTTTCACAACTATCTTTTATTTAAATTTTGGTTTCAAGTTCAAGTTAATAAAGCTTCCTTTCTCTTATAACATTTTCTTCAATAAAAAAAAGTTTTCCTTCAAAGTCTGCAAAGTTTGAAAAAAGGTATAGTAATCTGTTTTTAACATATTGAACTGAAACAGGAGTCACTCTTAACAAAATAACGCCTACACAATTTTGCTTTTCTTTTACCGCTAACCTTCCAAAATCCTTATCAAAAGTGATCAAAATTCTTTTTTCCTTAAAAGAAAGTTCAAGAACTTATCTATCATCCATTCCTTTCCTAATTTCATCTACTCTCAAAATATCATATCCTAGTCTTTTCAAATCATTTACTATCGCAGCTGGTATATTCTCATCGGCAAGAAATTTCATGTGGGAAAAACCTTCTCATTCTTTACAATCCGAAGAGAATATTCAATAGCAGCAAGGATATCCTCCTTTGAAAGTTGAGGATAATTTTTGATTATTTCCTGAATATCCCACCCATTTACAAGAAGTTCAAGAATAAACTCAACAGATATTCTTGTCCCCTTAATTACAGGCTTGCCCCCCAGAATATCTTGGATAATCTCTATTCTATCCTTATATCTCATTTTCTTCCCTTAAAATAATATAACAAATCTTGCCAATTTTTATCAGATTTTCACCTTCAAGCTCCTCATTGGTAAATTGCAAACTACTTATTCTTGCCCAATGATAAGTTGTTCAAAGTAATCGCTTCAACCCATTACTGGTAAATCGTAAGCTTTTCCTTAAATCATCTTTTTAAATCTTGATTCCACCTCAATTTCCTCTCTGACTAAATCAAATTTCACGATAAAAATATCAAAAAATCCTTTTTGTCCCAAAACACCATAACCAAATGGAGGAATATCATAGGAAAACCCACAATAAAATTTATACTTCCAAAATCCAATTTTAGCATTGATTAAATGAAAGTAAGCAGTGAATTTTCCTCCTCCTATTCCTCCAAAAGTTTCCTTTTTACCAGATCTAATATCTAACCCTAAAATTTCTCCAATATCTGCATGAAAAATACTATAATCTGCACCAGAATCTATTAAAGCCCTATAACCAACTTTTCTTTCTCCATATTCCAATATAACAGGGATAATAGGTCTCAAAATGAATTTTCTTTCCGGGAAAGCTTCACTTTCTTTTGCAGGAACCCTCTGATATTTAAATTTCATATCAAAAGATGAACACCAATATAGGAAATAGTTTTGCTCGGAACCTTAAACAAAATTGGGATTTTAACTCCTTTTTTCTGAGCTTTCTCAAAAGCTTTCTTTGCGTTCCTATCAAAAGCCACAACTCTTCTTTCCTTCTCATCCAAAGCCACCCATAACCCCTTATATTTCTTATAAATTTTTGCCCAGTCCAAAGCCATATGATTTAAAATTAAGACTTTCAACTCCTCATTGGTAAATTGCGAACTAAAATTTTCAGATATATAACCTCTTCTTGTATACCTTGGTCAAATCTATAATCATATGAATAAACAATTCTGACTCTTTTATTCAAATTATTTCTTATTTTCTCTTCTGGTACTTCGCACAATACTCTGTAGTTTTCAATGAAAACATATTTTATGTTTTCGTAGGATGTGTAGTTTTTTATTACCTCGTAACTTTCAAATATAGGCTTCATATCAGGATTAAGTGGCTCTAATAACTATATCAATTTTCCGAATTTCTCATAGAAATCTTTTATCGGTATTCTTACTAAAGCTTCTGGTTTTTCTGAGTAATTTTCGAAGTTCCTGGTTTTTATTAAGCTTACGAACTCTTCTTATATAGATTGATTTTGGATATTTAAAATTGATGGTCCATAGAAAAATAAGTCATTTTTGTAATCTATTGTTCAAGATGATTATTTTCTAAATGTTTTGATTCAAAAAATTAAATAAATTTGAGTTTGTAACATACCCTTGATATAGAGTGAAATGTTTTTTGAGGAGCTGATCTGAAAAGCCTGGTGCTCCGAGAAGATGGTCAAAGTTTTTTACTTAATAAACCGCCGTTTTTTTTTTTCACCTCCTTTTTTGCAAGATCCTTATGAATATTGATAGAAAGATTATTTTTCAGAAAAAGCAAAATGTTTTCAGATAATTTCAAATGGTTTAATTTTTGGTGGTTTTTGTATTCATCTTTTCCAGTCTATTTTTCTCCGAATATTTCTGATATAACTTTTGCTCTGTAATCAAATATCTCATCTAATCTCTTTTTTACGAACAATGAGTTCATGATTTGCCCTACAATACCAAGGGGAATTATGTAATGGACTTTATCTATAATTTTTATTTTCCCTTCGTCTACCTGTTCAAATAGGTGTAAGTGGTGCCAGAACTTGTATGGTCCAAACCTTTGTTCGTCTATGAAGTATTTATATTTTTCAACTGCTGTAATTTCTGTCACCCAGTGAACAGGTATACCGCCAATAGGTGTGACTTTGTATTCAATTATTAAACCAGTAAAGATTTCGTCTGGTAGATCTTCCGTCAATATTTTAAAATTCATATAAGGGGGTGTTATTTTGCTCAAATTACGAGGGTCGGAGAAGAACTTCCATATATCTTTGATGTTACCTTTTTCGATTTGTTCTCTATATAGTTTATAAACTTTCATTGTGATTTACCTCTTTTTTTGTCATAAAAATATTCTTTTAGGTACTATGATTAGTCCGTAATTTACCCCCTGGTGATTTTACTGTAATTTTGCGGTGCTCTAAATGGGCTTTTCTTATAGCTTCAAGATATGAATTTTTGATTTTTTGTAAATCTAAATCTTCTGTAAATGTAAATTTCGTGAATAAGAAGATAGACCAAGCCATATAAGGCTACTTCAAGAACTATCCAGAATATTAAGTTGTAGTTTTTTGAAGCTCCGAGAATCATTAAGGTGTCTCCTGAGATTGCGAAGATGATAAAAAAAGCATCGTTTTTTTAGAAGAAGCCTTTTTTGTGTTTTTGTAGTAGTCTTTACCTAATTTCCAAAGTATTCCGTGCATAAAATACTTATGGGTAAGATAAGCCACAAACTCCATCAAAAAAGCGAATAAAGTAGCAAGTATTTTCAAAGCAACATTTTAATTTCAAAATTCAAGATAAATTATAATTTATAATGATTTGTGTTCAAATGTCTGAAAAATTTGAAATAAGACCGCGGATTGTTTTGAGCAGGTGTTTGAATATAGCTTATGTGAGGTATAACGGCGGAATTATAGAGAATGATTTCACTAGAAGGCTAATGAAGTATGTTGATTATATTTCTGTTTGTCCGGAGGTAGATATTGGTATGTCTGTACCGAGACCTCCGGTAGTCTTATATAAAAAAGGTGATAGTATAAGGATGATTGAGCCTTCTAGTATGAGGGATTATACTGATGATATTTTGAGTTTTTCAGATAGATTTTTAGGTTTTGTGGGTGAGGTGGATGGCTTTGTGCTTAAATCAAAGTCTCCAAGCTGCGGAGTTAAAGATGCTAAGCTATATCAAGAAAATCTGATAGGATTGATAAATGCAAAAAGTAATGGTTTGTTTGCTCAGAAAGTTATTGAAAGGTTTTCATATTTGCCGGTGGAAAGCGAGGGGAGACTTAATGATTATTGGATAAGGAGAGATTTTCTCACAAAGATTTTTTCTTTTGCAAGGTTAAGGTATTTGAAATCTAATTGTAAAGATATAAATGATCTTATGAGATTTCATCAGCAACACAAGTATTTGTTGATGTTGTATGATCCTAATTCATTAAAGCGGATGGGGAACATGGTTGGGAATTGGAAAAAATATGGATTAGAAATAACACTTAAAGTGTATGTTGAGATGTTCTACAAAGCCTTTTCAAGAAGGTCTAATATAAAAAAGCATGTGAATGTAATTCAACACATTTTAGGTTATTTTTCTAAAAAGGTTAATCAATCAGAAAAAAAGCATTTGCATGTTATGCTTGAAAAATTCATGAATAATTCGTTGCAGATTGAGGTTTTGCTTGAATACATAAGAGGTTTCATTTATAGGTTTGATGATGAGTATCTTGCAACTCAATTTTATCTAAATCCTTTTCCAGAGGAGCTGATTTTATAAACCAAGCAAGAATATAGTGATATTTTGAGAACTTAAAATCTTCTCAAAAATAATATTTCAGAAAGTTTTTCAATATATGAAAAGCTTCTGGTAGAATTCGTGGAATTATTTTAATTTGAGATTTTCCAAATCTTTGATTCAAGGTTAATTCGTTCTAAAACAATGTTATCAGTGCTGTTTTAAAATATAAAATTCTTTCTCTATAAATTGTGTAATATGAGGGAAAGAGAAAGTTAAAAGTTTGATGTTTTAGATTTAACATTTATAACTAATAAACGAGGAAAAACACCGAAAGACAAGTTTAATGTATTGATAAAAGATGCTTTTTTTGATTGTCTTGTCGGATACTTTTTATGTAAGTGGATTTCATAGCATATATAAATCGCTGAAAGTACGGAAAAGATAAGAATCATTATAGGAATAGCTACATCGGAGAAAACTTATAAACTGCTGATGTCGGCAGGAGGTGAAGATATGCATTATTCTAATCTTTCTGGTTATGAGGTCAAACAGCTTGTAGGAGAGAAAATAATAGAGGAAACGGAAGATTCAGATGATAGTAGGATTGTGGAGGAAGAAGTTAGAAAATTTGTTGAATGGATAAGGTCAGGAAAGATTGAGGTAAGAATAAATATTATAGGAGGTAATAAAACATGAACTTGTTAGAACTATTGCAAATAGCTTCGTCAGAAGAAAAATCCGAAGAATTCTTGCGTCAAAAAGGCTTTCTTAAAACTTTTGATAGCCGTCCTTTTTGTAGTGTAAAAATCATAGGTGAACTTAGAAGAAAATTTCTCTCAAGTATAATTGCAGGAAGAAATGGAGCGTTAGAAAAGATAGCATACTCCAAGATTTAAAAATCCCTATAAAAAAGTAAAGTAAAAATAAAATAAATAAGTGATCCTTCAATCTTGTGGCTTCAAGACGTAAAGCAAGTGATTGATAAAGAGTCAAGAGTGAAAGACTTAAAGTACTTCCAACTTTTCACTTTTTCACACAATTGTTTTAGAATAAATCTCTATACAAAAGGAGATAATCAATGGAACCAGAATTCACAGGAAGAATAAAAGCTTTAAACGACAGACAGTTTAATCAATCAGGTAAATACATAATATACTGGATGTCTCACAGCCACAGGGCAAACTTTAATCACAGCCTTGAATATGCAATCAAACTATCAAACGACCACAAAAAACCATTATTAGTCTATTTTCCAATTACAGACAAATACAAATACTCAAACGCAAGATACTACAAATTTATGTTAGATGGAGTTTTAGAAGCCAAAAAGTCCATAGAAGAAAGAGGTATAAAATTTATCATAGAAAAATCAGATGATATCAAACAGAGAGTCATAGAAATATCAAAGAATGCCAGTGTCTTAATCACAGATAAAGCCTACTTAAAGTATTATAGAAAACTTTATAGTGATATAGCAAAGAGATTAGATATACCATTATACGAAGTAGAGTCTGATGTTTGTGTTCCTGTAGAGATTGTATCTCAAAAGCAAGAAGTTTACGCTTTCAATATAAGAAAAAAGATTTATGGTTTATTAGGATCATATCTTCTTGAATTAAAGCCAAGAGAGCCAAAGATTGAATCCATCAATCTTGATTTTGGAATAGAAGAGATAACTTTCAACAACTCCTTAGAGATTTTAAACATTCTCAACATAGACAAAAGCGTTAGCTTGTCACCTTTTATAGGTGGTTATAGCCAAGCAAAGAGATACTTAAAAGAATTTATTGAAAAGAAGCTTCATAAATATAAAGAGTATAGGTCTCATCCGGAGCTTGACTATCAATCAAACCTAAGCCCTTATCTTCATTTTGGACAAATCTCGCCCATAGAAGTGGTCCTTGAAATCTTGTCAAAGTATAAAAAAGATGAAAATGTTGATAGCTTTTTTAACGAACTGATAGTTTGGAGAGAGCTTGCAAGGAACTTTTGCTACTATAATCCAAACTATAACCATTATGAAGGCATTCCGGACTGGGCTAAAAAAACATTAGAAGAGCACAAAAGCGACAAAAGAGAGTATGTTTATACATTAGAAGAGTTTGAAAATGCAAAAACGCACGATGAATACTGGAACGCTGCACAATTAGAGCTTTTAAAAACCGGAAAGATGCATAACTACATGCGAATGTATTGGTGTAAAAAAATTATAGAATGGACACAAGACCCAAAACATGCCTTTGATATTGCATGCTATCTAAATGACAAATACGAGCTTGACGGAAGAGACCCAAACAGTTATGCCGGCATATCCTGGTGCTTTGGAACCCATGACAGACCATGGAAAGAAAGAAAAATCTTTGGAAAAGTTAGATATATGAGCGCATCAGGTTTAGAAGCAAAGTTTGATATTAAAAAATATGTAGAAAAAGTAAAGAGTTTATAAAAAATAATGTTTAATCCTAAAAAAATGGTGTATAAAATGAAACCATATTGTGTTTAACTATTAAGAAACTTTTAAGAGGTAATGCATGAGTATTTTAGAAAAAATACCAAAACCAGTAGCTTTAATCACCGTTATGGAAAATATAATGCCCCGCTACAACTTTATCATTTTAGAAGAACGACCCTTTACTCATAGCTTATACGAAGTTATCTAATAGAAAAATCTATCCTTTCATTGGAGTGTGTAAAAAAAGATAAGGTAATTGCTCAAAATAATCAACCTAAAACATTTGATAGCTATCCTTTCCGTCATGCAAAAAACATCGGTAAAAATGGAATAGAAGGATTTTGGAGTTATGCAAAGGAGAGGTTGCTTAAATTTCATGGAGTGAGTAGAGAAAATTTTGTTTATTATCTAAAAGAGCTTGAATTTAGATATAATCATAGAGATAATATTGAAGATAATTTGTATGTTTGTTTAAGTAGAATTAAATGAGCAATCACCATTAAAATTAATGTTTAGATTAGAAAAGGAGGAAATAATGATAAAGTTGCTAATCAATCTTATTGTGTTTTTTATATCTATGATAGGGTTTTTCAGAATATTAAGGTTTTATTCTCCCAAGGTTGCAAAATTAAAATTATTAGAAACGGAGAATGATTGTTGTTATTTATCTATTATTATACCGTGTAGGAACGAAGAAAAACGTCTACCAAATTTGCTTAATTCTTTAAAAAAACAAACTTATCAAAATTTCGAAATTATTATCGTAGATGATGACTCTACAGATAATACTATCTCTATTGCAAAAAGTTATAACGCAAAAGTAATCCAAAGAAAAGAGATATTTCCTGATTGGGAAGGAAAAAGTGCTTCTTGTTATGCTGGTGCTATGTACGCTCAAGGAGAGGTATTATTATTTTTAGATGCTGATGTGATTCTTCGCGAAACAGCATTGGAATATTTATTAAGACATTTTCAGTCCGATGGAGTAATTTCTTGTCAACCATATCACTATTTGGAACGATTCTACGAAAATCTTTCTCTTTATCCTAACTTAATTTTAATTCTTAGTTTAGGAGCAGGAAAAAAATCAGAACCATTTAGTACAGATAATGGCTTATACGGACCTTGTATAATGATATCGAAAGATTTATACATAAAAACTGGAGGTCATAAACTTGTAGGGAATAGCATAATTGAAGATGTGGATTTGGGTATAAAGCTTGCTCAAAAAGGGGTTAAAATTACGATTGTACCTCATAACAATTTGATCCGTTTTCGAATGTATCCAGAAGGTGTTATGACACTAATCGATGGTTGGACCAAAAATATGAGTTTAGGTGCTGCACGTTCTAAACCACAAGAATTAATTATAATCACGGCAATCATCTCTTTTTCAGTTGGAATTTTTAGTTCTCTGATAAGTTCTTTTAATCAAAAAGATTTTATATTTCTATCGATTTATTCTGTGATGTATATTTTTTATGGGATATTTCTTTTTATCGTTTCTCGTAAGTTTGGGCGATTTAGTCCTATAACCATCGTATTATACCCTTTTTTTGCTATGGCTTTTACACTCAT
>Ga0272445_1002431_pt1 | contig 12781 bp, 11 predicted proteins | sample YNPCB0031_FD_194404 | JGI IMG/M metagenome (GOLD analysis project Ga0272445, IMG submission 194404) | Hot spring sediment microbial communities from Yellowstone National Park, WY, United States - YNP-CB-003-1 | ecosystem: Environmental > Aquatic > Thermal springs > Hot (42-90C) > Sediment... | reverse complement strand
TGTGAGGGGTGCGAGCGCATAAACAGTTGTAGGGAGATGCTTATCGCGGAGGCACGTGAGAGGGAGATAGAGCTTACGGAGGAGGATATGAAGATGGCCCCAACATATTTGGCTATAAAGATCTTTTTCAAGATATTTGCATGTACTGAGGTAGGTTAATTGTCTAAAAATAGAATAATTGGAAAATTAAGTTTATGGCTTAAGGCTTGCCCCGTTCCTCCGCCGAGAAAGATAGGAGCAAAGATCGAGGATATTCTTCACGCTAGGAACCTTAAAGGCGCATTACTCTGCCTTTGGCTTCTCACAAATCTTCTAATAATGAAGGAGCTAGTAATAACGCCCTTTCTTATTGCTCAAGCAATCCCCCCATCGCTCAAGTTCACCATAGATAAAGTTGTAAGGGTGGAGTGCCCAATGGATAGGCCGTTTTACTTTGAGTCTAATGACTTATCTGCAAATTTCACATTATTTGGAAGGCCGGAAGGATACAAAGTGGAAGGACATGTTATCTTCATCTTCTCCTGTAATAGCGATGGCGCCGAGGGCTTCTATCGAATAAACATGACAGTATACTGTAACGGCAAAGAAGCCCATAGAATATTACGTGATGAGGAATTAACTTCAGCTGGGGGATCGCACGGAACAATAGAAATTTCTATTGAGGGAGAAGACGCTGGACTAACAGAGGGAGAGAATTCATTACTCATTTCAATTCGGTTGGCATCCATGCTACACCAATATGGAAGCGGACTCGCCGAGGTCGAAATAGGGCCAGCAAATCTTACCATAAAGAGTTTAGATATGGATAATGATGGAATACCTGACTCCATAGACAACTTGAAAGCAAACAACCAAGCAATATTCCTCACACTACTACTCACAACATCCTCTATATTAGCAGTAACCATGAAGAAACTCTCAACTAGAGGTATTGGTGCGGGGGGTGGGATTTGAACCCACGAACCCCTTCGGGACGGGATACCCCATCTATTGCCACGCATGATTTTGATCTTGAGTCTTACGCGCATACGGCTATTTAAACGCCGTGTGCTCCGCGCATTAAGTCCTTTCAATGTTTGACCTAGCTCTGCCACCCCCGCACGTATGCTGGCATAGGGCTGGTTTTCACGGTCACACTCAATAATCCAAATCTTTTATAAAAATCTTTTTAGCAATAAAATGGAGAGATGAATAATCATGTTGACTGTGCATAGGTGGGGTGTTTTCGAGACTGAGTTTAAAAGCGATATCAGCTATTCCGATCCATTTAAAGATGTTGATCTCACATGCCTCTTCAAGTCGCCGAGCGGCAGGGAGATCCCCATTAATGCCTTCTGGGATGGTTCGTTAACTTGGCGTGTCAGATTTATGCCCGATGAGGTTGGCGTATGGGCTTATAGGACGCTGTGCTCCAATGAGGAGAACGAGGGCTTACATGGTCAGACGGGCCTATTTGAATGCGTACCCTATGATGGCGAAAACCCATTATATATTCATGGACCATTAAAATTATCCGGAAACCGCAGGTTTCTCATCCACTCTGATGGAACACCATTCTTCTGGCTCGCTGACACAGCGTGGAATGGAATCATCAAATCGAAAGAGGATGAGTGGAGAGACTACTTAGCCCTCAGAAGGGAGCAGGGCTTCTCAGCGGTTCAATTCGTGATGACCCATTGGCGTGGCGGCACATGCGACCTTAAAAGGGAAAGGGCGTATATTGGGAGAAGAAAAATCATTAAGCTGAACGTTGAATTCTTTAAACGAATAGATCCAAAGTTCTCAATGATAAATAAGTTTGGAATCGTCGCAGCGCCTGTTCTTCTCTGGGCGATTAAATACCCCAAGTTTAACGTAAACCCCGGCTTCAACCTAATTGAGGAGGATGCTGTATTACTTGCGCGTTATTTAACGGCCAGATACGGCGCCTACATATTGGTTTGGATCCTCGCAGGGGACGGCGACTATAAGGGTGAGAGATGGAAGCGTATAGGTCGAGCTGTCTTCTCTGAGGGACATAGGCACCCTGTAACCATGCATCCGATGGGTAAGCATTGGCTGCTCCCGGAATTTCAAAGCGAGAGCTGGCTTGACATAATCGGCTACCAAAGCGGACATGGCGTTAACGAGGAGGATCTTAAATGGTTATGCTTCGGACCGCCAAGCTACGACTGGAAAACTGAACCCGCAAGGCCTGTGATAAACCTTGAACCAAACTATGAGGAGCACCTTGCCTATAAAATAAGGAAGCCGATAACTCCGCATATGGTTCGAAGAGCAGCCTACTGGAGCCTACTGATATCTCCAACCGCAGGCGTATCCTATGGAACAAATGGCATATGGTATTGGAGCAGAAGATATAGGGAGCCGGCCAACCATCCCGGCATAGGCTTGGCAAAGCCCTGGAGAAAATCCCTAAAACTTCCCGGAGCGGAAAACATGAGCGTTCTTAAAAGGATCTTCGAATCTATCCCATGGTGGAATCTCACCCCAAGCCCGGAAATCCTGCTGGAGCAGCCTGGAATCAGCGATGTAGAATCCTTCATAGCTGCGGCTAAAGATGACGATGGCAGCCTAGCCTTGATCTACACGCCTAAAAAGCAGCCCTTAAAGTTAAATCTTAAGTGGCTTAAGAAGCCCTTAAGGGCTTTATGGATTAACCCATCAACAGGGGAAAGGATTGAGAATGGCATCCTTAACTTTGAGGAAATAATTTTGCATCCTCCGGAGCCAGGCGACTGGCTTCTCCTGCTGGAAGCATATGTGGCTGACTGAAAGGGGGAACTCTTATTAACAACCTACAATTTTAAAATTTTTGATCATCAGTGAGGGATATTTGTGAGCGAGGATAAAATTGTTGAAATGATTGAGAAGGCCAGTCGAAGCGTCGTAAACATAAACACTTTAAGGGTTTTCCACGACTTCTTCTATCAGGCTGTCCCAGTTGAGGGGATAGGGTCAGGCTTCATATTTGATGAGATGGGATACATAATGACTAACTATCATGTTGTAGAGGGCGCTGAAAAAATAGCGGTGACGTTAACCGACGGCCGGGTTTTTGAGGGCAGAGCTGTTGGAATCCATAAAAGCCTAGATATAGCTATCCTTAAAATAAACGCTGACAATCTAACTGTTGCTAAACTTGGAGACTCTGACAAACTGAGGGTTGGACAGAGGGTGTTTGCAATAGGAAACCCCCTTGGTTTAGCGGGCGGACCCACAGTTACTGCGGGAGTTATAAGTGCCTTAAAAAGGACAATCCGCTCTGAAAGGGGAGTCTTCAAGGATCTTGTTCAAACCGATGCAGCTATAAATCCGGGAAATTCCGGAGGACCGCTAGTTAACATTGACGGTGAGGTTGTTGCAATAAATACGGCCATAATCCCATTCGCTCAGGGAATAGGTTTCGCCATACCGATAAATGCGGCTAAAGAGGCTGCAAGGGACATAATACTTTATGGTTTCCACGCTAGACCGTGGCTTGGAATATCGGGTGTAAGCATGAATAGGCAGATCGCTGAATACTATGATTTGCCCGTTGAGAGAGGCGTCCTTGTTGTTGGGGTTGCACCTAACAGTCCAGCTGAAAGAGCCGGCATCATCCGCGGCGACATCATACTTGAATTCAATAATGAACGTGTGGACGCCATTGAAGACCTGCAGAAGATTTTAGGAAAAATAAGGCATGGATGCGAATGCGAAGCCACAGTTTTAAGGGGATTAAGAAAATTCAAAGTAACCGTAATTTTGGAGAGGGAGCCATGATATAGGGAAAGGCTAATATTTAAATGTCCGCCTAAAATAATCTAGGTGAAAAAATGCCTATAGACCCAGACTTCCAAAAGAAAAGGAAAATAGTCGGCGACCATAAAGGGCACGCTGTCTGGGGACCAGTTGAGCCGCCGAACTTACTCGGCATACATGGAACAAACGTCGCTGTTGACTGGGATATATGCGAGGGATGCGGAACATGCTTAGATGTTTGTCCAGTAAGCGTATATGAGTGGGCTGAAGCACAGGGGCATCCGAAATCAGAGAAAAAATCTGATCCCGTCAGAGAGTCGGAGTGCATACAGTGCTTGGCATGCGAAACGCAATGTCCAACCCAAGCGATAAAAATCACATATCCATGAAACATAATCCTTTTTATAAATCCCTTTTAAACATAATCTTTTTTATAAATCTTAAGAATATAACGGGCTTCGGGGGACAAAAGGAATTTTCCACCCTTAGGGAAAGGTTACGTCTAAATAGCCGCCAATCTTGCAGCAGCCAGCGATCCTAATAGAAAAATTAGATTGGGGGCATAAGGCAACCCCCTAATGCCCATAGAAGATTGCCTTTAAAGAGGCTGCCGGGAGAAGACCGGATTGCCAATGGACCGCCAGTGACGATTTTCATCAAAGCCTCTTGGACATACGCCTAGCGCTGAAGTTCCAGGAATCTTCCTTAGGATTTTATTAATCCTGTTCAAGCAATCAATTCTTTAACCTTTCTTATTATGCCAGCTGCGTCTATTTCCTGCTCCGCCATAAGCTCCTCCGGCTTTCCAGAATGAGGCATCCTTCTAATAGCCAATATATGCGGTTTTAAACCTAGAGATGCCACCGCTTCCCCTATTCCGCCTTCAGGATAATGATCCTCAACGGTTATTATATGCTTCGTCTCCTCAAACGCCCTAATTAAGGTTTCAGCGTCAAGGGGCTTTACGGAGTAACAGTCTATCACCCTTATCTTGATTCCCTCAGCTCTAAGCTTCTCGTAGGCTTTCAGCGCTTCATGCACGGTTATACCGCCTGCGACAACCGTTACCTCATCATTCTTGCTATATCTGAGAACCTTTGAGCCGCCGATATGAAACTCTTCGTCATTATTATATATTACCGGCGTCCTAGGCCTAGTTGTCCTAATATATGATATGCCCTCATAATTTGCCATTGCGCAGGTGAGCTTCTCGGAGCTTACGGCATCACATGGATAAAGAACAACGCTGCCAAATAAGGCTCGGAAAAGCGCCAGATCCTCCAAACCCATCTGGGAGGGACCATCCTCACCTATGGAGACCCCGGCATGTGAACCAGCTATTTTCAAGTTTGCCCTCGAATATGACGCCATCCTTATTTGGTCATAGGCTCTTGAAAGGAAGCATGCGAAGGATGAGAGAAATACGTCGAAACCGTGGGTTTGAAGGCCAACTGCTGCGCCAACCATATTCTGTTCGGCAATATAGCACTGTAGGCTCCTTTCCGGGAACCTATTAAAGAAGTAGATTGTAAATGTTGAATTTTTAACATCTCCATCTAAAACAACCATCCGCTCATTTTGTTCGCCGAGCTTTACAAGCGCGCGGCCGAAGGCTTCCCTAGTTGCAACCATTTCGCCAATTTTATAATTGGTTGTGATGGAGTATTTCCCCCGGCTTCCAACCGGAATTTTAGCCTCTATAAAGTTTGATGGTTGAAAACTAACGTTTTCAGATATGTTCCGAAGTATTTCCCCCTCAGCCCTCTTCAACTCCTCCTCGCTTAGGGCAGTCCCATGCCTTCCTTCAACATTTTCCAGGAAGCTAACTCCCTTACCCTTAACAGTCTTAGCGATTATGAAGAATGGCTTATTGGATTTCTTAGCCTCCTCAAATGCTCTAATTAAATCGTTTACGTTATGCCCATCGCATACGGTCACATTCCATCCGAAGGCTTTCACTCTCTCAGCGTAAGCTTGCCAATCCCATTGAAACATCGTCGGTTCGCTCTGCCCAAGCCTATTCATGTCTAATATCGCTACAAGATTTGACAGGTTGAGCTTACCAGCAAGGTTTAGGGCTTCCCAAACAGAACCCTCCGCTACCTCACCATCGCCGAGGAGGACGAAGACCCGCCTATTTATGCCCAAAAGCCTCTTAGCGTAAGCCATGCCTAAACCTATAGATAGACCTTGACCGAGAGAGCCGGTTGCAACCCTTATACCCTTAACCCTAGGAACAGGATGCCCCTCAAGTTCAGATGAAAACTCCCTAAGAGTCATAATTTTCTCCCTAGGAATAACGCCGATCTCAGCTAGAGCAGCATAGAGGATTGGGGCGGCATGGCCCTTTGAGAGAACAAACTCATCGTTGTCAAGGTAATCCATGCGGTTCGGATCTATGTTCATAACGCTGAAAAATAGCGTTGCCACAATCTCAGCGCTTGAGAGACAGCTTGTCGGATGACCGGATCTAGCCTTAGTTGTGGATCTAACGCTATGCAGCCTCAGAATGTTCGCCTTAATCCTAATGTACTCTTCAACGTTAATATTTGTCATTTTAACATCACTTCAGCTCCATTTTAAAAGAAATATTTATGATCAGTAAATAAGCGTTGCCGAGAATCCGACGCTCCCTTAAATGGAAAGGGGCTGCATAAAAGTTGATGGAAGCCAATCAAGAAGCGTAAAAATTTTCGCCGCTGGAAAGACTCGAAGATGTCTTCATGAGCATACGGATAGAATAGTTAAGAAATGAATTTTCCATCGCTAAGTTTTAAATATTTATTGTAACAAACATAGTCAAGTGGATGCGGAGGTAACTGAAATGAAATGTCCAGAATGCGGTCAGGAAGCAAAGCTTGTAAAAGAGTGGGATTTAGGCCCTAGAGTCCACGTTAAACTATATGAGCACTGCGGCAAAAAATTCCGAGAATACGTAAAAAAGACATAAACATGCTGATTCCGCGTTTCCCAGCGCATGCCATTGAACAATACTAAATCCTTATTATTTTTTGATTTTTCAGCGCGATCAGTATTGCCATAAGCCTTTTTTGTTAGCTTCGATTAAATATTTAAATTAAGCCGCCTAGCTTAAGCGTGGGTTCCCCTTGAATTCCGGAAAATCATTGCGCAGAATCCCAATACTGAAGATTTTAGATGAATCATTCTCGTTATATCTGGCTAAAATAGAAATCTTCTTCCCGATCTTTCTGCTTCTGAATATTCTCAGCATGATCCTGATTCACATTGTGGTAAACTTAATCCTCCCTCCCTTCAACCCTCCAAATGTGGGCGCGAATGAACTTTTCATTTGGCTAATCAATTACGGATTCTCAGCAGCAATATTTTTCTCCATCCTATTTTTAGCAATATGGGCTATTACAAACCTAGGCAGCGCCCTCATCATTGGGCATGTGTCAAAAATTCTTGAGGGGGAGACGGATTCGAGCGGGAGGTTTTTACCGGCAACTCATCTTCTTGGAAGGGTTTTAGCGCTAAGCCTTATAACAGGAGCATTAATGACGCTAGGCTTCATCCTGCTATTCTTTCCAGGAATATTGATGGCGATAATCTTCAGTTTATCAACCCCAATAATGGTCATAGAACGCTTAAACATTATGGGCAGTTTACGCAGGAGCAAGGAGTTAACTGATAATGCGTGGTGGAAAATTTTTCTACTCTTACTTTCAATCTTCATCATGCTAATAATGGCGATTCTATTCGCAGAGTTTCTCAGCACCTCCTTCTACACGCAGAAATGGCTGAGGGAAATCTTCAGAGCCATCGTGGTTTCGCTTGTTGAGCCGATTTATCCGATAAGTCTAACTCAACTCTACTATCACTTAAAGAAGCATAAAGCTAAGCCCGCTATAATCGAGTATCCATCCGCGGAGGCTGAGGAGATCCCGTCACATATATCTGAGATAAAGTTCTGCTACTACTGTGGGCAAGTTCTCCCATATGATGCCGTCTACTGCCCAAACTGTGGAAGAAAAATTGAGTCCAGAATTTAATCTTTAACATTCGGGCGGGGAAGCCCATAGGCTTCAGCCATGGATAGTTCGCCTTCAGCATCTTGGAGAAGCGAGAGAGGGTGGGGATGGATCATCTCCAAATTTTTTTAGCAAATTTTTAACTTTTGGAGTGCTTCTGCCTCCACCCCCACCCTCAGCATAATTTTTTGAGGATGATCATTAATAAAATTATCTGATATGCAACGATATATTCCGCTAATCTAAACTTTTAAATTTGGCTAGGAAATCATTTAATTTTCGCTGTCTAATTCTGCATGTAACTATCATCAATGTTTGTTTGATCATGAAGGATTAGTAAAAAAGTTTGAAGATAAGGTTAAATGATGCGCATCCAATATTTTTATCTAAGCGTTGGGAGGCTGAATCATTGGATTACTCATTAGTTACAGAAGCATATGAGAAGATTGAGGGCACAACTAAAAGGCTTGAGATGACGGATTACCTAGTTGACTTTTTCAAGAAAACTCCGAAAGACGTTATTGATAAGGTCGTCTATTTAACTCAAGGGAAACTCTACCCGGATTTTGTAGGTATAGAGCTCGGCATGGCAGAGAAGCTCGCAATAAGGGCTGTTGCTAAGGCTACAGGGCGAAGCGAGAAGGAAATCGAGGAGGACCTTGCAAAAACCGGCGATATAGGTGAAACAGCTCAAAAATTTCTTGAGAAGAAACGTCAAATATCATTTTTCCGAGTGCCGCTCACCGTCGAGAGGGTTTATCAGACGCTTGACAAAATAGCTAGGGCTACTGGCGAGGGCTCTATGGATTTAAAAGTGAACCTGCTGGCGGGAATTTTAGCGGATGCAACGCCTAAAGATGCAAAATACATAATTAGAACAGTTACCGGAAAACTCCGGCTTGGAATAGCCGACATGACTGTTTTAGACGCTTTGGCTATAGCTTATGGCGGAGGAAAGGAGGCGAGAGACATTATAGAAAGAGCATACAATATATCTTCAGATCTTGGGAAGGTTGCGAAAAGCCTTGCAGAAGGTGGCATTGAGGCGCTTAAGAACTTTAAAATCACTCTTGGCAATCCGATTAGACCTATGCTGGCTGAAAGGCTCAGCTCGCCAGCGGAGATACTGGAGAAGCTTGGCGGTAAATGTATTGCTGAGTATAAATATGACGGTGAAAGGATACAAGCCCATAAGGATGGGGATAAAGTAGTATTATTCTCAAGGAGACTTGAGGACGTAACGGAGCAGTATCCGGACGCTGTTGAGCTGATTAAGACGCATGTTAAACCGAAGGAGGCAATTGTTGAGGCGGAATGCGTCGCTGTAAACTTAGACTCAGGCGAGATGATGCCTTTCCAAGAGCTCATGCATAGGAGACGCAAATATGATATCGAGAAGGCTATAAGTGAGTATCCAATTTCGCTTTTCATGTTCGACGCCCTTTATGTCGATGGAAAAGATTTAACTTTGGAGCCCTATCCGGTTAGGCATAAAATCCTTGAGGAAGCAATTCAGCAGAGCGACAGGGTTCAATTAGCCAAATATTTAATAGTTGATAACGTTGAGGATCTGGAGAAATTTTTTGAAGAAGCCGTGGAAGCCGGATGTGAGGGGCTGGTCTGTAAATCGCTTAATAGCGATGCCATATATCAAGCTGGCGCAAGGGGCTGGCTATGGATAAAATATAAGCGGGACTATAAGAGCGAGATGATAGACACCGTCGATCTGGTTGTGGTTGGAGCCTTCTATGGTAGAGGGAGAAGAGCCGGCACCTATGGCGCGTTGCTGCTGGCAGTCTACAACCATGAAAACGATACTTTCGAAACAATATGTAAGTGCGGATCAGGCTTCACCGATGAAGACCTTAAAAACCTGCCGAAGATGCTTGAACCATACAGAATCGACCATAAACATCCAAGAGTTAACTCAAACCTTGAGGCAGACGTATGGTTTCTACCTAAAATAGTTATAGAGGTCATTGGAGCCGAAATAACCCTAAGCCCAATACATACATGCGCGAGAGACATGATAAGGAAGGGAAGCGGCTTAGCGATAAGGTTCCCAAGATTCACGGGTAAATATCGTACAGACAAGTCCGCTGAAGATGCAACCACAATTGACGAAATAATAGAAATGTACAAGAAACAGCTAAAGAAAATAGAAGTGGAATGATGGAAAATTAATTTTGCCAAGCCAGGTCTAAGCCTTAGGTGTCGCCCGGCCCGTTTAAGCAAAGTCTTTATCGCACGCTAATCTTTAGCCGTTTCGATTAGCGTGCTCTTTGCTTAAACGCAACACCTAAAGCGTACTTCCTGACTTGGCAAAATTAAAATGTTTTTCTTTTTATATAAGACTTTTGCACAAATTTTTAAGTTTAAAAACTTAATATTTTTTGAGTGATGGGTGTTGGAGCGCTCCATTGAGAGATTTGAGGACGATTTAAATCTTACTGTAAATAGGCTTTGTAGCGGTGAAAGCGAGAAGGTGCGTCAGCACATTATGAGATTAAGGGATAAACTTATGCTTCTTTATAAGAAAAACATGGTTAAAATTAATCATTCTATAATGGAGATTATTTGCGCTAAATATCTCATTATAAATGGTTATTATGTTGATTTAGAATATGCTTTGGACAGCATATCATGCGACATATATGCCCTAAAGGGGTTAGGAAGCTTGATAGTTGAGGTTGAAACCGGTTATGTTCCGCCTGAGCATGCCGTTGACCCTATAACTTACTGTAAAGCCAGAATAGTTAGCAAGATAACTAGGTATAGCGGCTATGCTGAAAAATTTGCCCTGGCAACCCCGCCATACTACACCTTATGGTTTCCTCCAACCCTAGTTAAGCCCCCGCGCTACAGGACAATTGGCGAGATTAAAGAGATTAAGTCGCTCTGCGACCTCTACTATAGTAATCCGCCTGTTAGCTTAGAAGAGATAAGGAACGCCCGTATACACGCAATATATATTCTCGACGTTGATAAGGGCATCGTCAAAGAGACCGATCCTAACACTTATTTAGAGAGATCCCAACAATTTTGTGAATGGTGATGCTTTGAGAAAAACCACGCTACTAATAATTTCCTGTATTCTTGTAACATTGTTATGCTGGACTAAGAATTCAGCAGCGGATTACCTGTCTTTCAGCGTTGAAAACCTTAGAAGGGGATATTTATGGGTCATCATAACAGCCTTATTTGTACACGCTGACCCGCTCCATTTAATTGGAAATATGCTCTTCCTATATGTTTTTGGGCGAACATTGGAGGAGGAGATTGGATCAGCTAAAACCATGCTGGCTTTCTTTTTAGGCGGCGCCTTATCCTTCATTTTAAGCGCATTTCTCTACGAGCCTGACGTAAGCATGATCGGGGCTTCAGCTGCGATTTTCACCCTTACATCAATAGCTATGATTATTAAACCACTTAAGTTTTCCTGGCTCTTTCTCATGCCGTTGGGCCTGGTGGCCCTGATCTACTTCATTTACAATGTTCTTGCGGTTATATATCCAGGCTTCGGCGGGACAGGTGTAGGTTACATGGGGCACATGATTGGTTTCCTGATAGGTGTACCCCTCGGCGTGATGTGGAGTCGCGGAAGATGGAAAAGGAATATTTTAATCTCAATAATTATGCTCCTCATATATGCGATTCTGGTAAATTACGCCAGCATAATTCTTAGGCTAGAAGTTTGACATAAACCCGAGCGCTGGAAAATATTTCCATTTTTCCAAAAATGTTAAGAACAGATGGGAACTCTACTTAATAAATAATGTAGCAGCAACTTAACATTTTCTAAATAGATGTAGCAGTCCGATGGTGGAGGGGTCACGATGAGGATTTACTTCGGAGTGTGCGGTATTGGACTAGGACATGCTGGACGCTGCGTGCCAATAGCGAATAGGCTTAGGGAAAAAGGCGCTGAAATTTTATTTTCAACCTATAGGGACGCTGTGGAATATATTAAGGGGGAGGGCTACCCAGTTGTTGAACCGCCATCGATGGGCGTTATGGTTAAGCCAGATGGAACAATAGATTTTAGGCAAACGGTTGTTAATCCCGGACCGTTCCTCGCAGCATACACGTTCACGAGGCAGGTTGAAACTGAAATCAGGTTTATGAGGACATTTAAACCCGATGTTGTCGTATCAGACTCTCGTGTTTCACCATTATTGGCTGCAAGGATGCTGGGCATTCCGAATATATGCATTGTTAATCAATTTCAGATAATAATACCTAGGAGAAAAAGGCTTCTCAGGCTTGCGAAGATTGTTGATACAGGCGAACTGGCAATCATTGGGGGAATATGGGTTAGCTGCACCGTTCCGCTTTTAATCCCTGATTTTCCACCGCCATACACCATATCGACTGGAAACCTTAAGATGCCGAAGAGATATTTTAAACATGTAAGATTCGTCGGACCAATATTGCCAACATATCCGGAGGACCTCCCAAGCAGCGATGAGATCCGCGAATATCTTGGTTTCGAGAAGGATAAGCCGCTAATATTTGTTCCAATAAGTGGCCCTATTAAAGAACGTGTTTACATAATTGAGGTTTTAAAGGGGATTTTCAGAACTTTTCCATCTAATTACCAGATTGTCATGTCAACAGGCAGCCCTAGCAACCCAGTTGAGGTTGTCAAGTATGGGCATTTCACAGTTTACAATTGGATTCCAAACAGGTTTGAATATTTAAAGGCATGCGACCTTGTAATATCTAGGGCTGGGCATGGAACGCTGATGCAGAGCATAAATTATGGAAAGCCCATGATACTGATACCGACGCCAAGCCACACTGAGCAGATGAATAATGCTAGGAGAACGCAGGAGATGGGCATAGCGGAGGTTATAGAGCAAAGCGATGTAAATGCGGAAACCCTCCTAAAAACAGTTAATAAAATTTTATCTGATGACTCCTACAGAAGAAATATTGAGAAAATTCGAGAGAGCACCATGGAGATGAACGGTTTAAAAACCATTGTTGATATAATAGTGAACGTTGCCGAGGGAAGAATCACTTAGAATTTTGATTATTACGCT
>Ga0272445_1002430_pt1 | contig 12781 bp, 10 predicted proteins | sample YNPCB0031_FD_194404 | JGI IMG/M metagenome (GOLD analysis project Ga0272445, IMG submission 194404) | Hot spring sediment microbial communities from Yellowstone National Park, WY, United States - YNP-CB-003-1 | ecosystem: Environmental > Aquatic > Thermal springs > Hot (42-90C) > Sediment... | reverse complement strand
TGGCGAAGAGCCAGCCCGAACTCTCAGAGCTCGCGGGCGCCTGGAGCGACGCGCCGGAGGAGGCTGAGGAGATTTTGAGGAGCATCAGGGAAGCGTGGGCGTCGTGGAGGGTTCAGCGGTGATCGCCGTTCTTAACTCGGACGCCCTCATCGACCACTTCGAGGTTGAAGGGGTGCCGTGGAGAACGGGACATCCCTAGCCACCGGGAACGCGAAGCACTTCAAGAGGATCAGAGGCTTGACTGTGATCGAGTACAGGAGGGGGCGCGCCGCCGAGCGCTAAGCTCCAGCTTAAGTGTTAGGGATCCCCCCTGTGATCTCCCCTAAGAGCTATGCTCTCGCTGAGTGCACGGAAGCGTGCGAGATGAGAAGCTTTTTCGCAGTCCCTCGTAGCGTCCACGAGCACCTCGAGAAGCCTCGGGTGCACGCGGTTCTCCGGCTTCTCCAACGCGAGCGCGTGCTACTTAAGGTCTTTAGGAGCCTTTCGCTCTTCCTTTCGCCCTTCTTCGTCAGCTTCGCCATGCTCTTTCGGCTCTTCGAAGAGGGCGAGCGCGAGAGCAAGATCCTCGAGGAAAGCTCGATCCCGCAGGATCTGCTCCTTCACCCTCTCGCTCAGGATCTTCAACTCCCCGCTCACGCTTCCCCCCGAGACCCCTTTCTACCATCTCTTGATCACTTCTTCTTAAACCCAACGACCAGAATTTCATCTCTTGATGGTTGCAGAAGTGGTTGAGAAGGAGACGGCTGACCTGTTGCTTTCTATCTTTTTGATTGCTTCTTTCTCAAATCTTTTCTTCAGTTCAGTAATCCTCCACAAATCTCAAAGCTTTCTACTATCTCTTGATTGCTTCAGCCGGGCCGGTCGCGCGCTAAGCGCGCTTGCGACACAGGGGCTGGCTTCAGGCTGGCTCGCGTGGGAGAGCTTTCAGCACGAGCTCGCCCAGCTTCGTGAGCCTGTAGCTCCTAGGCCTCCCGCTCCCAGCCTCCGCCAAGCCGCTCTCGACGAGCTCCTGCAGGTGCCTCCTTACAGTCGTCTCGTCCCTGCCCAGCTCCTCCGCCAGCTCCCGCGCTGACTGGGCACCTCGCGATAACGCCGCAAGCACTTCCACCTTCTCTCTGCCCAGCGACGCGAGGGTTCGCGGGAGCTCGAGCACCGCCCGAGGGACCTCGACGAGCGCGCTCGAGTCCTCCGTCTCCAGCTCCACCTCCACCGGCAGCCGGGCCGAGAGCAGGAGCGCCGCCGCGAAGGCTGCGAGGCAGAGCGCGCGCATCCCCCCGCTCAGGTTGAAGACCACCCTCTCCCCCTCGCGGGCGCGGGCCGCGACCAGCCCGTAGAGGCAGTGCGCCATCTCGACGAAGCCTGAGACGCGCACTTCCTCCACCTCGACGGATACCTCGCTGCCGTAGTAGCGCTTCGCGAACTCGGAGAGGAACGAGGCGGCCCGCTCCGATTGCGGAGCTCTCGGGCCCGTGACCAGCAGGAGCCGATCCCCCTTGTCCAGCCCGTGCCTCGTGATCATGCGGACAGCGAACTTCTCCTCGAAGCCCAAGGTGATGACGAAGAGCGTCATCCCCTGCTCCCGAGCTCGCGCTTCAGCTTCTCGAGGGACTCGAAGAAGCGCTCGAGCTCTGCGGAGAAGCGGGACCGCCTCCCCAAACCCCCGCTCGCGGAGGCGACGTGGTAGTCGGCCACTATCAGAACGCCCGTGAGCAGCTTAGCCCTAAGCTGTATCCGTGTATCCCCGCGCGCGTCGTGGCAGCACTTCTGCCATACCTGCATTGCCGTCCTCAGCAGCTCTTCGCGGTTTCGAGGCCAGCTCTCTATCGAGACCTGGCGCCCCAAAGCGCTGGATACGATCGAGGAGAGCGCGCTCAGGTTGGCCTTCCCCTTGAACCACTTGCTTCTATCCAGCTCGTATAGGCGCTCGTCCAGGGTCGCCATGGCCTGGTGGTGCCTCAGTATTGCTAGGAGGGTCGCGGCTGCGTCCTCCTTAGGCAAACCGAGCCTCTCTAAGACCCCGTGGGCAACCGCGAACGACACGACCTCGTGGCCCGGCGCGCCTAGGCCCCTAGCGTACCTCTCCTGCGCGCCCGCGTCGCCCTTGCCCAAGTCGTGCAGCGCGCCGGCGATGCGCGCCTGCTCGCCGAGCCCCAAGCGGAGGTCGTCAGCCAAGCGCTCCGCCAGCTCGGCAACCCTCAGCAGGTGGTCCGAGAGCGGTTCGCCGGATCTAGCCAGTAGGCGGCTCACGCTAGCCCCACCTCTGGATCGTAAGCGCTGTCCCTCACGAGGAAGCCGAGGAAATCCGCCTCAACCCCTTTGCTTAGGTCGTAGAGGGTGGATAGCGGTTTCTCCAGCAGGCGCCGCAGCTCAAAGCAGCGCTTACTCCCATCCTCGAAGACCGCGACAACCTTCCCGTCCTCTACCTTCAGCACGCTGTCCCTTCTCCTACTTAGGAAGTCGAGCGAAACAGGAATCACGTCGCGAACCCCGCCGTCGCACACGGCGAGAGAGATTAGGGCGCTGTCCCTCAGCAGGGACCCCTTCATGCCCTCGTCGAGCTCCTCCAGCAGATCCCTCACGCGTTCGCCAGCGACCGTTCTTATCTCCAGCATATTTTTTAGCTTGTTCTCGACGTCCTTGCTCAGCGCGGGCTCGACTTCGTGCTGCGCGAGGAGGTCGACGAAGGAAGGCTCCTCCTCGGCGAACCTCCAGTCGAAGAAGTACTCGCCGACTTCCAAGGCTTTCGCTGCCGCGTCCACGGCGTCTGCCGGGTAAACGGCCTTCGCGGACTCCACGCTCTTCTCGTTCATGCTCACGACCACTTGAACTCTGGGATCCCCCTCCTGCTCCAGCCTGCGCTCGAGGTCTCTGATCGCCCTCCCGGCCCTCTGCACCAGGCTGCCCGGCGGCGCCACTTCTGTGACCACGGTGTCGAAGTCGAGGTCCACCCCCGCCTCGAGGCACTGGGTGGAGACGAGCACGAGCTTCTTACCGCCCTCGAGGAGCTCCTCCACCTCGTCGAGAACGGACCTCCTGTGCTTCTCGCCCATCCTGCCGTGCAGCAGGCGGACCTCGGCATCCACCCTGCCCTTCAACGCGCGGTAAACGTCCACGGCTCTCGGCACCGTGTTGCAGAAAACAAGCACCGTGCGCGAGTGGTCGAGCGCCTTTTCAGCCTCGACCTCCACGGGCTCTTTCGAGACCCGCGTCCGAGCCACAGCCCTGTACCTCTCGTAGAGCGAGGAGTAGCTCTCGTCGAGGCCGTGCGGCTCGACGCAGGGGGCCGCCTTCTCGAAGTACTCGAGCCCCCTGTGGCCCAAGCACACATGGAGGTGCACCTTGATCCCTCTGCGCTCCAGCTCGCAGCTGAGCCAGGATACCGCAGCACGCTGCAGGGTGGCCGTCATCGCGACCGCGGGCCTGCCGAGGAACCGCTTCAGCAGATCGATCGTCGTCACGAGCGCGGTGAAAGCCTTGCTCTCCTCCTCCCGGAGGGGCTCCTGCTGCCCGCCGCCCCCCTCCTGGCTTCCGAGCGCGTCGGTCGCGAGAGCTAGGTGAACCTCGTCGAAGATCACGCCGCCGCCGGCTGCAGCGAGCAGCCCGACGTCCCTGTGGGCGTGGGCGCGCGTTAGCTCGGCCACCGGCGCCACGTAGAAGGAGAGCAGGAAGCTGTCGTACGTAACCGCCACGTAGGGCGAGAGCATGTAGGGGGACTTCTTCACCTTTTCCTCCCTCCCCTCTAGCTTGACCTTAACCTCCTCCAGCATCGCCTGGTACGAGACCAGGTCCAGCGGGAGACCGCGCTTCACAGCCTTGGAGGCGACGTCCGAGACCAGCGCCCTCAGCGGGAGGACGTGGACCACCCTACCCCACTCGCGCAGCACCTCCCTCCAGGAGTGGTGCACCGCGCTGGTCTTCCCGTAGCCGGTCGGAGCGATCAGCACGGGCAGCGCGGGCGACTTAGCGTCGCGCAGCGCCTCGAGGACGCCCTTCCTCACGGCTCGAACACCTTCTCGAGCGCTCGCGGGTCACGCAAGGGCCCGCGCTCGCTAACCGAAAACTCCGCGCTCATCCCGCACCAGCCACGCTGCGCACCAGATTGGACAACCTATTCAGCATTTCTCTAGCTTCCTCGCGCGCCTCCTCCAGGCTTATTTGCTCCTCTTCTGCCAGCCTACCTGCTACAATGCCCACGAAGCGGGCCCTCCACTCTTCCACCTCGAGGAACCTGTGGAGCTCGTAGAGGAGATCAGCGGGGGCGGCGTAGCCGGGCTCCACCAGGCTTCGAAGCAGGAGCTTGTAGAGCGTGGTGAACCTCTCTAAGCGCAGCTCCCTCGAGACCGCCTCGAAGCGCTTCACCAGGCGCTGGAGCACCCTGCCTAACTTCGCGCAACCTCTCGCCACAGCCCGCGCGTCTTCCCCGAACCTCTGCCTCAGCGCCTGGTAGAGGAGGGCCACCTCGCCCGTCTGCAGGATCTCGCTGAACACCTCCTGGAAGCGCTGCCCAGCGAGCCTCAAACCCCAAACCCTCAGGGCGCCGGGGACACCTGCGCACGCGAGGGGGTTGGAGACGGTGCTCGCCGCGTGCGCCAGCAGCGTGAGCCTCGCGAGCTCGACGTCCTCGACGTAGTAGCCGGCCTTGCTCACGAACTGCTCGGCGGATCCCAGCAGCTCGCCGAGGGCCTTGAGGTCCTGGTACTTGTACCTGTGCCTCGGCGCCGGCTCGAAGAACACGAACACGAGCCTTCTCTCTTCGTCGGCGACCTCGAGGTGGGCGGCGGCGGTCATCGGGAGGGTGAGCGAAAGCAGCCACCAGCCGGCGTCGGCCCTCACGTCGAGCAGCGCCCTCGTGGCGGACCCTCCCTTCAGGTCGCGGAGGCCGAAGAACCTGCCCATCTCGTACATGCTCGCGCTCCTGGGGAGCGAGGGGAGGCGCATGCTACCCCTACCCTCCTGAACCTTCACCCTCTCAGCTGACACATCCAGCCTCCACTCCGAGGAGAGGAGGGCGAGGAGCTTACTCCGGTACCTGCGCGCGAAAGCCTGACCGAGCGCGCTCAACCTCTCGTAGAGCTTGCCCTCGAGCGGGGCGCCTAGCTCCTTCGCCACCTTCTCCAGCTGCGCGGTATCGCCTGCGGGGCCGATTGTCACGGGCGCGACCCTAAACTCCGAGTAGTTGCGCGCGCCCTTCTGCAGCACGTCCGCGAGGGACGCCTCGAAGGCTGCCGGGTCCTCCAGCTCGAGGAGCGCTTCGAGCAGCCAGCCGCTGGGGCGGAACTCCGCCCCGACTCTGCTGGCGCACCCGTAAGCTGCCTTCAGGAGGGCCGTCGCGAGCGAGCCCGCAAGCACCGGCAGGTTCGGGCACCTAGCGACCGCTTCAGGCACCCTCCACCACCCGCTTCGGGACGACCAAGGCTTCGCCGTCAGGGTCGAGCGCCGCCACCGCCCCCTCCGCCAGCTTGACTCTCACGCGCCCGAGCGGGACCACGAACTCCCTCCAGTTCGCCCCCAGGTCCTTCACCCTAGCGATGTCGTAGTGGGAGAAGTCGGGGAGGCTGAGCAGCTCCCGAACCGCCCTACCTTCCCCCGCGCCCTCGGAACCGGGCAGGACCTCCCCCAAGTCCGAGGGGAAGTAGTAGCGGGTCTCCACCTCAGTAGCGCCCGCAGTCTTAACTTCCGCGAGCTTGACCTTGTCGACGGAAACTAGCGACTCCTTGCTCCCCACGCTCAGGATGCAGCGCGCGTAGTCCGCCACGCTCTCGTCGGTGGCGAGGAAGAGGGCCGCCACCCTCATCGACGGCGCGTAGACCTTCCCGTGCGGCTGAACCCCGAACAGGAGGGGGGAGCCCGGATAGATATTGTCCGCGCGCTGGTAGGGGGCGATGAGCGCCCGCGCGAGGTCGCGCGTCTCCACAGGCCCCAGCAGCGGGCCGGCGAACCTTTCGTCGACGAGCGCGAGCGCCGCCCAGCGGACGGTGCCAAGTAGGAGGCTCGCCGAGCTCCGCATCGCGGATCCATCCTGGACGACCTCCGGCCAACCGCGGAGGTAGGAGGCGGCCCTCGCCAGCGCGCCTAAAAGCGCGGTCGGCGGCGGGACGAGCAGGGCTGGCTGCGCGGCGGAGAATATGGGACGCTTCACGGAGTAGCCCCAGTGGAACTCCAGCAGAGCCTTCACGGCGTAGAGAGGCATAGCGTCCCCGTCTTCGCTAGAGCTTGCCGAGCAGGATCTCCTTCACCTTCTCGAACAGCTCGAGGATCGTGCCGGCGCGCTCGACGCCCCCCGGGAGACCCTCGCCCACTCCGACCAGCGCGACGCTCTTCCCGAAAACCTTCTCGTAGTCGGCGGCCCTCCGCGCGGTCGCCTCCGCGAAGCCCCTCAGCGCCGGCGGGGACACTGTGAAGGGCGGGTACTCCGAGACCGCTGCGAGCACCGCCTCGTAGTCGACCACAGGCGTGAAGCGGGAGAGCTTTGCGCCGAAGATCCTGCCGTCGAGCATGAGCGCTAGCGCGTCCACCGCCAGCTCAACCCTCCTCTTCAGCTCCTCGCTATCCACCACCTGCTCGACCCTCAGCATGCTCGTCCTGCCGATGCCACCCGCGTCCAGGTTGAAGGTAAGCGCGTAAACGGCGGAGCCCGTCTCGACGTAATAGATCGCCTGCCCCGCCACCTCCTGCTGCCCCTCCCGCGCCGCCCGCGTGGGGCTGTGGCGCACGTGGAACTGCGGCTCCACCGCCACCGAGCCCGCTTCGAGGCTCTCCACGGCCGGCACCATGTAGCTGACCTGGAACCTCGACGTGCGCTTCACGGGCCTGTCGCCCGGGTAGAGGAAGCCCCCCACGTCCTCGACAACGCAGTTCCTCACTATGGTCTTCTCCACCTCGTGGGGGTCGTAAGCCGCCTTCCTAGAGGCCCTGCGCCCCCTTCTGCTCTCCCCCTCACCCTCTTCCCCACCCCCCTCCTTCGCTTTAAGTAACTCCGCGAGCTCCTGCTCCCACGGCTTCGAGCCAAAGAGGTTCACGTCACAGTGCTTGAGGAACTCGCCCTTCTCGCAGTACTCGCAGAGCGGCACCGCGCCCGGCGGATAGCGGCGCTTCGCCAGCTCGGCGAGCCACCACTGGTACGCGTGCGCCACGCTCTCCCCGCTGACCGCAGGGACCACCCTCACCACGTAATCCCCACCCACCCTGAAGACCACGGTCGCCCTCCTGTGCCTCGTCACGTTGCCGACGCTCTCCACCATGTTCAACGCCTCGACGTTGACGACCGCCCTAACCCCCACGCTCAAGAACGGCCCGTTCACTCCTCACCACCCTCCTCGCCGGCTTCCTCGGCTTTCTCCTTCACCCTCTCCTTGTAGGCGAGAGCCAGGATCGCAGCCCGCTTGATGACCTCCAGCCCGCTCACGAGGTCCGCGTCGAGTAGGTCGAGGAGCAGCTTCACGTTGCTCTCCTTCGCCACGTACGGTCTCACGTTCTCGTCCAGCGTGCGCCCAGCTTTCCGCGTGCTCTCCGAGATGCGGAGAGCCTCGTAGAGCGTGGCGGAGACAACCTCCCTCCCCGCCGCGTTCGCCAAGCGGTCCGCGAAAGAGTACTGACCAGCCCACACGAACCTGCTCAACATCCGCGCGACATCCTCCACAGCCTCCCGAAGCATCCCCTCAACCTTCTCCTCGCTCACACCGTACCTGGAAGTCAGCTCGCCCAACGCGCGCCTGGAGACCAACCCCATCGCGTAGAAGAGCAAAAGAGGCGTAAATATGCTTTGCTGGCGCTCCCGTGCACTCCAAAACCCAACGAGCACGGAAAGTGCATCCGAGCGACGGACGCGCGGGAAGCGGAGAACCTCCCGAAATTCATTGGATCGGTAACCTTCTCCCTTTCCCGGAACCAAGCTGTCATATTCTTTTAAGCTTTTCGTTCGGGGGTTGGGAACAACGCATGGTGCACCCTCTTTCCAGGGGGAACAAGCCTGCCTAAACAGACACGGAAAGAGGGTGTTCCACATTAAAGGAAAGAGAGGACGCAGAACGGGGAAAAACCATATAAAAGAGACCACGATGAACAGACAACGGAAGCAATCAAGAGATAGTAGAAAGCGAGGTGACGCCGAAGACCGCGTGGGAGCACAGGTGGTGGCTGGGAAGCAATCAAGAGATAGTAGAAAGGCGCCGGAGGGCGCCCCCACGCTCGCGGAGGCGCTCAAGCGGCTCGAGCGCGAGAGAAGCAATCAAGAGATAGTAGAAAGCTCCGCCACTCTCCGGCGCTCACGACCTTCTCGAGCGCGAAGCAATCAAGAGATAGTAGAAAGTTACGCGCTTCACCTTCCCTTCACCCGCGCGCCCCCTCGAGACGGCAGAAGCAATCAAGAGATAGTAGAAAGCATCACGGTCGCTGCGGCGTACGCGTTCAGCGGGTGCGTGTTGAAGCAATCAAGAGATAGTAGAAAGGAGACGCGGTCTCGCCACGCCGCCCCCCTCCCCAGCGTGAAGCAATCAAGAGATAGTAGAAAGACGCGGTAGCCCTGCTGCGGCTCGCCCGGCCCGCGGGGCTCGAAGGAAGCAATCAAGAGATAGTAGAAAGTCATCTGGGGTCCTCCACCCCCCTTCCCGCAGCTGTTGGGTCAAAGAAGCAATCAAGAGATAGTAGAAAGAACGATCACGACGTAGTCGCCGGCAGCCGCGATCGACCTGTCGTGAAGCAATCAAGAGATAGTAGAAAGAAGAGCGAGAGCGAGAGGCTCAGGGGCGAGAACCAGCAGCTGTGAAGCAATCAAGAGATAGTAGAAAGATCCACCCCTCCCTCCCCAGCCCCTCCTCAGGCTCCTCCGAAGCAATCAAGAGATAGTAGAAAGGCTGAAGACGTGATCAAGCTGGCTGAAGACCTCGAGCGCTGAAGCAATCAAGAGATAGTAGAAAGGCGCATTCGCCCGAGAGGTAGAGCCAGATGTAGTGGCGGTTGAAGCAATCAAGAGATAGTAGAAAGCGGAATATCGCGCCCGCTTCGCCCTTCCCGCCCAGCCCGTACGAAGCAATCAAGAGATAGTAGAAAGAAGGAGGAGCCGGTGAAGGGCGTTGACGGCCTCCTCGGGATCTACGAAGCAATCAAGAGATAGTAGAAAGCACGATACCGCCACCGGCAACACGCTTTACGTGGCGAGGAAGCAATCAAGAGATAGTAGAAAGCGCTATGCTTTCCCCTCATTGGGAGTGTGCTATCGACGTAATAGGAAGCAATCAAGAGATAGTAGAAAGATCTCGAAGGTCATCCTTTCTCCGGCAGGGAAGAGGCCTGTTTCGAAGCAATCAAGAGATAGTAGAAAGCTAGTCGGGAGGAGCGGGAGGCTGCCGTTCAGGGACGGGTCGGAAGCAATCAAGAGATAGTAGAAAGCTGGGCGAGCCTCCCCGCCTCCTCCTCGATCTGCGGCAGAAGCAATCAAGAGATAGTAGAAAGTTTTATGTCGCGGAGCTTGAGCACCGCCGCCACGTCGGTGCGAAGCAATCAAGAGATAGTAGAAAGAAATCTAAGTAAACCTTCCACCTGCTCACTCGCCGTCCCTGAAGCAATCAAGAGATAGTAGAAAGCGGCAGGCCGCTGCCGATATCCGTTACATGAAGCAGGCGTGGGAAGAAGCAATCAAGAGATAGTAGAAAGGAGTTTAACCGGTAGATACCCAACTTTACCACTGAGAGAAGCAATCAAGAGATAGTAGAAAGCTACGTGATCGTGAACTGCTCGAACCCGCCTTGCAGCGTGAGAAGCAATCAAGAGATAGTAGAAAGGATTTTAAACCCGCAGCTTTCGGGAACCAGCTCGATAACCTTGAAGCAATCAAGAGATAGTAGAAAGTCGCTCTCAGGCTTCCACAATGCGAGCTGGTAAGAAGTGTGAAGCAATCAAGAGATAGTAGAAAGTTGTGATCGTTTCGCGCCTGTTTTCTGCGCGCAACCTTGAAGCAATCAAGAGATAGTAGAAAGTGTTTTTATCTTAGAGCGGCGCGCGCGCTTTACCGGTCATGAAGCAATCAAGAGATAGTAGAAAGCCAGGTATCACCTGCTCGGAATCAGGAGGGACGAGAGCCGCGAAGCAATCAAGAGATAGTAGAAAGCAGGTATCTGGTTGGCTCTCTCCCGCGCGCTAGCCAAGACCGCGAAGCAATCAAGAGATAGTAGAAAGCTTCACCTCCTCCCACTTGAACACCACCATCTTCAGTGCGGTGAAGCAATCAAGAGATAGTAGAAAGCAGCGGTTTTAACCAGCTTCTCGCGGAGCGGCTCCGGCAGCATTGGAAGCAATCAAGAGATAGTAGAAAGGTGGCGCAAGGCTACGTGTCGAAAACCACGCTCGGAGACATCAAGAAGCAATCAAGAGATAGTAGAAAGAAAAGCTCGCTTGAAAGCGAAGAGCCTGGAGAGGATCTAGGAAGCAATCAAGAGATAGTAGAAAGTTCGAGCTTTACAGGTTCGTGACGCGGGACCTAAAGCTGCTAAAGAAGCAATCAAGAGATAGTAGAAAGTCGATTCATGGACGCGCTTTTCAGCATAAAGTCGCCGGACGCGCGAAGCAATCAAGAGATAGTAGAAAGTATCGCTTTGCGGCACGCCGGGCAGATCGCGATGTAGACCGTGAAGCAATCAAGAGATAGTAGAAAGTTCGCGGCTTCGACTATCGGCGTCACCCTGTTCACGATGTTCTGGAAGCAATCAAGAGATAGTAGAAAGGTCGTAGTAGTCCCACCCCTCCCCGAACCCCTCTGGGGAGGAAGCAATCAAGAGATAGTAGAAAGCTGAAAGCGGACTTCGCCAGCCCGCTCCTGAAAAACAAATCGAAGCAATCAAGAGATAGTAGAAAGCGCAGCCGCGGCGCCGCCCTACCCGGTCGAGGCGGAGGTGGAAGCAATCAAGAGATAGTAGAAAGCGCCAAGACCTGCGGTGTTTTCAGCAGCCACATCATGGTCATCGGAAGCAATCAAGAGATAGTAGAAAGCTGCCGTTTCTTCCTCAACGCGGCCTGCCGCCACGCCTCGAAGCAATCAAGAGATAGTAGAAAGCTCATTTATTCGCGTTCGTCTTAGGGTTCGCGCACAGCTACGAGAAGCAATCAAGAGATAGTAGAAAGCAGCACCTGCCTCTCGTCCTCCAGCGGGGCCTTCTCCCTCCAAGAAGCAATCAAGAGATAGTAGAAAGTTGAGCCGCCCCGCGGCGGCTTGTAGATTGGCGGCGGTTTAGAAGCAATCAAGAGATAGTAGAAAGCATTATACTTGTGCCGGAGCTGGTTGAACTGGAGAATCGTAAGAAGCAATCAAGAGATAGTAGAAAGCGCCCTCTCATGCGCGAGAACGCGCTTCAGCTTCTCGCGGTGAAGCAATCAAGAGATAGTAGAAAGGATCGCGAGCTGTACGTTCTGGAGGCCTTCCTTCTGCGCCCTGAAGCAATCAAGAGATAGTAGAAAGGCTCGACATCCTCGGCCTGGGGGTGAGGTAGGTGGCGCGGAGGAAGCAATCAAGAGATAGTAGAAAGGCGCAAAAGTACTCGATCACGCTCTACGACGCTACGATGAACGCGCGAAGCAATCAAGAGATAGTAGAAAGGTTCCTTGCGGTGCGTGGATCGGCATTCGGGTCACCTACAAGCAATCAAGAGATAGTAGAAAGTCGACTGCGCGTCCAGCGCCCTTTTCGCGTTTTCGTCCTTCTGAAGCAATCAAGAGATAGTAGAAAGTCCTTCGCGCAGGCCAGGTAGTCCGGTTCGCCCGCCGGGGCTGCGGGGAAGCAATCAAGAGATAGTAGAAAGGTGCTCCGCCGCCGTCGCCGCAGCCACGTCCGCGGCGACGAAGCAATCAAGAGATAGTAGAAAGCGACTCCAGCCCAGGCGTCTCCAGGACGGTCAGCATACAGATCAGCATGAAGCAATCAAGAGATAGTAGAAAGGACGAGACCGTTCTCGAACACTAGGATCACGCTCCTGCTGGAAGCAATCAAGAGATAGTAGAAAGGAAAAGCTGTATGAAGCTGTCAAAAACGTACTGCAAAGGTATGAAAGAAGCAATCAAGAGATAGTAGAAAGGTCTTCACCGAGAGCATCGAGAGCGCCGAGCGCGCCGTCGAAGCAATCAAGAGATAGTAGAAAGATAGCCCAGGCTCAGCAGCAGGCTGGGGGTGGAGGCTGATGGTGCTGAAGCAATCAAGAGATAGTAGAAAGCAACCTCCACCGCCTCAGCCGCCATTTTCCCTTTATCTGTGAAGCAATCAAGAGATAGTAGAAAGGATCCCAGCTACTGGAACACGACGCACCTGATCGATCTGAGGAAGCAATCAAGAGATAGTAGAAAGGGCGGCGAAACGTGGTGGAGGCGTTACCCGCTTCTTTTACCGAAGCAATCAAGAGATAGTAGAAAGGTCGCAGCCAAGCCGTCGCTCTACCTATCCAACGCCATCGGAAGCAATCAAGAGATAGTAGAAAGATCCTCAGGTACAGGATGGGCAACCGCGTGAACCCGGTGCTCGAAGCAATCAAGAGATAGTAGAAAGACATCGACCTGACCAGCGAAACCAGCGTGACGGTAACCGTCGGCGCGGGCGGAGAAGCAATCAAGAGATAGTAGAAAGTTGGGCGAAGCGTATGGGGAGGATCTTTCAGCTTACGTTAGAAGCAATCAAGAGATAGTAGAAAGAGATAGGTTGCCTGCGATGGAGGCGTTCGACACGCCATTGGAGGGCGAAGCAATCAAGAGATAGTAGAAAGCTGCAGCGCCTGCACGTACCCAGTATCGGCGAGGGGGGTGT
>Ga0272445_1002429_pt1 | contig 12784 bp, 11 predicted proteins | sample YNPCB0031_FD_194404 | JGI IMG/M metagenome (GOLD analysis project Ga0272445, IMG submission 194404) | Hot spring sediment microbial communities from Yellowstone National Park, WY, United States - YNP-CB-003-1 | ecosystem: Environmental > Aquatic > Thermal springs > Hot (42-90C) > Sediment... | reverse complement strand
AAGCTATGGCCATGGTAATCATGGACATGATCCCTATCGAGATCGGTGGATAGATCTTGAAGAACATCCATGAGTCAATGCCCGCTAGCGCTAGGAGGCCCGGGATCCAAGTTAATAGTGGTGGGAGATTCCTCCACCCGCCAAGCCATAGATATGTTGTTAAGATCTTCGGCTTCTCCGCGAAGTCCCTGGCAACAGATATGTATTCAAGTGTATCCCAGCTTATTGGAAGATCCAGATACTTTAATTCTGGATAGAGCCTTACCGCAAAACCTATGATGAAGGAGATTATGTAGAGTGTTCTTGGCCCAATATTGCCGAGAGCCTTTGACGCACATGTTAGCAGGGAGTGGAGGGTTGGGCTTTCACGAAAAACTACAGGCTCCCCCTGTACCGTATTCATGGCCGTGGATGCCGCTACCATGAATGATCCAAGGATCCCCATGGAGGCTAACTTATAGGAGGCTTCATCTATTATTGAGCCTCCAATGAGCTGTGTATAGAAGCTTGTCTTTAGGAGGCTATAGATTGCTGAAGAAACCCTAGCAATAATGACTATGCTCGTGCCAAGGATCGTGAATAATATTGTTGAGAGTATGGGGCTCCTTCTCCAAAATAGTGAGATGTCTAGAAGGCCAGCGGCCACAGAGCCTAAGAAGAGTATCCAGAATGAGATATCCACAAGCCTGAGCCCAGCAGGATAAGGCCGATAATAGAGGCTAGTGAGAAGAAAGACCGCTAAAGAGATCACTATCGAGAGAACAGCTATAAGAGCTCTAAACCTTGATATGAGCATTACCTCACACTAATGAGTAAAGACGCTCTTTCATACCAACGATTAAATAACATCTTACATTATATTGCCTAAAGGCTAACTACCACGTGAATGAAGGTATTTTTCTTCTTTAGCCTCATCAATGAAACACTCTTAACTGTAGCTTCCGCGTTGATGAGAGGTATGCAGGAAGTAGCTTAGTATTAGTACTGCTGAACCAAAGGATCTTGAGCACTCAACTATAGCGAGGTTTACATTACCAAAGAATATCTCTGAAATCCTTGCGCCTGCAAAACTCATTATGCCTAAGAATGCTAGGAGGAGTCTTATCCATGAGTAAGCATCCCTATATCTCGAAATAAGGCCTTCCTTGAAGACTAGAATAAGCAGATAGATTGCGCCGATAAATATGTTAAACTGGGCTGAGTATAGCCAGCCCAATCCAAGCCCAAGATCTATGAGGGCTAGCGGATAGAGGAGCGTGTTAAGGTTGGAGGCAAGTGCGTCTTCAAAAAAGTGGAGTAGGATCCCCAGAGTTAGGGGCAGGCTCCTAGATACTATGGCTGAAGCCGTGAGAAAGAAGATGTTATGGAAAAGGAACCTGTGTAAGGGCTCATAGAGATGATCCAGATCAGGAAGAAGCGAGCCCAATGAAAATAAAAGTCTGTCCTTGCGAGAAATCCTTGATCCGAGAAGCGAGCATATTATGAGCGCTGTCGCAATATGAGTAACAGTCCACATATAATCGACCCCTTTATGAGCGTTAGCGGCTTAACTGGGTTACTGTATATACATTGCTTGCAACCTCTATCAACTCTTGTTTAGCATCAATTATGGGTATGTTTAGATGCTTAGCTAATATGAGGTAGATTTTCCTTTTGAATTCTAGCTCGCCGCGGGAGATTATATCCCTCTTCCTAGCTAGGGCAGTGTTGGTATCAACATCTAAAACCACAGCCCTAGACGCCCTCCCCTGCGCAGCAATGTAGAGTCTCAGAAAAAACCTATCAACACACCTACAAGTATATATAGCATCAACCAAAGCATCAAAATAAAACCTATCAAAAATAACAACCCTAACACCCCTAACCCACCACAACAATCTATACAAAAAATAGAAAATGGTTAAATCAATAAACAGTAGATAAGGATACAAATGCCTCGTAACAGCATCAACATGAAAAACATGGATACCAAACCAACGCCTAAGCCAGGGAACATAAACCCTAACATAAAGTCCCCTAAACCTAGAATACAGGTAAAGAGCATAGAGAGTTAACGCCCTCCACCTAAACCAAACAATCTCAGACCTAGCATTACCACAACGTCTCAACAACTTCATCAACAAATGTGCAATAGTCGATTTGCCAGACCCATCCACACCAGAAATACTTATTACTTTTCTTTTTATCATAAACTTTAATTCCTTAAATAATGCCTAGTCTCGCTAGCAACAATACCATGTTTTCACGTATAAAATGTGTAAATATGATCTTTAATAGATAATACAAGTCTTTAATTTTGCTCGCTCTTGAGATATCTCTTAAGGTTTTTATCGCTTTAAGTAATTTGAGGTCGTAATACTCAGTACCTTCAGAAAGTTTATATCTCGCAATAATATAATATAAAAGTTTTGTTAAAGCCCTTCCTCTCCCTATATGTGACGATAGGTACTTAATCATTACAATTATAACTCTTAGGGCTTTTTGTTTAATTTTATTTGTTGTCATTGTATGTAACAATAGTACATATAGCATTTCTATAAACTCTAACTCAAGATTTGACCTCTTGATGAGAAGTAGAAATTCAATTAAGTCTCTATCACTAAAAAAATCAAACATTTCAATCAACGTTCTGAAATCCCTCGATGAGAGTCTTTGATGCTTTAACGCATGCCACATTATAAGGAAAGCATGGAAACCTTGTGAAGGTACTGGAACTTCAATGGATTCTTTACACCACGGAATTTCTCTATATATAATTCTTTTTATTGATGTAGCTATATTTGAGGGTGTAAAAACAAACTCAAGGTAGAGTTCTATATGAAGCTCCCTGTTAATGTCCCTAGGAAAAACAACCTCAATAATTGATGTGAGGAATCTCCTCCCCTTTGCAAATTTTGCATCGAACATCTTTGCAAAATCTTTCAATACATTTAACACGTTATTTGGAGATACGAATATATCAACATCGCTTGGACTTTCATTTTCGCTGTAATTGAATAGTTTTATGAATGCTCCTCCATGTTTCTCTATTATTGGTTTAATGAGTTTTGCTATTTTACAGTACTTCTCTTTTCTAAGCTCATGAATGCTTCGCGTCATCTTGTCATTAGCACCTCTAGCTTATGCTTTAAGTAGAGACCTACTTTATCAAGTGAAAACATCTCCTTAATTCTTTGTCGCGCCTTCCCCTTAATGTTCGCATCCTTAAAGTATTCATACCTTAGCACCTCTATAAGTTTCTTCTCCAATGAATGCTCGAATCTATCCAATTCAATTGTTACTGCTACCTCACCATTATTACTAATCCACATAAACTCTACTGAATCTGTAAGTAACGTAACCACTCCAGCGGAAAGAGCTTCTAATGCGGTAAGAAAGGGATAGGGAGCTTCACGCCATTTGTATAGGTGGAGAAAGAGGTCGAGAGCTGAATAAACATAAGGTTTTATAGCATAATCAATGAACCTCTCTGCATAGATCACATGTTTGTCAAAATTAAATCTTTCACATATTTCATTAATATACTTCTTATAGCTCCTACCACTATGTGGAGGAGCTATAATAACTGCTCGTAAATCAAACCTTTTTATTAACTTAGATAAGACCTTGAAGAATGATATTGGTAATCTATCAGGAAAAGGATTGCCCATATATCCCAGAAGAATTTCATTCACATCTATATCCTCTCCTACCAAATCGCTTAACACCTTCCTAGCCTCCTTTCGAGGTCTTGGCGAGAAGTGCTCTACATCTATGGGTGCAGGTATGAGAGAGATACGCTTCTCCACTACCTTAAGTTTATTATTTAGAAACATATACTCAGAGGGGGAATACACAAAAATATAATCCGGAATAAGATATTGCAATCTCTCGACGAGTCTAAATGGTCTTGAAAATAAGGAGAAAATAACATAGATATTTCTTGACATACCCTTGAATTTTGCGTACATGTTCATCCTTTGCTGTAAAGATGATGCATTATGCAATACCACAATTTTTTCATCCCATGGTTGCAACATTTTAATGAATTGAATAATGCTCTCTTCAAGCTTATCCCTACTTGAAAAGTATAAATCTTTGCCTTTACCTTGCAATTCCATGGGACTGTATATAAAAGTGTTTTCAAACCGTAGATCGAGTAACGAAAAGAGATATACAGGCACTCCACACATTCTCAACGAAGAAACAGTATTATATGTTATCCTAGCAACACCTTCAGCACAATTAGGGTGAGCATTCACTCCGGTGACGATAAAATTCATTGTGCAACCCTCTCATAAAGCTCTGCATATTTCTTAACCATGTTCCCAAGCGAGAACTTTTCACGAACGCTTTTTGCATGACTTATCACAGCATCGAAATACTCTTCTTTATGCTCTATGATATGCAAAGTTCTTCTGATATACTCTTCAATATTGCCATATTGAACTAAAAATCTATAGTCTTCGATGACTTCAGGTAGGCCACCAACATTGAACGCTAGAACTAGGCTTCCATAACCTAAAGCTTCTATAGCTGTATATGGTAGGGGTTCAGGCCATATTGAGGGTATGAGTACTAGGAAGGAGTTCTTATAGACGCCTTTAACGTTTTCAAAATAGCTTCTAACCACAATATCTAGTGAGCTTGCATGAAGGGCGAAGTCTTGCTTATCACCCTTAGTATATAATGCGATGCCATACTTCTTATTTGCGTTGATTACGTGCTTCACTAATTCCTTAACAATGCTGTATCCCTTCTCTATTCTTTTTCCACCCAAATAACTTACACCCCTTCTCTGAGTCCATGACTTTTCATCTAGATCCATCCCCTCAAACTCCATGCCATTATAAATAACCTCTGTATCAATACCGGTGAATTCCTTGAATGCCTCAGCCAAGTACTTGCTTACCGCAACAATTTTTAGATGCCTTAAGTATTCCGGCATTAATTCTAATCGAACAAATTCAAAGCGTTTCTCGAAAACTTCGTTTAACCATGGAAGACGCTTGGTTATGTAAATACAGTTAGATTTGAGGCACTGAGTAACCTTGTTGCAAAGTCTTTGCTGCTTGGTATTGAATAGTAGTGTATTGGGGCAGAAAGTCCAGTGATCGTGTAATGTGTATATAGCGGGGTAGCTGTCTTCATATACAACCTTTAGAACAGATAATCCAAACCCTGCAATATTATTTATATGAATCACATCGGGTTTCTCTACAGACAAGATCTCCTTAAGCTTCCTCTCAATAAATACATTACTTAATCCAATTATTCTAGATTGAAACCATAACCTATCCCTAGGCACCAAATATAACTTGGCGACGCATGATGGAGAGGTGGAAACATTTACTTGTTGCGCTGTAACAACCACAATCTCAATATGAGGAGCATACCTGCAAAGACCTGTGATAAGGTTTCTAAGAAAAGTTTCTGCACCACCACCATACATAAGTTCTGAGATGAAGATGATTTTCAATACCTTCACCTAAATATATATGAAGCTCCAGAGTTCCATGTAATACTTCTACATTCTGCCAACTGTTTAACACTTAGGAAGACATAATCAGGATCTTTTTGAGAAAGTGCGTAGGGATAAGATACACTGCATGGATTTTCATAAAAGACATGACTTAAGGGATCAAAAATATTCTTGTTTGAAGTCGTCACATTACCGATTACCTTATAATATGTGAATTCAATATTTGAATATATACCAATGTAAGTATACGGAGAGGAAATACTATGAGCTATTGTCTTGAGAAATAGTGCGTTTTCTACTCCATGCCACTCATCCAAAAATCTTTGACCTTCCCATACAATCAAAGGGGGCACCACAGTAAATAATATCGCAATAACAGGTAAAATTCTTGCTAAAATAGTGAGTAGACCTTTGCTCAAACCTTTTTCCAATAGAATATGCAAGGCCTCATACTCTGCAACAGCCAAAGCTATACTTATGAAAACCAAGGATCTTCCCCTCCATAAAAAGCTTACTATTAAAGGAATGCTTACAACAATAGCTGCTACACCAAAACTTACTCCAAGTACTGGTAACTTCTTTCGAGTAAGAATCATTAAGATTAGTACCATCACGTAAAAAATCGCTATAAGCACCGTAGCTCGCCATAAAAACCTAATAATTATAGCGAATAGTTGAACCATAATGTTCTGACTTGTAATACTAATGGGGATTGAACTCTCAAAGAATTCTGATATCTGTTCAGATCTAAATATCAAACTATATGTTTGCCTAAGTAGAGGGGTTGCAACAACATATGATACATGAATTAAGAAGATAATTACAACTGAGATAAGAGACAATGATATAATGAACCTTACCCTATTATTCATCATATTAAAACGTGTTGATGTATGTAACGCAGCCATATATAATAATGAAGCAATGAAAATGTATAGTGAGAAGAAGGGATGAGTAAAAACTATCGATGCATATATTAGAGCTAGACAAATAACAGTGCTAACCCTCGTAACAGAGTTTTTTACTAAGGCAATGAAAAGTGCTGAGTAGAGTAATGATTGAAGAAATGCAAAGTGGAATCTAAATGGAAATTCGGGTCGTGGGGCATACCGAGTTATAAAGGGTAACAAAGAAATCATTATCATTAACGCATGGTCCTCATTTATATGCCACGTTTTATGGGAAAAGCTAACGAAGAACATCACAATGCTGGCAAGTATGATGACGTAATTTATTGCCATAAATACTCCGATCACATTGATAGAATCGATTCCTGTTATCTCCATGAGAATTGAGTAGAACATAAATGTCCCGGGAAAACTTGAAACATCCCAGCGATCAGCATACAATGGTATATGACCTGTTCTAACGATCACAAGAGAGTATGGAAGGTGTAAATATACATCCCTGTGAAAGTAATATGGAAAATTGGCTATGTAAGGAGATAGAAAGCCTAAAAGCAAGTACAATATAAAAAAGAGTAACAGAATGTCTTTACTCAGCCTCTTTAAGATAGTATAAAGGAATAAAACAGATGAGGCTAAAATTAGAAATAGAGTTCCTACGAAATTAGTATTGATGAGAGTATCGTAAACGCCTACGTTATACCTAACCTCAGCAACTCTCCATACAAATATAGCTACTATAAGCAGAAGTGCAATTAAAACTACATGTCTTATGTTGACACCCTTCATAGCTTTCAGCACCTCTTTCAAAGTGCCATAGTTTATTTAATAATTTTTTACTTCTTCATTACATGAGCCGTTGCATTACGAACTTTTTAATTAATAAATCATATACGTGAAGGCATAACCTTACATAAGGCAAAATATCATAAAATATCATGTATGTGGCTTAAAATTTTGAAATTGAAAATTTTGCGATGTCACAATATGCAAATTATTAGATGAAGGTTGTTTATTAATATCGTCTAAAGAGTGCGATGTTGACAATACAAATACAATAACTTTTATATTATGCGAGCTATAATCTCCTTAACCTTTTCCTTAAATGAGTTCTCACTAAATTGAACCACAAGAGATCTGCAAAGCTTAGGATCGTGACCTTCGCTATTAATGAAATTATTGATTACATGTGGAATCTCATAAAAGCTACTATAGGTGTTTACACATTTTTCAATGGTTTGCTGCGAATAATGCAACGCGATGTCATGTATTATCCCACTAAACTTATGTGCTATGACCTTGCATCCAGAGGCTAGCGCTTCGCCTATTAATATGCCGAAATGTTCATATGGCGTAAGATGAATATACAGTATTGCTTTTGACAAAAACTTTCGCTTCGTTTTTTCATTAATATTTAACATAACCTTTACATTTGAAGCACTACTTAGCTTATGCTTCAAAGCTTCGTAATAGGATTTTTCTGCAAAACCAATAATGTAGATATCCCACTTCCTGAGCATTTGTGCAAGCTTTAAAACAATGTCAGTAACAGTCTTGGGATGAGCTCCCTTTGTCCTCATAACAATAACTTCTTCCTTCTCCTGAATACTCTCCTCAAAATAAACATTGTTTATAGGGGGATTCAAAACCATGTATTTGTCGCCTTGTTCATTGGCATAGAATTTGAAGAGTGTATATGTATAGATGCTGTTGAAGAGAACTTTTGAGACATGCCTAATGTAGCTCCAAGATATTTTAGACCCTATAATTCCTGAGACTTTTACGTATGTGGCGTATAAAGAGCTTGAGATGGGTTTGTTTAATGCAGGGCCTTCGGTAAGAGATTTGTCTAAAGGATTCTTAACAGCAACAAAGTAAAATGGATAATGAACGTACATGACATCAGCAATGGTTGGCATCTCATTGAATTTTGTATTCACTATAATTGAACGTTCCAGCTTCAAGTGCTTTAGAATCGGATAGAGCATAAGACCTTGTATAACTCCCTTATTTATTGAGGGTATACGAGCTATTAAGTATGGATATTCCCATAATCGGATAGGTACCTTTGAAGAGAGATTTCTCAAAAACTTTCTAATCCCGATACTACTAAATGTAACTACATTGATTGGAAAACCCTCCTCAGCTACAGCCTCCATAAACTTTAGTGCTGCTCTCTCCACACCACCAACAACCTCAAATGATGGGTGAACAAATGTGACGTTTCTCATATACATCGTCTACCTCCTAAAATTAAGATCACACTATTATAAGTAACAAATCTTGAGCATTATACACGAGATATAGATCTAGCACTTATTTTGGTAATCCTTCATATTTAAGTGAAGTACGAAAATGTTTGTAGGTCCTTTAGTATTACCGAATATGTCAGAGCTACTTAAGACATATTGAAAGTATTCAATCCCTGTGCAGATAGTATTATGCGAATCTAGCAATGTGAATACGTAATTGTTTATAGCCATATATGGTTTTATAGCTAAGTAACCCATATTAAATTCACACCCTGTATGAGTAGTCAAGAACCCGTAACATTTTGAGGCTCTATACTTAACCTATAGTCAGCATATTGAATAAAGGTGATACTTGTGCTAAGTAGCTCATAGCTAATAACACTAATAAAATACTGCTGAATTCTATCAAGTTTTTCTGTAGCCTGAAACTCTTCTGCTTTTTGAAAAATAATAGTGACGTTACGAGATATGTAAATAAAACATAATGTGCAAATCTCATCAGCGGATATCTCCCTTCTCCCGGTATAATCATAAAATATATGTAATGAGCTCTCATCGAAATAACGACTCAAAAATGCTAAGATACGCTTTAGCTATATCATTCCATCTCGGAATAGCATCGTAATTTAGCTCTTTATTGGAGGTCATAAGGGTCTCAAAAATTTTCAAGGCAAGTCCTTTAGAAAAATCATACTGCTTTATTTCAATGACAAAATTTTCTGAGCACACCAATTTAAGATACTCAAGATTACCTCCAACATTCGTTGCTATCACTGGCGTTCCGCATGCCAAGGACTCCGGTATTACCAAGGGGCTTCCTTCGGAATAGGAGGGCACTATTGTCAAGTCTGTAGAGCTATAGAGCACTGGTAACTTTTCGTTCTCCACGTATCCCAGCGTCTTAACATTCTTCTCCAGCCTTAAACTTTTTATCATTTCCTCCACATATTCTTTATATGTTTTTGGCCCTAACCTGCCAACTATGAGTAATGTGAAGTCTCTTCCATAGAGCTTCTTGAGCTGGGCTATAGCCTTTATGAGCATGTGGGTGCCCTTTCTAGGCCCCGGGTTCACGTGTAGGAGAACCTTATCCCCCAGCTCAACTCCAAACCACTCCTCAACTAGAGCCCTTGCACGCTCCTTACTCATAGGCTTGAACAATTCCTTGTCAACGCCATTAAGCACGGATGTCACCTTCTCAGGGTTAATATCCATGGTTATAAGCTCCTTTTTGGTATTGTTTGAAACGGCCACTATAACCGTGTTATTCTTCGGGGCGGCTATTTTAAGTTGAAGTAGCTCTATAGCTTGTGAGAGAAGTATCCCTGTGATGTATCTTGTTCTCTCTAGGCCACGAATTGGATGATGCCACATATACCTAATCTCATTTAGATATGTCCCATGAACTACGATTATTATGGGCATAAGTGGTAAGAAGTAAGAATAGAGCGAGAGCCATCCCGGTTGAATAATCATGGCATCTGGCTTTTCACGTTTTATAATTTCTCTTATCTGATTTCGGGTAAATAAGACATATTTAATGGAATTAAAGGGATTCACGTCACCCCCTAGAGCGTATATCTTTCCCGCAACACGTATTTCCTTTAGCATCCTAGGATGAGCGTTATTTACCTTGGGCGTTACAATAACATTTTCTATGCCAAGTTTGTGAAAAGCTTTTACAAGGTTAACAATAACGTTAGACACTCCTCCGCCACTTAGACTCTGAATTACGTGTAATATCTTCATGTTCTCATTCTTGCCAATAGAACTTTATAGAATTCCTTCATAATCTCGAATTCCTTTTCCAATGCTTCCTCACAATGTTTGGTTCTTGACAAACTTTCGCCTCTAGCTATGTGTAAGACCGGGTTGTTTGGGACGTATATAGTGTCTAAACCTCTTATAACTAACTGTATTCCAAAATGCTGCTCGAATCCTACTGCCCTCTTTAATAGCTTATGTTCGGGGAACCATACATCATAGATGAAGCTAGCTTTGAAGCTCATATTAACGCCTCGAAATGGTAGTGAGTAGCAAGTTTTATGAGGTATGCAGGGACCATGTGCGACGTTCAAGCTCTTGGTCAAGTAAACGCCGAGTCTATATCTCTTTAGCAACGGATGTGGAGGTTCCAGCCAAGGCCTTACAATCCATCTGTACAGCCTTGTGAGAGCCCTGTCGTCGGGTGTCTGTATAGTTCTCAATTTATGAAGGTCTAAGTAGATGTCTCTACTAGAAATCCCAGCTATGTTTGGATAGGCTGTATGCAGTTCAACGTACTTCTTCACCCATACCTTCAGCGGTATAGCGTCCTCATCTGTTATCAATATTATATCGCCTCTAGCCTCCCTCTTCCCGATGTTCAGAGCATGCGTAACATGACCCCTTCTCTGTTCAATAATAATGCCCGGCAAATTAAGCTCTCTACATAGATTCTCCACAGCCTTAACATCACATTCCTTAACGACGATAATAACTTCGTAAGGTCTAGTAATTTGGCCTCGAAGCCCATGTAGAAGATACTTAAGATACTTGCAACCCTTGCTCGGCACTATAATTGATACCTTCATAATCACATACTCTCGTTTCTAAGACTTATGATTAACATGTCTATGAATGTTAAAAGAGCTTGCATTAATGTGATAAAGTAGGTAAAAGATGATCTACTCATCCTATATTGACTGTTTGGCCCCTTCTAGATTAAATGCGATTCCTTTACAAACTTTTCTACCGTAGTTCTAATAGCCTCTCTTGAGCTCATAGTAGGCTTGAAACCCAAGGCTTTTAACTTCTCTATCTTTAGCGCTACCTTCTTCACGTCTCCAAGCCAGCCAATGCCATGTAGGATAGGCTTATAGATTCTTTTTATATTACTAACCCCTATAACCTTTATCACCTCATCTGCAACGTCGTTAACTGTTATCCAATCTTCTGAGGCGATGTTATAGACCTCGAAGCTGTTGGCACTTTTCCTCCACGTGATTACTGTCGCCTCTATAGCGTCATCAATGTATATGTAGCTTCTTACCTGCTTTCCATCGCCGAGTATCTCCAGCTCGCTTGAATTCTTCTTCAGCTTGTTTATGAAGTCCCATATGACGCCATGCCTAAGCCTAGGGCCGACGACATTCGCATATCTGAGGATGATAGCCTTAATGCCGTATAGTTTTGAGTAGGCGTGTATGAGGTTCTCGCATGCAGCCTTACTCGCCCCATAGACTGAGACTGGCCTTATCGGAGCCTCCTCGCCAACAGGTATCTCTTCAGGCTCGCCATAGACGCTGCTCGAAGAGGCGAAGACGAGCTCTTCAACATCATTTCTCCTCATGGCCTCTAATAGGTTAAATGTTGCCACAACATTTTCGTTAAAGTGTATCTCGGGGTTCGTCGTGCTTACACGCACCTCGGGATTCGCGGCATAATGAAAAACAACATCAACGTCTCTAACAGCCCTCTCAGCCTCCTCAAAATTCTTCAGGTCCCCCCTAAATATCTCCACATTCCTATTACCCCTATGATGCGCAACATTCTCCATTCTCCCACTACTAAAATTATCCAGCACCCTAACCCTCCAGCCATCAGAAACAAGCCTATCCACCAAGTGACTACCTATGAAGCCAGCCCCACCAGTTACCAAAGCAAATCCTACGCTCATTCGATCTCTCCCTCTAGGACTTGTTTGTAGAGCTGGATTGATTTCTCAGCTACTTCCCTCCATGAGAGGACCTCTTTCCTTCCATTCCTCCCCATTTCTTCGGCTAATTCCTCTTCATTGGCTAATTTCAGCATCGCCTCTGCTAGCATTTTTGGATCTGAAGGATTAACTAGCAAACCATTGATGCCATGCTTAACCCTGTAGGGGATTCCGCCAACGCTTGATGCTATTACAGGCTTTTCTCTAGCCCATGCCTCAGAGATAACCATCGGATAAACCTCGACATAGTCGGCTAATGATGGGAGGACGAGGGCTGTGGCCGAGTCAAGCGCCTCTATCTTCGTCTTCTCATCCACGTAGCCCAAGTAGTAGACCCTCCTCTTAACATCAATTTTCTCTGCTAAGTTTAAGGTCTTCCTAAGATAACCGCCATCAGGCCCGATAAAGACGGCTGCAATATCCTCATCAGCGTATTTTAATGCTCCGACTAGGATCTGAGGCCCCTTAA
>Ga0272445_1002428_pt1 | contig 12785 bp, 13 predicted proteins | sample YNPCB0031_FD_194404 | JGI IMG/M metagenome (GOLD analysis project Ga0272445, IMG submission 194404) | Hot spring sediment microbial communities from Yellowstone National Park, WY, United States - YNP-CB-003-1 | ecosystem: Environmental > Aquatic > Thermal springs > Hot (42-90C) > Sediment... | reverse complement strand
AGCTGGCTTGACGCAGTCACGCATCTATGACGTCTTTGGCCGGAGGCTATTTCAGGCGCCTAGGAGCTCCCTAAGATATCTGCCCATGATGCGGCTCTCGTACGCCTAAAGAAAGCAACTCCACTTCAAGGTGCTTGATTACCGCCCTACCCTCTCTATTCTTAATTTCTGGGCCTTGCCGTGCTCTACGCCTATCGCCTCAAGCCTCTCCCTCCTTATCCACGCGTACGTGCTACTTACGTCTACGATCAGCCCGGTTTCTGCTCATTTTCTGCTGACCTGTGGGTTGCAGATCTTGACTGCGGTCTTCCTGCGACTCATCGTCATCCTTTCTGTTTAATCTTAGTTATGGCTAAGCCTTGGGCTGGTTTTAGTTGAGGTAGGTGCTTTTCGGTGCTGGGGATACCCCGCGGGTGGAATACGGGCCGCCGCCTTGGCGCATCAAGATGCCCCAATAGGTCTTCCTCTCATCTGCGCCGGGGGTGCCCTTATGTGGTCTCGCCGAGGCGGTTCACAACAGGCGCCGGGGCGGGGGCCACTACGGGCTTGTGAGCCTTTCGAGGGCGCGTTCGGCTCCCCTGCGGAAGTGGGAGGATATCCAAGGCTTGAGGGGGATGAACAAGGCGTTGATTGCGATATCCCAATCGCTGACGAGGACGCCGCCGGCGACGTAGTTCTTCACGACACCTGTGAAGGGCCCTTTGACGTAGTTCAGCAGAACCTCCCGCCTAGCCTCGTCGACGGCCGCCTCGGCGTATCCCACGTTGAGGGGTCCGGGGAAGGCGAAGGTTATCCTGAGGGAGTATCTTCCGGAGTTAACGCTGAGCACCTCGACCCGCCTATGGCCGCCCCAGTACTTGGGCATGTCCTCCAGCCTAGAGAGGCGGCGCCAGACGGCCTCCGCGTTGCCGACGCGCCGCTCCACCCTGAACTTGACAGCCCCCAACACGAGGGGCCCACCGTACAGACATTAAAAAATTATTCCACATCGGCGGGACTCGCAACCCCCCTCCACGGCCCGCGGAGCGCCGCGCTGAGGTGTAGATGACGACGCCCCGTCTGCCGCCGTAGAGACGCCGGCCACACCTTCAAAAGCCTTGAGCCCTCTATGAACCAGGCGTTGCGGAGTGCATACCTGCGGCGCCGACTACCGCCGCGTGCAGATGAGACCGCCATCAGCGCAGAAGGCCGAGCCCCTCCTGTGCGGCTAGCCGATGCGGACTCCCCGGAGGGTGTGTTAAGAATAATATACGTGCTCTGTGGTAGGCCCTAGGGCTTTCAGTACGTTGCATCTCTCAATATTCAGCCTCCTCTATTATTACATCCCAATCTATTTTGCTTCTATTAATTAAACAATGTTCTATAAAGTATTTATACAACTTTTATTTTAAGCCTGTTAATAATTCTTTGTCTTCGAGAAGCATTCTTCTAAAGATTGCTATGGGAAGGTCTGCGGCAATTAGCTTATCGCCTATTATGGCTGGATTTTGACTCTCCACTACGCGTCGATCTTGGTGAAGAATGTAGACGTTGAGAAACATGCCTAACCTGGCAAAAGCCGTATCGATGTGTTTTATGCCTGTGGGCCTTATATAATAACGTATGTATATAGCGGTTCTCTGCGAGTCCACCGGGGCAAAGAATGCCAAGATCCTCATGTTTTCCGAAATGTGGTTCTGCCACAGGTTGGAGTAAATGAACTCAAGATAAACACTGGCTTCCCGAGGGTCGACGTCCAGCTTCAACCTAGGCTTCTGCCCCAAATCTTTCTCAGCAGCGACGTACCATACGAATGTGAGGTCGTCGATTTGCCTCACGGCAACGCCGTTTATCAACGTTCTACTGCCCCTCCCTATGGTATTGTGGTGCACAAAGGGCAGATGAAATACATCGAGCTGGTTCTCCACTGCCCGTGGAAAAGAGATGTTCCACGTTTCCCAATACTCTGCATAGGTCTCGAAATCCTTAAGATCGTCGAAGAACCTGGGCGGCGCCTCCGGCTGCCCCGGACCGTACCACATCCAAACTATGCCATGTTGTTCGTACAGCACATAGCTCTTAGCCTTAAGATAGCTGGGGGCTTCTGGCTCCTTCCCATCGCTGGGACGTGCACCGCCCTACCCGCACCGTCGAACTCAAAGCCGTGGTAGGGACATTGAATCAATCCATTAACGACCTTGCCCTGAGACAGCAATGCTTGCCTGTGTGGGCAATAGTTGTTCAAAGCCATTATTTTTCCGTCGCCATCCCTCCAAAACACCATGTCCTCCCCCATCCTCCGAACCCTATACGGCTTGTTTCGCTTGACCTCCCTGGACGCTAGAATGGCTATCCACATGGCGACCCCACAACTACTCTTTAAAAAACATTCCATCTTTGTCTCCGTAACACCCAACGACTTCTTTGGCGACTACTCGTCTTAAGGCTTGCAACCCGGCGTGGCTGGTTGCGGGGGACGTTGCAAGCACGCGCCTCAGGCGGGCTTACTCAAGGCGTAGCTCCTCCGGGGGCAGGTCAACCCTCAGCCTATCCGGCATATATCCCCCGGATAAATTGCCTATATCATTTTACGACCCCTATATTCTCCACGATCGCGAAGCTGTGCTTGTCGATGCAGGCGTATTTGCAGTCGCCCCTTTTGACATGCCAATACAGTCTATATCAGAAGCCCCCTCTAAGGCTCTGAGCATCCAGACTCCACGGAGAGGACGGGTCTAAGTGTTATTAACCGCCGTCGAGCCGGATCCCGGCGCGCCGGGCCTGAGGCATCTCTCCGCCGACGGGCACAGCCCTCCCAGATCTCCGCACCCGCCTCAGAGCCTCTTCTCGACGGGCAACACGACAAGGGCGCATCTGCGCCCAGTGACCATTCTCTCGCTGGCCGTCGTGTTGATGCTCCGGCATCTCCAATAGAGAATTGAAACGTGGTAGCGTCCAACTACAGCGAAGAGAATCGACAAGAGCAACAAAAGAATAGACGACTTTGCTAAGAGGATAGACGCCCTCCAGACTACCCTTCTGGAGATCAAGAGACTGTTGATAGAGCTCGCCAGGAACAGACAGCAGTAGCCTAATCGGCAATAGCTGCATCTCGGCTTACTCACCACCAGCCCGCATAGGCGCAACGTAGGCATTCAAGCCCCAGGCCGCATGACCCCAAGGCCTCCTCAACCGGGCCGACGCCGTTCAGCCCAGCCGCCAGCCTGAGCCTCCGCCGTATGTAGCCGATCGGCATTCAAAAGGTTCTAGCCCGGGCGGGACTGCTTAGGAGAAAAGATTTTAAATCTCCGTTTCTCTCTATATCCAGACGGCGGCCCGTAGCTCAGCGGTCGAGAGCGCCCGGCTGTAGACAGCCACCCGGGGGACAGCCAAAAGCCAAAGACCCCCGGGGCCTGTAACGGGCGGTCCCGGGTTCGAATCCCGGCGGGCCGATTGGTAGCCGGCTCTCTTCCGTCTTCATTTGCGCGACAGGTATCTTTTGCAATACTAAAATCTTGAAGGCTAGGGTCTAACTTTCTGTATTACCGCTCGGCGGGTGTCCGCAGGTCTTTGACAAGTCCCCAGCCATGTACCCGCGGGCCAGCACTTTTCTAAACCAGGCCACCGCTCTGTAAAGCCAAGCCCTCCGGAGGGAGCCCTTCCTCGCCTCTTAAAAGGCGGAAATGGCCACCTTCTCGAGGCGGTTGGGGAGTGGCGCCGGGCGTGTCGTAGCCGCCGCCTCGCCGCGGGAGAGGAGCCGTCTGCTCCGGCCCCTCCGCCGACCTGAGCCGCCGAGTGCCCCTCCAGCCGCGCTCCACGCCTAACGCGAATGGTAGGGGACGGAGCGGGCAGGCTCGGCGCAGTCACGCATCTACGACGTCTGGGGCGATCTGCCTCCAGCGACTGTTCGAGTTAGTCGTTCGCTCGACGCGGCTTTTAAGAGCCTCCACGGGTCTCGCTAGCTCTGCCGCGGGTCTCGCCGCATCTGCAACACTCCCCCCTTGTTGTGGGATTTTGCGGTCAGGCTAGCCGGATGCCGCTGGGCGTTGTGGCTGGGGTGGGGCCGCGGCCTCCCGTTGTCAGCCGCTGGGTCTCGTCAGTATGTCAAGTTCTTCGAAGTCTATCAGCCAGTCTACGCCGCTTCCCTCTCTCGCCACCACTAGGTAGTGGCGTCTCCTGCCGCCTACATCTACCCTCTGCGAGTTCTCTATTAGCCTCGTCAAGTCTTGGCTTGTGGCCCTCCCCCACTTAACCTCTGCGAAGAGGGCGTTGTGCTGGTCTAGCGCAACCACGTCGATCTGGGCTTCGCCTTTCCACCACTGCCCCACGTATGTGGGTTTGAAGGGCAGGGGTACCGCCCGGCTTGCGATGAGCTGTCTCACCAGCTCCTCAAACACGAGGCCCATGTGTTGCTCCAGCTCTGGCCTTATCCTGCGGAGCACCTCGTCTACGTATCCCAGCTCCAGCTCCGACTGGTTGGGGAGGACGAACTTGAGCCAGAACCACATGTAGTTGTCTGCCACCGCGTAGATGCCTTTGCGCCTCTGGCCGTAGGGAACCACGTGTTTGACGAGGCCGAGGCTCTGAAGAACCGCCAGGTATTTAGTTAGATTCGCCTTGTCGGCGCCCATAGCCGAGGCCAGCTTGCCGATTGTGTTGTACCCAGCCGCCAGGTACTTCAACAGGGCTAGGTAGGTCGAGGGCTCCCTCAGCTCCTCTCTAAGGAGGAAGTAGCCCTCGTCGTAGAGGAGGGACCCCTTCGTAAACACCGCCCTCTTCAAGTTTTCCTCGAACTCCAGCCCGTCGTCGAACAGCCTTAGGTACATGGGGACGCCGCCCGCCGCGGCCCAGACGCGGACGGCGTCTTCAAACCCGTAGCGCGGGATAAAAGACCTGGCGTCTCTGAAGCTCAGGGGCTCTACCCTCCAGCTCCCCGTCCGCCTGCCGTACAGCGGCGACCTGTAGCCCAACACCTCCGTCTCAAACATGGAGACGCTGGAGCCGCAGAGCACTAGGAAGAAGCTCCTCCGCGACAAGACCTCGTCCCACGCGGCCTGGAGGTCGGAGAGCCCCCCGCGGTCGAGCTCCACCAGGTAGCCGAACTCGTCTATTACGAGACACGGCCTCTCCACCTCCTCCGCCAGGTAGGTCAGAAGCTCCCCAAGCCCCCTCACCTGGAGCCTTTCGTAGAGCCGCTTACCTGTAAACTCCGCGATCTTCTTCTTCAGCGATTCGACGTTGTCCTGAAGGCTGGTCCTAGAGGCGAGGAAGTAGATGCATCGCTTAGACCTAAGGAATCTCTTCAGCAGTTCGGTCTTCCCCAGCCTACGCCTGCCGTATATCACCAACAGCTCAGCGCCGCCGGACTGGAACCGCTCCTCCAGCCACGCCAGCTCCCGCTCCCTGTCTACAAATTCAGGTTTCACAAGTATAATACTCACCCTACATAAATCTTTAAGCAGGCGCCATGCGGGGGCCGGAAAAACCCTCCACGGCCACCTTCTTATTCAGAATGGGTACGGTAATCCTCGGCGCATTAGTCCGCATCTTCGCAGAGCGTTGCCTCCTAGGCTTTAGCTAACGTTAGCACAATCTCCTAAAGCCCCCTGAGACGCGCCAGTGCTTCTGTATGCCTGCCGGATCTCGACCCTCGTCGGCCGCCCGGCACCTCCGTGTCGTGAGGCCTCTAGCCGATTAGGGCCTCAGCCCTTCAATGCGGCTGGGGAGCAGTGTTTCCTATAGGAAACATTTTCATTGGGTTTTTGTTTCCTACGTGGAATATGTGTTTAGAGAGCTAGTCGCCGAGTGGCTGAAGTGGCGGCCTCCCGCGGTCGTGAGAGGGAGCTCTCGGTTGAGCCTATGGTAGCGAGAAAACCTTCCACGGCTTTCATTCCTTTTTTTGAAATTCTCGACAGCCCGGCTAGGCGATCATGTCGTCGCTGGGCATGAGATCAGCAGTAGGCATCTCTCCTCGTTCCCGCAGTTCTGGCCGCAGGGTAGTTGCGTGCGCCGTTAACACCCGCCGTTTAACGGCGTTCTTTCAATTGTCTTATGTAAACACTCGGCGGGAGAGTTGAAGTATCGTGTGTTAACGATGCAGTGGTTTATAAACGGCTTGAAGTCGCTGTGCCAGCTGGTGCGAACTAACACTCTGGAAAAACATAAAAGCTGAAGAAAACTAGATAAAGGCGGAAAGATTTTCTTACACACAAGTTATTAGGTAGCTCAAATTATTCTCTTTATTTGTATTTCTTGGGTATTATGTGCCTATATAGAGGAGCGTCCTATTATGGTTCTTTTCTCATCATTGTTGTTTTTCGCTTTAAAAGTTGCTTGTCAAGGTTAATGTTTTTCATGTCACTGTTAATATGCACGGTTGGCACTCTTTTTAGACTAGGGAAAAGATTTATGTGAGAATCGGCTTTTCTCTATGCGTCTTGTGGGGCCCGCCACTGTTGTCAGCGTGGCGTATATCGACCCGGGGAACTGGGGGTCTAACATAGCGGCTGGTTCGCACTTCGGCTTTTCTCTGCTGTGGGTGGTGTGGCTCAGCGGCTTTTTGGCGGTGTATTTCCAGTATTTGGCTGGGCTGGTGGGCCTCTCGGGGGCTGGCCTTGTGGATCTTTTTGAGGCTAGGCTAAAAAGGTTTAAGTCTCTGCTGGCGCCGCCTTTGGTGGCGATGGTCTTGGCGACGGACATGGCTGAGTACATGGGGCTCATAATCGCCGTGCATCTGTTGACTGGGGTGCCGCTGGACGTGGCGGCTGTGTTTGCCTTGGTAGACGTCGTCCTGTTGGCGTCGCTTTCCGACAGGCGGGCTCTCTTCGCGAGGGTTATTGGGGTGTTTGTGGCCGTGGTGGCGCTTAGCTTCTTGGTCGAGCTGTGGCTTGTGAAGCCGCCGCTGTGGGAGGTGGCCCTTGGAAGCGTCGTACCGAGGTTGCCGGAGGGGGCCGCGGTGGTGGCGGTGGCCATAATGGGGGCCACCATAATGCCGCATGCCCTGCTTCTGCATTCGCACCTCACCCACGGGATGGATAGGAGGGTGCATATGTGGCAGACCTTGGCTAATCTGCTGGGGGTCTCTGCCATAAACGCCTCTATGCAGATCATGGCGGCGACGGCCCTCTTCGGGAGGGCGGTGGATCTGGGCGAGGCGCCGGCGGTCCTCGAGCCTCTGTTCGGCGGCTTGGCGGCGTTTCTCTTCTCCGTGGCCCTCTTCGCGGCGTCTCTCTCGGCCTCTGCGGTGTCGGTGGAGGCTGGGGTGTTGGTGTTCCGCTACGCCACGGGCAGGAGGTTTTCGGCCGCGGCGGCGAGGCTGACCGCCCGCCTCGTCAACATCGCCCCGGCGCTCGCCGCGCTTCACCTCGGCGCCAGCCCCGTGGAGGTGCTGGTCTACACGCAGTACGTGCTGTCGCTGGTCCTGCCGGTGGTCATGGCGGCGGCGGTGCGGTGGAGCTGGCGTATACTCGGGGCGGCGGGGAGGGCGGCCGCCCTGGCGGGCACGGTCTTCGTAACGGCGATGGACCTATACTCCTTCGTCGCCGGCTAGAACCCCCCGCATCTTCTTCAAGGCCTCGTTGAGCTTCTCTATGCGGAGCACCACCTCAGGGCTGATTACATGCTCCAGCTTCTCGGCCTCCCGGAACGCCTCCTCCGGCGCGACGCCGATCAGCAGGAAGAACTCCTCTAGGGTTTTGTGCCTCTGGTTCAGCTCCTCCACGCGCCTCTGGCCCGCCTCGGTGAGGTGGAGGCCCTTCCTGCCGCCGTACGTCACAAGCCCCTCCGCCTCCAGCTCCCGCACCACCTTCAAGGCGCTACTGGGCTTCACGCCGAGAGACCGGGCCAGCTTTGATAGCGTTACGCCGTCGCCTAGGGAGTATATGGCCTCGAGGTAGTGCTCCTTCCTCACGCGGAGCGGCGCGTGTGCGTCGTCCACGTAACGCATTCGTCGAGTAGATTTATTTTTTGTCGCTGAGCCAAAGGGCGGTAAAGCTTATAAAAACCATAGTTAAAACGTCAAGAGGGCCCGTAGCTCAGCCTGGATAGAGCGGCGGCCTTCTAGGCGCCTACGTGGCGCGTGGAGAGCCGTAGGTCGTGGGTTCCCGGCGAGAGCCGGCCTACAAATCCCATCGGGCCCGCCACCGACCTTTCAATGCTTGACTAGTGCGGTTCAGCATGCCGGATTCAGGCGCATCATACCTGGTTTTCTCTGCGGCGCTGGTTGCTCCACCTTCTATTGGCCCCTAGCTCCTCGTATTGGGCCAAGGGATCGGTGTCTACCGGTGCCTCTGGTTGCCGTCCATCCGCTACATCTCTTGTAGACTCTGGGTTTTTCGCCTGTCAGCATCTCTATAAGCTTCGTCGCCCCCGCCTCCTTGTCGATGTGCTTGTAGTACCCGCGCAGTACTTGGGGAGGTACAGCACCTCCACTTTTACGCCGAGGTCTTTCATCTTCTCCAGTCTCCTCTTGAGCTCGAGGCCTTCTAAGGTGCTTCGGGGCACCACCACCACGCGGCGTATCTGGCCGCCGTCTTTCTTAAACGCCTCAGCCACGGCATCGGCGAGTTGATCAACACCTCGGCCCTCCGTGTAGGTTTAGACCTCGTCTGCTTTCTGCTCTTCCAGCAGATGCCCCGCCACCGCCCGTGCGGCAGGCGGGACAAGGATGAAGATAGCGCGGGGCAGTTGCAACACCACATCTCCAACCACATGAGCAACCGCGGCGCCGGGGCCCGGCTCCATAACACTCATCACAAAAACAATTTTTAAAAAATATTAGTGATGGGCTATGGCTTGTCTTTCTTCTCTGTGTGTGGAGACGGTGTTGAGGACTCTCGGCCTTTCTACGTCGCAGGTGCCAGACTGCGGCGTTGTTGGGGATGGGTTGTGTGTGGCTGACTGCGGCTTGCTTAGGAGGCTGTGTAGTGGGAGGAGACTGAAGATGAGCGCAGTATATGTCTTCTGTTGCGGCGCCGAGGTGCTTTACGTGGGGCGGACCGGGGATCTCTGCAGGAGGGTTTATAGAGAGCACTGCGCGGCGCATATAGGCGGGTCGGAGGGGGTGGTTAGGTTTCTCATGTATCACCTCCCCGAGATCTGCCGAGAAGCAGGGGAGATTGAAGACGTTGTGAAGAGGGAGGAGAAGGCTAAGGAGATCCTTAGGCGGAAGCTCGCCGCCTACAACATCATTGTAGTGCCGACGGATAGGCCGGAGGAGCTGGAGGAGAAGCTGATCGAGGCACTCCGCCCTAGGCTAAACCCGCCGCGCGGCCGCCGCTGAGGTGGCGGTGGCCGGCGGGAGGCCACGCGTCTTGCACGCCGCCGTTTCTATCGGCAGACGGCACACATGCGGCGAGGGCTCGAGACAGCGAGCCGGAGCGCAACCCCCGAGGAGGCTAGGCAGGGCACATATGTTGTTTTTCTTTGCGGCGGCTTGTCGCCGCTTGTTGCTGGATGCCCGTTTACCGTGGTGATGAAAGCCCGGCTGGAGTAGCCGCGTCTTATCTAGAGAGTGGGATTTAGAGGGGTTTCTCCTGGCCGCGGGCTGTGTCGAGTTGAGTAATCGACTCTCGGGGCGCGCTTCCGCGGCTTGTCGACGAAATTTCTTAAGTCTCTAGGTGGTAGTTGAGTTCTCTGTTGTCTATGACTATTTTTATGTGTCTTTTTGTGGTCTTCAGGAGGCGCTTGGGTCTCAGCGTCGCTGTGTATGTGCCGTCGGGGTTTTGCTGGTATGACTCGACTGCCCACTCCTCGCCGGCGCATTCGCCGTACATGTAGGCGAAGTCCTCAAAGTAGTCGTAGGCTCCGCAGGTGTAGCACATGTTGCCGTGGAAGCGCGCCGCTATTTTGTCCGGGCCGGCGTGGAGGACGTCCACCAGGGCTTCGCTTCCGAAGACCATCCTGAATTTCTCCAGCGTTTCTGCAAGGCAGTCCATGCCCGCCTGGGGGACTGGCTTTAAATTCTTATTTGCCCGGCCGCCCTTTACTAACTATGTTTAAATATTCTATTAAATAGTTTTGTTTTATGTGTGTTTATTTTTCTTTTTTCTTTTTTGTTTGTTGAGGAAAGGCTTTAATGGTGGGGTGCGTGGTGGGTTGTGAGGCGGCTGGTGCTGGTTTTCTTGTTGGTGGGGGTTGTGGGGGTCTTGTTTGTAGGCTCTTTTCGCTTTGCTGGTGGTGGGGCTGGGTGTAGCGGTGATGTGGTGGGCTTCGTTGCCCCTACGCTTATGCGCGTGGTCTCTGACGCAGTGGCTGAGGCTGGGCTGTCTGGTGGGGGGCTTCTGTCTATTGGGTCTGTGGAGGGGTTGCGGCGGATGCAGCAGGGGGTTCTGCCGGATATATACGGCTCTGTTGATATCGAGTTGTTGCGGGATGTGGATGGGCTGGGGCCTCGGCAAGTTTTTGTGTTAGGGAGGTTTGGGATGGGGCTTGTGTGTAGGTCGCCGGTGGCTTCGCCGGGGGATCTCGGGGGGAGGGTTGTGGCGTTGGCTGATCCAAACAAGGCGCCTATTGGGTACCGGGCGCTGGCGTTGGCGTGGATGTTGAAGAGAGATGGCGTTGTGGATCTCGTGTCTAGGTTTGAGAGGTTGGGGGTGGGGTATCTGGAGGCTCGTGGGGTTAACATAACTGTTCCCGCCGTCTTGACGCCGACAAGGGACGGCCAGGTCGCGGCTAACCTAGACGCGGCGTGGAGCATGTTGGAGGTAGGCGCCGTCGACTGCACGTTTGCGCATGTGCCGTTTATTCTGGGGAAGTTCAGCCGGCTGGAGGAGGTTGCCAACTTGTCGATTTGGGCCACCTATAGGGGGGTACATGGCGGGAGGACCTACTACGTCTACCTCTTCAACGGGGCCTACTCCTTCCTTGACGACCCTCCCTACGAGATCTACGTCTTGTTCACGTCGCAGGGTGGGGGGGTCGTGCGGAGCTTGAGGGTTGTGGGTTTTGAGGCGTTTGTGGCGTCTTTTTCGGAGAAGGGGGACTGCGTGGTTGATGTCTTGAGGAGGATGGATCTCTCTAGGTATGGATTCGTTCGCTAAGGCGGTTGTCGGGTTGACAGCCTCTGTTTTGCTTCTGCTCATGGTGGCGTTGCCGTTGCTGTATGTCGACCCGCCGCCGCCCGGCTTCGTGGAGAGCTTCGTGTTGACGGCGGTTTTTGGGCTTGCGGCTTCTCTCCTGTCGCTGGTGCCTGGCCTCGCCGCGGCGGTGGCGGCGCGGAGGGGCGGGGCGTGGGGGGCGCTGGCGCAGGTCTTGTACATACCGGCTGTTGTGCCGCCGACGTCTGTGGGGGTGTTGTTGTTGGCGTCTTTCAGCCTGCCCCGGCTCTTCTGCGGGGGAGGCGTCGAGGTCCTGTGCCCGTCGGCGTCTTTCGTTTCCGAACATGTGATTAACAGACCGCTTGGGGTTCTTATCGCGATGGCTGTCATGGCTTTGCCCACGTCGTTTTCCATCTTCGACGGGGCGCTGAGGGAGGAGCGGGCCGAGGCGTTTTTCCGCGCCCTCGGCTTTTCGGGGCTCAGGCTCCTCCTTCTTCTCCTCCTCTCGCTGAGGTCCGCCACGGCGTCGGCCCTGGTGTTTTCCTGGGTTAGGAGCTTCGGCGAGCTCGGCGTGTTGCTGATATTCGCCTCGTATCCCGTGACGGCTTCTATCTACATCTACCAGGCGTGGCTCAGCTACGGCGTCGGCCCGGCCGTGGGGGCCTCGCTCGCCGTGATAGCCGCCGTGGCCGCGCTTGCCTTTGTGGCTAGGCGATGGCTCTCCTAGTGGAGAACCTCGTGGCTAGGCGGGGGTCGTTTGTGGTGCGTGTAGACAGGCTGGAGGTTAACTCGGTGGTGTCCGTCGTGGGGAGAAACGGTTCGGGGAAGACCACACTGCTGGACGCAATCGCCGGCGTCATAAAGGCGGAGGGGCGCGTGGCGGCCTGCGGCAGAGACGTGTCCCGCCTCCCGCCGGAGAGGAGGGGGCTTGCCTACGTGCAGTCTGTGCCTGTGGATCCCCCGACGCGGGTGGACAGGTTTCTGCGTATGGTCGCGAGGATGCACGGCGCTGAGGCGGAGGTGGGGGAGGTGGTGAGGAGGCTTGGAATCGAGACTCTCCTGCCGCGGAGGGGCGGCCTCTCCACTGGGCAGAAGCAACTGGTGAACCTCGCCGCGGCTCTGCTGGCGCGGCCGTGCGCCTTCCTCATGGACGAGCCCACCTCGCACCTAGACTGGCTGAACAAGAAGAGGTTTAACGATGTTGTGAAGGCCCTGGGGATGCCGGTGCTGTACGTCACCCACGACCCCTTCGAGGCGATGTATGTGGCCGACGTCATATGCGTGATGGAGGGGGGCAGGATCCTGCGTTGCGTCGGGGGGCAGAGGGAGGAGCTGGAGCAGGTCTACAGAGTTGCGGAGTCCTTCTGGTCTCCCCTGCGCTGATCCTCCAGCAGGAAGAGGAGGCACTCCACGAAGCGGCGGCCTTTCTCCGTAATTCTGACGAAGGATTTTATGTCTAGGCGCCTCCTCTCCACGAGGCCGAGCTTCTCGAGGCGGATGGAGGCGGTGTAGAACCCCGTGGTCATGAGCCCGAGCTCCGCCAGGAGGTATGAGTCCACCCATTTAAACTGCTGGTTGAGGAAATACAGCAACACCAGCAACCGCATGCCGTCGTATCTAATCGTGTGGAGGGCCTTGTCTAACTTTCTGAGCACCTCCAGCTCATCTGTCACGTCTAACCTCCCCGCGCGTTATTTAACTTCAATGGTCACCAGCGGTGCGGCTCGGCCTCGCCCGTGGCCGCCGTCTTCAGCCTCTCGACGCCGCCGA
>Ga0272445_1002426_pt1 | contig 12789 bp, 19 predicted proteins | sample YNPCB0031_FD_194404 | JGI IMG/M metagenome (GOLD analysis project Ga0272445, IMG submission 194404) | Hot spring sediment microbial communities from Yellowstone National Park, WY, United States - YNP-CB-003-1 | ecosystem: Environmental > Aquatic > Thermal springs > Hot (42-90C) > Sediment... | reverse complement strand
AAAGCAGAGGACAACGGCATACTCAGCGTTAAAATACACTTGAGGAAACCGGAAGAACTACTTGATGACATACTCAAAATGCTCGTTAGAAACGAGTTCGAGATAATATCAGTTAAGATTGAGGAATCAACATTGGAAGACGTATTCATATACTTTAGTGAGGGTACAAAATGAGCTTTATTGATATTCTCAGAGCAGAATACCGTCTCGTATACAATGACGTATTCAGAAGGAAATCCGTTCTCTTAACGACTATAATGTATCCCTACATATTCACAGCATTCACACTCTTCATAGGTTACTCAGCTGGTTCACCGAGCGTATTCACTCAAAAAATGGGTATTGAACCTGCTTTATACATGATAACAGCTAGTTACATGTTAATGTCGATTCTAACCAGTTTAGATGATTTGCTTTGGAAGCCACTATTTGATACGTATACAGGCACGATCATTTACATATTGGCTTCACCGGTCAATAGGTTCAAACTATACGCAGCAATACCGTTTCCTAGGTTAACATTGCTTGTTTTATTGGGGTTCACGAGTCTACTACCCGTATACATTTATTACTTTGGATTAGGGGGTTTACTACTGAGTTTACTAATAATGGGTATAGTTGCACTGGGTTGCTTAATAATGATACCTTTCGCGATATTTGTAGCAAGCAGTGTTCACAGAGTTGGAGAATCATGGAGAATTTTAAACGTTGTTAGACCACTCATAATGATTTTTCTCGGTGTATATTACCCGAGGATTTACATGCCTCTAGGAGCATATATTATTAGTTCACTTATTCCCTCCTCGCACATAGTAGAAGCTGCCCAGAGATTACTTATTGGAATTCAGAGTGGTGTATATGTTTTATTTGCAATAGCGTTTACTCTTGCTATAATATACATACCAATAAGTCAGTTCACTCTAAGTAGCTGGGAGCGTAAAAAGGTGAAAGAAGGTGTTAAAACTTCTTAGAAGAGCATACGCTGTATTCAAAGCATACTTTGTATCAGATTTCATTAGATCAAGGGGATTCATATATGGATTAATGAGCATGGCGCTTTGGATCACGATGTTCTCAGCTCCAGTAATAATGTTCACTGGGAGCGATGTTAACGTAAACGAGGTTGCAACGAGGATATTTATAGGCATAATGCTGTTTCTGTTTTTCTCTACTGCGTCATGGGATTGGGCAGCTGAAATAAGATGGATGATAAACGAGGGGCGAATAGAGTACTACATTGCTAGTGGAAGCGGGTTCCTGCCGCATTACTTAGGTATACTACCAATATCGATTCTATGGCTAGTAATAGCCCTAATAGTCAACTATATTTTACTATCAATACTTTGGTCTCCGCCAACAATACGTGTTTTAAACCTCGTTCTCTTTATATATGGGTTCGCGTTATTCTTAATGTGTTTAATGGGATACGCATTAATTCTCGGGGGTACAATGATCTCCACTAGCGCAGTCGGCTTCATAGTAGAAATAATAAACTTCGTGCTTCCAGTTGCCACGGGTGGATTATTCCCCTTAAAATTAATGCCTGAACCATTACAAGTATTTGCATTATTGACTCCCTTCAGTTACACAGCGGAGTTAATTAGATATTCGATGCTTGGAATAGAACCAGTAGTCGAATTAAACTACCTAATAATAACAGGATCCATTTACACCATGGTTTTTCTACTGATAGGAATAGTGTATTTTAAGTATCAACTTAGGAAAGTGCTAAGAGAGGGATTTAAGTCTATTTCCATGTGGTAACATGAACTACTCTGAGAATACAGAGGGAGGGAAATTAGAGCAAGATTAATAATGCTCACTGAATTTACTGGGTTTTACAGCTATTTTTTACGCGTGAAATCTAGTAGTGTTCTAGCTTGTTTTCTCTCGGATTTTGGCTTTTGTTCTTCTTCTATTGTTTTCTTTATCACGTTTTTGAAGTCTTCTTCTATGTTTTTCCTCAATGACGGATTATATAGTGCTGATGCTGGATGATATGTTGGAACAATTTTAACATCGAAACCCATTAATTTTGCACTAAAAACTTTTCCATGATGCGCAGTCATACTCACCCATTTTAACCCAGTTAAACTGAATAAAACTCTCCCAGCATGTCTTCCTAGAGCTACAATGATCCTAGGCTTCAATAATTCCAGTTGACGAATTAGATAAGGTAAACATGTTTGAATTTCATCATCTAAAGGATCTCTGTTACCGGGTGGTCTACACTTAACTATATTCGTTATGTAGAAATCCTGTCTCTTGAATCCAATCAATTCAATTAACTCAGTTAAGAATTTACCAGCAGCTCCTACGAAAGGCCTACCGAGTTCATCTTCTTTCTCGCCGGGTGCCTCGCCTATGAATACTACGATTGAGTTCTTGTTGCCTTCCCCCGGTACAGCTCTACGCCTAGACTCATGTAATCTACACTTCCTGCAGTTTAGTATTTCGTTTTCTAACTTAAGCCACTCCTCCTCAACTAGCAAGAATTATCCCTTATACTTGTATGTAATTTTAATTCATAAGCTAAAATAAACGCATAGTAGCTGAAACAATCAGGATTAATGAGGACGTTAACCCTATGAGTATATTATCATCTAGAAATGGCGGTATCTCGAAATGCTCCACAATGCTTGAAGCAATAGCTGCGATCAACCCTGGGAGTTTAGCATAGTAGAACCCTAGTGGCACAGTGACAGCCAACATTCCAATGTTTCCATACCATGATTTATTTCTTCTCCCGTATAACCCATTTCTAATAACGCCTGTTACGGCATCGCCTAAGGATATAAATAAAGGAGGTACAATAGCATAATATGGTTCTCCCGTTATTAGCCAAACGAAGAGAAGAGAGAGACCCCACGAAATAGCAAAATTAACTTCATACGAGTTATCGGATACTTGAAACCAGTTTAGTAGGTTCTTTTTTCTGTGGGGAATATATAGGATGACTGCTAACACCAGTGCAAATATTGTGGGAATTAAAGGAGAAGTAAAGATATAAGGTACGAGGAAGGCTACTAAACCTCCTGCTAATATGTGTATTATTTTCCTATTATAGTAGATAGCTACATTGGTTTTCATATTTAGTTTCATCATGTACTTGAAAAGTTTCTTAGTTAGGTATATTAGAAATATAATGTAAGCAAACAATATAATTGCCCATAGTGACTCTATCACTATGTTTTCCGGGCAAATCACTGTCTTCACCGTTCCGCTGATTATAGCAATGGGGAGATCTAGTTATTAAATATTTATTGCAGGTGCTATTTCTCATGTAAAATTAATTACATCTTGTCAACTATGTTTAAACATTGATTATTAATTACATCAACTTGAACCAGGATTGATAACTTCATGGAAGAAGTTAAATGCGTAGAATTAAATGGAAATTCAAGTATCTGCAGTATACCTCCATGGATTGAAATTCTTAAGAATAAGTTAAATAGTGCTATTAGTGGACAAGCTATTATAGTAACAAGGATGCCTAAGCTAAATTACATTATATTGAGATTTCTGGGAGTTAAAACACTTGGAAGAATCAACGGCGACGTAGTTATTGGATACCTGGGCGGGGTTAATAATAAGAATAGGATCATGGTAAGACTTGAACCTATTGATTGGTACTCAGTGTACTCTTTTAAGTTACCCAAGTTCCTAGCTCTCCCATTATCTGAACTATCACGTGTTCTAATATACTTAACCATAGGAGCTTTAGGAGTACTCGTTAACTTAGCTGCAGTCATTTACACTTACTCTACTTTATCAAAGTACCTTGGTTTAATATCCAACACTGTTGCCTCGGTTCTGGGTTTTGAAGTAAGCGTCATATTCAACTTCACATTGCATGAACTCGTCACTTTCAGAGGTACTGGTTTAAGTAAATCAATTCGCAGTATAACTGAGAGATTAATTAAATACCACTCGGCGAGCATTGCGAGTTTCCTATCTCAAGTTTCAATGGCTAATTTACTGCCATTCTTATTTAAAATACCTGTTTGGATTGGTCAATTCGTGGGAATAGTAGTCGGCTTCATTATAAACTTTATATTGGGTTACCTCTATACATGGAGTAGACATAGAATTAAATGACTAATAACTGGTGAAGTAGATGGGTTTAAAGCATGGGAAATACGTGTACGTTAAGAGACCTGATGGATTTTACGTAAAAGTAAGAGTTTTAAATATAAGATTTGGGAAGAAAACGGAGCAGGGAGATATATCGAATCCTTCGAGGTACATTGTAACAGGATATAAGACGAAAACCCCTCCCTTAACAGGGGTAGTTGTAAGCGAAGAAGCTTTACCTGAGGAAACTAAGAAAATAGTGGAGTCAATTTAGCAAGGTCTACTGGTTTGCTTGAGGATTTCATAAAGAAGATCTCGAGTAGAACAGGGAGAACTATTAGTGAACGCGAAAACGAGTATTTGCTAGTCCTAACTAGCCTAGGAGAGGAAAACATAGTGATTTGTGTAAGAGAAGGAGACTATGGGTTCTACGCTAAGGTTATTCTCGAAAGAGATCTAGCTATAATTAACTGCAGTGAAGCTGAATATTCTCCTCTAGGTTTATATGTTTTTTCACGAAGTATAGATGAATTGGTTGATAAGACATACGCTAAAATACTTTACTTAGTAAGTAAGAGTAAGATTTCACCTACTTGAACCCGTTATTTTCAACATAACTGGTTTTAAACCCTCATTATCTATTCCGTAAAGAATCCATCCAGGTTTACTATTTACTCCCTTCATTTTTCTAACCATTATTTGTCTAATGAATATTGGTATTTGCTGCGCTAGTTCCCCCGGTATACTCGCAGTTTCCATTATTCCATCAACTAGGTGCTCAATACTTAGTAGGTACTCTTTGAAGCCTTGGGTTGAAGTATGCAAAGTCGTAATAGTCATTATTCCCCTGGATTTTGCGAAATTGGCTCTAAGCGACTTTATAAACAAGATAAACCTCGTTGGATCAAGTGATACCATTACCTCATTGAGTGAATCTATGACAAGTATCCCACGGTTCTCTAACCGGTATTTATCAGCTACTTTAATCAACGTAGATACTATTGACTCTGGATTATCAGGTGTAATTTCTTCTTCAACACAGTAATTTAATCTCTTGGGTTTCACAAGGTAGCTGAAACCATCAATTATCACGAGCTTCTTTTCACCACATGCTTTTTCAGTGTTGGTTTTAAAGGAGGATAATTGATTGATAACGGTTTGAGGGTCATCATCTAATGCCACATATAGAACTGGTTCACCCATTGAGATAATGTCTTTAACTATGTGTGCTATGATAACAGATTTGCCTGAACCTCCCTCTCCTGCGAGTACTATTAGAGATTTTCTGGGAACACCGCTGGGTAAAACGTACTTGAATAAATCCTGCGAGAAGTAAATATAATCTAAGTTATTTCCAGAACTCAAACTCGACAAAAACCGCACCCTTCCATTTCAATGGAGTTACATTTATCCTATATATGTGCTTCAGCTTTAACAACTTCAGAGAGGATCATTGGGTATACTGATAATACACCGTCTAAACTCAGTATTTCTTCGTGAATTTTCTCGAGTTCATTAGCTGATGCTGCCCATATAATAGCTAAGATATCGTGATCTCCACTAGTTAACGCTAAGTATTTAATATATGTTTTCTCCTTGAGTAACTTCACTACATCAAACAACTTCTCTGGTTTAACATTTATACCTGTAAAACTTACTTTAGAGTAACCCAGCGCGTTTGGATCAATTATAGCCGTATACTTCTTTATAATCCCGGTTTGCTCAAGTTTACGAATCCTCTTAATTATAGCTACATCTGTTAAATTTACTAATTTAGCTAATTCACGGTAAGTTACTCTAGCGTTCTTTACTAGTTCATTAATAATTTTCATATCTATGTCGTCAAGCGAAGATCTACTCATTGGTCTCCACCTCCACTAGATTCCATGAATCTATCTTCAAGACACCTATTTCCCTTACTATTTGTTTTAACTTATACTCAATCATTCCTAATGCCCTAAAACAATAATTACATTTATTTAATTATGTTTTAAGAATTATTAAACGTTCTCCTTAATCGTGTTTCAATATATACGCATGGGTCTTTTAAAGCATTACCATACTTAAAATACTGTAATACGCTAAATAAAATTTATGATATCAAACGGTGTCAAAAATGGAGAAAGAGCTCTTAGACTTACTTAAGAAAATGCTTTCAACGGATGTAGAGAAGAAGAAAGGCAGAGAGGGGTTAGAGCTAGAAAAGATTGAACCAGATTCACCGCATGGAATCTATGTATATGACTTTAACCGGGAGAAATGGGTATTGAAACAAGTTAGTGGAAACCCCAACCTGCCGTGGGGTAACGGCTACTACATGGTATACTTTGATAACGCAAGGTGCCCAGCTTGTAGAGCATACGATAACTACTGGTTCCCATTCGTTAAGATCTTTGGGAAAATGTTTGGAGAATTCAACTACGTCATAGTACTCTGCGACTGGTTTGCGAGGGAGTGTGTTTCAGAAGCAGCTAGTACTGCATTCAAGAAGTTCGATGTACATGCTTCTCCAACTACTATAATACTCTACGTTGAAAACAACGAAATAAAGAAAAAAGAAGAACATAGTGGAGTGAAGAAGATCGATGAATTATTGAAGATAGCTACGGATTTCGTTAAGGAAACCACGGGTGAAGTAACTATTAAATGAATGCAATAAGCCCTCTACTTGATTTAACTCGTTAAACTCAACTAAGGGAAATACGATAGTCAGTAAAAGTTGAAGCTAGAATAATACGCAAATACACGCGATCCAAACTTGAATCAACGTAGGAGCTAACGCGAGTTTAAACCAGTCTTTCCAAGAAATCCTGAATTTCGCTTTCTCGCATAGACCTATTGCAACAATATTAGCTGTTGAACCAATAGGTGTAAAGTTGCCTCCTAGTACTCCACCAAACAATAAGCCCCAGTAAACATTAGTTGAAGCTCCAGCATATACAAGGCTTTGAGCAACAGGTGTAAAGGCAACTATAACGGATAAATTATCGAGAAACGTGCTAGCAAAAGCAGTTGCTACCAGTAATATCTCTCTCTCAAAGCGGATTCGCTAAGTCCAAGCGTACTAGTAGCAATTAAGTAGGCGATCTTTACAGCTGAACCAGTCCACGTTAGAGAATACCCAAGCATGAATAATGCGATGAAGAAAAAGAGTGAAGGCCACTCAACACCGTGTACTAAAACCGATTCAAGTTTCTCTAGTTTATACTCCTCTAAAGATAAGAAGATAAAGATATACGGGATGAACGCTAATAGGGAATGAGGATCTATGGTTTCCCCATAAATACCCTGTAGTATAACAGCTAAGTATTTACTCGAGGATACGGTGATTAAGAACCCTATGAGCAGCGATAAACCGTAGATTAAGGGGAATTTTCCTCTTTCCTCGATCTTCGTGTAGAATTCAGTAAAAACAATGTTTATCTTCTCGTAGGTTACAGCGTCTATAATTTCTTTAACGCTTTCCCTTAACAAGTAATAAGCTGTAAGAATTAGAGATAAAAGAGTAATTAATGAGAGCGGTAAAGCGTGAACTATGAAATCAGATGCATGTAATCAAACCGTGAAAGCTAAGTAGACGCCTATAGGGTTACCAATAGGCATTGCTTGGCTTCCAGTGTTAGTCGCTAAAACAGCTAGAATAACCAAGGGTTTAATGTCTTTTCCCGTTAGCTTTTTGATGTCAAGAAGGAGCGTTAATACGTAAATAATGCTTGTCGCTTCATCAACAGCTAGTGCGAGGAACCAAGATATAAACGATAGTATCAATATAAACATAATTGGCGATTTACCGCTTGCTTTGAGAATTGCTAATCCTATTAATCTAAATACTCCTAGAGTTCTGAGTATAGAGGCAAACACCATGCTACCTATGAGGAATACTATTAGTTTCCACTCAACACCCATAATTAAATATTGAGGTGGAACAACACCCAGGAACACGAGTTAAAAAAAGCTAGTATGGCGGCGAAATACCTCAATTTCATGGATATAGCTGTTAACGCTATATCAGTCGCTCAACTACGTTAAGGCTTGAGTTAAATTGGTTTATGCACGTAGTGTTATTTACTTCCCGTACCTCGCACCAGAAATCGAGTAGAATTCCACCCATACCGACTGGTTCAACTTTCAGTAAACTTAGAAAAGCGAACATTATGAGAAATGAAACGAGGAATATGCTTGTAGCCTCAAGTATCTTATCTCTTCGAAGAATCCAGATCAGCTTCTCGAAAAATGAGTAAATATAATCAGCTCTTCTCATAATTGTTGATTCTTAATGAATATCACCTTGTAAAATACTTAATTGATTTCTCTTTGATTCCTCTTTTTAATTATGATTATAAGTCTATATGTTAACAATAAGGCTATTCCACACTGTAGAATAAGAAATATAGTGTTACCTACTAGAAAAGCGTAAACAGCAAGCATTAATGCACCAGATAGATTGAGAGCATATAACCAAACCCAGTTCCTAATAATGAAAGACGCGAAAACTAAGACTAAACCAATCAACCCTATTGCTTCCACATAGCTCAAAGCCGTCACCGAATTCGGTAGCGTATAAATTTGCATCTTATAAACTTAACGCTTTAAAAGTATCGCTGATCGAATTGCTTAAAGAAGTTTACTTTGCAATTATCCAACAACGGCTAGTTCTTTCACAAGTTTTCCTTCTCTAAACCGAGTGAGCGTTAAATTATTCGCAATACTTATTCTTGGTTTGCCCTCGAGGACCCAGTCTGCTATAATTATACCCGTAGCTGGAGCCATCATCATTCCATGTCCACTGAAACCCGTTGCAACGTATAAATTACTGTACGGCTCTACGGGTCCATATATTGGGTGATGATCAGGGGTCATATCGTAATACCCCATCCAATATCTCTCAATGTTCACGAGTGATAAGAAAGGCAGTAGCTCATATAGTGGTTTAATTACTAGGTGAAAAGCGTCGAATCTATGGGAATTTAGGGGTAAGCCTGGAGAATCCGCTATATCTCTAGCCAATATTAATGAGCCATGTTCTGTTTGAGTTATGTGCGGGGATCCAGGTGTATCCCAGTCGATTATTAAAGCTGGCTTTATTACCTCGGAATAAGGCTCTGTTACAATGGGATGTCTTGGCATGGGATCTATTGGTAGCCTGACTCCAATACTACTGAGTATCTCCCTAGATCCTTCCGCTGCAGCAACTATGAATACATCAGCTTCTAAGATCCCTCGCGAAGTCTTAACAGATCTTATTTTCTCACTGTCAGAGATCAGTTTCTCGGCCTTCGTGTAATTCAGGAATTTCACGCCTCGTTTCCTTAATTCAAGGTAGAGCTTAGTGAAAACTTCTAGTATATCCATTCTACCCGCCGTAGGATCAAACATTGCCCCGGAAATAATGTTTATGTTAAGCTTGGGCTCAACGCTTTTCACTTCACTTGGCTCAAGTACTCTTGATGGAACCCCGTATTGATTGTGAAAGGATGCGAGTTTTTTGAATGTTTCAACGGTTTCATCTCTCCTGGCAACCCAGAGGTAACCATTTTGCTTTAACTTAAAACCGAGTTTTCTGCTTAGTTTAATCCATTCTTCAATACTTTTTTTCATTAAAATAACGTGTTCTACGGAAGTAAAAGATGATCTAAAACAACCCATGTTTCTAAATGTTGCACCGCATCCGGGATAACTAGAATCCACTATAGTGATGTCTCTGACTCCGCGGTTTAGCAACTCGTATGCAATAAATACTCCGCTTATTCCTCCTCCAATCACAACTACTCTCAACTATTATCACCATGAATAAAGTACTTTGAGGACACGGGTATAATCGGGGGTCTAATACGGTAGTTTCTCAAAACATCCTCAACACTTAAACCTTTCTCCTTAGCAAATATCCTGGCTGCGATCATTATACAGCTCCTGCCTTGACACGGCCCAAAACCTATCTTCAAGTATTTTCTAAGTAGTTCAAAGTCGTCTATTCCTTCATGGATTGCTGTTAAGACATCATCTAATGTAACATCATTGCATCTGCAGATAATCACTGTTTTTTCTCCACCCATATCGCTCTCACCTCTAATCCGAGGCCTTTTGGAACACGAACAGTGACAACACGTGTTTTATTCTTCTCCCACAAACGTACAACTACTCCTTCTCCTACACGTTCCCCTCTTCTATTCAATAAAGTCACGGTTTCACCTAATCTAGGTACCGGCAAGAACTCGTGGGGGAGTGTAACGTAATCATAATCATTTCTCGACAAATCGACTACGAACGCCGCTAATCCAGGGCAAACTGCTACACATAGTCCGCAACCAGTACACTTATCCCAGTCAACTCTCGGTATATCTGTTATTTTATCCATTTTAATGGCCTTTAAGCCACAGTAAGGAACACATATATTGCATGGTATTTGCTCAGGGCACTCTAATATGGCTACAGGCCCCTTCTTTAACCTTTCCTCTGGTGGCAATAAGCCGAGTTCTTTTAGCTCACGCAATTCAATAACGCCCGTTAGCCGGAATTTCACGGTATTCACTTCTTATCACCCGAATGAAATAGGGGAGGGGAATTTCTTCCTGAAATCCTCGAGTTCTTCACGTGGCACTGTCGCCTGTTCTTTGCCTCTACGAGCTCTAGTTAGTAACGGTGAACTCCTGTATTCATCCCATAGAAATCTCAGTGTTTTCTCCAATGTGCTTGAAGCATTCTCGGCTCTGGATCCATCACATAGTTTCGAAACAATGGATAACGCAGCTATTTTACCCTCTAATATAGCAGTGGTTGCTTCCTCTATGCCTGAAGAGTCTCCTGCTACGTACATGTTGACAACGGTTGTCTCGAGATCGCGTGTTCTTATGGGTACTAGTCCACCTAGCTCCGGGATATATTTCATTACAGCACCTGCTTGTGCGTGTAATCTCGCATCGGGTTCAAGGCCTACAGCCAATAGAACTAAGTCGACATCGAATTCTTTCTCGGACCCCGGTACAAAATTAAGCTTGTCATCCACGGCTGCAATCACTGCTTTTTGAACTCGTGGATTTCCTTCCACATACTTTAAAGCGTGCCTAGTGAAAACTGGAACTCCGTACCTACGTATTTTAGCAGCATGAACAAACCAGCCCCCTATTTCACTTAAAATTTCAACCACGCCTTTCACTTCTACACCGGATTGTAGGAGCTGGTAAGAGATTATTAAGCCCACATTACCAGAACCAATAACTATGGATTTTTCACCGGGTTTAACACCGAACTCGTTCATTATGGTTTGCGCGCCTCCCGCACCTATGACACCTGGGAGATCATTGTTTTGGAAATCTAGATATCGTTCTTGGGCACCAGTTGCAGCAATAACTGCTCTAGGTTTAATTATGTAGTGTTTACTCTCATTGATAGCTCCCACGACTCCGCCTCTGAAAACTCCATAGACTACTGTATTAGTTAATACTTGAATGTTTCTTAACTCGCTGATTTTTCTGGAGTATTCTTCAGCTATTTGGAAACCACGCATACCTCCGAAAAGCTCTACGTTACCGAAAAACTTATGCGTTTGCTTAAGTAATTGACCCCCTAGTTTAAAGTGCTCATCTACTAAAACAACGTTTAATCCATAGTTCGAAGCAGTCAAAGCGGCTTCTAAACCAGCTGGTCCTCCACCAATTATTAACAAGTCGGGGTTTAACTCCACGATTTCCGAGTGCTTGTCCATTAGATGTATTGCCTCGGGAGCAACCCATCCTCTTTGTCTTTCAACTTTTAAACCGTCTTTAACAGGTATTCTACAGGATTTCACGTTAGGTAAACCATTTATTGACATAAAACAGTTACTACACTTACCGATCATGCAGAATGGTCCACGAGGCCTCTTCAACTTATGGCTCCAGGAAAACACATCGACTCCTAGAGCATATAAAGCCACCGCAACACTTTCTCCTTCATAAGCTTCAACAGGTACTCCTTCAAAATCAAACACTAGTTTCCTACCACGGTGAAAAGTGAGAATTGGGTGATCATAAATTCTTCTATCAATTGGCGAATCATATCACCTCATGTTCCAGGTCTAGAATTAATTCCGTTGATTTAATAAGCATTAACCTAGAGGATAAATAGTCGCACTCTTCACTCATCTTGTTTCAAAAACTAAGCTATTACATGGTTTAACCATGAAAAACACCTATATGCACGGCTTCGTAGTTTAGCATCGCATCTTCTCAAGGTTTTAAGAAGTCCCGCTAATGATATTTGACGATATCTGTGAATTACTGTATTTCTTCTGTTAGCGTGGTTGGGTCTCGGTGTGAGTTCATTTGCTTAAATCAGCGTCATGGGCTCCAGCTAATTCCTACGCCACCGGGTCTTCATCTAGTCTCTACGTTACCTCAGTGGGATCATTTGGGAAGTCGTATTAGGAGTAGTAATTAACCATACTCTACAACATCAGGTACTCAAAAGTATTCACAGATACCTAAACTTATCGATAAATCTGTAACAGCCTTGCAAGAGAGTAACTGCGTGAAAACTCTTCCAGTTTTACAGTGTAAAGACCTACTATGTCATTGATTAGATCACTAGGCAATCTCTTCGCGTACAATAATGCTCTGATTTTCCGCGCATTGAATCGACTCCACATAAATAATTTTACTTTCACATAGAAAAACCATGATAGTAAACGCAGCAATGTGAGTAAAATGAGGAGGAAAAACCAGAGAATTATTAGAACAT
>Ga0272445_1002425_pt1 | contig 12789 bp, 10 predicted proteins | sample YNPCB0031_FD_194404 | JGI IMG/M metagenome (GOLD analysis project Ga0272445, IMG submission 194404) | Hot spring sediment microbial communities from Yellowstone National Park, WY, United States - YNP-CB-003-1 | ecosystem: Environmental > Aquatic > Thermal springs > Hot (42-90C) > Sediment... | reverse complement strand
TTTTATCTTCGGCTCTCTCCCGGTGTCTATGAGCATCCTCATGTACTTTAAGGCTGCTTTAACCCGTCTATCTACTACGTCTATACCCTGAGGTTTATGGTTTTCAAGCACTGGAGCACATTCTTCTGAAGCAATGAATCCCTCATATCCTATCCTTTTAAGCTCGTTTACAAAAGCCGCGTAGTTTACACGGTCGGCTTTCATCCAATGGTATATTCCACGTTTGATTATTATCGTTCCATCTTCTGCAAGGTCGAAGGAATGTGAACCGTAGTGTGAATGTACAATGCCTATTTCCCTGCAGGATTCTACGGCTCTATGTATATACTCATCGCTCTGATCTATGAACAGTGGTACGTCTAAACAGAGTTTAACGTTATCCATATTTACCTCTTTAACCATTTGAAGGGCATCTTCATATCCATAGTTTATTACCGGAGGATGATTTTGAAGAGCTACTGTAATGCCATAATCTTCAGCCCATTTAGCAGTCTCTCTTATTCCTTTAACAGCAAGCCTCCACATTTCATCACTCGTTATGAAGTTTCTCTTATAATCGAAGACTCTATTGGCAAACTCGTACGTTCCAAGCCCATCATACCTACTAGTACCAGTCCAAGCCGCAAAGACCTTTACAATCGGAACCTCCAAATCTCTAGCCAATTCCAACGCTTCTTTAACCATGCATAGGTTATTCTCCACCTCTTCTATAATCGGGCTTACAAAGTTTGACATCGTTTCTACGGCACAGAGTTCTATCTGATGAGAATTAGCAAGCTCCTTGATTTTTCTCCTCCTACTACTATCCAGATCGCATGGAAGGGCGACGGGTCTTTTAGTTTCGATGGATAATCCTTCAAAGCCGAGCTCCCTAGCCTTAACTATCTGCTCCTCCAGAGATAGGGCTGGCCCTCTATACCATAAACCACAGTACGTTACAGTGAAAAGAGCCAGTTTAATCAAACAATCAAACCCCCTAGAGTTAAATACTGGTTCTTAGTATTTGTAAGTTTTGGTGTCCGCGTGTGCGGTGAACGTGGAGCGTGGTTTAAAGAAGCACGATTTGGAATGTTCCTCCACTGGGGCCTCTACTCAATACTAGGCCGTGGAGAATGGGTTATGTACCTTGAGCACATACCCGTTGAAGAGTATTCAAAGCTTTCTGAGAGGTTTAAACCTACGAAATTCAACCCCGATGAATGGGTTTCCTACGCTAAGGAAGCTGGTATGCGCTACATGGTCTTAACGAGTAGACACCATGATGGCTTCAGCTTATTCGATAGCAAGGTTTCAGACTATACGGCCGCTAAAACAGCAGCAGGTAGAGATCTCGTAGCAGAATTTGTTAAAGCATGTCATAAGGCTGGTATGCGTGTAGGGCTCTACTACAGTCTTCTGGATTGGAGGTGGCCAGAATACTGGAAAGGACCTAAAAAAGACCCGGAAGGTTGGGCTAAGTTTTTAGAGTATGTTCATACTCAAGTTGAAGAGATATGTAGCAACTACGGCAGATTGGACGTTCTATGGTATGATGGAGCATGGCCATATAGCGCTGAAGACTGGAGATCGGCTGAACTCAATGCTAAAGTCCGTAAGCTTCAGCCTGAAATACTGATAAACAACCGCTCCGGGCTTCCAGAAGACTTTGACACTCCAGAGCAGCACGTAAGTTTTTCACCTCCAGGTAGACTTTGGGAGTCCTGTATGACCATGACGGAGTACTTCTGGGGCTACTGTAAGGGAGATCCTTGGAGGTCTACCAGAAGGCTCATTCAAACACTCGTAACCTGTGCAAGTGGTGAAGGCAACCTCCTGTTAAATGTAGGTCCTAAAGCTGATGGGACATTCCCGGCTAGAGCCATAAGAATACTCAAGGAGATAGGCTCTTGGATGAAGGTCAACGGTGAATCTATATACGGCTCTGAAAGATGCCCATTCAGTACGTCTGTAGGTACGTTCACAGCTAAAGGCAACAAAGTATACGTGCACGTATTTAGATGGCCGGGTAGAGAAGTATGTATAGCGGGCGTGGGCAATGATGTGAAAGATGCCTATATGCTGGCTACGGGTGACTATGTGAAGTTTTCTAAGAAGGATGGTAGAGTTTTCTTAAGAGGATTACCCGCTAAAGCCCCAGATCCATACGATACTGTCATAGTTTTAGAGCTTGACGGTAAACCTCAGGGTTTAACGTTCAGAGTTGAGTAGCGATTATAACAGATATTCTATTCTCATTTTTTATTTTTAAAGTCTAACCTAGCTGAAACGCATTTCCCTCTCTTCAAACAGTTGGTGTTTAAAGTGTTTTCAGAAGCTCTTCTAAACTCTTCTTTAAATTTTCCAATCTTTTTCTGTAATATTCTTTCTCATCTTCAACTTTTCTAAGGGCTTCTTCTAATTCTCTTAGCTTGACTTCATAAGTCTGTTTGATATCGGATTCAAATACAAGTCTTTCAATATGAAACTCTTCAAATGATATTTCACCCTTATCCTTGTCGTAGAATGCCTTAACAGTTATCCTTACGAAGTCTCCCTTACCGAGTTTAAGTTCTTCTACGAGTTTTCCATATAGTATTTGATTAAGTTTAGCTACATCTCTAAGTATTACATCTCGAGGAGCTAAATTCTTAAAAACGGCTAATGCCACTTTCCTAAGCTTATCCGCGTATAGAGCAACTGGTATAACACCAGTTCTAAGCTCAACTTTCTCCAAAGATGATGTAGTAGACATTCAAGAAAAATTTCCGCTTACAAATATATGAATTTTACCGAAATCAGTCTATAATAGCCTCTACAATTAACCTATGAAAAGCTCTTCTCACATCATTTATTCTCTCACAGGCGGGATTACTTCTAGATGGATGAATACGATTAGTCAACAATATTGCAAATAAATCCATTTTAGGATTTATCCAGATTGAGGTTCCAGTGAAACCAGTATGCCCATAGGATTCATCGGGAAAGGGCCATTCAAAAGGTTTAGCCCATCCAAGTCCAAATCTTCTGTGGTCATCTTTAACCCAAACTTTCACAGCTTCCTCAACGGTCTCCTCTTTTAAAACTCTAACAGAACCATAACATCCTCTATTAAGCATCATCTGGCTGAAAATCGCCAAATCATACGCGGTGGAAAATAAGCCGGCGTGGCCAGCCACACCTCCTAGAGCATATGCGTTTTCATCGTGAACCTCACCCACTAGCACTCTTCCCCTCCATGGACAATTCTCCGTAGCAACAGCCTTAGCTTTCAGAGAGCCTGTAGGTTTAAACGTCGTTTCATACATTTTAAGCGGCTCGAATATCTCAGAATTAGAGAGTCTATCAAGGCTCAGCCCTGAAACAGCCTCTAGTATAAAGCCCAATAGGATAAAGCCTAAATCGCTATAGACAATTCTAGAACCCGGCTCATATTCACAATCCAACTGGGTTATGGCATTTAGAAACTCGCTTTTACTCTTGCATGTTTTATAAAGCGGTAACCAGGCTGGTAATCCGGAACTATGGGTTAGAAGATGCTTTATTCTAACGTTCCTCCTCCATCCATGGCTCCACCCGTCGAAGAACTCTGATACAGGAGAGTTTAAACTCAAAAGTCCTTTTTCAACCATTTTAAGCGTTAGAGTGGCCGTACAAACGGGTTTAGTGATGGATGCTAAGTCGAAGAGCATCTCTCTAGTAATAGGTTTTTCCTCAGGTATAAGTTGAGCATAGCCTTCAGCCTCGTAAAGAACTATTATAGTCCCCCTAGCCACTAAGGCTACAAAGCCTGGGTAGACTCCATCTTTAACCCCATTCTTTAAAACCTCTAGCACCTCTAGTAGTTTTTCAGAGTTTAAACCAGCTTCCGACGGGCTTCCGAACCTTAAAAGACCACACATGAAATCGTCCTCTCTAAAAAATCTAAAAAATAGGGTTTCAACTGGGCATGCATATTATCTCTTTTACCTTCAACCCTGTAAACCTTCTAGAATACGACGGTTTAACTACAATTGCCGTGTCAGCTCCTCTATCCGTTCCAGCTATAGCGATTACACTTCTATCGACTGGTATAAGCCCCGCGTCAGCAGCCATTAAAACGACTTCAACGCAGACCTTCATACCTTGACTAAACCTATACAACGTTTGAGCTATCACTTCTCTAACCGATAGAAAACCTGTAAATGCCTCTTCAACACCGTCGCTTAAAGAATGAGTACATGTGAGCACTTTAATACCTCTCTTCTGAAGAGCCATTCGCTCATCATTTGTCATAGTCCATCCCTCCTCACTATAGCCTTCAGATATAGTTACGGCAACTACATTGAACTTCGAGGGATCAAATAATTCAGCTAGTTTAAGCGCTGTAGAACCGTGAGTTGAAGCCACTACTACATCTTTTATTCCAAGCTCTAAAGCTCTCTCGTAAGCTAGTCTAATCGTCTCCTCCGTATTCTCCGGCCCCGCTTTTTCAAAATATGTTATAACTTTCTTCATACCGATTCTACTTATAGCCTCAGACTAGAAGATAAGACTTTTCAAACTTGGAAAATCGTTAAGAGTTGAAGCCTACATAATTTTAACTATGGATCTTCATTTAAAAATCCGTGAGTATACGGCTGGGGATGAAGAAGCACTTGTTAACATTTGGAATGAGTTCTTCAGAAAAGATCCATTGACTTTGAAAGTGTTCGAGAGAAAAGTTCTACTCGATCCAAATTTCGATGAATCTGGGCTGAAAATAGCAGAATGTAACAACGAAATCGTGGGTTTTCTTATCGGAATTGTAAGGCAGTATCCCCTGTTTTACCATGGATTGGATGATGAAAATGGCTGGATAACGGCTATAGCCGTAAGGCCTACATTTTCTGAGACTGATGTTGCCGGCCGTTTAATTATGGAAGTATTCAAATTTTTCAGGGAGAAGAAACGTAAGTACGTGTGGTTTTCACCGTATACTCCAAATTACTTCTTCCCAGGTGTGGATCCAGAGAGGTATGAAGGGTTGTTCACGTTATTGGTTAAGCATGGTTTTAAGAAGATGTACGAGGCTTTGAGTATGGATATTCAACTATATCCAGACTATAGTCTACCTGAATGGGTTGTGGAAGCTGAGAAGAAGCTTAAAGAAGATGGGGTGGAAATCCAGCCCTTAGAAACTAGATATATTTACCCGCTTTTGAAATTCCTTAGAGAGAATTTTCATGCGGATTGGTATAGACATACGTTGGAACTTCTTCAAAATGGTTGCGACAAAGATCAAATATTTGTAGCCGTTAAACATGGCGATGTTGTAGGATACTGCCAGTACTTTCACGGTGAAGAATACGATTGGTATAGACCTGGAACACATTTCGGCCCCTTCGGCGTGAGAAAGGATATGAGGGGGAAAGGTATTGGAAGTGTTCTAATGGCTAAGTGCCTTCAGAGTATGCGGTCGAGAGGTTTTCATAATGCCTTCCTGCTTTGGACCGATAGGGAGACCGCGAAGTTTTACTCACGCTTCGGTTTTAAAATAACTAGAAGCTTCTATATTATGAGAAAGGCTCTGTAGGTGGTTGTATGGTGAAGCTGATGGTAGTAGGTGCACATGCTGGTGATGCAGAGGTCACCTGCGGCGGAATTATCGCTAAGTGCTCGAAACACGATGTGGTTATCGTACACATGACCTTGGGTGAAAAGGGTCACTTCAAGCTTTCAGCTGAAGATTACGGCTTTCAAAAGCGTAGAGAGGCGGAGAATGCAGCTGAAATTTTAGGCGCCAAAGTAGTATTCCTACCTTATAAGGACGGAGAGCTATCGGTTAATAACGAAGTTAAGTTTAAGCTCTGCGATTTGATTAGAGAGTATAAGCCTGAAATACTAGTGACTCATTGGAGGGGTAGTATTCATAGAGACCATAGAAGTACTTATTTTAACGTGAAAGACGCCGTCTTTTACGCTGCGTTACCAGCCGTTGAGAGGGAGAAGCCCCCATTCCAGGTTAAGGCGTTATACTACGCGGAGAACTGGGAAGACCCCTATGGTTTTAAACCGCAAGTTTACGTAGACATGAGTAGTGAGTTTGAAAAGTGGAGGGAGGCCGCCAGTGCATATGCGTTTGCTAGAGGGGAGACCGGCTTCCCATACATAGAGTACTACACCTACCTCTTCAGGTTGAGGGGGATTGAATCCGGCTTCAAATATGCTCAAACACTTATGGTCCCCGAAAGCCAAAGGAAAATACGGTTGAGAGAATTGCCATGATCTCTCCAATTTTTCAACTGTACAGTAGATATTTCCTCCTATTTTTTTCAAAAAGCTCTATTTCATCGCATAATCTGGCAATCTCCTTAAAGTCACAGCCCTCCTCTATGAGCTTACGGATAATGTCATTTCCGATCAGACAATCAAAGTAATATCTTACTTGAGATTCGATTGATGAGGTGCTAACTCCGCAAACAGAGCATCCTAGCGTATCCTCATAGCATTTAACGTTAAACTGAAGTTTATCAGGATGTAGTTTTTCAGTCGCCCATATTATAGCCAATCCGAGTTTAACGGGCTCCAGTATATTTCTATCGGTGACGTGTATTTGTAACCCGTGGCATAGTTGGCCTGCATACTTACCGTATCTAGGTATGAATGTAGATGTTCGAAACTTGACACCTCTAAGAGGTAGAGTCTTCAATTCTTCAACAATTTTATACTCATTCATCCACGGTGCACCTACTAGTTCAAAGGGCTTAGTTGTCCCCCTCCCCTCGGATATGTTAGTCCCCTCTATTAGACATATCCCAGGATAGACAATCGCTGTGCTTAAACACGGCATATTGGGCGACGGAGGAACCCATGGAAGACCAGTTTCATCAAACCACATTCTACGGCTCCATCCGACTAGCTTATATACCTTTAGCTTTGCATTTAATCCAGCTTCTCCATTAAATAGTAGGGCTAGCTCTCCAACAGTCATTCCATGCATAACTGGTATCTCCCATATTCCGACGAACGACCTAAATCTATAATCTAGAATCGGTCCTTCCATGCGGACCCCTGTTATAGGGTTCGGTCTATCCAGTAGAAGCACTTCTACACCAGTTTTTCCAGCAACCTCTAAGACGTAGAAGAGCGTTGAAATATATGTGTAGAAGCGGGCTCCAACATCTTGAATATCATAGATCAATACGTCTAGCTCATTTAGAATATCCTTGGAAGGCTTCAGCCTAACTCCGTATAGGCTGTAAACTGGAAGCCGCGTCCTATCATCTATGTAACTCTCTACAGAGAAGCCTTCAGGCAAGTCTCCTCTAAAACCATGCTCCGGAGCAAAGATTGCTTTAACGTTTAAATGAAACTTGAAGTAAAGCACGTCTACTAAATGTTCAAACTCAGGCGTAACCCCGGTATGGTTTGAAATGACACCTATACGTTTATTGGTTAAAAGTGGTAAATCGTCTTCAACTAAAGATTGAATGCCTATTCTAATCCCAGTCACGAATAAATATAGCGAAGTGTCAGCTATTATATTTTTAGAACATGAGATTTTTCTGCGGTATTGATGGAGGTGCTACAAAGACATCATGTCTGATAGCCGATGAAAATGGTCAAATCGTTGGTTTAGGTCTATCTAAATCCTCCAACATATCCATAGTAGGTGTTAAAACAATGCTTGAAAACGTTAAGGTGGCCTTAGATAAAGCCGTTAGAGAAGCCGATATAACGATTGAGCAAGTTGATTTAATCTTCGTAGCGACAGCTGGAGGTGGTAGTGAGCGTAGAAGAAGATTGATAGGGCGAAGCCTTAGGAAATTGGGTTTTTCCAACAGGGTTTATGTGGATAGTGATGCCATGGCGGCGCTTATGGCTACAACTCTAGGTAAACCGGGCGTCGTCGCGGTGTCCGGTACAGGCTCTATAGTTTTAGGGTTAGACGAAGATGGCGTTTACCATAGGGTGGGTGGCTGGGGCTACTTGATCGATGATGAAGGGGGTGCTTTCCACATGGGTAGGGAGGCTTTAAGGTATGCGTTGATGGCCTATGATGGGAGAGGCGAGGAAACGGCTTTAATGGAGCGTATACCAGAATATTTCAACGTAAATTCCATCGTAGATGTTGTAGACCTAATATCGTTGAGGAGGATAGGGGTTGCTGAAATAGCGTCTTTAGCTCCTTTGGTTTTGAGGCTTTGGAAGGCTGGAGACAGCGTTGCATCCATAATTGTACGTAGGTCTTGCTTAGAACTTGTCCGTTCAACTTCAGCCGTTATAATGAAGATGAAGTTGAAAAGGCCGTTGGTTGGCGTCTGTGGAGGTGTTTTTGAAGGTGATGCCGATTTTACTGAACTCTTCTTCCGTCTTTTAAATAAGAGATTCTCATCTATTAGGAGGTCAAGGTCTAGATTTAAACCTGTTTTTGGAGCATTGCTTTTAGCGTATAAAGAGGCCGGAAAGCCGTTGAGCCGCTGTTTGTTGAAAAACCTCTTTGAATCAGCATTCAGTAGAACACATGTAAGGGAGGCTGTTTTCATACATGGATGATTTGGAGGAACTTGATAGGCTTATATCTGAGCAGAGGAATGTTAAATCCATCGGCTTAGATAAGCTTGATGTAGAAGAGATTCTCAAGCTGATAAACGATGAAGATAAGAAAGTGGCTTACGCTGTTGAGAGGGAAATACCGAGCATCGCTAAAGCGGTGGAAGCCTGCTTACACAGTTTGAAGAATGGGGGTCGTGTTTTCTACGTAGGCGCTGGGACAAGTGGTAGACTGGCCGTCATAGATAGAGCGGAGTTGCTGTCAACTTTCAACGTAGACCCTAGAAGGGTTGTGGCGATTCTCGCTGGAGGCTTTAAAGCCGTGTATGGTCCATCTGAGATGGCTGAAGATAGAGAGAGCAATGGTGTTAAAGTCATCGCTAAGTATAAAGTCTGCAGGGTTGACACGGTTTTAGGTATATCCGCCAGCGGGCGTACTCCATACGTAATAGGTGCTCTGAAAGAAGCTAAGAAGAGGGGGGCTACCACCGTGGCTATTACTGTAAACCCAGATGCTAAAATATCAAAGTATGCTGATATCGTCATATGCACAGTCGTAGGACCTGAGGTGATAGCGGGCTCTACGCGTATGAAAGCTGGTACGGCTCAGAAAATTGTTCTCACAATGCTCAGTACAACTGTTATGGTTAAACTGGGGATGGTCTACAGCAACCTCATGGTCAGTTTTAGGCCGATTAGTTTTAAGTTACGGGAGAGGGCCAAACGTATAGTAATGGTTGAAACGGGAGCTGGTTATGAAGAGGCTTCAAAGGTTTTAGAGGCTACAGATTACGACGTTAAAGCATCAATAATCATGCTTAAAACAGGAGCCGACTACGAACTAGCTAAGGAGGCTCTGAAAGAAGCGAATGGAAATCTAGAAAAAGCTTTAACGGCAGTAGTCGAATTAAAGAATAGAATGCAAACCACCTAGGAAATCCCTCCTGCTTCAATGTTAAAGCGCACTTAAGAAAGCTTTCATTAAGGGGATCGTTAAAAATTAAGTGGATCAGGGCAGTATGCAATTTAAATTACTATAAGTGAATCTTTTGTATTTTTGTAGTTAGTCTCGTGCTGGTTTTATTTTTCGTTTCATAATCCTACGTACTTGGCTTCGCGTCTTTTTCATTTGGAGGCTATTTCCATGCATATAGGGTGTTTTCCGTCACGTTTACTAGTTTCAACAAGCTTAACATTGCTTTTTCAGCTTATAATCCTAAAGTCTCCCCGTTAAACCTTTCTAACTCTTAAGTTTCTTAATATTAAAGTATACAAGGAAAATATGTCCAATGCTCTGGAAGCACGCTTACGACACTTAAAACTTCCAGTTTACATTAAACTTGAAGTTTCAAGTTTCGATAAAATTTTAATGAATTTGAGGTTAGAAAAACCTCAAAAAGAGTTGCTTTTCAAACGCTTAAAATAAAAATGAGTTTTCTGCTCAACGTTCAAACTGTAATCTCATGCTAACTTCACCGGATATTTCTAAACATTCACTTAGATAGCGACTAACAGAAGTTGTAGCTAAACACGTGCAATTTATCGCTACGACAGTCTTCTCGCAAAGAATTTCCTGATTTCCTCTGCAAAAATAACTATGACGGCCAGCATTGCCAGGAATAACCAATCGTTAAGACCTAGAGGAGCTGTTCCAAAGGCATTCTGCAAAGGTGGAGCATAAACTATTGCCGAAAGAATAGAAATCTGTGCGGCAATTCCCAGCCAAATCCACTTATTACTCCTTAAACTCGTCTTGAAAATAGAAGTTTTACGCGTTCGGCATGCAAGAACATTGCCAACTTGCGCTACGACAATGCCGGCAAAGGTCATGGTTGTACCTTTAGTGTAAACAGTGTTGCTAATTGAAGGGGCTCCAAAATGCCAGCCGCCCGCAGACCATGTGTTTAAACAGCCAAACATAGCACCGGCAGAGATTATTAACCCAATGTAGAGCGAGCGCAGAAACACTCCCTTGTTAAATAGTCGTTCAGTAACGTTGCGCGGTGGCTCCTGCATTATGCCTTTCTCTGGTGGTTCAAGGTTCAGTGCCAATGATGGAATAACATCAATGACCAAATCTATAGCTAAAACTTGAACTATCAGCAAGGGAAGAGGAATGTCTAGCATCACATAGAGAATAAAGGGAACTAACTCAGCCCAATTATGTGCAAAAACATAAACGAAGAACTTTCTAATATTCTCATAAATTGTTCTCCCCAACTCAATTGCATGCACAATTGATGCAAAACTGTCATCTAACAAAATCAAATCAGCCGCGTCTCGAGCTACATCGGTTCCGGAAACGCCCATAGCTATACCGATATCTGCCTCTTTTAACGATGGCGCATCATTAGCCCCATCGCCGGTAACAGCTACGATCTCTCCATTCTTTTTAAGCACAGTGACAATACGGAGCTTCTGCTCTGGTGAGACTCTTGCAAAAATAACTTCGCCTTTCTTAACTTGTTCGTATATCTCTTGATCACTCATCGACTCCAAGTCAATACCATGTATTACACGACTCTGACCAGCGCTGGTTATGCCCACTTCTTCAGCAATGGCTTGTGCTGTTGGGCCATAATCTCCAGTGATGATCACAATTTTTATGCCTGCTTGTTTAGCTTGTTTTACTGCCTCTTTAACTTCAACACGGGGTGGATCTTTCATTGCAATAAGTCCGAGAAAGATCATATCCTTCTCGATATCTTCGTTTATTATAGGCAGGTTCTCTTCAGTTTCTTTGTAAGCTACGGCTATTACTCGCAATCCTTCGTCTGCAAATTCACGGAGCTTCTGTTCGATAGATTGTAGTTGCTTCTCTGTCAGACTCTCTGTTTTATTGTTTAGGCTTATCTTTGTGCAAACAGAAAGAACACTTTCGGGTGCACCCTTTGTACAAACCAAAGTTTTTCCATTAGCTTTATGAACAGTTGTCATTCTTTTCCGTGTCGAATCAAATGGTATCATATGGACCATGGGCTTCTCTGCAAGTAGTTTCTGCGGATTAAGACCATGTTTTAAAGCAGCAATAAGCAAGGCGCCATCTGTAGGATCTCCGATGACACGCCATGACCTATTCACATCAGAAGGCGGTTCAACCTTTGCATTGTTGCAAAGAGTGCAAATCTCTAAAAGTTTATCCAACTCTACACTCTCGCCTTTTCTTATGATTTCTCCGTCAATGGTAAAGTCGCCGACAGGCATGTATCCGACTCCAGAGACTTGTATAACTTTATCGTCAACCCAGATTTTAGTAACGGTCATCTCACCCTTGGTGATTGTTCCAGTTTTATCTGTACATATGACTGTTACACTGCCAAGTGTTTGAACAGCTGATAAACGTTTTACGAGAACATTTCTCTTCAGCATCTTTAAAGCATTTATTGCAAGTGCACACGACACTGTAACCTGCAACCCTTCAGGAACGCAGGCAACCATTACGCCTATCATAAACAATATACTGTCGAGAAAAGTTAAGTGAAGCCAAATCAAGCCAACTGTAAAAAAGATCCCTCCCACAACTACTGCCAAGATAAAGTCACACTTTGCGAGATAGGCAATTTCCTTCTGAAGAGGACTTAGCTCTTCACCTATTTCTTGAGTCAGATCAGCGATTCTCCCAAGCATAGTTTTCATGCCAGTTGCAAAGACCACGGCTCTTCCACGTCCCTTTACGACACTGGTGCCCATAAAAACAAGGTTAGGTGTGTCAAGGTAGGTCGAATCAGTAACTTCTGTTGGCTCACTAGTCCGCGGCTGTGGCTCTGACTCGCCAGTTAAAGGTAGGTTGTTTGTCCATAACTCGAATGCTTCAATCAAACGTGCATCTGCTGGAACACGGTCACCTTCTTCCAACTCAATAACATCACCTGGAACAAGGTCCCTCACGGGAACCTTCTTAAGCGCTCCATCTCGAATGACCTTAGCATATTCAGGCATCCACCTTCTGAGTGTTTCTATCGCCTTTTCTGCTCGCCATTCTTGGAAAACACCGAAAACCGCGTTTACTACGACTACACCGAGGATGATTAAACTGAGTTGCCATATTCCACCTATAGCAGCAAGCAGAGCTGCAAATAGCAACAGAATACTGAACAAATCCCCTAAATAGGTAACAAACCTGTACACGGCGGACGCATGTCTTTTCTTAACGAGAATGTTTGGGCCATATTTGGCAAGGCGTTTTCGAGCTTCTTCACTAGTTAAACCTTTAGGCGAAGTGCCAAGAAAATCAAAAACGTCTTCGTTTCTCAAACGTGCAATGTCCTTCAATTCTAAACCCGCCCTAGGCAGATGCTT
>Ga0272445_1002424_pt1 | contig 12791 bp, 7 predicted proteins | sample YNPCB0031_FD_194404 | JGI IMG/M metagenome (GOLD analysis project Ga0272445, IMG submission 194404) | Hot spring sediment microbial communities from Yellowstone National Park, WY, United States - YNP-CB-003-1 | ecosystem: Environmental > Aquatic > Thermal springs > Hot (42-90C) > Sediment... | reverse complement strand
AGTTTTTCCTTCACCAAGCGGTGTTGGTGTTATCGCTGTAACATCTATATATTTTCCTAACGGATTATTTTTTATCCTTTCCAAAATCTCAAGTTTTACTTTTGCTTTGTAATCACCATATAGTTCAATTTCGTTTTGTAAGATACCAGCATTTTTTGCAATTTCAACTATTGGTTTTAGTTTTATACTTTGTGCAATCTCTAAATCAGAAGGTATTTTTGGCATAGCAACCCTCCTTTTTTGGTAAGTTAGTTTTTATGTTTAATAATATACATAATTTTTTCATCTTTTTCACTACATTTTTATAAGATATTTTTGTTGCTCTTTTGGAACATACCATTTAATAAAATTCCAGCCAATACCTGCTTTTGTAAGTTCTACGTTTTTAAACCTTTTATGAACTACAGGCATTGATTCAGGATAGTATAAAAATACATAAGGGATATCATCATGGATAATTTTGTGTATCAGTTGATAAATTTTTTTTCGTTTTTCAAAATTGAATTCTTTTCTTCCCTGTTCTAACAACTTGTCTACTACAGGATTTTCATACGATACAAAATTGTACTGCCCAGGTTTTTTTTGTGAAGAATGCCAAATTGAGTATTGGTCAGGATCACGAGATAACGACCAACCTAAAATTACAGCATCAAAGTTTCTCGGTACAATATAATTGTTTATAAATATAGACCATTCTAAAACTAAAATGTCAACTTTGATCCCAAGTTTTTTAAGTTGTTGTTGAATAATCTCTGCAATTAATTGTCTTGCTTTATTTCCTTGATTTGTTATTAATGTAAAACTAAAATCTATTATTTGTTTTTTACCATTTATAACAACTTCTTTTTGTAGAACCTTTTTCTCATTATTATAAAACCAACCACATTCTTCTAAAAGTTTTTTTGCTTTTTCTAAATCGTATTCAAAATCTTTTACATCAGGATTATACGCCCAAGATTGTGGTGGAAACGGTCCTGTAGCAGGTTGGCCTTTACCTAATAACACACCATTAATAATTTCGTTCTTGTTTATAGCATGAGCAATTGCTTGTCTTATTTTTTTGTCTTTAAATAAAGGATTCTTTAAATTAAAACCTAAATAAGTATATGAAAACGATGGATAACTAAATTTATTATAATTTTTAAAAAACTCAGAATACGCATAATACTGTTCTGAAGTAAGATTCATAGAATCAATGCTTTCATTTAGCAATTCTAAAAACTGAACACTTTGGTCTGGTATTATTCTAAAAATATATTTTTGTATATAAGGTCTTCCTTCAAAATAATTTTCGTTTGCAACAAGTTCTATTTTTTCATCGGTTACCCATTTCAAAAACTTATACGGTCCTGTCCCTACTGGAGAACGGTTTGCTGGATGTGTATTAAAATCATACTTTGGGTTATTAAAAATATGTTCAGGGATAATTCCAATACCCCAAGATTCTAACGCTGGGACAAATGGTTCTTTATAAACAAACTTTATCGTATAATCATCTATAACCTGACATTTTTCAATAAGTTCAAAATCTGACGAATATGGTGTCCTAACATTAGGGTCTACAAGTTTTTCATAAGTAAATTTAACATCTTTTGAAGTAAATTTAACTCCGTCATGCCAATATACATTCTTCCTTAGATAAAAAATTATTTCTTTCCCACCTTTTTTAACTTCCCATCTTTCTGCTAAATCACCAACTAATATCAAATCTTTATCATATTTAACCAAACCATTATATACCAAAGAATTAACAGCTGCTGAAGCAGAATCGCTTGCAAGAATAGGATTAAGATAAGAAGCATCACCTAAGGAAGCATCTATATAGATATCACCATAATCTTGAGAAAAAAGAAAGGATGAAAACAACAAAAAAATATAAATTATCATTTTTTCTTCGGTACTAACTCTATTATTGTTTTTGGTGAACCAAAAATCTTTTTTGCAACATATCTTATATTTGAAAGCGAGATATTTTCAAGATCTTTTATATATTGCTGATCATATTCGTATCCCATACACATTATCTCCCAAAAACCTAAATACCAAGCTTGTTGCAAGTTTGTCTGATGATCAAGTAAATATCTACCTTTTATTTTTCTCTTAACTTCTTTTAAATCATCTTCTGTTATAAGTTCACCGTTTATAATTTGGTAAAAAATTTTCTCAATCTCTTTTTTTGCAACATCTATTCTTTCATAATCTAAGCCCAAATAAACTACGAAATGTGAATCCAAAAGTCGCGTTGGGTAAAAACTATTTGTCTCATAACATAAAGAATGTTGTTCTCTAAGATACTCGAATAACTTCCCACTCATACCACCACCTAAATATGCGTTTATCAATTTTAATGACAAATAATCAGACAAAGTGTCTTTACTTATCTTTGGTGAAACAAACCCGTACATCAAATATCCTTGTTTAAAATGAACTTTCCTTTTTATATATTTGTTTCTTATTTTTATATTAGGAGAGACAATTTTTGGAAGGTTAATTTCAGGAATATCAGAAAAATATTTTAGTATCATTTCTTTAGCAACATCATAACTTACATCGCCACTAACAACTATAACAATATTTTTTTCATTTTTATCAACACCATAAAATCTTGTCCACCAGTTAAACAAATCTTTTTGTGAAAATTTTTTTATTGTTTTAATAGAATCAATTGGTCTTCTACCGTATGGATGTTTTTTTCCGTAGAGATTAGATAACAACTCATCAATTGCAATATCAAATATCTTATCTTTTCTTGAAATAATACTTGCAATAATATTTATTTTTTCTTTTTCAATTTCGGATTTAGGAAAAGTTGGATTTTTAAAAATATCAGACAAAATATCAACTGCTTTCTCAAAATGTTGACTACTCATTGCAATTGATAAAGTAGAATAATCTTCAGAAGCATCTGCTGAGATTGACCCGCCTAAAGATTCAACTTCTTCAGCAATTTGTTCTGCAGAACGATTTTTTGTTCCTTTAACAATCACACTTTGTAAAAGATCAGATATCCCTTCAAACTTTTTAGGTTCATAAATTTCACCCATTTTCAAAAATATAACAATAGAAACAATCGGTTGGTTAGGGTTATAATTGTGTAGAAAAGTTATTCCGTTAGACAAAATTTCTTTTTTTATCTCAGAAAAAATTGTTGTGTTCATAATTAAACAAAATATAAAAACAAATTTTTTGTTCATTTAAACAATTATTCTGGTTCTAACGCAAAAGTTACAAGTTTTTGTCCATAAATAGTTAAGAATTCTTTAATATCTTCTTTATTAATTTTGTTAATGTTATCAATATACGAATTTAGTTCTCCTAAAGATTTAAACAAAAACCACCATGCTGCTGTTGCAGATTTTGAATGTACAGTTTCATTATTGAAATACCATCGTGTAAGAAGAATCTGTTTTGCTTTTTCAAGTTCCTTATCTGTAGGACCGTTTGTCCTTAAATCAGTTAAAATATTGTTTATTTCATCAACAACTTTCTCAAGATTCTTTCGTTCACAAATACCTGAGATATAAAAAATTGACGGGCCAAGTTGAGTATAAAACCCGCTACCTATTTCGTATACCAGCTGTTTTTCTTCTCTTAGGATTTTGTATAATCTTGAGGAAATACCTTCACCCAAAATAATTGACAAGACATCGCCTGTATACTGATGTTTATCATTAATCTTAGGACCAAGAAAACCTGATAAAAAATAAGTATGCTGAACTTTGTGTTTTTTAACTTCAAATATACTACCTTTAGGTTCTTCGTCTAACAAAATGTTTGTAGTGATATAATCAGTAGATATTTTTACATCAAAATATTTTTTTATTAACTCATAAATATTATTATCAAAATCGCCACAGATACTTAATACCATATTTTTTGGATGATAATGAGTTTTATAATAATTTATAATTTCTTGTCGAGGAAGAGTTCTTATATTTTCTTCTTTACCTAGTATTCGCCATTTGTATGATGACAAAGTAAACAGTTTGTTATTAAAGTTTTCATATAGAACATTCCCAGGATTATCTTCATAACGCTTTATTTCTTCTATAACTACAAGTCGTTCTTTCTCAAGTTCATCTTCAGGAAAAGTTGCATGAAACACAAGTTGTGATATAACATCAAACGCATCTTCAATACCCTCTTTAGGAATGTCTACAAAATATACAGTATACTCTTTAGAAGTACCTGCGTTAATAATACCGCCATAAGATTCTATTTTTTTACTTATTTGGTTAACCAAATATTTTTCTGTACCTTTAAAAACCAAATGTTCAAGAAAATGTGAGATACCATTTGTTTGTTCTGTTTCATATATTGAACCAGTTTTCACCCATACTTGAACAGAAACAACTGGTAATTCAGAACTTTTTTTAAGAAGTACAACAAGTCCATTGTCTAACATTAACTGTTTGTCTTCGGAACCAAAAAATATTGTTGTATTCTTCATATTAGCAAAACAAAGGTTTAAAAACAAAATAAATAATAGAAAAATCATAAGAAGAAAAATACGAATTTCAGGTTTTAGCTGAGATAATATACAATAATTTTTACAATAAATCAATAAGTTTATTCCAACAACAATAATGCTCCCCAGGTGTAAAAAGGACAACTTCGTGCATAAACACCAATCTGTGCTTCTCCAAAACCTGTTAAAGCACTATAGTTTTCATGAACATGAAAATGAGAATTCCATTCTTGAAAAAAACAACTATTTATTAAATTTTCCATACTACAAAACTTACAAAATGTAATTTTTGTTTGGTGAAAATATAAAAATTGCATCGTCATTCTCAATTTTAATCCTTTTATTGTTGAAGAAAAAATATGGTATTATGTTTTGATTTGTTTTTTTAAAAACATGGAAATTTACTAATAAACTTTCTTGTTCACCATTGAAATCTATGAAATATTCATTGCCTTTATATTCACAAATAAACGAAGCTTTGTCTGTATTTTCAAAAGATATTATTTTTTTAATATCCCCAATAGGAAGATCTTTATGCAACTTATGGATAGGCGGGTTTTGGAAAGGTTGGCCTATGTTATAAAAAAATCTGTCTTGATATTTTTTAGTTAATTTATCATAACAGACAAAATAAACAAAATTGTTAGAATTTCTATCAATAACATAATTTAAACCTTTTGGTGAAGTTAACTCCCACATTCTAAAAAACTAAATCTTCAATACTGGTTTACATAACCATAACCAAATTTTTATCAAAAACTTCTTTGTATTCTTCGGCTGTTGAGTCATTTTTTCTTCCTTAACATCAATCACAGGTTTTTCTTCTTTTATTTTTGCGTTATCTACAGCCATACCATTATTTTTTATCTTATTAGCTAACTCTATTGTTTCAAGCCGTGTTTTAAGTTTTGATATCTCTTCATCTTTAAGATTAAGTTTTTTCTCCATTTCACTATATTCTTTTAAAACTTTTGCATAGACATCTTTCCATACAGCATCAATTTTGTTTATAGTTTCTTCATGCTGTCTAACCAACTCATTTAGTTTCTCATTATATTGTTGCACAATTTTATTTTTTTCAACTTCAAATTTTTGTTTCAACTGTTCATTTTCTGAATTTAATTTTGCAATAATTTCTTTTTGTGATTCATTTTGTTTTGTAAGATCTTCAATCTTTTTATACAACATATTTTTTTCTTTCTCAAACTCTTCTTTTTGTTTCAGAATAGATTCTTTCATATTACTTAATTCATTTTCCATTTGTTGTAACTTACTTCTAAGTGATGAATTCTCTGTTTCAGCCGAAGTGTACTTTGACAACAATTCAGAAGTAATCTGTTCTTTTTGTTTCACAGTATTAGATAATTCTTCAATATGTTTTTCTTTATCTTCCAACTGTGTTTTGTATTCTTCTAATTTAGAAACAACTTCATCAAATTTTCGCTGGATTTCTGTTAAAGAACTTTTTGCGTTTTCAAATTCGTATGAAATATTCTGATATTTTTCCTTCAACAGATTATATTCAGTAAGAACAGTTTCATACTGCGATTTTTGTTGATTCAATAACGAGATTTGATTTAATAACTCTTCTTTTTCTTTATTTAATGTTTCAATTTGTAACAAAAGATTTTGGTTGTTGATAGATAAACTTTGTTGTTCTTTGAGTAATTCTTCAATTTTTTGTTGTAATTCTGTTATCTTTTGTTCATAATTTCTTTTAACAGCATCAATTTGTTCAACTTCTTTTTGATATTTATTTATCAACTCCTCGTATTGTTGTTTTACTTTCTGATACTCAATTAAATCTTCGTTTATAATTTTTTCTTTTTCCTGAATCTCTTTAAACAAATGTTTATTAGTTGTTTCCAACTGCGAAATATACTGTTCATATTGAGCAAGTCGTAAAGATACAGCCTTGTTTACTTCGTCATCAAAACTTTGTTTATATTTTTCGTATTCATTTTTTATTTGACTGAACTCATTAACATATTTTTCAACCCCTTGTCTCAAATTTTCTATTTCTTTATTTTTTACATTAACTTGATGCTGTAATTCTTTTATAGTATTTTCGTATTGACTCACTTGTTGTACCAAAACCCTGTTTCTATCTTCAAGTTCTTCAACTGTTTGTTCTTTTTGTTCTATTTTTGAACTAAGTTTGTTAATTTCGTTAGAAAGTGAGGAAACAAGTTCTGTTTTTTCAGATAACATTTTTTGTAAACTATCAACCTGTTGTTGCAACAATTTTATCTCTTGCAACTTTTGTTGAACAGCTTTCTCAAGTTCAATCTTATGTCTTGCTTGAAGGATACCCACCTGCGCTTTCAACATAAAAAATTCTTTCTCACGTTGTTCTTTTGCTTCTTTTGCTATACGCAACTCTGCTTTTAAGTTTTCTAATGCACTTTGTAATTTTGATATTTGTTCATCACGTTTTTTAATCTCTAGTTCCATTCGTTCTTTTGTAATAGTAGCTTCTGATTCAACAGTTGAAAGTTGTGTTTTAACAGCCAAAATTTCTTTTTCTTTTTGTTCAATTATTTCTTTTAGACGTTTTATTTCATTTTCAAATGTTTTATATTGTAATTTATATTCTGATATTTGCTTCTCAACATCAGCTTTAAGTTTATCTTCTAAAACTTTATATTCATTCCTAATACGTGCAATTTCGTCATCTTTCATTTTTAACATTGTCTGAAACTTATATTTTTCTTCTTGCCAGCGTGTTTCCAACTCATGTATTTTTGCAAGATATTGTTGTTCAATCTGTTGTTCTTGTAGGTCTCGTTGTGAAAGTTGTGTTTTTAATGTTTCGATCCAAGTTTCACGCTCTTTTGCAAGACGTTCTTCCAATTCTTTAACCTGTTTTAATAACTTTTCTTTCTCTTCTAATAACTCTTGTTCTCTCTTTTCTCTTCTTAATCGTTCTTGAATATCTCGTATACTTTCTTCAACTTTTGCAGCTAACGCTTCTTCTTCTTTTGTTTTTATTGTTTGCATCATAAGTTTTTCACGTTCTTCTAACAACATTCTTTGTAGTTCAACAAGTTGTTGTTCCATCTGTCTTTTTGCTTGTTCAGCTTCCCATAAACGTTGTTCAATTGTAGAAGAAAATTGTGGTGTCGGTACGGACTGTTGTGTAAAAACCGTCCCTGGGATACTGCCAACTGTCGATTTTTCAGCAGCAGGTTGTGGTCTTAAAGGAACTGTTGGTCTCTGAGGCACACCAGTTATTGGTGGTTTAGGAGGAACATTTACTTGTGGTTTTTGTGGTAAAGGCGGTTTTGGTATTTTTGGTGCATTTTTTTCTTCTGCCATAGATTTAATCCTCCTTAATTATTTTTTGATTTCTTTAAGCCAAGATTTTATTTTTTCGTTTTCAGGATTAATTTCCAAAACTTTTAATGCATACTCTTCTGCTTTATGATAATCACTTAAATAATAATAACATAAAGCGATATACTGATTCACTAGCTCATTTTTTTCGTCCATAACTAATATTTTCATAAAATTTTGTAATGCAAGATTGTATTGTTTATTGTTAAATAATTCTATTGCTTGTTCTAATAAATTTTTATCTATGTTTGTATAAGCTGTTTTTTCAAGATCTAAACTTTCTTTAAACGGCAAAATTTTTTCAACTATAGCAGAAGTTAATTTTCTTTCTTTTACTAATTCTAAATCTTTCATTGATAACAACTCATATTCTATCTTCACTTTTGACTCCAACTTTGACACTAGTTCGTTGATTGTATATTTATATTCCTCCAACTTTTGTTTTAATAACATTATACATTTTTCAGCCTCTTCTTTTTCTTGCTGTTTTTGTTTTAACATATTCTGTTTTTCTTGGTTAAAAGAAGAAATTAAATCTTCTAATTCTTTTTTAAACTGTTCTAATTTTTTTTCATGTTCGGCTATCTTTATTTGATAACTTTTTTGTTTTGCATCATAAGTGTTTTTCAGATTTTGTAATTTTTGACAAATTTCTGTCATTTCATTTTTTATAATTTCTTCTCTACGTTTTTTCTCATCTTCAATACTTTGTTGTCTAATATTATATCTTATCTGCAAAGTATTAATTTCTGCTTCTTTAGATTTTATTTTTTCTACAAGTTGTTCTGCTTCTCTATTAAACTCAGCAACAAGTTTATCTTTCTGCTGTTGATACTGAAACGCAATTTTTTTAAGTTCAAATTCAAACTTTTCTTTTACTGATTTTATTTCAATTTGTTTCAAAGCAATTTTTGTCTTTATATCATCCATTTCTTTTTGTAACCGTTTTAAAGTATTTTCACTTTCTTCGTCTAAAGATTTTATTTTTGTTTGCAAAGATTCTATTTCTGACAGCATTGAACCAATATTTGCTTGATATTTTGATTCCATCTCAGCAAGTTCTTGTCTTAAAACTTTCTCCTTGTTCTCATATTCTTGAACAATTCGTTGTTGTTGTGACATAAGTTGATTAAGTTTATCAATATAATTTTTTCGTTCTAACTCAATTTGTTGTTTTATTAACTCAATTTCATCTTTATATCGCTGTTGTTCCGTAGATATTGTACGTTCTCTTTTTTCTTGTTCAAGTTTTGCGTTTAATTCCCAATGTTCAAGTTCTGTTTTTAAATTTTTAATTTCTTCTTCTTTAGCTTTTTTAATTTCTATAAACTTTTCTTGTTTATCTTTTAGTTCGTTTTCTAAACTTGAGATTTTTTTATTCAAACTTTCAATTTTTGTTTCAAACTCTTTCTTTTTATTATTGTATTCCGCAACAAGTTGAGCGTATTTGTTTTCATATTCTCGTTTTATATTTATTAACATTTGTGTCTTTTCTGCAAGTTTAAGTTTATAATTATCTTCTTCAGACTTATATTTTGACTTTAACGCTTCTATTTCAAGTCTTAACGAAGTTTTTAAATCTTCAAACTCTTGTTGTCTAATACTCCATTCTTGTTCAAACGTTTCTTTTTTTGCTAACATTTCAGTTTTTAATTTAAGAATTTCAGCATCCAGTTTTTCGGTAACTTCTTTAGTCTCTTGCTCTAATCTTCCTATTTGTTCCATCAGTTTGTTTTGTTGTTCTTGCAAAAATTCAATCTCTTTTATATTCCTATCAGTCATTACCTGTATTTCTTCAACTAACCTCTTCTCTCTTTCTTTTAGTTCCTCTATTGTTTTGTTTAATTCTTCCTGTTTTTCTTTTATTTTATCTTCATACTCTTTTCTTAAAACTTCTATACTTTCACTAAACATCTTTACTCTCTTTTCAAGACGAGATTTGTAAACTTCAATCATTTTTTGCAAATTGTTAAACTTAATCTCATATTCTAATTGTAATTCATAAAGTTGTTTTGTTAACAACTGTTTTTGTTGTTCTTTTTCAGCCACGATTTTAGGTAAAGTATCTTTAAGTTTTAATAACTGTTCTGAAAGCGAAATAATTTCGTTTTGTAACTGCTGTTTTTTATGTTCAAATTCTTGTTGTAAAGTAATTTTTTCTTGTTCAAGTCGTTCAAACTTCGTGTTATATTGTTCAATTACTTCTCTCTGTCTCACTTCAAGTTCAAATATTTTTAGTTCATATTGTTGTTTTAAACTCTCTATTTCTTTTTCTTTTTCTTTAACCAACATTGATATTTTTATCTTTAACTCTCTAATTTGGCCAAGTTTTTCTTTCTTTTGCTGTTCGCAATTTAGTTTTTCCTGTTCATACTGTTCTTGTAATTTTTTAATCTCTTGTTCATAAAACATAATTTTTTGTTGCAATTCGTTCGTTATACCTTCAATTTCAGACAATAAAGAATTTCTTTTGTCAACCAATGGCAAAGTTTGGTTATGTAACTCTTCTTTGAACTTTTGCAACTCTTGTTGTGTAACATTCTTTTTTTGCTCAAGCTGATTTGTAAGTATTGCGAGTTCTTCTTCTTTATTTTTTATTAATGTATTATATTTTTGAGTAGTTGCATTTAACGAATTCTCATATTCTTGCATTTTGTTAGTTAAAACTTGCTGTTGTTCTAACCATTGTTGTTCTAGTTCTTTTAACTCCTCTTCTTTTTGTCTTTGTAAATCAATAATTTTCTTTTCCCATGAGGATATGATACTGTTCTTTTCTTCAACAACAAGTTGTTTTTCTTTATCTAAAGTTTCAAGCTTATTTTGTAATTGTTGAACCTCTGCCTCAAGTTGTAAAATAAGTTTTTTATTTTCTTCTACAGCTTCGTTCTTCTTTCTCTCAAAATCTTTTTCTATATTTTTTATCTCATTGTTAACAGCTTCTATCTTTGACACAATTTCTGTAAACTTTTTTTCAAAATTTTCTTCAGTTTGTTTTAATAACAATTTAAGTTCATTTATTTTTTGGTTATACTTCTCTTTTTCTAATTCTATCTCATTTTTCCTTTTTTCAAATTTTTTCTGTAATTTTTCTTTTTTTTCTTCATATTCTTTTACACAACGTTGTATTTCCAAATCTTTCTGCTGAATTATATTTTTTATTTCCTCTTCTTTAACTTTAATTTCTTTCTTTAACTGCTCAATTTTTTCATGCCACGGTCTATTCCCTTCTTTTATTTGTTGTTCTATATATCTATACTTCTCTTCTTGCTGTTTTATTTCATCTTCAAATACTAATCTCAATTTTGTTAATTAGTTCTCCTTTTCTTTTAACATTTTTTCATATCTATTTTTTTCTTCTTGAAATCTTTCTTTTTTCTCTAAATATTCTTGTTCAAGTTTTTGTTTTTCTTCAATAGCATTTCTAACAAGTTGTTCTATTTGTTGAGAAAATTGTTCTAATTGTTGTTTTTGTTGCTGACGCAGATTATTAATAACTTCATTTTTTTCTTTTACAACCTTTGCTAACTCAAGTTTTACATTTTCTAATTGTGTTATAAGTTGTGATATCTGTTGTTCCAATATAGATTTTTCTTCTTTTAACTTTTTAATTTTTTGTTCCCATTCATTTTGTAAGTCTACCACACGTTTTTGGTACAAAACAGACAATTGTGATATTTGTTCTTCTTTTTCTTGTATCAGTTTATTATAATTCTCGTATTCTCTAACAAACTTTTGTTCAAGCTCAATTAGTTGTTGTCTAATTTTTTGTTCTTCTTCTACTAAGATCTTTCTTTTTTGTTCAACTAGAGCATTATATTGAGTTTCTTTTAACATTAGTTCAACTTTAAGTTGTTTAATTTCTTCATCTTTTTGTTGTAAAACTTTATCAAACTCTTGCTGATATTTTGTTATTTCGTCCTGTAATTGTTTTATTTTTTCTTCGTAACTTTGTTTTGCTTTTAACAAATTTTGCACTATTTCTTGTTGTTGCTGTTTCCATTCCGAATATTTTTGTTCTAATATATATTTTACCGTTAAAAACTCTTCTTCTTTTGCTTTATAGAGATTTTTGTAATGTTCAATTTTTTGGCTAAACTTTTGTTGCATTTCTGTAATTTGCTGAACTCGTTTTTCATTAATATCTTTTGCTGCTAAAAGAAACTTTTCTTCTTCAAGTTTCAATTGTTGGTCTTTTAATTGTATTATCGATTTAAGTTTAATAATTTCTTCTTCTTTTTCAGCAATACGTTTGTTGAAAACATTCTTTTCTTCTTCAAATTGTTTATTAAGAGATTCTATTCTATTTTGCAATGATTGTATTTCTTGTTTATATTCTTGCTGTTTTTGTTCTGTTACCATTTTATGTTGTGCTTCTTCAAAAACAATTTTACTTCTTAGTTGTTCAATTTCAGAATGTTTTTCATCAAGTTTTTTTTGCCAAAGTGATATTTCTTCGTTATACTTCTCAGTAAGTTCTTGTAACTCTTTTGTAACTTGTGCTTTAATATTATCCAATTCTTTAGCAAAATTAACTCTGTTAGAATCTATCTTATGTTCCAAGGCAGCTAATTTCATTTCTAATGAAACTTTCTCATCTTCATAAGATTTTAGTTTATTAAACATTTCCTCTCGTTCTTGCTGTATTTTTTGTTCAAGATATCTTACCTGTGCTAAAAGATTTTCCTTCGCTAACATCGGATCTTCTTTTTCTTCTACATTATGTTTAACAATATTTTCTTTTGTCAAACTATTTTTATCACTCTCATCAAGTATTACAGACTCTCTTGTTTCTTTTTCCTGAACTTCATTTTTTAATAAAATATTTTTAATCTTGTCAAAAATGTTCATTTTAAAATTCCACCTCCGCTTACTAAATAATTTTATGTTGGGATAGAAATAGATTTCTCAAATTCTTTAACCCAATCTGCAAAATCTTTATCTTGAGGATTAAGTTCTACAACTTTTTTATAATATTCCAAAGCCTGTT
>Ga0272445_1002421_pt1 | contig 12798 bp, 19 predicted proteins | sample YNPCB0031_FD_194404 | JGI IMG/M metagenome (GOLD analysis project Ga0272445, IMG submission 194404) | Hot spring sediment microbial communities from Yellowstone National Park, WY, United States - YNP-CB-003-1 | ecosystem: Environmental > Aquatic > Thermal springs > Hot (42-90C) > Sediment... | reverse complement strand
TCACACTTATTTTAAAGATTTTCTTAAGAATGGAACAAGAGCCTGGGTTGGAGGGAAATTTGGGGGAATATACATAGGTTTTAAGAAAGAGCAAATAATTAAGCTTGAAGCAATAGCAAGAGAAAAGTTTCATTTTAAAGGTTTATAAATCTTTTTATCCAATTTTTTATTTGGGGGAAATGTCTGTAAGAGATGCAGTTTATGAGGAATTAGAAAGGTATGGAATTTCTCCTTCAAGAATTTCAAGACTTGTGATTAAGGAAGGGTCACGTTTGCTTGTATATTTAAAGGATGAGCTAAAGCCTGTAAAAATAGAAGATCCTTACCTGGTCAGATTGGCAAAGCTGTCAACTCTAAACTTACCTCTAGATTTTGAGCTATCTAGAGAACAATTGTTGAAAAGGTTGTACGGAATAAAAACTGTGTTTGGAGGAATGAGAATACCTTTTTCCAAATTTGTAGCTCAGAACGAAAAAGTATCTTCTAGAGAGCTAGCAGAAGAGCTAGAAAATTTGGAGAAGAAATACTCAGTATCAGAGCAATGTAGAATTTATCGAGAAGGTTTGGAGGTGGCTATCTTAAAGAGATTGACAGAAATGTTTGGTGGATCTTTTAAAGCTTACGAGGAAATGCTTAAAGAAGCTCATCCTACTACAGAAAACTTGCTAAATGCTCTAACAGAATTATACAAGATTTAAGAAATGTAAAGTTTCAAGTTTTTGTCCAAAAGTCCAGATAGTTCCAATAAATTTGTGATGTAATTTCTAACTTTTTCTCGATTTAACCTCATTCTCAAGGAATTTACAGTGCATAGAGCCTCTTTGTGCGCTCTTATCTTGAGAATTTCATCCATTTTCTTTTTAACATCTTCATTAGGAGCAAGAACAACTTTGTTTATACCAATTTCGGGTATTTCGTTAAGTAGAATTTTTTTATACTGTCTTTCTTTCAAAAGTCTGGGGAGGATAGTGTTGTCATGGGAATCTATTGCACAGAACGTTACAAAGCTAAATGTATCTACACCACCAGTATAATATTTTTCATCCCACTTTCTCTCAAAAGCAAGCAAATCATTTTTGTAAGCTCTTATAAGCTCTACAATTGGCTTTTTACGAATAAAATGCCAGTTTCTAATTAAGTTGTATCCTCTTCTGTAATTCATATAAATTCTTTCTCTAGATATACTATCGCTTATTTTTATCCACTCGTCAGGAAACAAAATTAATTTCCCTCCTCTCTTTTCTACACTACTTGGAACTTTTGTGTAAATAATTTCCTTTACTGGCTTTAGAAAATCTTCATAAAGTTTGCTCATGACAAAAAGCTCTTTTTCCATTGCTGGAATTATTCCTTGTGCTTCACTGGTGTATTTTTCTAATTCCACATAATCGTTAAAAACAACTTCACACAAACGTTTTGCAACTTCATAGCCTCTATCATCCCTTAAATAAGCTTCTAACCATTCATCATCCCACATGTATCCTTCATGAAGGATGGCAACTTTGTAAAACCTTTCCTCATTTTCTATTAGTTGTTGTAATTTTCCCCATCCTTCAATCTTTAATCTATCCTCTTTCATAAACATTACCTACAAGTTTCGTAAGAAGAACTCATCAACTTGGAAGTAAAAGTTTCACATATATAAGCTTTTCGCTTTGGTGGCTAAGTGCGAGGTTTAGAATTCTTTGAGTCGTGGCCAATCTCGAAGATTGTGCCACTTCTCTGTAGGCCTTTACGGCCTACTGAATTCTAAACTTCCTCCTTAACCACCTAATTAAATTGGTTTTTTCAAGTTTAAAAACATTAAGCTCTTCAATTTTATTATGCCTTACATCAACGAAAAGAACTTTTTTGCCTCACTTGCATACATAGCCGAAAAAGTGAACGAAAGACTTTCTAAAATTCTTTATAAGCCGAGTGATGAAATTGAAAATTTAGAGATAAGCAAATGTTATAAAGAAATATTAAAGAACTTGTATAGCTTCGAGTATTCCTTCATAGTAGAAAGACCAGGGAAAAGATTAAGACCTTTTATACTTATAACTGTAGCAAGAGGGAACGGTTACAAGGATTTGGAATCTTTGCTTCAACCTGCTTGTGCTTTAGAAATTTTCCACAATTCCACCCTTATACACGATGATATAATAGATAGAGACGAAATAAGATCCGGAAGACCTACTGTTAGAAAGCTTTGGAGCGACTTTTATTTTAAAAGAAAGGATTTTCTAACAAAAGAACAAAAGGCAGAGGAAAAAGGAGATTATTCAGCCTTAAATAGTGGGGACAGACTACTATTACTACCTTATTACCTACTTAGCATTTCTAACTTTAGACCAGATCAAAAGACAGAAGCTGTTAGAATTTTAGCAAGCAGGGCTCAAGAAATTGCTGAAGGCCAATTGCTTGACTTAAGCTTTGAAGGTAGAAAAGATACAACTTTGAGAGATGTTCTTTACATGTATACGAAGAAAACTGGTGCTTTGTTTGAGGCATGTGCTCTAATAGGCCTAGCACTTTCTGATGGAAAAGAATATCAGAAAAAAGCTTTAAGCAAATGGGCAAGAGAATACTTCAACTGGCGCTTCCAAATAAAAGACGATTTGATAGAAAATAACATAGATGGAATAAAAGGAAGACCAATAGGAAGCGATATAAGGAGAGGGAAAGTGACGCCTCTTGTAATTGCTACTCTGGAAATGGGGAATGCAGAAGAAAGAAAAGCTTTGTTAAAAGTTTGGGGCAATAGAAGGGCTACAGAAGAAGAGATTCGTTCGGCCATAGATGCTACCTTTTCGAGTGGAGCAGTAGATAAGCTAAGAAAGATGATTGAGGAATTTGGGGAAAAGGGTAAAGCTTTGATAGAAGATGCTTGCTTAGAAAAGGAATATGAAGACCTTCTTAAGGATTTAACAGAGTATGTTGGCGCAAGAACCTATTAAATCCTATATTCTAGTCTCTTCCTAAATTCTTGTTCTAACAGCTTGATTTGTTGATGTACAAACTGGCTATAAGTTTCGTAAAAAGGATTTACCAGCTTATACAAGATTAGAGATCTCTTTTCATAATTTCTAAACTTCTCTTTTAACTTTTCTCGAGTAAAATAGAAGAGTTCTTTTTCATTTGTTAAGAAAAGCTCTGATGGTGCATAAAACTTCCTAAACGTACAAAAATCAGAATTAGAAATTTCTTATCGTATTCTCTAATCGAAACTCTTTTACCAACCTCTTTTCTTGGGTTTAGCAAGGCTACTTTAACGAAATCGTGCGAATGCGACTCACAAATCAATATACTGTCCTCTATTTTCTTACTCTTTATAGGCATAATTGGAGAGATTAACAGATATTCGCAAAAACAGAGTACATCCTTTATTTTTTCTTCTTTAGAGAAAGTTGAAGATGGGTGAAGAGCTTTTATTTGAGGTGCACCAGGTCCGATTACTTGTGAGTATCCAAGGACGTCAGAATAAATGAGAGTAACTGGAAAAAGTAAGTTGAGAATAGAAGACCTTTTTAAAGATTCGAAATAATGCTCATCTCTAAAAAGTTTTTCGAATAGAAAAAGAAGAGCTACATGCTTCTTTTTTAAGCCTGTCCGCTCCTTTGCTTCTTCCATAGTTGCATCAAATTCTGCGCTTATCTTTTCTTCGTTATACATACTTATTAACTATCCAAAAAAGTTTAAAAGATTTTTTAAACAAGCTAAGTTGAAATAATTTATATGGAAAAGTATAAGTTCATCGACATTACTACTGCTGATGTAGCTTTTGAAGCTTATGGCAAGGATTTGAACGAACTTTTTGCTAATGCTGCTTTAGCGATGTTTGAAGTAATGGTAAACACGAAACAAGTTGAACCAAAAATTGAAAGAAAGGTTAAAGCTGAGGGAAATGACTTGCAATCTCTAATGTTCAACTGGCTTAATAGCTTGCTAGTTTTTGTAGATTCAGAAAATTTAGCCTTTTCAGAATTTAAAGTAAAGGTAGATGAAAAGAATTTTAAGCTAGAAGGAATTTGTAAAGGGGAAGAGATGAATAGAGAAAAGCATGAAACTAGGACACATGTAAAAGCTTGCACTTATCACCAAATGGAAATCAAAAAGAACAAAAATTGGAAAGCCAGAATCATCCTAGATATCTAGGTTCTAACTTAATTTCCAGTGTTTGTACCCCATTTTAAATATAAACACATCTTCAAGAAGGTCCCATAAAAGATGCAAACCTATAAGCAAAGAACAAATTCCAAGCAAGAAGTATTTTGGATCTAAAATGAGCAAAGAAAGGATAGAAAAAAGAAAGAGCGAGAAAAAGTTATGGAAACAATATTTTCTTGGTATACGGAAATTTGTGCTTTCTCTCAACCACTTTTTCCAACCGAGTTTTCTAATTCTGGGCAAGTGGTCTACATCTATTATGAGTATAGACAAAAACATAACAAAAAGATGAGAAGAGCCGAATTTTAATAAAGAGTAGAATAGAATTACAGGAAGAAAATGGAAAACCCAACGAATCAAAGCATGTTTTAAGCTCTAAGAAATTCCCCTCCCTTTCCTTCTTACCTTTCTACTTCAAGCCTACTTTCCTATTAGACTTGCCCCACCTGCTAGCAAAGATACTAGTCCTGTGATTAATAGCAAGATTGCATATACCCAACCTACAACCATTATTGTTGTGAAGTTGGGCATTGGAGAACCATAGTAACGAGATGCACTTCCTGCAGCTTCTAGAATTGTCCCAACTGTTACTAGCCCATACATCATGGCTATTGCTTGAAGTAGAAACACTATTCCTATTAGCAAAAGGCTTATTGACGCAAGCTTCTCTACACTTACCATAAAAATTATTTGTTTTTTTCTTTTTAAATTGTTGCTGGTAGCATGAAATAGAAAATCAAGGAAATTATCACATATGCTATTGAGAAAACTATGAGAAAGGTTAGCTTCCTTCTGTTTATTGGCACAAACTTCTTTTCAGTTCTCGTAAACATTGTTACTACTGAAACACCAACTATAGTCAAAACGTTTGCTAGCCCTATCAAAGCAAACTTCTTCACTTCACGATATACTATAAACCCACTAACAGCTCCTGCTATAATAGATTCTATTAAAAGCAAGATGAAAGTAGCTGTAGTTTGATGAGAAACGAAGAAGCTTATACGCTCTGTTCGTGCAGATTTTTCAAACCATAAATCGTCAACAAAGTACTTAGAAGGAGCCTTCATTTCCAATTGGGTGTAAGGCAAGTTTATGACGCTAGTACCTCCAAAAAATTCTGTTAAGCCAGTAGATAAATAGTCTTGGATGTAGTAGCTTGTTTTAGCATAACTTTTTATTTCTGGATATACTTTCGGCTCGAAATAGCCTAGCAGGTATACTTTTACTGGTATTGACTTGCTTCCATAAACGCTTGTAGGTAACAGAGGATAAAAGACTTTATCTGTTGGGAAAGTAAGGAATACACCTACCTTTTTCCAGTAAAGTCTATAAGGTAGTTCTGAGTATGTTGATCCATAATATCTTGGTTTGCACGTCTTTGTATAGCCGTCACAGTATTCTTTTGTATAATCACAAGGTGGACAACCGACACAAAAGCTTGCATTATATGCACAATAACACTTATGCGTCACAGAATTACATTGACCTAAGTTTCCGTTTACACAGCAGCCATAAACATTAGGCGGACAATTGACGGAGCATGCTTGGGAGCATTGAGCATGGTTAGTGCAGTAACTAGTAACATTAGAACCAGTTATCCAAGCAACTACAAAGCTATACTCTTTACCTATATAACCGTCAAAAACGCTTATAGCACTTTTTTGCACGTTTAAGCCCTTGCTTGAAAGATAATTATATAGAGCATCTCCACTTTCCGCAGTTACTAGCTCTACAGTCACACCTTCTTTCTCCAAATGTTCATGTACAACAACACCGCCTATTCCTTCAGCTAGAGGATATCCATACTTAGGATAGAATTCTTCTGTTGGAATGACTGGAGTAGGTATGAAAAACGGATAAACAATTCCTAGAGCAGCTCTTCTTACAGGCTGCTGGATATACCCTTCTATACTTTTGCCACTAAAAGTTGGAAATTCTGTAACTACATCTACAACTACTCTTTGTGGTTTAGCAGGCACAGGAAATATCCAGACTGCTTTATCATAAGCCATATCAAAGTCTACTGCTATGATCATCTTTTCTAATCCATCTTGATAAGCTATTACAGCTCTTTGTTCATTCTGCTCTAAAGGTTGCCAATTGTCAGGACGCCATATACCGCCATCAGCTATTGCAAATGGTATTAAAAGTAGAATGAAGAGAAACAGAAAAGCTAAGGTCTTCTTCATGAATTAAATTAGGTTTAGAACTTTAAATTCTTTCTATTGGGAAACTATCCATTTGACTAAGTTCTAAGTTTCCAACTCTATAAAAAATATATTATGTGCGACATTTTAACTAGAGAAAAGAAATGGAAAGAACGCTACTTTAATCTAAAGTTTCGAGAGATAATTAAACCTTATCTTAGAGGAAGCAAGAAACATTTAGACTTTGGCTGTGGGTTTGGTTGTTTTGCATATCTCTTATCTAAAGACTATCCTAGAATGAAAGTAATTGGCACAGATATAGATAAAGAGGCTATAAGAGAGGGAAGAAAAAGGTATAAGAGAAAAAACCTTAAGCTAGTAGCAACGGATAAAATAATCGGAAAGTATACATCAATTTCTTGCTGTTTTACTCTTCACGAGCTTACAAACCCCAAAAAGTACATAAAAGAATTCTATAGGCATTTAGAAAATGATGGAATAATTTTAGTTTATGACCTTCGAAAAGTGAGTAAGAAGAAATTTATAAAGTGGTACAGTGAGCGCAAGTATATTCAAGAATCTTTTGAAGAGACTTATAGAAAACATTGTAAGTGGACTCCAAAAGAATTAGCAAAAATTTTTGAGAAGTCAGGATTTAAGACATTAGAAGTAAGGTCTATTAGTGATTATTGGTGTTTTTATGTCGGTAAGAAAGTGTCCTAACTGTGGAAACAAAAGCCTACAAAAGATTTTGGGTGAGTGGGTTTGCTACGAATGCGAATATCACGCCAGAAAGATAACTAAAACAACAGAAGCCACATTTAGATAACTTTAGCTTATTCTTTCTAAGACAAAAATATGCGGATATATTCCACCACTTTCAACTACTCTTTCATGAACTATCCTAAAAGTTTTTAATCTCAAGATAATATTCCTGAACATGTCTGCTTTCAGGTTAATTATAACTGCTCTCCCCTCTTTTGATAAAACTTTTGAAAGAGACTCCAAAAACTTCCTGTAAAAGAATTTCAAATTTTTTCTTTTAGCAATTCTCACTCCATAAGGAGGATTGGTAACTAACTTATCTATGGTTGAAAAATATTTTTCCAGCTCTGTAGCATCCAAGTGCATAAATTCGATAAATTTATCTAAATTGTTAGCTTTAGCATTTTCTCTCGCTTTTTCAACAAAATCTTCTGCTACATCTCCAGCATAAATTTTTATCTTATCTTTGTACAAACTAGCAGCCTCTAATGGAATAGTCCCACTTCCGCACATAGGGTCTAAAAAGGTTTCCCCATTTTTAACTTCAGCAAGTCTTATCATTCCATAAGCTAAAGTTGATTTTATAGCTGCTGGATGATTAAAAACTTTCTTAAATCTTTTGTATAGAGGATCTTCGGTTAATTGAATTCCAACAAAACCGAAATTTCCTATCAAATCAAACCTTATGTTTAAATCAAAATTTTTCAAGCTAACTTTTTTCTTGTATTTTTTGAGGAAAATTTCGCCTGCAACTTTTTGCATGTCTATCGAAGTAAAATCGTGCAAACCATATCTTTGACTGGTAACTCTAAAAGTTTTAACATCTTTTAATTCTTCTACATCGACCTTTTTCAAAACCCTTTTTATTTCTTCCATCTCTGCTTTCTTAAGGCAAAACCTTTTCTTAAGCTTAATTATGTGATGAATTGAATGAAGGTTAAAGAGCTTCCTATAATTATTTTTCAGCTTAACCAAAAGCTTTCCTTGAAAGTTGAAAAATTTTTCAACTTTTGCTTCTGGAAAATTTTCCTTTATTTCCATTTCTACAATATCTTCCAAACCAGGGTCGCAAGTTATAAGATATTCTGTCATCTAAAAATTGTTTTTGAGTTATAGTATTAAACTTTTTCAACTTCCCCTTTTGGAGAAATGATCAAAGGTCTTGATTCTGTCAAAGCTTTTGCAATTTTCTCCCTCGCGCTTTCCAATAAACGCCAAACTGTTCCACGAGAGGTTTTCATCTTTTCCGCAATTTCTTCTTGTGTTAGCTTTTCTAGGTCACTAAGCCTGAAAGCTTCAAACTCAGGATAAGTTAGCTCTACAGGTTCAGGATTCTCTATTCTATTTGGAACAAATTCTTTAACTCTAGGTACTTGAGTAAGGTATAAATAGCTAAAAGGTCTTCCTGGTCCCCCTCTTCTACAGCACCATCTCCATCTAGGCATAATAATTTTACGGCAACAAAGATTTAAATATTTGCATATGCACATAATATTATGTGCTTTTGCACAAAAATATTAGGAGGTAAAAATAATGTTTTGGGGAAGGGGTTTTAGATGGATGTACTATGCAACCGGAATGCCAGGATGGGTGAGAGCTGGATACGGATATCCTGCTTTTGGTAGAGGAAATCCGTTTCCATTCTGCAGATGGTTTCCCTGGTTGCCACGATGGTGGTGGTCTGGGATGTATGGACCAGTAGAATGGACACCACAAGGGCCAGTACTAGTTTCACAGACTACAGCACAGCAAATACCTACAACTCCAATGCAATTTCAACCACAAATGACAAAAGAGCAGGAGATTCAGTATTTAGAGCAAGAACTAAAAGCTCTAGAAGAAGAGAAAAAGGCATTAGAAGATGAGCTTGAATCAATTAAGAAAAGGATTAATGAATTGAAATCACAAGAATAAATTGAGGCGATTAAATGAAAATAGCTGTATCTGCTACTGCTGGTAGCCTAGATGCTATCGTAGATCCAAGATTCGGTAGGTGCGCTTACTTTGTAATAGTTGAAGTAGAAAAGAATGAAATTAAGAACGCAGAAGCAGTACAAAATCCTGCTGCAACTGCAATTGGTGGCGCTGGTATTCAAGCAGCACAATTAATCGCAAGCAAGGGAGCAAAAGTATTGATTAGCGGTAATATAGGACCAAACGCATTTAGCGTTCTGTCTGGAACAGGCATAAAAAATCGTGACTGGTGTAGTCGGAATTTCTGTTAGAGAAGCTGTTCAAAGATACTTAAAAGGTGAAATAAAAGAAACAAAAGCACCTACTATGCCAGGTTTTGGGCCTGGGAGAGGAATGGGTCCTGGCAGAGGCAGAAGATTTTTATAAAAAAATTTCGAAGTAGGAAAACGTATGAGAATTGCAATAACATACGATAATAAAGGGGAAGCTGGATTTAAAACAGGGTGGGGTTTCTCCTGTATTATTGAAAATCAAAACAAAATTTTATTCGATACAGGTTGTAACGGCATAGAGTTAATATACAATTTAAAAAAATTTGGCTATAGCCCAAAGGATTTTGATATTTTATTTTTATCACACGGACATTGGGACCATATAGGTGGTTTGTTTGAAATGTTAGAAGCAAACAACAATTTGAAAGTTTTTGTTTTAGGATCTTTTTCCCCACATTTAAAAGATGAAATTAGAAAAAGAGCAAAACTAATTGAGGTAAAAAATGAACAGAAAGTACTTGAGAATGTGTATACTACTGGACTAATTAAAAATAATCCAGACGAACAATCTTTAGTGATAAAAACTGAAAAAGGTTTGGTAATTATCACAGGTTGTGCCCATCCTGGAATTGTAAATATAATTAAAAAAGCCAAAGAATTAGCAAAAGAAAATGTTTATCTTGTTCTTGGAGGTTTCCATTTGTTTGGAGCAGATGATGCTGAAATAGAAAAAATTATAGGAAGTTTTAGAAATTTAAAAGTAGAAAAGGTTGCTCCTTGTCATTGTACAGGGGATAAAGCTATTTCTTTGTTCGAAAAGGAATACAAAGATGATTTTGTAAAGGCTGGAGTCGGAAAAATAATTGAGGTACAATTATGAGCATGGAAGAAAAATAAGTAAATTGAAAAAAGGCGAAAAAACAGCAGGAATTGCTACTATAATTCTTCTTTTACTAGCTTTAGTTGAAGCTGCAGTTGGATTTTTATCAGGAGCAGTAATTTTGATAGCTGATGCTTTACATAATGTTACAGATTCATTAACAAATTTTGCTTCTTGGTTTGGCTTGAAAATTTCGCAAAAAAGACCTACAGAAAAATTCCCTTATGGATACTACAAAGCAGAAAGTTTAGCCACTCTATTTGTTTCAGGATTTATATTGTATGCGGCTTTTGAGCTGCTGTTGGAAGGATATTCAAAAATTTTTACATTGTCTGAAATAAGCATGCCGTTTCAAGCAATGTTTATGGCCTTGGTTTCGCTAATAGTTTCATACCTTATGGCAAAATACATGAAAAAAGTGGGAAAAGAGATAAATTCTCAATTGTTGATAGCAAATTCTCAAGAAAGAGCAGCACATGTGTTTTCATCAATCGTCATTTTTGCAGCAATTTTGTTAACATTTTATAGAATTCCATATGTAGAAGGTATAATCACTATAGGATTTTCTCTTTTAATTTTAAAGGGCTGGAATTTTCATCGTGAAAGATTCGATTTTTGCTTTGATGGATGTTAGTCCTAGTAAAGATATTGAAGATGAAGTTAAAAGAATAATCAATTCCATTGCTGGAGTAGAAGATTTTAAAAATTTAAGGTTGAGAAAATCCGGTCCCTTTGTTTTTGGCGAAGTTACTGTAAAGATAAGAAAACATATTAATGTTAAAAGGGCTCATGAAATAGCTGACAGTATAGAAAATAAAATTAAGAAAGAAGTAGGAGAAATAGACTCTTTTACAATTCATGTAGAACCTTACGAAAGTGAAGAACTGAAACTGGCTATACCTGTTGAAACGAATAAAGAATTGGATTCAGAAGTTAGTGAACATTTTGGAAGAGCCAATTATTTCATTTTCGTAACTGTAAACAAGAAGGAAGAAAAGATCAAATCGTTTTATGTAAGAAATAATCCTTACAAGGAAAAATCAGCCAAAGCAGGTTATTTTGCTGCCGATTTTATAATTAAAGAAAAGATTGATGTTTTAATTACAAAAGAAATAGGTGGAATTTCTTTTCATACTTTAAGAGACAATTTAGTTGACATTTACAAGGCTAAAGGAAAAAATGTTAAAGAAGTTGTTAACAATTTTATAAAAGATAAGTTAGAGCTTTTAACAGAACCTACTAAAGAAGAAGTATCAACTGAAGCTCAACCTGAATATGAAGCTCCGTATAGAGTAAGAAGAAGAGGTCCTTGGTGGGGAAGATGGTAAAAGTAGCTATAGCTTGTGATAAAGGAAATGTTTCAGAACACTTTGGATTTTGTGAGGATTTTATTATTTATGAAATTGAAGGAAATAAAATTAAGAATAGAGAAGTTTTAAAACATCCAGGCCATATTCTGGGATTTCTTCCAAAATTTCTTAAGGAAAAAAATGTAGGTGTTGTGTAACTAAAGGAATTGGGCCAAGAGCATTAAAACTGCTCCAATCAGAAGGATTAAAGTGAAAAGGAAGTTATTAAAAAATATATAGAAGGTCAACTTGAAGAGACAAGCGAAGCATGTAAAGAACACGAAAGGTGATTAGATGGGAAAAGGTTCAATTTTGGAAGTGAAAAACTTAACTGTTAAACTAGAAGGTGAAACAATTCTTGAAAACTTAAACTTCAAAGTAAAAGAAGGTGAAGTATTAACGATTTTAGGTCCAAACGGTGCTGGTAAAACTGTGTTGCTTAGAACTTTATTGGGGTTGTTACCGTATGAAGGAAAAATAAGATGGAAAAAGAATGTTAAAATCGGTTATGTTCCACAAAGATTACCTTTTATCAAGGACATTCCTTTAAGTGTTAAAGAATTTTTCAAACTAAAAGAAGTGAATGAAGAAAAAATTCAAGAAGTTTTATTTTCAGTTGGAATAAAAGATTTAAGCATTTTAAAGAAAAAAATTGGAGATCTTTCTTCAGGCCAATTTCAAAGGATGTTAATAGCCTTTGCTTTAGTTGACGAACCACAAGTTTTGCTTTTTGATGAACCTACAGCTGGAATTGATATCGGTGCTGAAGAAACTATCTATACATTTTTAGAAAAATTGAGAGAAGAAAGGAATTTAACTATTTTATTGGTTACGCATGATTTAAGCATAGTCTACAGATTTGCTTCAAACTGCCTTTGTTTGAATAAAAAAATGCTTTGCTTTGGAAGACCAAAAAGGATAACACCTCAAACACTTGCAAAACTTTATGGTGGAAAGATAAAAATTTACAAACACAGGCATGATTAACATGATAAACATTTTTAGTCTAATCACTGGAATTTTGATAAGTAGTGTAGCAGCATATTTAGGAACTTTAATGCTAAGTAGAAGAATGTCATTGGTTGCTGGACCATTAGGCCATTTAACTTTACCTGGAATAGCTTTAGCATTGATTTATGGTTTTGACATAAGTTTGGGTGCATTTCCTTTTGTTGTTTTAGGGATAATCGTAATTTGGTTATTTGAAATGAAAACAAAGCTTCCAATGGAAGCTTTAACTGCAGTTGTTTTTGCTTCAGGCGTGGCAGTAGCATTTCTATTTTTGCCAATTGAGCAGGCAGAAACAGCATTAGTTGGAGATA
>Ga0272445_1002419_pt1 | contig 12809 bp, 14 predicted proteins | sample YNPCB0031_FD_194404 | JGI IMG/M metagenome (GOLD analysis project Ga0272445, IMG submission 194404) | Hot spring sediment microbial communities from Yellowstone National Park, WY, United States - YNP-CB-003-1 | ecosystem: Environmental > Aquatic > Thermal springs > Hot (42-90C) > Sediment... | reverse complement strand
TTTAACATTCTAAGAACGCCTTCAGGAAATTTTGTTTTAAGTTCTTCTAAACGTTGTATTTTCCCAGTATTAAAATATTCAACAATTTTTTCTGCTATACTTTTACCTACTCCTGGGATAGAAGAAAGTTTATCAAAATCAGAAACTAAATTTTCTATAGGTTCAGGTAAACTTTCAATAACCTGTGCTGCTTTTTCATACGCACGTATTTTAAACGGATTCTCGTCAGTCAAACTTAAAAGTTGTGCTATTAGATAAAACTGTTCCGCTACTTCTTTGTTTCTCATATGTTTAGCTTTGGGTTATTAGTTCAGAGTTATTAGTTTCTATAAGCATTAACAAAATATTAACTAATAACCAATAACTAATGAACTAATAATTTCAACCTTTTCGCATCATCGTACATTGTTGAATTGTTAAACATAACATAATTCAATTTTTTATCACACATTTCTAAAACTTTTTTTAATTCTTCATCGGAAAAAGTGTAATTATAATCTAACCTGTTACCAATGTGTAACCCATGCAACCTATAGTACCTATATTTTCCCCAATAAGGTTGCGAATATAACGGGTCAACACAATGTATTAAATCCAATTCTTTACAAATTTTGGAAACAATTTTTTTATCCCACTTCTCACCTCTTACTTCTATAATAAAATCAAAATTATATTTTTGTTTATCTTTTTTTACTTTATCAAAAAATTTGTAAAGGTTTCCCAAATTTTCTTCCTCTGGTGTAAAACTTGACGGACATTGAAACAAAATTTTTTTACAACCAAGTTCTCTTGCAAACTCTTTTGTTCTTTCCCATGCTAAAAAAACTTCTTTTGTAGGTGAAAAGAAACCGTAATTGTTTTTATCTCCAAATTTTTCTTTCATCCTACGATAAGTGAAAGACGAGGCTTTATGTGTTATGACCTGCCATGCTTTTATTATAAATTCAAAATTAGTGTTTTCAGTCTCTGCTTCTTTTTTCCATTTTGTTGCAGTGTTTAGAGAAGGTATTTGATAAAAAGTTGAGTTTATTTCTATACAATTAAACTCTTGATAATATTTTTTATGTGCTATTGGGAAACCACAACAACCTATTTTTATTTCTTTACTATCTTTTTTCATTGAAAATTTATTACAAAATTCTTATATATATTTTCAACTTATGAAAACAAAATGTTTAGAAAAATTTTACAAATTAATAATTTTTATCTTATTCGTTTCTAACAACCTATATTCTTTTAATTTTTTGATCAATATTTTTTATAGTATTTTACCACAACCTGTACGCAGTGCGTTTAAAGGAGAAGGGTTGCAAATAGACCAGTTTGAATACGGGTTTGGGAACTGTAATTTTTCATCCTTAGGGTATTTAAATTCTGACCTTCAATATACTTCTGGAAAAGTAATAAACGATAAAATATCGTTTGCTGTACCAACTTTTTATTTATATGGTGGATACATCGCACATGTTTCTACACCAATGTTAACTACAATTTATCCTGGTTGGCAACTTGAGACAGAAGTAGGTTATGGTGGTATAAGTTACGATCCGGAATTAAAAGAACAAAATAGACAGTTTTTTGTTACAGGTACTTCGGGTTTCAACTGGAGAATATACAAATCCGAAGATTTTGGTCAAAAAAGTTTTACTATAAATTTACTGACCGGATATAAACTACACTATGTTTTAAAAGACCTGTTATATTATGGACTACAAATTGGCATTATTGTTGTACCAAAAGTTTCGTTTTCTTGTGAGTATTACACAACTTATAAAGGTGGCAACTTTTTCATTTTTAGTAAAGAAGAAATAACTTCAACTTCTAATGAGACACATTTGTTGTTAAGTACAAATTTTTTAATATCACAAAGATTTTTATTAAAAATTTCTTATCTTTATAAACATTGGAATTTAATACAATCCACCACTCCAGCAACTGAACAAAATGTTAATTTATACGGAGTTGTAATATCACTCATCAGTAGATGATATTTCAAAAATATTTTTTTCCTCTTGTTTATCTAACTTAAAAATTTTCTTTACAATTTTATAAAATCCTATCCCAAGAAGGATACCTATTATCGCTCCTGATATAACATCTAACGGATAATGAACACCTACATATACTCTGGAAAATGCTGATAAAAATGCTATAATATACGCTATTGTTGTATACACTGGATTTTTAAAAAACAACATTATTAAAGTTGCAACAGTGAACGAATTCACAGCGTGTGATGACGGTAAAGAAGGTCCTGCTGAAGATACCAGTTTATAAACATCTGGGAGTACTTCATAAGGTCTTGGCCGCAAAATTAGATGTTTTAATATTCTACTACTGATTATGTCAGAAATAGATACTCCTATTATAATAGCCCAGCCAGCAATACGATATCTATATTTTGATGAAAACACCATCAAAAACCATAGGATCAAAAATAAAAGATAAAAATTTCTAGTATTTGTTAAAATAGGCATAAGGATGTCAAAATATTTGTTTCTCATATTATGGTTAATAAGATAGAATAGAGCAGTATCTAAGTTGATTATAAACTTTAGCATTTATCTTATTTCCTCTGACTAAAATGTTCTAACAACTTAGAAATAATAAAATCAGGCTTTATCCCTTCAGCAACTGCATGAAAGTTAAGAATAACTCTATGTCTTAATGCAGGAAAGATAACTTCGTTTACATCATCAATACTTACAACTGTTCGTTTGTTTAACAAAGCGTTAACCTTTGATGCTATAACAATTGTTTGTTCAGCCCGTGGGCTACATCCCCACTGAACATATTTTTTTATAAACTCAGGTGAGGAATTATCTGTAGGACGTGTTGCCCGTACTATGTCAATAATATAATCAATTACATGATCACTTATAGGTACTTTGCGAACAAAATTTTGTAATTCTAAAATTTCTTCTTTTGAAACAACTTTTTCTACTTTTTGTTCTAAAATTCCTGTGGTACGATACAAAATTTCTCGTTCTTCTTCTTTTGACGGGTAATCAATATTTATCTGAAAGAAAAATCTATCAAGTTGTGCTTCAGGTAAAGGATATGTCCCTTCTTGTTCTATAGGATTCTGTGTTGCTAAAACAAAAAATGGTTGGTCAATCTCGTATGTAACACCGTTAACTGTAACCTTATATTCCTGCATTGATTGTAAAAGAGCGGATTGTGTTTTAGGCGGTGTACGGTTTATCTCGTCTGCTAAAACAATGTTTGCAAAAATAGGTCCGGGAATAAACCTGTAATATCTTTTTTTACTTACAGGGTCTTCTTCCACAACTTCAGTCCCTGTTATATCTGATGGCATAAGATCAGGTGTGAATTGTATTCTACTGAACTTAAGATCTAAAACTTCAGCTAAAGTATGTACAATCATTGTTTTTGCAAGACCTGGTACACCAACTATTAAACAATGTCCTTTAGAAAAAAGTGATATAACAAGTTCTTTTATAACCTGTTTTTGACCAACAATTTTTTTGCTAACTTCTGTTATAATTTTTGAAAATTTTTCAACAACTTGTTCAGCCAATTCAATATCCTTATTCACAAATTTTTCTCCTTACATTTTTTGCGGCGCAGTAATGTTTAATATATCAAGTGCGTTTTTAATAACATTTTTTGTTGCAATAACAAGTAGCAATCTTGGGTAAACAATAATTTTGTTTCTATCTATAACTCTACATTCTTCATAAAACTTATGAAAAATTCTTGCAAGGTCTATAAGATAATTACACAAATGATGCACTGAAAAAGTTTCTATACAAAGATTTAAAACATCTGGATAAAAAACTAATTTTTTAACTAAACTTAATTCAGAATCAACAAACTTATGTTCATACAATTGTTTAAAATATTCTTCTAAATAAGAATTAACAGTTTCTAAATTTATAATTTTGCCAACTTCGGATAATATACTACAGCATCGAGTATGAGCATATTGGATGTAATATACAGGATTTTTTAAAGAATGTTCTTTTGCAAGTTCAAAATCAAAATCAAGATGTGTATTAGGCGATTTTGTTAACAAAAAAAATCGTGTTACATCAACACCTACTTCGTTAACAACTTCGTCTAATGTTATAAATTTCCCTTCACGAGTTGACATTGATATTCTTTGTCCATCTTTAACAAGTGAGACTAATTGGTATAGAATGATTTCTAATTTTGCATTGTAATTTTCAAAAGAACAAATTTTTTCAAAAGCTGATTTAACACGTTCAACATACCCATGATGATCTGTTCCCCAAATGTTGATTAAAAAATTATATCCTCGCTGAATTTTGTTGTAATGATATAAAATATCGCTAAAAAAATATGTTGGTTCTCCTGTAGACCTTATTATAACTCTATCTTTATCATCACCAAACTCTGACGATTTAAACCATATCGCATTATCTTTTTCTTCGACCAAACCGTTTTTAATAAGTAATTCTTTTATTTTTTGTACAAAATTAGGTTCATATAAAGAACTTTCATAAAAATAGTTGTCAAATATAATCCTGAAATTTTTAAGTGATAATTTTATTTCTTCCATTATTGTTTCAACTATAAATTTTTGTACTTCTTTAAAATTTTCTTTATCAACTTTTCCAAAGTTAGATTTTACTTTTAAAGCAATTTCTCTAATATAATCCCCTTTATAACATGTCTGTTGTACAATATCTTCACAAAATGTTTTTGTCTCATTATCAACAGAAGAACTATCATAATTATATAAACTCATTACAACTGATGCAGATAAAACATTTATCTGTCTACCAATATCGTTAATATAATACTCTTTTGTAATGTCATAACCTAATTTTTTAAAAATATTACCCAAAACATCACCTAACACAGCACTTCTTCCATGACCTATATGCAAAGGACCTGTCGGGTTCGCTGAAACAAATTCTATTAAAACCTTTATCCCTTCTTTTGGGTCACATACAGGATATTTCTCCGCAGTTAAAACAATTTGTTTTATTTCTTCTAACAACAAATCTTTTGACAGATTAAAATTAATAAACCCTGGTGGTGAATATATAATATCTGAAAACAGATAAGTACCAAAATGTTTTAAACATAAATTTTTTATTTGTTCAAAAACAAGTTGAGTATCAATATTATATTTTTTTGAAACAACAATAGGTATGTTTGTAGCTAAGTCAAACCTAATTTCTTTCGGTGGTTCTTCAAGATCAAAATCTGTCTCCCAGTTTAAAGTTGTTAATATCTCATTTAGTACTTTTCTTACTTTTTCTTTCATAACTCACTTTTTTCCCTTTCGCCCATATTTTTTCTAACGCATAAAACTCGCGAAGTTCATTCAACATAATATGCACTACAACTGTAATATAATCAATCACAACCCACCGACCATATTCTTCACCTTCAGTATGATGTGGGACAATACCATATTGTTTCTTAATTTCTGTAACAATATATTCTGTCAAAGTTTTTATATGTATCTCAGCCGAACCAGTCATTATCACAAAAAAATCACAAAAATTGCACACTTTCCGCAAATCAAGAATTACAATATCCTCGGCTTTTTTATCTTTGGCAAGATTAGCAACAAGTTTTGCAAGTGTTAATGGAGAAGAAATTTTTTTCTTTATTTTTATCTTATCCACCTCCCTGAGTTTAACCTGAAATTTTTGATGTAATTTCAAACATTGGCAAATACATTGCCACAACCATCCCACCAACTACTACTGCTAAAAATACAATTATCAATGGTTCTATCATCCCTGCTAAACCCTCCACTGCGTCAGAAACCTCTCTATCATAAAAATCAGCTATTTTTGCTAACATCGCGTCCAACGATCCTGTTTCTTCACCAACTGCAATCATCTGTATTACCATTGGTGGGAACACACCACTTTTTTTCAATGGTTCAGCAATACGTTCACCTTCACGAATTGCTTCTCTAGCTTCCAATATAGTTTTTTCTATAAGTTTATTCCCAGCAGTTTTTGCAACAGTCTCCATAGCATGTAAAATTGGTACACCTGCATGCATAAGTGTACCTAATGTACGAGTTACCCTTGCAATAGCAGTTTTTCTTATCACATCACCAAAAATAGGAAGATTTAACAACATAGTATCAACTTTTAATGCAAACTTATAATTTGTTTTATACACTCTACGGAAAACAATTACAACAATTGTCCCTATCAATATAAACAACCAAATCCATTTTTTTAGAAAATTAGATATATCTACCAACATTTGTGTTGGAGCAGGTAATTTTGCACCCATTTCTGCAAATAATGCAGCAAATCTCGGTACTACAACAGTTAACATAATTATCGCAGCACCTATCGCTACAATCGTTACAATTATAGGATACATCATTGCAGATTTTATTTTTGATTTCAACGCTTCAGAAGATTCAAGATATGTAGCTAACCTATCTAACACCTGATCAAGTATACCACCAACTTCGCCAGCATGTACCATACCTACATATAACTCAGAAAACACATCCGGATATTTACTTATTGCCTCAGAAATTGACACACCTGCTTCTATATCCAACCTCACCGCATGAATGATTTTACGAAATGTAGGGGATTCAAACTGTTCTTCAAGTATTGACAAACCTTGTACTAATTGTACTCCTGATGAAACCAAAGTTGCTAATTGTCGTGAGAAAATAGTCAACTCTGAAGATTTTACTTTTCTTTTTAAAAAAGGTATATTACTAAGAATATTTTTTAGAAAACTTTCCTTCTGTTCTTTAACTTCAATAACAAAATATTTTAACCCACGTAATTTTTCTATAACTTCTGTTGGAGAAGCTGCTTCTACTACATCAGACACTTCTTTTCCAGCGGGTGTTTTCGCTCTAAATATATATTTTGGCATTTTTTAAAATACAAATTTAAATTTTATAATTTATATCACAATCTGTCATAACAAACTATTTTATAAAAACTTTCTACATTAAGAGATGAACCACCAACAAGACCACCATCCACATCTTTTTGTTCCATAATACCTTTAAAATTTTCTGGTGTTATTGACCCACCATATAATATTCTCACTTTTTCTGCTACTACAGAACCATAAAGTTCTGCATATTTTTCTCTTATAAACTGTTGAGCTTCTTGTGCTTGTTGTGGAGTAGCATTTTTCCCGGTCCCTATTGCCCAAACAGGTTCATATGCAATAACTATTTTTTCAGCATCTAAAGTTGATAAATTACACAACGAATGTTTTACTTGATATTCTAAAACTTCAAAAGTTTTGTTTGTTTCTCTTTGTTCTAACGTTTCACCTATGCACACAATAGGAATAAGACCGTGTTTCAACGCTGACAAAACTTTTTTGTTTATAAACTCATCTGTTTCATTAAAATATCTTCTTCGTTCAGAATGACCTAAAATAACATATTCACAACCTATATCTTTTAACATAACAGGACTTATTTCTCCAGTGAACGCTCCTTTTTCTTCAAAATACATATTTTGTGCACCGAGCTTTATATTACTATTAGTTAGACATCTTTTAACTACATATAACAAAGTAAAAGGGACACATAAAACTATTTCTCTGTCATAAACATCTGATACTAAAGGAATAAATTTGTTAACAAACTCTTCCGCTTCAGAAACAGTTTTGTTCATTTTCCAGTTAGCAGCTATTATTGGCTTCCTCATTTCTATCATCCTTCCTTTAAAATCATAGTTTTTTTTATAAAAATACAACACATCTTTCAATAATTATTAAATAATTTCTTAATAACAAATTCTATCTCTTCCTAAAAACTTTGCCTGATATAAAAGATTATCTGTTCTTTTCAGAAATTCGTCAACAGTTTCATCAACCTCGTATTCTTTTACTCCAAAAGAACAAGTAACAGATATTTGTTGTCCATCTTGAACTAAAATTTTTTCATTAGAAATACTATTTTTTAATCTTTGTGCTACATTTACAGCATCGTTTAGTTTTGTATTTGGCAAAATTATACAAAACTCTTCTCCACCGTATCTTCCTGCAATATCTGAAAATCTTATATTATCTTTTATTATCTTTGCAATAGTTATAATAACTTTATCTCCTGCTTGGTGTCCATAATTATCATTTATTTGTTTAAAATGGTCAATATCTATCATTATCAATGACAATGTTGAACGAAACTTTTTTGAGAGTTCAATTTCTTGTTCTAACCGTTTCAATATATAATTATGATTATACATTCTTGTCATACTGTCTGAAACAACATCAAAATATTTATAACAATTATCAATTATTCTTGAGATATAGTTTGCCAAAATTTTTAATAAACTTTTTTCAAAAACTGTTGACGGAAATTTTGTGTTTGTATTAAAATGTAAATTAATCACACCAAGATTTTTATCATCAATTTTCAATGGAAGTACTACTAACCTTTCTTTTCTAACAGGTTTCTCTACTGAAAAAAATTTATAATAAAATTCAGATTTAGATATATCTTTTACAACAACCGGTTGAGCAAGTTGTAAAGCTTTCCCTGCAATTCCTTCTGTGATATTAAGTTTCACTTCACGCATTGCAGTAGGCGAAATATTATCACCAATTTTAATTTTCAGTATCTCATCATTATCAATAAGCATAATAGAACAACGTTGTGGATTCAACAATTTTTTAACGACATCTAAAATCTGTGGTAACACTTTATCAACTTCAAGTGTTGGTTCTACTGAAAAAAGTGTTTTAAAAATAAATAAAACTTTCTTTTTGTAAAAATAAGATGTTAAAAAAACTAAAGAAGTAAATAGTAAAATTGTAAAAATTAGAGAAGGATTAAGATTCATCTCCAAAGTCATTTTAATAAAAGCCACAACAAAACTAACAACAAAATGATAAAAAACAAAGCAAAAACATTTTTATGTTTTGTAACTTGTGGATAAAAATCTGTTTTTAACGATATTTTACTACGGGATACATCTACTAACCTGCTAAAACATATCCTACAATATTTTGCTCCAACTTTGTTTTCTGTACCACAGATTGGACATTTTATATATTTCATTTGTATGTTTTATTTATGTTAATAAAAAACCAGCGACGGTCGCTGTTTGTAAACAAGCAAGAGTTCCTGCAATAAGAGCTTTTATACCGAGTTGTGCAAGAGTACTTTTACGTTGTGGTGCAATAGCACCTATACCACCAATTTGTATCCCTATTGATAAAAAGTTTGAAAAACCACATAACGCGTACGAAAGAATCACTGCGGTTCTATAAGAAACAACATTCGGGTTAGTAGAATACATTTGTGCCCAATTTGCATATGCTACGAACTCGTTGAAAAATGTTTTTTGTCCAATAAGTTGCCCTGCAATAAAAATATCTTTTGTATCAACACCGAGCAACCACGATAACGGCGCAAAAAATATACCAAAAAGTTTATCAAAAGTTATGTTTTTTGTAAAACTAAAAGGTAAGAAGTTACCTAAAAAACTTAATAAATAATTTGCAAGATATAACAACGCCATAAAACTTATAAGCATCGCACCAACATTTACTGCAAGTCGTAATCCTACAGTAGTACCGTTTGCAATTGCTTCAATAACATTTGCATCAGTTTTTTCATATTTCACTTTTACATGACCTAAAGTTTGCGGTTCTTCAGTTTCTGGGACTAAAAGTTTTGAAAAAACTAAAGCTGCGGGTGCTGACATAACCGACGCTGTCATAAGATGTCCAGCAATGTCTGGAATATAATTTTTTAACAAACTCACATATGCTGCCATCACACCACCAGCAATTGTTGCCATACCACCAGTCATCACTGCAAGTAGTTCAGAACGTGTCATATTAGCGATATATGGCCGGACTAACAACGGTGCTTCAGTTTGTCCTACAAAAATGTTTGCTGAACAACAAAGTGTTTCTGCGCCTGAGGTACCCATTGTTTTCACCATAACTCTTGCAAAAAGTTCTACTATAAATTGCATTATACCAAAATAATACAAAATAGAAATAAAAGCAGAAAAAAATATTATCGTAGGCAAAACCTTGAATGCAAAAATATAACCAAACTTATCAGTATTTGTTACAAGTTCGCCAAAGATAAACTCAGCACCACGGTCCGCAAACGATACTAATACGATAAACATTTTGTTAAAAAATTCGAAGAACAATCGTCCCGGCGGTGTTTTTAACACAATTATACCTAATATAACTTGCAACAAAGTACCCCAAATTATTGTTTTCCACAAAATTTTTTTCCTGTTTTCTGAAATCAGCCATCCAATAAATATAAGTGTTAACATCCCTACCAAACTAACAAAGTTTTTCATAGATTTTTAATCATAACAACAAATATTTTTCTAATTTTTAAAAACTCCTGTAGTTCAGGTTGCCATTTTTCAACAATTTTTTCTACAGGTTCACGAAACAACAACATTTCTCTTATATACGACCGTCCCGCAAGAACATCAAATCCTTCAGGAAGGATAAATTTGTCTCCATAAAGTTTTATAACAGAATATAACATATGTAAACCTAACTATACAACTTTTAGTTTGTCACGGTCCGTATTTTTATATATACTCCGTTACATTGTTGCTCTTTATATTTATATGCAGTAGGTGTGAACTGTATTGAGATAAATTCTACGCCAGGGATATTCCTAGAATTAAGTTCTTTTGCCCATTCTTCTGCATTAATCCATGGTGTACCAACATATTCAAACGGTTTTTCTGTTCCTCTCTCTTCAGTAACATTTGTCCCTGCTTCAAAATATGCAATTCTTAGATACAAAATTGCTGTGTTTAATGACCGTATATTTGGTGATATATTCACCCATGAAATCCCTATTTGTCAAACCACATACTACGTTCCCACCCTTTCATTTTTATTACTTTTAGTTTACAACCAATCTTAAACTCTTTATTAAACATCAGTGCAAGTTCACCTATTGTCATCCCATATTCTACTGCTAACGGTTAATAAGAAGCGACCCCACTTAAAAATTTTTTGTCAATAACATTTCCTTCAACATAATATATTCTGTTATCGTTGGATTTGGTCTATTAAGGACAACTATAGAAATATTGTTTCCCTTATCTGTTTGCATACATAACGCAAGTGTTGTAATATAAGTATAAAACCTCACAACTTTTTTACCAACAAGTATGTTGTTGTAAAGCTTCTAAACCTACTAATACTTCACATTTCGTCTGTAGAGAACAAATAGTATTGAAAATATAATTGTTAAACAAAATTTTTAATAATAAACTTATTCATAAAAAAATTCGATCATACAAATTGATGTAAAACACTTAATGCTGACAGCGCAGCTAAATAACTTGTTTTAGGGTTATCTTCAGAAGGAATGTTCTCTGTACGAGTAAAAATTTTCCCAGCAGATGATATAACTGTAACTTCATGGATATTATTTTTCAAATCTTTATCAGCAATAATTGTAACCTTTACTTTATCAGGATTGTTAGAAACAACAGCCAATGTAGCAGCAACATTTATATTCTGTGGGAAATTTTTAACTGCGTCATAAACATTACCATGGAATACAATTGTCTGTTTTTGTTTTAAAACTTTATTATATAAATTCTTGTTTTGTTTAAAATAAGGCGATGTGATCAATGTTTTTAATGGTTTTATAGTTTTTAATTGTATTGATTTTATTTTTGTAAACCTTACAGCAGATAATGCATCACATCCTGCGATAGCGCCTGAAGGAATACAAATTCTATATCCTTTTTTTATTAAATCTTTATATAACGAGAAATTTTTTAACACACCACCAACTGATAAAAATATGTATATTTTGTTTCTATAAAATTTTACAAACTTAAATATTTCGTCAACTGCAGTAATAGATGCTGTTTCTAAAATTATATCAGAGGACTTTATAACTTCCTCAATAGAATTACATCTAACTATTTCTTTATTACGAAATTTTCTACAAAATTTTCCAATATTATTTGGATTAATATCATAAACATATAGTTTATTTTTAATATTTTTTGCTATTTTAAAAATCAAAGTTGCTATGTTCCCAGTACCAACAATTCCAATTGTTTTCATTGAATTTTAAAATTTTTATTTTTTATTTCATCTAAAGGTCCTGCTATACGACGTAGAACAAAAATACATAACCCTGCAGTTATAATAACAAAAACACAACATATATAAAGAACAGTTCTATAAACAAGTGATGCCACCGTAACAACTTCTATTTCAGATAAGTTCTCTAATACAACACAGGTGTTGTCTTTAAAGTAAGATTAACAATGTACATTGTCGCCAACATAATAATAAAAACTAAAATAATAACTATTGCTAAATATTTAAATTCAAACTTTGGCATAATAATATATCTTCTCCTACGGAATAAGGTAAGATTTTTAACCAACCTCATATATTATACTATTTTCTCAAAAATTCGTTAGGGTTAATCTGTATAGCAGGGCCCATTGTGGAAGACAAATATATCTTTTTCAAATATACACCTTTTGCTTGTGGTGGTTTAAGTTTAATAATCGCGTCTATAACTGCATGGATATTATCTACTAGTTTTTCTGTATCAAAAGACAATTTTCCTACCATACAATGAATAATACCATAATTATCATTTCTGAATTCAATTCTACCTTTTTTAACTTCTTCAACAGTTTTAATTATCTCATTTGTAACAGTTCCAGTTTTAGGATTAGGCATAAGACCTTTCGGACCTAAAATTTTACCAAGTTTTGCCAAATCTTTCATCATATCAGGTGTAGCAATTAAAACATCAAAATCAGTCCATCCTTTTGCAATTTTTTCAATTAATTCTTCAGAACCATAATATTCTGCTCCACTTT